>Ga0187781_10003858_pt1 | contig 11197 bp, 7 predicted proteins | sample 0715_SJ02_MP02_2_FD_132447 | JGI IMG/M metagenome (GOLD analysis project Ga0187781, IMG submission 132447) | Tropical peat soil microbial communities from peatlands in Department of Meta, Colombia - 0715_SJ02_MP02_20_MG | ecosystem: Environmental > Terrestrial > Soil > Wetlands > Peat | place...
AGCTCTCCGGCGGCGAGCAGCAGCGCGTCGCGCTCGCCCGCGCGCTCGCGCCGAGACCGCCGATTGTGGTCGCCGACGAGCCGACCGGCAATCTCGATGAGGCAACCGGGCGGGAGGTCATCGACCTCTTGTTTCAACGCTCCCGCGAGCACGGCACCACGCTCGTGCTCGTCACCCACGACAGGGAGCTGGCGGCGCGCTGCGACCGCGTGCTGCACATGCACTCGGGCCGCTTCGAGGAGCCCGCGCTGCAGGCCGCAAAGCAACCATGATTGCCTTTGCCCTGCGCTTTGCCTTGCGGGAGCTGCGCGGCGGGCTGCGCGGTTTCGGCGTGTTCGTGGCGTGCATCACGCTGGGCGTCATGGCGATCGCCGGCGTCGGCTCGGTTGCGGAGAGCCTGTCCGAGGGACTGTCGCGCGCCGGACGCCTGATCCTCGGCGGCGATATCGCCTTCTCGCTGGTCCAGCACGAGGCGACTGCCGACGAGCGTGCCTTCCTGGATGCGCGCGGCGCGCTCTCCGCCGCCGCCACGCTGCGGGCAATGGCGCGCACCAGCGACGGACGCACGACCCTCGTCGAAGTTAAAGCTGTCGACGATGCCTACCCGCTGTTCGGGACGCTGACGACCGATCCCGAGCTTCGGCTCGCCGACCTGCTCGCGCAGCGCGATGGCGCTTTTGGCGCGGCCGCCGATCCTGCGCTGCTGGCGCGGCTCGATCTGCAACCCGGCGACAGCGTGAGCATCGGCAATGCCAAAGTTCAACTGCGCGCGGCGCTGACCAACGAGCCGGATAAGCTCGCCGGCGGCATCGCCTTCGGGCCGCGGGTGTTGATCAGCGAAGCGGCACTGCGGGCGAGCGCGCTCGTTCAGCCCGGCAGCCTGGTGCGCTGGCAATATCGCCTGCGCCTTCCTGAAACCGACGCAAGCGATGGCGCGGTGGAACGGGTCGAAAAGCAGGCCCAGGCCCAGCTCCCGAACGCCGGGTGGGAGGTGCGCACGCGCCAGAAGGCATCCCCGCAACTCGAGCGCAATATCGAGCGGTTCAGCCAATTCCTGACCCTTGTCGGCCTGACCACGCTCCTCGTGGGCGGGGTCGGCGTGGCCAATGCGGTCGCCAGCCACCTCGCCCGCAAACGCGATGTGATCGGCACGATGAAGGCGCTGGGCGCGACCGGCGCCGGCGTCTTTGCTGCATATTGCACCGAGGTGACCATCGTGGCGCTTGGCGCCGCGCTCGCGGGAGCCGGGCTCGGCGGAGCGCTGCCGTTCGCGGTCAAATGGGGATTCGCCGCGGTCATTCCGTTTCCTGTCGCGCCGACCCTGCACCCGGGCGTGCTTCTGCTGGCGGTCGCCTACGGGGTGCTCACGGCTCTCGCCTTTGCGCTTTGGCCGCTCGGGCGGGCCCATGACGCGCCGGTCGCGGTTTTGTTTCGCGATCAGGTCGCCCCGGGGCGGCGGTGGCCGCGACTACGCTATACGCTCGCCGCGGCGTTGATCCTCGCGGCGCTCGCCGTGCTGGCCGTCGAGTTCGCTTACGATCGCCGCCTCGCGGCGATCTTCATCGCCTCCGCTGCCGTCATTTTTGTTGTGCTGCGGCTCGTCGCGCAGCTCACGATGTCTGCTGCGCGTCGCCTGCCGCGCTGGCGCTCCGCGCTGTTGCGGCTTGCCGTCGCCAATATCCATCGCCCGGGCGCGCTGACGCCGAGTGTCGTGCTCTCGCTCGGGATCGGCCTTTCCTTGCTGGTCACCGTGATCGAGATCGACGGCAATCTTCACCGCCAGTTCGCCGCGGCGCTGCCGGCGCACGCGCCCTCGTTCTTTTTCCTCGACGTTCCCCCCGGCGACGCCGATCGCTTCGACGCCTCTGTGCGTGAGCACGCGCCGCGCTCGCTGCTCGAGCGCGTGCCGATGCTGCGCGGTCGCATCACCGCGGCCAACGGCACCGCCGCCGACGAGCTCAAGCCGGCGGAGAGATCGGCCTGGGTCCTGCGCGGTGACCGAGGCATCACCTATGCGGCCGCGATCCCGCCGGGCTCCCGTATCGTCGCCGGCCAATGGTGGGCTGCGGATTACACCGGGCCGCCGCTCGTCTCGCTGGAGAACAGGACCGCCGAGGACCTAGGGCTGCGGATCGGCGACAGCATCACCGTCAACGTGCTCGGCCGCAATATCACGGGCCGCATCGCCAACCTGCGTGCCGTCGATTGGCAAAGCCTCGGCATCAATTTCGTCCTCGTGTTCTCGCCCGGCGCCTTTGCCGGCGCTCCGCACACCGATCTCGCCACGCTGACTTTTGCCGACGGCGGCACGACGGCTGAAGAAACTGCCCTCGTCAGGGCGTTGGCGGACGCCTTCCCGACGGTCTCGGCGGTGCGCGTGAAGGACGCGCTCGACGCGATCGATGCGCTCGTGGGCAATTTGCTGTTGGCGCTCCGCGGCGCCAGCTCGGTGACGCTGCTTGCCGCCGCCCTGGTGCTCGGCGGCGCGCTCGCGGCCAGTCAGCGCTTCCGCGTCTACGATGCGGTCGTGCTGCGGACCCTCGGAGCGACGCGGGCGCAGCTAATTGCCGCCTATGCGCTCGAGTACGCACTGATCGGGCTCGTCGCGGTGCTGTTGGGGGTCGCGGCCGGCTCCATCGCTGCCGGATTTGTCGTCACCAGGGCGATGGAATTTCCCTTTGTCTGGACCGCCGCGCAGGCGGCTGGCGCCGCGGTTGCCGCGCTTCTGACCTCGGTAGTGCTCGGCCTTAGCGGCACGCTTTCGGCGCTCGGTCAAAAACCGGCGCAGGTGCTGAGGAATTTGTAGGCGGCCACGAAGGTGAACAGACGGTAACCTTCGCAAATATCGCATACCAGACATCTGGCGCGCGGCCATCTTTGGCATTAAATTTGCGGCGACAACGCTTGGGCGTTCGGATCGCCGGACGCCACTCCCGGCGAGCGCCGGGTAAACCCAGGGGTATCCTCCATGTCGGACTTCGACCGGAATTTCGCGACGGCACGGACCGGCTATCGCACGGACCAGGTAGCGATCGATGCAGGTCTGCGCGCCTACATGGTCCGCGTCTATAACTACATGACCGCGGGCGTGGCGCTGACCGGGTTGGTCGCGTGGTTTACCTTCTCCGCCGCGGTCACCGAGACCGGCTCAGGGCTTGCGCTTACGCCGTTCGGCCACACCCTCTTTGGCAGCCCGCTGATGTGGGTGTTGGTTTTGGCGCCGCTCGGCCTGGTGATGTTTCTCAGCTTCGGCATCAGCCGGCTTTCGGCGGGGACGGCGCTCACGCTGTTCTTCGTCTACGCCGGTCTGCTCGGACTCTCGCTGGCGACGATCTTCCTCGTTTACACGGGGGCGTCGATTACGCGCGTGTTCTTCATTTCGGCGGCGACCTTCGGCGCCATGAGCCTGTACGGTTACACGACGCAACGTGACCTGACCGGTGTCGGCTCATTCCTGTTCATGGGGCTGATCGGCATCATCATCGCCAGCCTGGTCAACATCTTCCTGCGTTCGAGCGGGCTCGACTGGGTCATTTCCGTGCTCGGCGTGCTCATCTTCACCGGGCTTACCGCCTATGACACGCAGAACATCAAGGAGATGTACTCGCCGATGGACGACGGCAGCATCGCCGGCCGCAAGGCCGTGATGGGCGCATTGCGGCTCTATCTCGACTTCATCAACCTGTTCCTGATGCTGCTGCGCCTGTTCGGCGACCGCCGCTGAACGAGCGCGAGCGCGAAGACGTGTTGGCGCCCCGGCCCGGTTCCGGGGCGCTTTCTTTTTGCAGGCGAACGCGCGCGCGATGACGGGCGCCAACATCCGGCGGGCCGGACCGGGCGATCTCGCAGCCATCACCGGCATCTACGCGGACGCGGTCGCGCACGGCACGGCAAGCTTCGAGCTCGAGCCGCCGGATGAGGCCGAGATGGCGCACCGCCAAGAGGCGTTGCTTACTGCAGGCTATCCTTACTTCGTCGCCGAGCATGCCGGCCTGGTCGCCGGCTACGCCTACGCCGGCCCTTATCATTCCCGTCCGGGGTACCGCTGGACGGTCGAGGACACGGTCTACGTCGCTCCGCAATTCCACCGCCGGGGATTGGGCAGACTTCTCGTCGCGCGCCTCATCGCGGAGGCGCAGGCGCGCGGCTTCCGGCAGATGATCGCGGTGATCGGCGATTCGGCGAACACCGCATCAATCGCCCTGCATGCGGAAGCCGGCTTCCGCGGCATCGGTACGTTGCAATCGGTCGGCTTCAAGCACGGCCGCTGGCTCGATATCGTCGTGATGCAACGGCCGCTCGGCCGTGGCGATGCGACGCCGCCGTAAACGTCCGGATGGCTGCCGCACAGGCTACTGCGGCCGGGCGGCACGCAAGCACAAGAGCGCCGCGAAGGAGGCGACACACAGGGCAGCCGACACGACGATGACCGAGGCACCCATGACGTCGAGCAAGAGACCGAACAGCAGCGGCGCGAACGCTTGCGCCATTCGCGCTGGAGCAGCCAGCAGGCCGGTGCGCTCGCCGTAGCCCTCGGGACCGAAAATAGCGAGCGGCACCGTGCCCCGCGCGATCGTCAATAGCCCGTTACCCGCCCCGTAGAAGATCGCGAACGCCGCTGCGGCCGACGGCCCCACGGCCGCAAAGACGACCGCTCCGACGGGATGCAACAGCGCCGCGATCCGCGCGGACACCAGCGGATGGACACGGCGCAGGAGCACGAATTCCACCACGCGCGCGGCCACCTGGGCCGGCCCGATCAGGGCGGCGGCGGCGATTGCCTGCAACGGCGTCGCGCCGGCGCGCTCGAGCAGGCGCGGCAGATGCGCCGCCATCGAGCCGGTGACGAACCACGCGGCCGCAAACACGAACGCGAGAAGAAACATCTCCTTGTATGGTTTCCAGCCGATCGAACGAGCGGATTCGCGCCGGGCGGGTGCCGAGCCGGCCGGCGCCGGCAACAACAAGTTGAGCGGCAGACCGACGAGAACATTGAGCCCCGCCCAGACAAGAAGCGTCTCGCGCCAGCCGAGCGCATCGTTCAAGAGCGTCGACAGCGGCCAGCTTACGGTCGAGGCGAAACCGGCGATCAGGGTGATGCCGGTAATCGGGCCGCGCGCGTCGCGGCCGTAGAGCGCGGCGAGCGCGGCAAATCCGGCATCGTAAAGACCGAGTGCCATCCCGACGCCGAGAAGGGCCCAGGCCGCGAACAGCATGAGCGCTCCGTTTGCGGCCGCGAGCACCGTCAGGCCGGTCGCCAATGCGACATTCGACAGCGCCAAGGCGCCGCGTCCGCCGCGGCGATCGATGCGGCGCCCGACCGCGGGACCGGTAAACGCGGCTATCAGCAAGGCGCCCGAGAAGGCGCCGAAAACCCAAGAGCGCGGAACGCCGAGGCCTGCCGCGATCGGATCGGCGAGGATGGCGGGCAGATAATAGCTCGACCCCCACGCCAGCGTCTGCGCCGCCCCGAGCGCCGTGATGACGATGATGCGCGATCGGAAAGACCGCAAGTTATGCCGATCGTCGGCCAAGCGATCCGCCGCGTTCAAGCCGCACCGCGGGCGCCGGGCCGTGCCGGCACATTGCCTGCTTCCGCCCTTTCCTCATCCACCCACGGCCGGGAAAGTGGCTGGCGGAACCGCACCGAGCAATCAGCCGGCAACCACGTGCAGCGAGCGATCCAGCGCGCCCAGCACACGCTCCAGCTCCCGCCCCCGGCGCACGATGTGGCCGGTCGCTGAAATCACGCTATAGGCACCCTGCCGCCGTCCCAGGCGCGGGTTCTTTTCGATCCGGTAGATGGGAAATTCGCTGGTACGACGGAAAACGGAGAATACGACGCGATCCTTGAGGAAATCGATGGCGTAGTCGCGCCACTCACCGGCGGCGACCTTGCGGCCATAGAGGCTGAGAATGCGGTCGAGTTCGTGCCGGCTGAAGGTGACCTCGCTTGCGGGGACGGGCGCACGCCGCTCGCCCCCGCTCAACGCGCTTGGTTCAGTTTCGCCGAATGCCATGCGGCGCCTCCGATGTCATTGAAGCTTCATCGCCACTTCATGATCGCGCCGGACGGCCGCGTCGGCAAGGGCCTTGCAGCATCGCAACGCACCACCACGGCCCGCTGCCTGTGACTTGCCGAACGCGCGAAGTGTCGCGCTCGGCCGGCCGGGTGCGGCATTTTGGATCGACGGAATCACGGTTTCGTCAGGCAAATCATAATGAGGCCCTATTTCGGCCCAGCACACGCCAAGCTGGACTGCGAAAGCTAGATCGTTGCCTCAGGGCCCGGTCCGGTACCATGCACCGGATTCCTCAGCCCCCCAGCCCCCCGGGGTGTGGACGGACCGGGCCGGAGTTTTCGCGTACGGTTCAATCCCCCAAAATATATTCAGGCCGGCGACCTGCCGGCCTGTTTTTTTACGAAAGCATGTTTTTTACGAAAGCATGTCGGGGCATCCAGGCGCTAGTGTCCCGATTCCGAAGTTCGCATCATCATGCGGCACCCTCGTTTGCGAACTTCGGAATCGTAGGACACTAGCAACGTATTGATCTAGTGTGGCTTTGGTTCAGAAGTCCGCATCACGAGTTCGCGGTAAGAATGATGCGGACTTCTGAACCGCCACACTAGCAAAGCGCCAGGGGGCCGGTGCGTTATCGGTTCTCTTGGTTCTTGGTCGCGCTCGGCTCTTCCCCCTCGGGCACGCGCTGCCCGAACGTCGCGAACGCCGCACCAAGAACCACTCCCGGCTTTTCCCGCGTCCCCTCCTGGACGATGACGGCCGTCGCATCGACGTCGCCGAACCTGATGTCGGAGGCGGGAATGTTCCAGCTCGACTCGGCTCCGCTCCAGTCGCCGAGCTTCACCCAGCGCCGCACGACGTTGTAGTAGGTAATCGTGCGGCCGTGGTTCTCGCCCCTGCCGATGGTCACCGCCACGGCCCTGGCGACCGGACAGAGCCAGACTTCGCCGGCCAAGTGCTTGTTCTCGCTCGGCTCGACTTTCACGCTCAAAGAATTGTCGTCAGCGGCGACCAGCACGGGAGCCGACATGATCGCGGGATTGCGCCGCGTCTGCACGACTGCGCGCTCGACGGCGGTGCGGTCGCTGCCTAGAACGTGTATGCTGCCGTCGACGACGATTTGCGGCGTATAGACCTGTCGATCGCCGCGCACGCGCGCATAGGCGCGTTGCCGCGCCGTATGACCCGGGAGCGCCAGCGTGTCCCTCCAGCCGAGATAGTCCCAGATGTCGAGCGGCAGACTGACCGCGACGATCGATGGATCATCGGCGAACTCGCCGAGCAGCTTGTCGGCCGCAGGGCAGGACGAGCAGCCCTGACTGGTGAACAATTCAAGAAGCGCCCTCGGTTCGCCGGCGCGAGCAACCGTGCCGGTCGCAATCAGCAGGCTTGCGATGAGAGACGCCGACACGAGGCGGCAGCGCAGCATTCCGATTCTCCACCCCACTCGCCCCTGTTCATCGGCCAGTGGCGATCTGGTGCCGGCGCATTGGTATCGGGCCCACCGCTCGCCCGCCACTCAATTCGCGGTGAACCGCAGCCTTACGCGGCAAGATGGCGGAGGACGTACTGCAGAATACCGCCGTTCTTGTAGTACTCGAGCTCGTCGACGGTATCGATGCGGCAGATCACCGGCACGCGCTTCAAGCCGCCATCGGCCGCGACGATCTCCACGTAAAGCCGCTGGTGGGGCTTAAGATCGCCGTGCAGCCCGCGGATGGTCACCTGCTCGTCGCCCCGCAAGCCGAGCGTCTGCCAGGAGGTGCCTTCCTCGAAAATGAGTGGGACCACGCCCATGCCGACCAGATTGGACCGGTGAATGCGTTCGAAGGACTGCGCGATCACCGCGCGCACGCCGAGCAGGATGGTACCCTTTGCCGCCCAATCGCGCGACGAGCCGGTCCCGTACTCCTTGCCGGCAAATACCACGAGCGGCACGCGCTCGCTCTTGTAGCGCATCGCCGCGTCGTAGATGGTCATGCGTTCGCGCGACGGGTAGTGGATCGTAATACCCCCCTCGACGCCGGGCACCATCTGGTTCTTCAGCCGAATATTGGCGAAAGTGCCGCGCATCATGACTTCGTGATTGCCGCGGCGTGTGCCGTACTGGTTGAAGTCGACCGGCTTGACCTTGTGGTCGATGAGGTATTTGCCGGCAGGCGAGTCCGGCTTGATCGAGCCCGCCGGCGAGATGTGGTCGGTAGTGATCGAGTCGAGAAAGAGGCCGAGCACCCGCGCGTCGATGATGTCGGTCGGCGCTTCCGGGCGCGGCGACATGCCGGAGAAATAGGGCGGGTTCTGCACGTAGGTCGATTTGCGGTCCCACGGGAATGTCAGCGCGCCCTGCACGCCGATCTTGCGCCAATTGGATTCGCCTTTGAACACGTTCGCATATTTGCGCGCGAACATTTGTTTGCTGATATTCTTGCGCATGACCTGCGCGATTTCCCGATTCGAAGGCCAGATGTCGCGCAGAAAGACCTTGCGACCCTTCTGGTCGGTGCCCAGCGCCGCCTTGGCAATGTCGACCTGCATCGAGCCGGCGATCGCGTAAGCGACGACGAGCGGCGGCGAAGCGAGATAATTGGCGCGCACGTCGGCGTTGACGCGGCCCTCGAAATTGCGGTTACCGGACAGGACCGCGGCTGCGACCAGATCGTTGTCGTTGATCGCCTTGGAAATCTCCGGCGGCAGCGGGCCCGAATTGCCGATGCAGGTCGTGCAGCCGAAGCCGACGAGATTGAAGCCGAGCGCGTCGAGATCCTTTTGCAAGCCGGACTTGTCGAGGTATTCGGCGACGACCTGCGAGCCCGGCGCCAGCGAGGTCTTCACCCACGGCTTGACGGAAAGGCCTTTGGCCGCCGCCTTGCGGGCCACGAGCCCGGCCGCGATCATCACGCTCGGGTTCGACGTGTTGGTGCACGACGTGATGGCGGCGATCACCACGTCGCCGTGGCCCAGCGTCTCCTTCCGCCCTTCGACCGGGACGCGTTTGTCGGCTTCGGCCGCCTTGCCGAACTCCTTGTCCATGGCGGCGGCAAATCCGCTCTTGACCTCCTTCAACGGCACCCGGTCCTGTGGCCGCTTGGGCCCGGCGAGCGACGGCTGGACCGAAGAAAGCTCGAGCTTGAGCACGTCGGTGAAGATCGGGTCCGGCGTGGTCCGGCCGCGGTACATGCCCTGCGCCTTGGCGTAAGCCAGCACCAGGGCGATCCGCTCTGCCGGCCGGCCGGTCTCACGCAAGTAGCGGATCGTGTCGTCGTCGATCGGAAAGAAGCCGCAGGTCGCGCCGTATTCCGGCGACATATTGCCGAGCGTCGCGCGGTCCTCGATCGACAGATTGGCGAGGCCCGGGCCGAAATATTCGACGAACTTGCCGACAACGCCGCGCTTGCGCAGCATTTGGGTGACAGTCAGCACCAGGTCGGTGGCGGTGACGCCTTCCTTGAGCTTGCCGTTGAAGCGCACTCCGATCACTTCCGGCAGCAGCATCGAATAGGGCTGACCCAGCATGGCGGCCTCGGCCTCGATGCCGCCGACCCCCCAGCCGAGCACGGAGAGGCCGTTGACCATGGTGGTGTGCGAATCGGTGCCCACGAGCGTGTCCGGATAGGCAAGTTCGGTCGCTACCTTGTCGCCGAACTTGACCCTGGCTTTCGCCGTCCAAACCGTGTGCGACAGATATTCGAGGTTGACCTGGTGGCAAATGCCGGTGTCGGGCGGCACGACGCGAAAATCCTCGAATGAGCGTTGCGCCCATTTGAGGAAGCGGTACCGCTCCTGATTCTGCCTGTATTCCTCCTCCACGTTCTTCTTGAACGCACTATTGCTGCCGAAAAAGTTGACCGCGACCGAATGGTCGATCACCAGATCCACCGGCACCAGCGGATTGATCTTTTTCGGATCGCCACCGAGCATCTTCATCGCATCGCGCATGGCGGCGAGGTCGACCACCGCGGGAACGCCGGTGAAATCCTGCATCAGTACGCGAGCCGGACGGAAGGCGAGTTCGCGTTCGGACGTCTTGGTCTTCAGCCATTGCGCAACCGCCTGGATGTCCTCCTTGGTTACCGAGCGGCCATCCTCGTTGCGGAGCAGATTCTCGAGCAGCACCTTCAGGGAGAAGGGAAGACGCGAAATACCCTTCAAGCCGTTCTTTTCCGCATCAGGCAGACTGTAGAAAGCGTAGGTCTTGGAGCCGACCGTGAGCGGGCGCAGGCATTTGAAGCTGTCGAGTGAGTTCATGATTGTTTCCCCATCCTGCGGGCGCGAAACGGAGGTAATTTAATGCCGGACCGGGCGTCAACGAATCGTTGCTCGTCAGACGCAACGGTCATCGCAAAACACTGTTAGCCCTCGGCGGCTTATAGGGTCTTTTCGACAGCCGTGCCAGATCGAGACCAAGCATAGACCATGCCGGGTAACGCAGCAGCGCTCGAAAGAGGCCCAGCGGCCGGCGACAGTGCGGCTCTGCATCCGGAGCATCGCTGATGCGCTTGTCCGCTTTCGACCTCGCCTGTCGGCGCGGAGGGCGCCACGTGTTCGCCGGCGTCAGCTTTGCGGTCGCCTCCGGCGAGGTGTTGGCGATCAGCGGGCGCAACGGGGCGGGCAAATCATCGCTCTTGCGCATGGTCCTTGGGCTGCTGCGCGTCGCTCACGGCCGGCTGGTTCTCGACGGCGGCGACCCGGAGCTGACCCTCGCCGAGCAGGCCCACTATCTAGGCCACCAGGATGCGCTGAAAGCCGCGCTGTCGGTCGCCGAGAACCTGAGATTCTGGACCGGCTTTCTCGGATCGGATGCGAAGAGCATCGAGGAGCCGCTCGCCGCAGTCGGTCTCGATACGCTCGCCGACATGCCCGCCAGCTACCTGTCCGCCGGCCAGCGCCGGCGGCTGTCCATCGCACGGCTGCTCGCCGTCAAGCGGCCGATCTGGCTGCTGGACGAGCCGGCCAGCACGCTTGACGCGGCCGCGCAGGAGCGCCTCGTCGGGCTCATGCGCGAGCATCTCGCCGCCGACGGTCTGATCCTCGCGGCAACGCACGCGACGATCCGCCTCGAAGGAGCGCGAGAGCTGCGGCTGGACCCCGTGCCGCACCCGCCGTCGGCAGTGGATTACGACGAGGGGCCGCAAGTCGGGGCGATCGCGCCCATCCCCGCGCCGAGCCCGCCGACC
>Ga0187781_10003860_pt1 | contig 11196 bp, 12 predicted proteins | sample 0715_SJ02_MP02_2_FD_132447 | JGI IMG/M metagenome (GOLD analysis project Ga0187781, IMG submission 132447) | Tropical peat soil microbial communities from peatlands in Department of Meta, Colombia - 0715_SJ02_MP02_20_MG | ecosystem: Environmental > Terrestrial > Soil > Wetlands > Peat | place...
GACGTCAATGAAATGAAGAGGATTCAAATATATCGTGCGAGCGGAAATGGCGTCAAACCGTGGTCAGGAACGGCAGCCGGTGTCATTTGCCGTTAGAATCGTCCTGGCGACATCGTCGTTCCCGCGAAAGCGGGAATCCATTAGGAAAATCCCTTGCGATAGCGCGCCCCATAGGTGGATTCCCGCGTTCGCGGGAATGACGAATTGGCGAAGGGCGGTTCGAGTATCAAACGCCGCCACGACGCTCACGCGCTCGGTGTCGATGCGGCGCGGGCACAGCGCGCGCAGGTGCCTCCGACTTCGAGCCGCGTGACCGCGATCTGAAAGCCGCTTTCGGCGCCGATTTCCTGCTTGAGACGCTCGAAGGTCGGGCTGGCGTACTCAATGATTTCACCGCAACGGAAGCAGGCGAGGTGAAGATGGTCGGACTGCGTCTTGGCCTCGTAGTAGTGCTTCTCACCCTCCAGGTGCATCAGATCAAGCTCGTCGATGAGCGACAGTCTCTTGAGCAGCGACAGGGTGCGATACACCGTGGCGCGGTTCACCCGCGGGTCACGCTTGCGCGCCAGCTTCAGCAGCGCCGCCGCGTCCAGGTGGCGCTTGGCGTTTTGGATGATGTCGATCAGCAGACGCCGCTGAGCGGTCAGGCGGACACGCTTCGACGTGAGTTCCTGATAAAGCACGCGGCGTTCGATGCTGAGCGGGGGCATGCTCCTATCTTAATCCACCTCTTACCGGCGGGGCGGCAAGCTGTTAGACTGAATTGCGGCCGTCGGCGCGGCCTGTAGCGGCGGTCTATGACCGCCGGCTTTCCCGGCAAGAACTCTAGACGGTGATAGTCGGTCGGCTTTGCCGAGAAGAACTGTCGGCGGTCATAGACCGCCGCTACAGGCCGGCGCTGCGAGGCGCAAACCGAGGGTATCGTTCCGATGAGCGAACCGAAGATGGTCAGAGTGCGGGGTTTTGCCGGCCCCACTGCGAAGACGGATGCCGAACTTGCCAAGGGCATCCTCGAAAACCAGGAAATTCCCTGCGTGGTATCGGGCGGACGGCCCGCGGACCTGCTGCCGGGAGTCGATCTCGTCCAGTTGCTGGTCCGTGAGGAGGACGCTGCCGAAGCCGCCGAGCTGCTGGAGAGCTTCCTCGACAATCCTTCCAACACGCCCGCGGATGAGCCATGATCGAGCAGGTTCGTCCGGCGCGGGGACTGACGGGCACCGTCCGCATGCCCGGCGACAAGTCGATCTCGCATCGTTACGCCATGCTAAGCGCGATCGCGGAAGGCTCGAGCGAGATTCGCTTCTTCTCGCCTGCCGCAGACTGCGCCAGTACGCTCGCTTGCCTGGAGTTGCTCGGCGTTCCCGTGACGCGCGCAGTCGAGGGTGAGACTCATGACGCTGTCGTGCGAATTCAGGGCTCGGGGCGGGGCGGACTCAAGCCGCCGGCGGCCGATCTCGATGCCGGGAACTCCGGTTCGACGATGCGGATGCTCTCCGGCATCCTGGCGGCGCAGCCATTTCGGGCCCGATTCGTCGGCGACGCGTCGCTCTCCCGCCGCCCCATGCAGCGCATCATCGAGCCGCTCAGCCGCATGGGCGGGCGCATCCGCTCAGCGGAAGGCGGCCGCCCTCCCCTCGAGATCGAAGGCGCGACGCTCAATGCTATTCGCTACGAGCTGCCGGTGGCGAGCGCGCAGGTGAAATCCGCCGTGCTGCTGGCGGGTCTCTACGCCGATGGCGTTACCGAGGTCGTGGAGCCCGCCCCGACCCGCGATCATACGGAGATCGCGCTCGAGCACCTGGGCGCGGACGTCGAGCGTCAGGGGCGCACAATATCGGTCCGCGGGCCCGCCTCGCTGCACGCGACGAAGCTTTACGTGCCCGGCGATTTTTCCTCGGCCGCCTTCTTCATCGCCGCGGCGCTGGCGCTTCCCGAGTCGAATCTCGTGATCCAGAACGTCGGGTTGAATCCCACGCGTGCGACGCTGCTCGACGTGCTGGTTCCCATGGGCGCCCAGGTCAAGGTCCTGAACCTTGACGTCGTGAACGGCGAGCTGGTCGGCGATCTGCACGTGGAGTCGAGCGCGCTGCAGGGCGGGGAACTGGCGGCGGAGTACGTGCCCGGTCTGATCGACGAGCTGCCCATGCTGGCTGTGCTTGGTACGCGCATGAGCGCCGGCCTCGCCTTTCGCGGCGCTGCGGAGTTGCGCGTGAAAGAGAGCGACCGCCTGCGCGCCGTGGCCGATAATCTTCGCCGCATGGGAGCCGAGGTGGAAGAATTCCCCGATGGCTTGCGGATCCCTGGCCGGCAGAAGCTGCGCGGCGCCGAGGTGGAGAGCTACGGCGACCATCGCATCGCCATGGCCTTCGCCGTCGCCGGATTGTTCGCTGAAGGCGCGACCGGGGTCAAGGACGCCAAAGCGGTGGAGGTTTCGTTCCCCGGCTTCTTCGAACTGCTGGCCTCACATACCGGTTGAAGCAACTCATCGAGTCTTGTCGTCATTCAAAAATCACCACTACCCGAGGCCGGGTTGGTTTGCGGATGCGGCTGATTGGCCCTATCATCAGTGAAGGTTGGATAGGAAAAATATGGCAGGGCGAATCGAGATTGATCCGGCAGTGGCAGTAGTGATGGACAAGCCAGTGATTCGTGGGACGCGAATCACTGTCGAGCTGATTCTGCACAATCTCGCCGAGGGTGCGGTCCGCCGCGACATGGGCGACCAGATGGATGCTCACCCCCATCTGACGCCGGAGGGTATTCGCGCCGGGATTGCCTACGGTGCCGCGAGTGTGGCGCATGGAGAGGTCGTTGTGTCCTCGGATTCGTCCGCCAGGTACCATTGAGGAGAACCCATGCAGCATACGATCAAGGCGGTCATCCGGCCAGGCGACCAGTCGGGCTATGTCGCCGAGTGCCTTGAGATTCCTGTGGTGACGCAGGGCGAAACGCTTGATGAGGTGACGGCTAATCTCCGCGAGGCGGTTGAGCTGCACTTGGATGGCGAAGACCTCGCCGAGTTGGGACTGGCGCCGTCGCCGACAATTCTCGTGACCTTTGAACTGGAGGCGCGTCCTGTCACGGCTTAGGCGCCTCTCTGGTCAGGAAGTCGTGCGGATCCTGGGTCGATTCGGGTTTGAAATTGATTCGGAGCGCGGCAGTCACATGAAGCTTCGCAGAGTCTTGAATGATGGGTCTCGGCAAACACTTACCGTACCTGCGCATCGCGAGCTGGACACCGGAACTTGCCGCGCGATTCTTCGCGAAGCTTCGCGGTACGTGCCCTACGAGGATCTGGAGCCATTTTTTCGATCGAGGTAGCACACAACCCTTGCTGGTGTGTCTCAGTTTGAAGCGTCTGCGCACTACAACCTCGTTTGACCATCCCCTCGCCCTCTGTTATTTTTAAGATTCCCGGAAGTGTGTATGTCTAACGTTCAGTTAACTTTTCCTGACGGCGCCGTCAAGGAGTATCCTGCCGGCGTCACCCCCGCCGAGGTGGCGAAATCCATCGGGCCCAGGCTCGCCTCGGAAGCGCTGGTGGCGAAGATCGACGGCGATCTGGTCGATCTGAACCGCCCCATCGAAGCCAGCGGACCGATTCAATTCCTGACTCCGGCCTCCGGACCGCAGGCGCTCGAGGTCTACCGGCATTCGTCCGCGCACCTGCTGGCGGCGGCGGTCCTCGAACTGTTTCCGGACGCACATCCCGGCATCGGGCCGCCCACTGACACTGGCTTTTACTACGACTTTTACCGCGAGAAGCCGTTCACCGAGGAAGATCTCGCCAAGCTTGAAGCCAAGATGCTCGAACTGGCCAAGGCCGATCTGCCTTACGAGCGGGTGTACTTTCCGAAGGAAGAAGGCAAAAAACTATTCGAGCAGATGGGCGAATTCCTGAAGTGCCAGCTCATCGAGGAAAAGGCGGACCCGGTCTTTTCCGCCTATCGCACCGGCAAGTTTCTGGACTTCTGCCGCGGTCCGCACATCCCGTCGACCGGGCGCATCAAGGCGTTCAAGCTGCTGAGCGTGGCGGGCGCGCATTGGAAGGGCGACGAGCACTCGCATCCGATGCAGCGCATCTACGGCACTGCCTTCTTCTCGCAGAAGGATCTCGACGCTTACCTGACCCAAATCGAGGAAGCCAAGAAGCGCGATCATCGGCGGTTGGGCCGCGAGCTGGACCTGTTCAGCATCGAGGACGATGCCGGACCCGGCCTGATCTTCTGGCATCCCAAGGGCGGCGTCATTCGCACCGAGATCGAAAGCTGGCTGCGCCAGGAACTGGTGGCGCGCGGGTACGACATGGTCTTCACGCCGCATACCATGCGCCGCCACCTGTGGGAGATCAGCGGGCATACCGGCTTCTACCGCGACAGCATGTTCGGGCCGATGCCCGTTGAGGACGACGAGTACCAGCTCAAGCCCATGAACTGTCCGGGGCACATCCTGATTTACAGGTCGCGCGTGCGCAGTTACCGCGAGCTGCCGCTGCGCTTTGCCGAACTCGGCACCGTCTACCGTTACGAGCGTTCGGGCGTGCTGCACGGGCTGCTGCGCGTCCGCGGATTCACCCAGGACGACGCCCACATCTTCTGCATGCCGGAGCAGCTCGAAAGCGAGGTCCAGGCCTGCGTAGAGTTCGCCTTCGCGACGCTCAAGACCTTCGGATTCGATCAGTATCAGGTGGAGCTTTCAGCGCGCGACCCCGAACACGGCGAGCACTACGCGGGCACCGTCGAGGAGTGGGAACGAGCCGAGGGCGCGCTGATGAATACGCTCCGGCGCATGGACATTCCGTTCAAGTATATGCCGGGCGAGGCGGTCTTTTACGGCCCCAAGATCGACGTCAAGCTGGTGGACGCCATCGGGCGTCCGTGGCAACTCACTACCGTGCAGTTTGACTTCAACCTGCCCCGGCGCTTTGAGTTGGAGTACACCGGGGCAGACGGCGCAAAACATACGCCGGTAATGGTCCACCGGGCGCTGCTCGGATCGGTGGAGCGCTTCTTTGGCGTGCTGGTGGAACACTACACCGGCGCCTTCCCGGTGTGGCTCTCGCCGGTGCAGGCGATGGTTCTGCCGATCAGCGAAAAGCACCAGGAATATGCGCGGGAAGTGGTGGCAGCGTTGAAGTCTGCCAGGGTGCGCGCGCAGCTCGACGATCGCAATGAGAAGCTGAATGCCCGTATTCGGGACGCTCAACTGGCCAAGGTGCCTTTCATGCTGGTAGTCGGAGAGCGCGAAGCTGCGTCGCGCAGCGTGGCCGTGCGGCGGCGCGACGCCGGCGATACCGGGACGGTGCCTTTGGACGATTTCATCCGCCAGATTCGCGGCCTTATCGACAGCCGTGCGGCGAAATGGTAGATTATTAGACGCGAGGGGTGGAAAGGCGGCTGGGTTCTGGACCCTTGGTGATCCTCCTGAAAACTCCAGCGTGGGTCTCAATAGAAACGGGCGGAAAGTCCTGTTTCGCGGGGCGAAGCTTTATCCCGGGATGGAAAGCAGGCGCCCCGAGCGGCCTTTCGGTTTTACTTGCGGCCCGGACGCGGGCCAGGAGGAATTCGTATCGCTGACCGTCGTGTAACCGAGAGAATCCGGATTAACGAAAGAATCCGCGCCCGCGAAATCCGGGTGGTGGATGACGAGGGCAAGCAGCTGGGCATCATGCCCCCGTACGAAGCGATCAAGATTGCCCGGGAGCGTGGTCTGGACCTGGTGGAAGTTTCACCCACGGCCAATCCTCCCGTCTGCCGGATCATCAATTATGGCAAGTATCTTTACCAGCAGAGCAAGCGCGAGCACGAGGCGCGCAAACATCAGCGCTCGATCGAGCTCAAGGAAGTGAAGTTCCGGCCGCGCACCGGAGCGCACGACTTTGAAACCAAGCGGAACCAGATCGCCCACTTCCTCGAAGAGGGCAGCAAGGTGAAAGCCACCATTATGTTCCGCGGCCGCGAGATGGCGCATAAGAATCTCGGCTGGGACATGATGGACCGCCTGGTGAAGGATCTGGGCGAGTTGGTGGTGGTGGAAATTCGGCCGCGGCAGGAAGGTCCGAACCTGACGGCAATTCTGGCGCCGAAGAAGCCCGGTCAGGCAGCGAAGCCGAAGCCCACGGCTCACCCTGTGGCAACTGGACACGCGGCCCCGAGCGGACGTGCGACGCATCCCGCGGGCTCGACCACAGCGCATTCGGCCGGAGCTGGATCTCACACACCGAGACCGGCAGCAGCCGATGTCCCGCTCGCGCCTCAGCCTGCGGCGCCGGCGGCCGGTCCGGCGGTAGACCCGTCAAAACCGGCCGGCGAATGATGGAGGTTTGTTTGGCTAAGGCGAAGCAGGTTAAGTTAAAGCTCAAGACGCGCAAGGCCGCCGCCAAGCGGTTCAAGCTGACCGCGGGCGGCAAGGTGATTCGCGGGCACGCGTATGCCCGGCACATCCTGACGTCAAAGCCCAGCAAGCGGAAACGCAAGCTGGACCAGAGTACGAAGGTAGCAACGGCGGACGTCGCCCGTGTGCACGCCATGCTGCCGTACGGCAGGGGATAGGTGCCAGGTGTTAGGTGTTAGGCGCGCTGGGGCCCTGACACCTGACACCTAGCACCTGACACCTGCCCGGGTGCGGAAAGGCCAGAGGCTGGGTGCCTTCTTCTTCCGCCCCGTAATTCCACTGTAAAGGAGCAAACCCATGCCAAGAGTCAAGCGCGGGGCTGTGCGCCGCGCCAATCGCAGGAAGCTATCCAAGCTCACCAAGGGCTACTTCCTCACCAAGAGCAAACTCTACCGGTCGATGAGGGAAGCAGCCGACCGCGCCGGACGGTTCGCCTATCGCGACCGGCGCCGCCGCAAGCGCGACTTCCGGAGGTTGTGGATCGTCCGAATCAGCGCCGGAGCCCGTCTGCACGACATCACTTACAGCCAGTTCATGCACGGCTTGAAGACCCTTGGGATCGAGCTTGATCGCAAAGTGCTTGCGGAGATGGCGGCCATGGATGCGCCGGCATTCGCCGAACTCGCATCCAGGGTCAAGGATTCGCTGGCCGCTGCTCCGGCCAAGGCACCCCAAACGAGCTAGTTTGCGGCGCGGAAGGCTTCCTGGTGAGTTCAGGCGTCAAGGGACAAATATTTTTAAGCAGTAAGTTATCGATCAGAAAATTAAGATACCCCAAAAATGAAGGTAAGTCCCACGATGTTGTTGATTCTAAAAGACCGGCCTGTCGAGCCGTGGGTAAGTCCCACGATGTTTCTGAAATCAAAGGGGATGAGTACTTTTTTAGCGTCTCCAAGTCGGGATCGCTGGACGCAGTTGAGCCATGACCATCGATGAAAAAACCGGTAAGACTCTCGCCCAACTGGGATTGACGGACTCGACCGGAATCGCGAGTCTGTTCGCCGAGGTACGGGCTGCCGCCGAAGCTGAGGCCGAGGCGTTCGGGCGCGGCGACGTCGACGAAGCCGAAGTCGTCTGGCAAGCAAAGATCCTGCGGGACCGCTGGCTGGCGCGCGGCCGCGGTCTGATTGCCCGCATCGATCAGAATTGGCTGAGGCAGACTCCCAAGGAGTCGCGCGGGGTTGTGGGTGCGGAGTTCAATCGGCTGCGACAGTACGCCACTGCCCAGTTTGAAATCGATCCCTTGCTCGCTGCCCATCGCCAGAAGACCCTGGCCCGGTATGAAAAACGGCGCGGCCCGGACCTGACCCTCCCCGGCAACCGGCGCGAACTCGGCTCGATCCATCCGGTAACACGCGTCCAGCGCGAGCTTGAAGACATTTTCATTGGCCTCGGATTTCACATCGAAACGGGGCCCGAGATCGAGTCGGTCTACAACAATTTCGACGCCCTCAACATCCACGAGAGCCATCCCTCGCGAGACGACTGGGACACACTCTACATCAGCTCCGATGTGCTGCTGCGGACCCATACTTCGCCGGTGCAGATCCGCGCCATGAGGAAGTATGGCGCGCCGCTTTACATCATCACGCCCGGCAAGTGCTACCGGAACGAGAATCCTGACGCCACGCACTCCGCGATGTTCAGCCAGATCGAAGGGCTGGCGGTCGACGCCGACATTAACTTCGCCGATCTCAAGGGGACACTCGACTTCTTCGCCAAGAAGTTCTTCGGCGAGAAGACGCGGACTCGTTTTCAGCCAAGCTTCTTCCCGTTCACGGAGCCGAGCGGCGAGATGGCTGCAAGCTGCCCGTTCTGCGGCGGGCAGGGCTGCCGGACGTGCAAAGACAGCGGCTGGATTGAGCTGATGGGCTGCGGCATGGTTCATCCTGACGTGCTCCGCAACGGGGGAATCGATCCGGAGCGCTACTCGGGCTGGGCATTCGGCCTCGGCATCGAGCGCTTCGCCATGCTGAAGTACGACATTGGAGAAATACAGAACTTTTTTCAGAGTGATGTGAGATTCTTAAGGCAGTTTTAGAAAGGCCCGATTTGTCCCTGGTCATTCGTCCTTGGTCATTCGTTCCTGATGCCACTTCATCTCAACGAGACGCGGCATGCAAAGGAATGGCGGCCAAGGACAAATCACTAAGGACCAAGGACACTGATTAGCTGATCGTCTTTGCGTTTACGAGGATTTGGTCGGGTTGGCTTGAGTGAAAATCTCGCTAAATTGGCTGAGCGAATTCGTTGATTTGCCTGCGGGCCGGCACGCGCTGGAAGCGCGTCTTCCGATGCTTGGGCTCGGTGTGGCGTCGTCGCTTGCCGTTGGCTCCGACCATGTGCTCGACCTGGAAGTGACTACGAATCGTCCGGATTGCCTGGGTCATCTGGGCGTGGCCCGCGAAGTTGCGGCGGCCTTCGGGCAAGCGCTGCGCCGGCCGGCTCATCCTGTGCCGGAAGCCCGCAAGCCCGCGCGCGAGGCCGTGACGATCGAGATATCCGACCTCGAGGGCTGCGCGCGTTACTGCGGGCGCGTGATTGAGAACGTCGAAGTAGGTCCGTCGCCGGAATGGCTGGTGCGGCGCCTCGAAGCGGTCGGCGTGCGGTCCATCAATAACGTCGCCGACGCCACCAACTACGTCCTCATGGAACTGGGGCACCCGTTGCACGCGTTTGATCTCGCGCGCCTGCAAGGTGCGCGGATCGAGGTGCGCCGGGCGCGCGCCGGTGAGAAGCTGCAGACCCTGGACGGCGTGGAGCGGGAACTGGCAAAGGCTGATCTCGTCATCGCGGACGCGGAGCGCGCCGTGGGGCTCGCCGGTGTCATGGGCGGGGCCGACACTGAGATTACCTCAGCGACCCGGCGCGTGATGCTGGAGAGTGCCTGGTTCGAGCCCGTCGGAGTGCGGCGGACTGCCAAGCGTCATGGCCTGCACACGGAGGCGTCACACCGCTTCGAGCGCGGCATGGACATCGAAATGGCGCGCGAGGCGATCGATCGCACGGCGGCGCTGATCGCCGAGCTTGCCGGCGGACAAATCCTCGAAGGCGTGGTCGATATTTATCCCCAGCGCCGCCTCAGATCCACGATTGTGCTGCGCTCGCCGGAGGTTGCGCGCATTCTCGGCGCTGAAATTGAGACTCAGGCCGTTACCGGTTATCTGAGCGCGCTCGGCTTCAGTGTTGAGCCGGGAACCTGCGCTTCGTTGCGCGTGATCCCCCCGTCGTTCCGGCTGGACGTCGAGCGTGAGATCGATCTGGTGGAAGAAGTGGCGCGGCTGCACGGATACGACGCGCTTCCCATGCGGGTGCGGGCGGCGCCGCCCTCGACCGACCGCGATTTGCGGCGCGAAAAAGAACTGGCGATTTCCGCGACTCTGACGGCGCTCGGCTATCGCGAGATCATTGTGCCCTCCATGGTCGATCCCGGAGAGAACGCGCGCTTCACCGACGCCGCGCCAGTGCCATTGCTCAATCCGCTCAGTCAGGACGCCTCCGCCATGCGCTCCACCGCGGTGCCGGGAATGCTGCGGGCGCTGCGCTGGAATCTCGATCGCGGTCAGGCCGATCTGCGATTCTTCGAGATGGGCAAGATCTACACCAACTCGGAGCACACCAGCGAAGGACTGCCCGCGGAGCACGCCGTGCTGACCCTGGGAGCCACAGGGTCGCACCGTCCGGCGAGCGTCCACGACGCTCCGCGCGCCCTCGATTTCTTCGATCTCAAGGGCGACCTCGAGACGCTGCTTGCGGTCTTCGACGCGGGACCTCCGGCTTTCACGGCCGGTGACCTTCGCTATCATGAGCCCGGCTTCGGCGGGTCCTTCTCTGTGCATCACGCTGTGCTGGCGCGCTTCGGGCAGTTGCATCGCGAAGTGGCTCGCGAATACAAGCTGCGGCAGCCGGTTTATCTCGCGGAAATCGACCTCGATGGCTTGCTCACGCTTGATCTGCGCGCGCGGAGATTCCGGCCCATTCCGCGATTCCCCGCGGTGGAGCGCGACCTTTCGCTGCTGGTGCCCGCCGCGGTCAGTTATCGGCAGATTGAGGACGCCGTCGGCGCCGTCCGGCTGGCGGACTTTCAGGGATTTCGCGCCGTCGATCGCTTCGAGGGGGGAGCGCTGCCGCGGGGCCACTACAGCCTGCTGCTCCGCATCGTATTGCAGAGCTCGGAGCGCACCCTGACGGGAGAGGAAGCGGAGGCGTCGAGCCGGACCATCGTGGCCGCGCTTGAGCCGCTTGGCGTGCGCCTGCGCACTGCGTGACGTCTCCCGGCGGCCGCGATTTGTGCGATCAGGGGGAAGGTGAACCTGTGGACTCATTCCAGCAGTTTGAAGAGAAGATCGCGCGCGCCATCGAAGTGCTCAAGCGCGTGCACGCCGAGAAGAAGGCGTTGGAACACGAACTGGAGCACTTGAAATCGGCGGCGAAAGAGCGGACTCGCGAGACCGAGGCTAATCAGAAAGAACTCGTGGCGCTGCGGCGCGAGCGGGAGGAAGTGCGCGCGCGCGTGGAGAAGCTGCTGGAGCAGATTGAAGCTCTCGCGAAGACCGACGGACCGGCCGAACGCTCGGCTGCCGGCTCCGCGTAGAGAAGGCACTCGCTTGGCCTGAGGCGGTGAATCATGAGCCAGGGACGCGAAGGGATCAAGGTCGAAATCTACGACCAGTCCTACGTGATGAAAGGGGAGCTCGATACGGAATACGTCCGGGGGCTCGCCAGGATGGTGGACGCCAAGATGCGCTCCATTGCCACCCGCACGCGCACCGTCGACACGCTGCGCGTGGCGGTGCTGGCCGC
>Ga0187781_10003862_pt1 | contig 11194 bp, 7 predicted proteins | sample 0715_SJ02_MP02_2_FD_132447 | JGI IMG/M metagenome (GOLD analysis project Ga0187781, IMG submission 132447) | Tropical peat soil microbial communities from peatlands in Department of Meta, Colombia - 0715_SJ02_MP02_20_MG | ecosystem: Environmental > Terrestrial > Soil > Wetlands > Peat | place...
GACGTCGCACGCAAAAGCGGCCGTACGGTCGAGGAATCCGGCGCGTATACGGGCAGCCTCGGCGCGGGCCGCGTCGCGCGACAGCATCACCACGCTGGCGCCTTCCTGAGCAAACGCCCTGGCCATCGCCTCGCCAATCCCCATCGATGCGCCCGTAATCACCACGACTTTCCCTTGCAGTTCCATGCTGGGGTTGTACTTGTCGGCGGCGCGGCAAGTCAAGCGCCCTGTCGTACAATCGTTGAGTTGCAGAAGTAAGAAGTCGGAAGGCAGAAGTTCTATGGGGTTGACTCCTGCCTTCTGACTGCTTACTTCTGAATTCTTATTTCCGGCTTCCACCGATGCCGCTTCTGCCCCTGTTCCCGCTCGAAGTCGTGCTGCTGCCGGGCACTCCCCTGCCTCTGCACATTTTCGAGCCGCGCTACAAAGAGATGATTGCAGAGTGCCGCGCCAACGACGAAGCTTTCGGCGTAATCCGCGCATTGGAACAGGGCATCGCCGACGTGGGCTGCACCGCCGAGATCATCACCGTCACCAAGGAGTATCCCGATGGCCGGCTCGACCTGATCGCCGAAGGCCGCAGCCCTTTTGAAGTGCTCCAACTCAACCAGGAGCGTTCGTTCCTGCGCGCCGAGGTGTTGCTGGTGCCGGATGAGCCCGGCGCCGCCGCCGAAGCGGAAAGAACGCGGGCGGTTCAGCTTCATCTGGAAATCATGGCGCTCGCGGGGGCGGTTCAGGATCTTTCCGGAGCCGATCCACGCACGTTGTCGTTTTTTTTGGCCGGGTCGCTGCCGCTCGATCTCGACTTCAAACAGCAGTTGCTAGCCTTGCGTTCGGAAGCCCGCCGCATGCAGGCGGTCGCGACCTACCTGGAGAACATTCTTCCCCGGCTGCGCCACGTGGCGCGGGCGCGTGAAAAAGCCGGTGGCAACGGGCATTCCCACTGATTCGGCTGAGACGGACCAATTCGTGCGCCTTTGCACAATCCCTGTAGCCCCGCACGTATTCGTCCGAGGCGCGGTCCGTTCCGCGTTTCCGAAGCGCGAAGTCGCCTTTCGCCGCCGCAGCGTATAATCGAAGAAAGTCTGTTGGGGGATCCCTTCATGAGTCTTCCGCGCACCCTGGGCGAGCTGCGCCGCAGCGTCTTCACCGAGCAACGCCTGCGCGCGCGCCGCGTCAAAGACGAACTTCGCGACAACCTCGTCGTGCGTCTGCGCGAGCAAGGCGATGCCGCGGTGTTTCCGGGCATTGTCGGCTACGACGATACGGTCGTGCCGCAGATCGTCAACGCGATTCTCTCGCGCCATAATTTCATTCTGCTCGGCCTGCGCGGTCAGGCCAAAAGCCGCATCCTGCGGGCGTTGACGGCTCTGCTTGATCCGGAGATGCCGTATCTCGCGGGTTGCGAGATTCACGATAATCCCTACGCGCCCATTTGCCGCCGCTGCCGCAACGAACTCGAGAAGACGGGAGACGCCGCGCCCATTGCCTATCTCACGCCCGACCATCGCTACGTGGAAAAGCTGGCTACGCCCGACGTGACCATCGCCGACCTGATCGGCGACATCGATCCCATCAAAGCCGCGCGCGGCGGACATGAATTGTCGAGTGAACTGACGGTTCATTACGGCCTGCTGCCCCGCGCCAATCGCGGCATCTTCGCCATCAACGAACTCCCCGATCTCGCGGGAAAAATCCAGGTCGGATTATTCAACATCATGCAGGAAGGCGACGTGCAGATTAAGGGCTACCCGATTCGTTTGCCTCTTGATGTTGCCCTGGTCTTCAGCGCGAATCCCGAAGATTACACGGCGCGCGGCAAAATCATCACGCCGCTCAAAGACCGCATCGGATCCGAAATTCGCACGCACTATCCGGCGACCGTGGAAGAAGGCATTGCCATTACTGCGCAGGAAGCCTGGACCGAGCGTAACGGCCATCCGCTACAGTTGCCGAATTATGTGCAGGAAGTGATTGAGCGCATCGCCTTCGCCGCGCGCGAGGACAAGAAAATCGACAAGCGCTCGGGCGTAAGCCAGCGGCTGCCGATTTCGGCGATGGAGAACGTCATCTCCAACGCCGAGCGCAGAGCTATTCACAATCAGGAAAAAGTGGTGGTGCCGCGCATCAGCGACGTGTATGCCGCGCTGCCGGCGATCACCGGCAAACTCGAACTGGAGTACGAAGGAGAGATGAAGGGCGCCGACCATGTGGGCCGCGAACTAATCCGCGCGGCCATCGCCAAAACTTACGACGAGTACTACACCGGCGCGAATGTGCAGCAGATCGTGCAGTGGTTCGATCTGGGCGGTGAAATTCAATTGTCAGACTCAGTTTCGGCCGCAGAGGCGCTCGACAACCTGAAAGGCATTCAGGGACTGCTCGACAAGCTCAACCCCCTGGGCGCTTCACAAAAAGACGGCGCCGAGCGCCAGGTTTCGGCCGCGGAATTCGTACTGGAAGGCCTGCACGCGCACAAGCGCATCGGACGCAGTGAGGAACGCGTGTTCAAGGCGGGAGAGAAGAAGCCGGAACCGGTGCGGGAGAGACCGTTCGATCCGGAGGAAAAGCCATATCGGCCGAAGAGGCAGTTTAACTAGAGCTTTGAGCACTGAACAATGAGCAGTGAGTAATGAGTAATCAGCGCAACTTTTTGCTCATCGCTCACAGCTCATTGCTCATCGCTGACCTATGAAGCGCATTCGCTACTCCAAATACGTGCCCGACCCGGCCGGCGAGATGAGCATGGAAGACCTGCTCGGCGCGCTCTCCGATTACCTGCTGCAGAGCGGCTTTCAGGATTCCATGTGGTACGAAATGCCGGAGGGCGAACACACGCTCGAAGCCCTGCGCCGCGCGATTGAAGAAGCTCTGCTCAACGGCGAAATGTTCGACGAAAGTCTGCGCGAGCGCATCGAACAGATGTACATGGAGGGCCAGCTCGATGAATTGATCGAGAAGCTGATCGAGCGTATGCAGCAGGAAGATTACATTTCAGTGGATGAACCCCACGATCCGGCGCGGCAGTCGAGCGTGGGCGGGCAGACTGGCGATCGAACTAATAACGCCCAGCAGGCGCGGTTCGAAATCACCGACAAGAGCCTCGATTTTCTCGGCTTCAAATCGCTGCGCAACCTGCTGGGATCGCTGGGCAAGGCGAGCTTCGGACGCCACGATACGCGCGACCTTGCCACCGGCATCGAGACCAGCGGCTCGGCAAAAACCTACGAGTTCGGCGACACTCTGAATCTCGACATCACGGCGACGCTTTCGAGCGCCATTCAACGCGAGGGACTCGGCCTGCCGCTCAATCTCGAATACCACGACCTGCAGGTGCATCAGTGTGAATATCAGTCATCGTGCGCGACGGTACTGATGCTTGATTGCTCACACTCCATGATTCTGTACGGTGAAGACCGCTTCACACCGGCGAAGAAAGTGGCGATGGCTCTGTCGCATCTGATCCGCACGCAGTATCCCGGGGATTCTCTGTCGCTGGTGCTGTTTCACGATTCGGCCGAGGAAGTTCCGCTCTCGCAGCTCGCGCGCGTGAAGGTCGGCCCCTACTACACGAACACGCGCGAGGGCCTGCGCATGGCGCAACGCATCTTGCAGCGGCAACGCAAAGACATGAAGCAGATCGTGATGATCACCGACGGCAAGCCTTCGGCGCTCACGCTCGAAGACGGACGCATTTACAAGAACGCTTTCGGGCTCGATCCGCTGGTGGTGAGCCAAACGCTGGAGGAAGTCTCGAAGTGCAAGCGCGCGGGCGTGTTGATCAACACCTTCATGCTGGCCTCCGATTATGGATTAGTCCAGTTCGTGCAGAAAGTCACCGAGATGTGCCGCGGCAAGGCGTACTTCACCACTCCCTACACGCTGGGCCAGTATCTGCTGATGGACTACATGTCGCGGAAAACGAAGACGATTCATTAGACCCCTGGCAGTGAGCCATCAGCCATGAGCAATGAGCGGGGTTCTCATTGCTCATTGCTCATTGCTCATGGCTCATGGCTCATCGCTCATCGCCTTTTGCTTGTCTGAGCCTTTCCAAAATCCAGCTTGCTGCTGATACTCTTAATTTGTACATGGCCAACTGTATTCGATGCGGGCGTCAGCTTCCGCCGTTGACGTGGAAAAAGATCTGCCCCTGGTGCGTGCAGCACGAGGCGGCGCAGCGCGGCGAAGAAGTGGACACGCAGCGCGTCATGCCGGCGCCATGGGTGCGCCGCGAGTCCAGCATCACGCTCACGCGCGTGATCTTCGGCGCCAATGTAGCGGTGTTCATCGCCATGGTTGTGGCGAGCTCGGGCCTCGATTTTTCCGGCAGGGTCGTGGAGCATTTCGGAGCCAACTTTGGCCCGGATACGCTGGCAGGCGACTGGTGGCGGCTGGTCACGTACATGTTTCTGCATGGCAGCGTGATGCACATCCTGTTCAACATGTGGTGCTTGTGGGACCTGGGACGACTCTGCGAATCCCTCTACGGCCGCTGGACCTTTGGCGCGATCTATCTGTTAACCGGTGTCAGTGGAGGATTGGCGCGCCTGGCATGGGATCCTTATGTCCCCAGCGTGGGAGCCTCGGGGGCAATTTTCGGGCTGGCGGGCGCGCTGATCGCGTCGTTCTATCTTGGCGAGTTTTCTCTGCCGAGCATCGCGCTCAGAGGCACGCTAAAGAGCCTGCTGTTTTTCGCCGGCTTCAATCTGTTCTTCGGAACGCTGGTCCCTGGCATCGACAACGCCTGTCACATCGGCGGCCTGGTCAGCGGATTGGCGTTGGGTGCGCTGATTGCGCGTCTCGCGCCTCAGCATGACGCTCCCCTGCGCCGCGCAACCGTTCTTGGCGTTGTGGCGCTCGCGGTATTAGCCGGCGCCCTCGGCGTGCGGCAGTGGCGTGGCACTCCGATGCGCATGGCAAGAACGTTCGAAGCGCTCGCCAGCAAACGTGACTCGCTCGCGCAACTGCAGGCGATCGTCAAGCAAAACCCCAATCTTGCTGCGGCGCACTTCGCGCTTGGGCAGGTCTATTTCGACCGCCAGCAGTTTCCGCAGGCTGAGACCGAGTTCAAGCGCGTGGTGGAGCTACAGCCGCAAAATGCTGAGGCGCGCTTCAATCTTGGGCTCGCCTACTTGAGCGGCAAGCGCCCCGACGACGCCAAAGCGGCTTTCACCCAGATCCTGGCGCAAGACGCCAGCAACCCCGATGGACACTACGGTCTCGGCCTGGTGCTTGCCGACCAGGGAAACGACCCGGCGGCGATTGATGAATTCAAGAAGGCCGCAGACGGCGGTTCCCAGATTTCGGGAATCTACTACGAGATAGGCAACTCCTACGCCAAGCTCAAGAAATACGACGACGCCATCGCCGCCTACTTAAAAGAGAAGGAAAAGAACGGCGACGATCCCGACCTGGAGAACGCCTTGGCCGATGCGTACCAGGCCAAGGGAATGACGCAGCAAGCGCGGGATGCTCGCAACAAGGCTGCGCAATTGAAAAGCGGAAATCCCTAGACCGGAACCGCTCTTGCAGATCCACGCGGCGAGGGCGCGACATCTCACGATTTCGTGATTTCTCGCACGGCGCGATAGGCCTGATCGATCGCGCAGTCAGTATAGGCATAGGCGCCTGCGTCGGAGTTGGCAATGGCGATGCGTCCGTAGGGCTTGCGGGCGCGTTCGCACGGCTTCTCTCCGCCTTCGAGCGCGAACTTGTCGAACAGAGTGCTGTAGCCGGAGGCGTAGCCGTGCGGCCAGCGATTGGCCGTGATGGCGAGAATATCGCGCGCGGGATCGAAGCCGCCCGGGCTCAGCATGCGCGCCAACTGCTCGCGAATCTTGCGTTCCATGGTTTCAAACGTCGTTGTGAAAAGCTCGATGCGGCCAGCCGTATTCTGGTCGCGAACGGACAGACCCGCTTTGCACGGCGCTTTGCTCATGTGCACCACTGCCGGCTCCTCCGGCGTGCGTGGGCATTGGTAGCCGCCGATGCTGACCGGCAGGTCTAAATCCACGTGGGTGTGATAACCGTAGGGGCAGTAGATGGAATTTGCGCCGACTTTTTGAAACGCAGTCCCACTGCGCAACAGGACGGTGCTGTACAGCAACGGCGCTTTCTGTGCAGAAGCCAGAGCTTCTTTCTGCGCATCGGGAAGCTCTTCGCAGATCAGAGGAATCACCACGTGCCAGCAAGCCAGAATTGCATTCTTTGCCTTCGCCGTATAGATGTTGTCCCGGCGAGCATAAGTAACTTCCACCTCTTTCGCACTGGCCACTTCGCCGACATGCTTGACGCGGACAGCCGTAGCATTCAACCGAATCCGCACCGGCGAGGAGTCCTCGTCCAGCTTCGGGTAAATCGTTTTGTTGGTAACCGCGTCGGCCGCGGTGTTTCCGGGAACGGCCGCTGGAATCAGCTCGCGCACCAGCAGCCGGGCGATGGTCGCGTTGCCATCGGGAAAGTGAAAGAAGTAGTCTCTCTCATACTTCAGAGCGTCGGCCTCAACACCCATGCCGCTGAAGCCCGGGTATCCTTGTTCAGCCGCGTCCAATGCCGAGACCGCCTCAATACCGACAGTAAACTCGGAAAAGGAAACATTCTGGTAGAGGCGAATCACGTCTGCATGTACGCCCACCAACTCAGTCAAGAAACGGCTATAACTGATGCGCTCCAGGCGCTCTTTTTTCTGTGCGAGAGTGAGACCCGGCAGGTAGTCCTTCTTTTCCTGGCAGAGTCGCGCCACATCTTTGCGCGCTTGCTCGGTAATCGGAGCTTCGGCCAGGAAACGCTTCCACGCATCAGGCCCAGCGACGGCAAGGTCGTAGGTCTCTCCTCCGGGAAACACGTAGGGATCGTCAACCAACTTGTCGACGCCGAATGTTTCTTTGTCGAAAAAGATTTTCGGTACGCGCCCCATTGAGGTGTACGAGGCCCGGTCGAGGTACTTCTCGAAGCTGCTTACTTCGATGCCCAGCTCTTTGATTAGAGACGCAGCGACTGCGCTGTAGGGCGATGAGGTCTCAATGGAATACGTTCCGCCGTAGCCGAGGAAGGTTCGATTGCCGGCGCGGAATTCGTTGCGCTTGCAGTGGCCGCCGAAATCGTCGTGATTCTCGAGAATGAGAACTCGCGCGTTCTCGCCTTTCGTTTTGCGATAGAAATGGGCTGCGGCCAGGCCGCTGATCCCACCGCCAACCACGATCAGGTCATAAACTTCGCCGGTATCTTCGGGCTTGCCGGCCGAATCCCAGAAGGTGCCGTCGCGCAGGCTGTGGGCCACCTCAAACGAACCGGGATGGCTGCCGCGCAGGCCGGTAAGCAGCGGAGGATAGTAGTCGGGGGATTTTTCTGGATCGGTGGTTCCGGCCAACCAATTCGTCGGCATCATGGCCGCGCCGGCGGTTACGGCTACGCCGTTGAGAAAATCACGGCGCGTGATCTTGCAATGCATTCCCAACTCACGGTCGCGTGAGTTCACGATTGCCTCCGCAGGCCCGATTTTGCAAGTGCAGTTTCGCCACATCGAGCCGGGCCCCAGACGTTGCTGGCAGCTTCTCTCTTACTATGATTGCTGGGGTTCGCCACCGGCTTTCTTCACCGCCAGTTCTGCGGCCATAAAACCGAGCTTGCTGTGCGCGCCGTCGCAGAAGGGCTTGTTGACCGATCCTCCGCAGCGGCACAGGGAGAATGCCGGCTTGCCGGTGAGATCAAACTGGTTGCCGTTGATATCGACCAGCTCGACCGAGCCTTCCGGGGCCTCTACGCGATAGGGGCCATTTGGCCGGATTGTGATTTTGACCTGAGCCATGAAGCGAATCCTCCAACCTTACGGGTTTCTAGTAAGCCTTAAGAAGATACCACCAAGCGGGCGGTTGTGTCTTGAGTGTTCGCGCCGAGGTCCTATGCCGCCCGAACTCCACTGGAGAGCAGGCCCCGATACAGTTCAAGATACCGATCAATCATGCGCTTGGTGGTGAAGCGCTCGCGGGCGCGATTGTAGGCGAGTTCAGCATAGGCGCGGCGCAGCGAGCGATCTCCGGCGAGACGGCGCAGGTTTTCAGCAAGGCTGGCGGCGTTGTTGGCGCGGAAGTAAAGGGCCGCCTCGCCCCAGATTTCGCGAAAGCTGGGAATATCGTTGGCCACAATCGCGCAGCGCGAAAAAGCGGCGTCGAGCGCCGGCATGCCGAGCGGCTCATAGCGCGAAGTCGCGGCATAAATCGCAGCCTTGCTGTAAAGCAGGCGCAATTGCGCGTCGGTCTGCGGACCGCGAATCGCGACGGAAGTTTGCTCGGTCGCGACCTTCACATCGGCACGTATCGGGATGCGCGGCAGCGGTACGGTCTGGTCGGCTCCCACAATGCACACTGGCATGGGATGCGGCTGCTGCGTCAACAGAAACACCTGTTTGCCGGCATCGACCAACCGGCCCACGCTCAGCACGCAATCGTCTTTGCTGACGTAGGGATTGAAGAAGATCGGATTGCGCCCCGGATAAATCACTTCCCCACGATTGGGCCGGGCATAACAGGCAGAGATGCGATCGAGCATCCACTGGGAAGGCGCAACTATGCAATCGGCGCCGGTGATTCCATCGAGAACTGTCTGCCGATACCAGCTCAACGACGCCGCCGGCCGCGGCGGACGATCATGCAGGGCATACGAGCGTGTGATCACATCGCCATGAGCCATCACCACGCGGGGCACGTTTACCGGCAGGTTGCCGTAGCAGAACTGGTTGAAGTGCAGAAGGTCAGGGCGCAGCTCGCGCACCAGCGTAACCAGGAACGCAGACGACTCGGGGAAATCTTGTTCCGCTTCCTGCATCCACTCCAGACGAAACGCGGTGGGACGGTATTCCAGCCCGTGCAGATGATCCATCCACGCGGTCTGCTCGGGAAGAGGAATTTCGCCAAAGCTGACGAGGGTGACCCGCACCCCGCGCGTGACCAGCCCGGTGACGAGTTCGCGGGTGTACGCCCACGATCCCGACAACGTGTCGCCTGTAACCAGAACGTGCACAGAACCCCCGCGGCTGTCGCCCGATGGCAGGTGCAACGCCATGGACAGCGCTTAACAATTCTAGTTGGAATTCGTTCCGCAGCCGAGAGAATTTTACAACGGAGGTGGGCCGCTTCTCCAAGGTCAAGTTGGCAGACCTAAGTCTCCGCTGGACAAACTTTCTATAAGTCGTATCATATCCCGAATGTAACCCCTAACCTTCACCGCGCCTGTTACCTAGTTATGGAGAGTAAGGAGAAGATTCGTTGAGACGTGACGTCACCATAGGCACCGCCGCCGTACTTACCATTGCCGCAGTGGTCGGGCTCGCCACGCAATCGCGGCGCACCCCCGGGGAAAACTCCCGCGAACCTAAGGCTGGGGTCACATCGCGTCCTCTGCCGAAGGTTCCGGCAGAAATCAAGCGCATCTGCTCCGATCCAGAAAGCCTCATCAAGAGATTTCTGCTTGTCGACAAAGAAAAAGACGTTGCCGCTCCAAACTCCTGCTTTGAGGATGGCGATAAAGTAGATCACCAAAAGGATAAGAACGCCAAAGCTGTTCGGGACAGGGCAAAGAAACTCCACTTCGTCATCGCCACCCTCCCCGACCCGGTGCATAGTCATCTCTCTCTTTTGTTCGACCGCAAGGTCGAGGCCATTCAGCAAGCGGCCCTTGATGCCGACTTCGATTACGATTCCTCCTGGCTGCCATGGGATACCAGCGAGCGTTCTTTCACTCTCCTTTCCGATCAGGACACGAGCGACGACCGCACCGACGATCGTGAAGACCAACCCGGCATCATTCTGTTTCGCAAGCGCAGCAATCGCACAAAAGGTGAGGTCCGCGACAGCGAACAAAGCGAATTGATTCTCGAAGGTGGCCAATTTGCAGGCGAGGGTCTGGTTGTCTTCGTGGTTGGCGAGGAAGCCACGCGCGGCATTCATCGCCGCCAGTTTCAGAACGCTACCGCCTGGATCAAGGCGCTCAACCCCAACATCAACGGTACATCGATTGTGGCGCTTGGTCCCAATCTATACAGCCAATCTGTCGCGATTCTTGGTCCTTCTTTTTCTGGCTCCTTACCTTCACTTGCCCAGTTGCTTTCTGACAAGGATGTCTGGGGTTTCCTGAACTACCCGACTCAGCCTCTCGACAAAGATGACCTCCGTGAGCTTCGAATCTACAGCGGAAGCGTCAGCGGCAAGCAATCCGTGGAAGCCTTCGGCGATCTGACTAAGTCCGATCCCAAGCTCGCGAATTGGCGTATCCACTTCCACAGCTTCGTCGAAAACGACGATGCGATCTTGCACGAGTATTGTCAGTATTTGAGAAACTCGGGACTGGAAACAGTTCCCACAGAATCCGAGGAAACTGCCAAGACAAGCCATATCGCATTGGTTTCCGAAGACGAGACTGCCTATGGAATCGGCGGACTTGCGCAACCGCCTACTCTCAGCGCTAAAACCACGGAGGCGACCGACAGCGAAACCCAGCCTGCCAAGTCCGCGCCCGCGAGCGCAGAAGGCCAGAACAATCCAGAGGAAGAGCCCTGTCCGGGCGCGGTACGGATCTTTTATCCGCGCGACATTTCTGCGCTTCGCAACGCCTATCAGGCGCGTTCGCTGTTCTCGACCAGTTCCCAGTCTTCGCCTGAAAATCCTAAAAGGGAGCTGCCGACCGACCTCGCTGATGCCGCGCGCGAAACCCACGATACCATCCGCGCTTACGCAGAGAATCAGCTTGCGCTTGCGCAAGAAGCCCAGCTATTCGGCATTATCAGCGTCCTGCGGGACCATCATTCCGAAATCCTGATCATCCGCAGCACCAATGCCCTTGACCAGATATTCCTCATCCGCTTTTTCCGCCGTTATTACCCACAAGGCCGCATTGCTCTGCGGGGTGCTGATACTCTATTCCTCCGCGAGCACGGCACTGGCGGCATCACCGGCGTCACTGCATTGAGTTCCTACCCCCTGATCCCCTGGGATTGGCGAGATTGGCCCAGCCCCTGGGACCGCGAACAGTGGTCAGAAGATTGGAAAAAGGCCAACCCTAATCCGACCGAGGAAATGCCGAAGTTCAATCCCACTCACCGCATTTTCGGCGAAGAAACCGTGGAAGGCACCTACATCGCTACGCGCTTCCTGTTGCAGGAAACGTTTCAGGTAAAAAATTACCCAGATCCTCTGAA
>Ga0187781_10003863_pt1 | contig 11193 bp, 10 predicted proteins | sample 0715_SJ02_MP02_2_FD_132447 | JGI IMG/M metagenome (GOLD analysis project Ga0187781, IMG submission 132447) | Tropical peat soil microbial communities from peatlands in Department of Meta, Colombia - 0715_SJ02_MP02_20_MG | ecosystem: Environmental > Terrestrial > Soil > Wetlands > Peat | place...
AGATGAGAAACGCTGCGGGCCGGGCTCTCGAATACATGGGTTTGGAAGCTGGAACGGAGATTCAGTCAATCAAACTGGATAGAGTATTCATTGGGTCATGCACTAACTCTCGCTTGCCTGATTTAGTCGCCGCGTCAAGAGTTGTCAAAGGACGAAAGGTCGCTCAAGGCGTGAGGGCCATGGTCGTCCCTGGGTCTCAGATAGTCAAGTATCAGGCCGAAAGCCAAGGTCTGAACCGCGTGTTTACCGACGCAGGTTTCGAGTGGCGAGAGTCGGGGTGCAGCATGTGCCTGGGTATGAATCCAGATATCCTAGCCCCACGCGAACGTTGCGCCAGCACTTCAAATCGTAACTTTGAAGGTCGGCAAGGACGTGACGGACGTACTCATCTAGTCAGCCCCATCATGGCCGCTGCGGCTGCAATTGAAGGTCACTTCGTTGACGTACGCGAATGGAACTTCAAGGAGAGTTGAATATGGAACCTTTCAATCGTTACGAAGGAGTTGTCGTGCCCCTCAACAGGGCGAATGTTGACACCGACCAAATTGTTCCGAAACAGTTCCTCAAACTAACTCAGAGGACCGGTTTCGGCAAGTATCTGTTCTACGATTGGCGTTTCTTCGAAGATGGGACGCCTAAGAACGAATTCGTCCTTAACCAGCCTCGCTACAAAGACGGCAAGATACTGCTGACGCGCTCGAATTTTGGCTGCGGGAGTTCTCGCGAGCACGCCGTTTGGGCTCTCACGGATTACGGCTTTAGAGTTCTGATTGCTCCATCCTACGCCGATATCTTCTACAACAATTGCTTCAAGAACGGTGTTCTCCCGATCACGGCGTCGGATCGACAGATCGACGAACTGTTTGAGGATGTCACAGCCCACTTCGGTTACACGCTACAGGTTGATTTGAAGAACCAGACAGTAACGAAGCCGACCGGCCAAGCCATTCAGTTCACGATAGACCCATTCATCAAGAAATGTCTCCTCGAAGGCCTAGACGACATATCCATAACACTTCAACACGAGCAAGAAATTCGCTCCTACGAGGCTAGACTCAGACCGTATCAAATTGTTGACGTCGTGAGGTCGAAATAGATTGTTCAAAATCCCTGCGAAGTATGTGTGGTTTAACGGAGAAGTCGTGCCGTGGGAAAAGGCAACCGTGCATGTCTTCACCCACGCTCTGCATTACGGGACCGGCGTGTTTGAAGGAATCAGGGCGTACAAAGCCTGGGATGACGTACTCATCTTTAGGCTGAAAGATCACGTCAAGCGAATGATGGAGTCTGCCAGAATGTATACCTTCGACTTGCCATACAGCGATGAAGAGATTTGCGATGCAGTCATAGAACTCATTGTGAAGAATGATTTTCATTCTTCACTATACATACGACCCATCGCATTCAAAGGAGTCGGCGGAATAAACCTCGACGCAAGAGCTACTCCCACGTCCGTTAGTATAATCGCGTTTCCTTACGAGAAATACTTCAACCATGAGAAACCAGGGCTCGATGTCAATGTCTCAACTTGGAGAAGAATCAGTGAACCAGCTGTTCCAGGTATGGCGAAGGCATGTGGTCATTACATTAACTCGGTCTTAGCACGGACAGAGTCAGCCGAGGCTGGGTTCGACGAGGCACTCTTTCTAGACAGCGACGGAAACGTTTGCGAAGGAACAGGCGAAAACATATTTCTCGTAAAAGATGGTGAGATCGCCACCCCAGGCTTGTCATCCGGTATCCTCAACGGCGTTACCAGAAAAACGGTCATGGGGCTCATTCGCGACTTGGGCATGTCGATCGCGGAAAGGGAAATCGCGAGAGCGGAGCTTTACACTTGCGACGAAGCATTCTTTACGGGCACTGCTGCCGAAGTGGCCCCAATCCTGTCGATCGACCGTAAGCCTATCGGGATTGGGAAGCCGGGGAAGGTTACCTCTCGGTTGAAGTCAGAATATGAGCGCATAGTGACGGGCCTCAACAGCAGGTACGTCCAGTACCTCACCCCTGTCTACGGCAGTCAACAGTTCGTGCGAGCGACAACCGAATCGAACTAATTGAAGTCCCTTCGTCTTACTGACAAGGGTGATACGGTTCGACTAAGCTTTGTCTAGTCCAACTTGAAGTGACATCATCCAAAAAGGAAAACCTGACACGAGTCATCTCTTCCATCGAGCAGGCGGTGGAAAGATCAGACCTCATCATATTTCCGGAGTATTGCATGGGTTTCCCTGAGGAGGGCCTTTCCCGCACGTATCTCGAGAACATCGCCGAACCTGTCACGGGCGAGTTCGTCAGCGAGATCGCGGAAGTGAGTAAACGACTGCAGACTGCAGTGGTAATCCCGATCTTCGAGCAAAGCGGCGGGTCTGTTTACAATACGGCGGTAGTGATAGATCACGGCACGGTTTTAGGAGGCTACCGAAAGATCCACCTCTTCGATGCGCTCGGCTACCGCGAGTCGGACATGTTCAGAGCCGGTTCCAGTCCCGTGATATTCAAAGTCGGAGAAATGAAGTTCGGCCTCATACTCTGCTACGACCTACGCTTTCCGGAGCTGACTAGGGCAGAAGTTGTCTCTGGGGCTGAGGCAATAATCGCGCCAGCGGGTTGGTATGCAGGCCCTCTCAAAGAAGAACAGTGGCAGTCTCTGCTAATGGCCCGCGCCCAAGAGAACACTAGCTATTTGATTGGTGTAGGTAACGCAAACCGCGCTTTCATCGGTAGAAGCGCTGTGGTGGACCCGTTAGGCGTAAAGCTCATGGACCTAGGAACTGGGAACAGAGTCGGATTCTATCAGATCGAGGAAGACAGAATTGCGAAGGCTAGGGAGATATTGCCACTACTAAAACAGGTTCGTGTTACGGCCTACGGCCCCTGCGTGCACTTGTAGTTTCTGAAAGCGAGTGCTCGGCGGGCGCGCGGCTGGACTAGGCTATTCCCATCTGTGCTTTAGCTTCGTCACTCATCTTGTCGGGTGACCATGGGGGGTCCCAGACAAGTTCTACCTTCGCGTCTTTGACGCCATTCATTGCTTTGATCTTGGCTTTGACCTCTTCTGCTATCATGCCACCCATCATGCATCCGGGAGCAGTCAGTGTCATCTTTATTCCGACTTGGCCTTCCTCGGTTACGTCTATGCCATAGACTAGGCCTAGGTCCCAGATGTTGATCGGGATTTCAGGGTCGTAGCAGTCTTTCAGAACAGTCACGACATCTTCCTTCGTTACCATTCATGATCCACCTTACGAAATCGCGTGTTACTAGGCTTCCATGAAGGGAGATTTGCTTACCTATTAATTTTAGTCTGATCTGTTCTGTTCGGACCACGCGATAGGCATGGTGCCTGGTATGGGCTCGAGGAGTTTTGACGCATTCAACCTAACCGCTCTCGTAACCTCCTCGAAGAGTGGGTTGCTGTAATCCTCTATCTTACCTTCGTCAGCCAACTTAGATATATCAGGGTCCAACGGAACAGCGCCCAAGAATGGGATGCCCGCCCTCTTCGCGGCTTCAGCGCCCTTGCTCCGACCGAATAGCTCCATCTTCTCGCCGCAATGCGGACATACCGCGTAGCTCATATTTTCAATCAGTCCAAGCAATTTCACGGGGGCCAGTTGCTCACTGAGCGTTTTGGCCATATTGATCGCCTTTCCAACAACCATCAAGGCGAGGTCCTGTGGGGTCGTCACTACAATAACTCCCTGCAGAGGAAGCGACTGAAAAATCGTCAACGGAGCGTCAGAGGTTCCCGGGGGAGTGTCCGTCAGTAGGAAGTGTAGTTCTCCCCACTCGATGTCTTGAAACATTTGGCGTATAACGCTGTTAATTATCGGGCCCCGAACGATTACCGGCATCTGCGGTTCTTCGAGTATAAGATTCATTGACACAACTTTGATTCCAAGGCGGGAAGTGGCTGGTAGAATCCGTTTCTGAGGAGTAACGTTAAGTGGGCCTTTCAACCCAAACATTTTCGCTATACTGGGGCCTGTGATGTCCGCGTCGAGTATCCCCACCTTGTAACCTAGGCGGGTCAATTGCACTGCGAGAAAAGCTGTCACGAACGACTTGCCCACGCCCCCTTTTCCTGACATTACAGCCACGACGTTTCGGATTCCTTTTCTTTCAAGCCGATTAATGCCAGGAGGCATAGTTTCATTTGACTTTGCGTGGGCCGCAGCCATCTGAGACTGGATCTTGCCTCGTAACTGTTCGAGTTCCTGTTTCGTCATCACGGTTGTTTCGACATTCACCGTCTTTACGCCGGGCAGCTTCATTACGGTCTTTTGGATGTCGCTTGAAATTGTCTGAGAGAGCGGGCAACCTCCAACCGTAAGTGCAACCTGAACTTTCACGGTGTCTCCTTGAACCTCAACGTTCTTGACCATCTGTAGGTTAACGATGGATATGTGGAGTTCTGGGTCAATCACCTCTTTGAGAGATGTCATGACCTCGTCCTTTGAAACCACTAGTCTTTCACCGGTTGTGTCGCGCTATCAGCAAACGAGGGGCGATAATAACCGTTGTTTCAATGCGTTCTATTGTTGAATGACATTGGAACCTTCTCCGGATTGTCTGTAACGGTTGTTACGTCTATCCCTATGCGATAGTTGACTTGCTGCCTGATGGATCGGGTACCTGCCCATTCATCATCAAGAAAATCATCACGCGATCGAGCTTCTACGCACCACTCACCAACTATCATACGCTCGCGAGCTTGATTGGTAGACGCCTTGTCACAGACCGTGGCCATGGCGGGTTACAGTTGAGTTATTGCTGTTATAGCTGTTATAGCGGCTATGGGGCCTCACTTGGAGACCGCGACCACGGTTCAGGTGAAAAGGGGAACGAAGCGGATACTCGACCAACTTGGTAGGAAAGGAGAGACGTATGATGACATTATCCGCCAACTAATCAGAAGCTACAGGCAACTCGCGGCGAATCCGAAGCCCTCAGACGCTATGGATACACAACCCAAGTCGAAGTGAAAATGCGAACGGTGTTAACGCCTTGCAATTTGGAGCACTTTTGCCCTGGTTCCTTTCCTTCCTAACAAGTCCCGGCATGGTCCCGGACGGTATCGTGCCGAGTTCCAATTCGATATCGTACCATTACGTGCGCTTCAGTTTGTCTTTGGTAGCGATTGGCATGCTCATATTCGGGAGATCGCGGAGTGACGAAACGGAGCAGGTGCGGGATGCTGAGACGTATCGCAGCATGTTCGAAAACGTGCCGGTCGGAGTCTACAGGGTGACTCCCGCCGGGAAAGTACTTCAGGCTAACCGAAAGTTTGTGGAGTTGCTTGGCTACCAGAACATTGAGGAGCTCAAGTCAGCCAACATCAACGATCTATACGTTTCAAAGTCTGATCGCATGGCGTTCTTAGACAAACTGCGCACGGCTGAATTGAACGGAGAATTCCAGATGCGACGGAAGGACGGCAGAACAATTTGGGTTCATGATTACCCCAAAGCGACAGTTTCGATAGACGGATACGTCACACATGTCGACGGCATGGCAGTCGAGACTCAAGAGATCGAAGCAATTACTAGAGATCTTAACGAGGATAAGCGGTTAGACATGAAGAGGATGAGGGCTCAGTTCATCTCATCCGTGACTCATGAACTCCGAACACCTCTGGTCTCAATCAAAGGGTACCTGGATTACATCCTCGCCAAGAACGACGGCTCGGTCTCTGAGGCAATTAGGCCAAGCCTGGAGGTAATCAAACGTAACACCGACCGACTGTTCAATCTCGTCAACGATTTGCTGGACGTTCAGAGGATTGAATCAGGAAAACTGGCGCTGAAGCTTGAAACCTTCGACTTTAATCAGATCCTACACCATTGCATGGAGGAAATGTTGCCCATCTTAAACCAGAAAGGCCAGAAGCTAACGGTAGATGCTCCACCCGGAAGTTTGGATTTAAGGGGAGATCGACTCAGGCTGACGGAGATTTTGACGAATATGCTGAACAATGCTACGAAGTTCACGCCGGAAGGTGGAGAGGTCTCAGTTCGGGTAGAGCAGAACAGTGAATTTCTCCGTGTGTTCGTGCATGATACGGGGATAGGGATAGACAAGACGGATCTTGAAAGGGTCTTCGAACCATTCTCCTCGATCCCTAAGCCCAGCTACATTAAGGGCACAGGTTTGGGAATGAGTTTGGCGAAGAGGCTGATTGACGCGCATGGCGGCAAAATCTGGGTTGATTCTCAGGGCAGAGGGGAAGGAGCAACTTTCGCTTTCGAGTTGCCGCGACGACTAGGAGTCGATGACGTCTGACGGATAAGATTCTTGTTGTAGACGACGAACCCGACACTGCAAATTTGGCTAAGATGATTCTGCAGGACGCGGGTTACAAGGTCACATGCGCCTCTGAAGGTGCTGAAGCCCTGAAGATGGTTGAAAGCTCATGTCCCGACCTCGTCCTAATGGATTTGGTGATGCCCGGAATGAGCGGACTACAGGTCTGCAAAGTCTTGAAGGATCAACCTTGGACACGACCGACGCCGGTGATTATATTCACTGTGCTCGACAGACCTAGCGATCGGACGCTTACAAGTAACGCGGGCGCAAACGCACACTTGGTCAAACCGTTCAGCAAGGAGGTCTTGCTATCGAAGGTTGAAGCTCTCCTGAAGAAAGCCAAGGAGTCGAAGTTCTCTGATCAGCTGAATATAACCCACGACGATCTGATTGGTAGAAAGATCCTCCTGGAGTTTGATCCGCGTACAGATTACGACAGGATAGTGCGAGATTACGCGTTGGAGTGCAAGTTCCATAATGAACTCGTTTTTGTTTTCTCACGTAGGGAAAGTGCGGTCCAGCAAGGCTTGGAAGGTGAAGAGGGTATCCAGTTTACCGAATTTGACGCTACAGTGAAGTTTTCACCTCTACTCTCGGAAAATGGTGAACGGCCGTTGAGCTTCATCGTGGACAGCTTAAGTGAGCTAGCCTTGTCGCGGTCTGAGAATGAAGCATATCGTTTCGCGCAGAATTCGCTCAACGCGCTAGCGACACCAAGAGTGTCAGCGATATTTCTAGTGAATCCGCAGGCGCATAATGAGAAAGCCATCGCAAGTCTAAGGGGCTTGTACAGCAACCAGTTGACATACGGGAACCATACCTTAAGTTCAGTAAGGTTTCCGGCGAAGCTCAGTAATCCTGGCACTCACGAGAGAAAGTAAAGAAGAGTGTGTTCGAATTCTAGGGTAATAGTCGCTCGGGTGTTCGTGGGAACAGCGTTGTCTCTTTGATGTTTTCCTTCCCGAGTAGCGCCATGGTAAGTCTTTCGATTCCTAGACAGAAGCCGCCGTGGGGTGGAACTCCGAACTTGAAGGGCTCAGTGAACCATTTCATCCCCTCTTGACTAATGTTCTGCTCCTTCATCTGTTCAATGATCTTCTCGTATCGATGTTCCCGTTGGCCGCCTGATGATTGTTCCATGCCTCTATAGAGCAGGTCGATGCTTCTGGCCCATTGGGGCTCGTCATCGACTCGCATGACGTAGAAGGGTTTGATCTTAGAAGGGTAACGGTTGATGAAGAATGCTTCCGCCTTGTGTTTCTCGAGCACGTGTTTAGCTAGTATGCTCTCGCCTTCCTTGCCGATATCACCGCCGTAGGGAACTTTCTTTCCGTACTCCTCGAGAATTTTGTAAATCTCTGGATATCGCATCTCTGGGAAGGGTGCCGTTGGTAGTTGCACGTTCGCGCCTAGCAACTGGAGTTCGCGTTGGCAGTCTTTCTGAACTCGCTGTAGCGCGGCTACCGTCACTTCTTGCTCAGTCGTCATTATGTCGCTCTCGTCTGCTATGAACCCAAACTCCACGGCCATTCCTCTATGCTCGCATAGATGTTGAGTTGTGTGTGAAAGCTCCGCTCTCCAGTTTGGTCCCAAGTCGTAGATCTTGTCCAGTCCGGCCGCTATGCAGAGCTGCCGGTGCAGTTGTGGATCTTGGCGAAGGAACGCTTCCTTACCGAAGTAGTCAAGCTTGAAGACTTCGGCGCCGCCTTCGGACGTGCCGCCCAAGAGGCAGGGTGTGAAGACTTGAAGGAAGTTCTTCTCCTTTAGGTAGTCTACCATCCCTTCAGTTAGCTTAGATTGTATCTGGAAGATTGCGGAGTTTTCCGGCCTCTTAGGTCGATGACACGCCAGTCCAGGCGTGCGTCTAGGTTCGAGTCAATCTTTCCTGACATGTCAAGGGGCGCAGCCGCCTGTGCCTTGGTTATCAACTCGATCTTAGAAGGCGTGATCTCAGAGCCCACCTTGGCCACGCGTTTCTCAACGATCGTGCCTTCTACAGCAATCACGTCTTCCTTGCTGAGGTGTTCCGAGGCTATGATGACTTCTGGTTTGGAATTTGACTTCGAGATAGTGATTTGTGCTATGCCGCTTTTGTCTCTGAGCCAGATGAATCTCATCCGTGCTAGTTCTTTTACGTCATGCACCCAACCCGCGATTACAACGTTGCCTTTCTGGTTCTCAATCTCGTTCGTGTAATGTGTGCGCTTAAGCAATAGAGCTCCCAAGACCGTTCCTCACGTACCGTATTTGCTGTTGGCTTCTGAGGGTTCATAGCTGTTTCTCTAGGCCGCGGAACCATATGGTTCGGAAGTAAGCGAGAGCGACTGCTCTCGGAGCTCGGGGACGATTATTGTCGTTTGATTAGTTTCGCAATATCCCCCGGCTTCATGGCAACCTTTACGCCTGCGTTCTTCAATGCCTCTATCTTCGTCTCGGCGGTTCCCGCTTTGCCTGTTATTATTGCACCAGCGTGTCCCATTCTCTTTCCCGGTGGCGCCGCGCGTCCGGCAATATAGGCTACGATGGGTTTGGGATACCGTGTCTGTTTCACATACTCGGCCGCTTTTTCTTCAGCGTTACCGCCGATTTCTCCGATCATTGCAATCGCCTTCGTGCTCTTATCCTGTTTGAACATTTTGAGCACTTCGACAAAGCTTAGACCTACTACTGGGTCTCCTCCGACCCCTAGGCATGTGGTTTGGCCGAGGCCCGCGGTAGTGAGGCCCGCTGCTATTTCGTAGGTGAGGGTTCCGCTTCGGGAGACTAAGCCGACCTTGCCGGGTTTGAAAATGTGTCCTGGCATAATGCCTAGTTTGCATTGTGCAGGCGTAATGATTCCAGGTGTGTTGGGTCCGATGATGGTTGTTCCTTTTCGTCTGGCGATCTCCATCATTTGGATTTCATCCTTCACTGGTATACCCTCAGTGATTACTACGACAGGATTCAGGTTCGCGGCTAACGCTTCAAGGGTTGCATCTTTGGCGTAAGGCGCCGGAACAAAAATGATGGCTGCGTTCGCCTTGTTTCGCTCCATTGCTTCCTTCGCCGTGTCGAATACTGGTATGCCTTGTACTTCCTGCCCGCCTCGACCCGGGGTCACTCCTGCTATTATCTTGGTTCCGTATTGTAGCATTAGTTGTGTGTGAAATGTGCCCTGCGATCCTGTTATGCCCCAGACTATGGCCTTTGTCTTGTGTCCCACTAGAATTGGCATTCTAATTCCCCTTCGGTACCAGCTCAACCGCTTTGGCGGCTGCCGCCTCCATGCTGTTCAACGACGCGATGTTCGCATCTGCGAGAATCTTCTGTCCTTCCTTCTCGTTCGTTCCGACAAGTCGTATTACCATCGGAATCGTAATGCCCATCTGCTTCTGGATGTCTAAGATCGCTCTGGCCACGTCGTCGCAACGCGTGATTCCACCCATAATGTTGATGAGAAGAACTTTCACCTTGGGATTGCCCAAGACGATTTGAAGTGCGGCGGCAATTCTCTCTTCGCTTGCGCCTCCTCCAACGTCGCAAAAGTTGGCTGGATCTCCCTTGGAGTCTAGAATCATGTCAAGCGTCGCCATCACCAGCCCCGCGCCGTTTCCTATTATCCCAATATCTCCGGATAATTCCACGTATGCGAGCCCTTTCTCTCGTGCTTGGATCTCGAGCCGTGTCATATCGGGTTCGTACGTTTTCGCTCGCTCAAGGAATTTTTTCTGTCTGAAGAGAGAGTTATCATCGATTAAGATCCTCAAGTCCGCGGCCATGATTTCGCCGCCTTCAGTTTCGATAAGGGGGTTCGACTCGACTAGTTCAGCGTCGCAATCCAAGACGATTCGATAGAGCTTACCAACGATCGCGGCTACCTGCGTCAACTGCTTACCTGAATAGCCGAGTTCTTTCGCGACGGTTCGACATTCGAAGTCCTGAAGCCCAAAAAGCTGATCGACTTGGTAACGGACGATCTTCTCAGGGTGCTCGGACGCAACTCCTTCTATGTCCACGCCGCCCTCCGTCGAACAAAGTATAGTGTAACATTTCGAAGCCCGGTCGACTACGATACTCACGTACCTTTCGTGTTTGCTGGCCAGCTTCTTTTCGACAAGGACTTTCGAAACCTTCTCGCCCTTCACAGTCATCGAGAGAATCTCTTTGCCAACTTGCTCTGCTTCATCCGGACTGGAGGCGGGTCTTATGCCGCCCGCTTTTCCTCGGCCAGCCACCAGAACTTGTGCCTTAACCATCACTGGTCCGCCGAGTTTCAGGCATGCTTGTTTAACTTCTTCTGCATTGGTGGCCACAGCCCCGTCCGGAACAGGAAGACCGTACTCTCGCGCAATAGTCTTGGCTTCATATTCGAAAAGCTTCAATGCTTAGTCGTCGAAAATTGCACATCAACCAGATTAATGAGGTTTGATAGTAGCCTTCGAAACAGTAGTTTTCAGTGATGATAAATAACTGACATGTTGGAGTTGTTCTGTCAAGCAAATCGTTCAAATAGGCTAGTGTGCGTTTCGTCGCCAGATGACACCGGTTTCGCGAACGCGACGCCGGTTGACGACGCGTAGGATTTCAGATGATAGTTGAAAATTAATGGTCAAAACGATCCTGGATGCATTTTGCGTGAAATCCGGCATCCTTTGCCGTAGATGCGAGGAAAAGCTGGAGAAAGGTCAGATTACAGAGTTAGATCTGAAAGTTATTCAGCGAATGGTGGAGCTCGAGAAGGATCACCCTATACTTCAAGAGGTTACATACCACCGTTCCGTCGAAGCCGAAGGGATGATGGCTGTTCTTGTTGACAGGCGAGATCTACCAAGGTTGCTTGGAGGGGGAGCGAAGGTCGTTAAGGATCTCGGCGAAACATTTGGCAAACGGGTGAAGCTGATAAGC
>Ga0187781_10003864_pt1 | contig 11191 bp, 9 predicted proteins | sample 0715_SJ02_MP02_2_FD_132447 | JGI IMG/M metagenome (GOLD analysis project Ga0187781, IMG submission 132447) | Tropical peat soil microbial communities from peatlands in Department of Meta, Colombia - 0715_SJ02_MP02_20_MG | ecosystem: Environmental > Terrestrial > Soil > Wetlands > Peat | place...
AATTGAAGAAATGCCACTAGATACCCGGCACCGGCACCGGCAGCAAATACCAGCAGCGCAAGTATTCCCACCAAGAAGCGCCCTCCGCCCTCGTGCTTATGAGTCGGTGTGCCCTTTGCGTCTGTAGCCAATGGTGCGAGGGCAGATTGTTTTGCGGTCAAAGCCCGGGTGGTCGCCTGCATGTGCGTTACCCCAAAAAAAGATGCCGGTTCAAGGATGAAACCGTAGCTGCCACAAGCCCCCAGGCGTTTGCCGAAATGCCAGGAAAATCAAGGCAAATTGCATTGATTTGCGAATTGCCCCAGATGCCATCCGATGCGCTTTGGGCGTAAGCCAGCACGCCCTTGCGGCGCATCTCTTCAGGGCGCCTGCTCCGTCGGTGCAAAAAAAAGCTGCCCGCGGCATCCTGAATCTTGGTTTTGCGGCAGCAAGAGCTTTGTTTGCCGCTTTGGCCTCTCGCGGCTGGCGGGCCAGCGATCGGCTAAGCCGCGACTTGCAGTATGCTGCCGGGTTTGTCGCCTGCAGAACCGCGGCTCGAAGGCCCCTGGATTTGGCGCGCGATAAACGCATCGGCCTGGAGAAGCGTCATGATCGTCGTGTGTTTGGACCTTGAAGGCGTGCTTGCGCCGGAGATCTGGGTCGAATTCGCCAAGCGGGTTGGCGTCGAGGAGCTAAAGCTCACGACACGCGACGAACCCGATTACGACAAACTGATGCGCCATCGGCTGGCCCTTCTCGAGCGCAACGCACTGCGCTTGCCTGATATTCAGCGAGTCGTCGACAGCCTGGGGCCGCTGCCCGGCGCGCGCGCATTTCTTGGCGAGCTGCGCACACACTACCAGGTCGCGATTTTGTCCGACACGTATTACGAATTAGCCATGCCGATCATGCGCCAGCTCGATTGGCCGACGCTCTTTTGCCATCATCTGGAAACCGACGCCTCGGGCAGAATCGTTGGCTATCGGTTGCGGATGAAGGATCAAAAGCGTGCCGCCGTGGCCGCTTTACGCGCACTAAACTTCGGGACCATCGCGGTGGGCGACTCTTACAACGACATCACCATGCTGCAGCAGGCACATGCAGGCGTGTTCTACCGCCCACCAGCCAACGTCATCAAGGAGTTTCCGCAGTTTCGCGTGGCCGCCGATTATGTCGAGCTCAGGACCGCCATCGACGAGGCCGCCGCGAAGATCTAATCGCGGACGGTTCACGAAGCTCGCCAAAGCGGCAAGCGATACGAGCTTCTCGCCTCGCCCTACACCCTTTGCAGCATCGGCAAAGCTAGCGTCCGCCCAGGGCATCAGCGCCGGGAGGGCGCGTCGCGTTTCCAGGAGCGCACGCTCTAGTCTTTTGTGACACTGCCCTTGGCGTTGGTTCGATCCCTGCATGCCTTTGGTTACGCGCGGCCACACTAATTTGCGCGATTTGGGAACCGCTTTGTCTTTTGCATAGCTGTAACCGCGCAGCTAAAGCCGGCGAATTAACTCTCAGACAACGACTGGCTCAAGCGTCTTGGGCGGCGGGGTCCGGAGTTTTCCACGGCTGACCAAGATTTTGCTTCCGGTCACCACCAACCGGCATCACTAGCACACAAAGGGAAAGAGGAATTCAAATGGGAAAAATCACGCTAACCACCGTCTGCGCCTGCCTGATGTTTGCCAGCGCCGGCACCTTCGCCCAGGACTCGATGAGCAAGGACACCATGGCGCCGGAGAGCATGAAAAAAGACACCATGGGTAAGGACAGCATGAAAAAGGACACCATGGGTAAGGACAGTATGAAAAAGGACACCATGGCTAAGGATGGAATGAAAAAAGACGCGATGAGCAAGGACAGCATGAGCAAAGATGCTATGAGCAAGGACAGTATGTCCAAGGACACCATGGGCAAAGGGGATATGGCCAAGTAAGTTCCTGAGCAAAGCGCTGGCTCGCTCTTGCGTTCTCGCCCTGATGGAGCTATTAGAAGCTCTTGGGCGCGAAGGTCGCAGCAGCGTCTAGCGCTTTGTGCCTTGCGATGATTGTCCATATGCATTACGAGGGGATCAAATACGATGGGCAATAATGTAATTGCCACGTCCCATCGGCCAAGCGCGTCGGTGGAAACGAAACCGGCCACCATCCAACCGGCGTGGGTGCGCATTGCCCACTGGCTAAACGCGTTGGCGGTGCTCTTGCTCGTCACGAGCGGCTGGCGCATTTATAACGCCTCACCGATATTTAACTTTCGCTTTCCCAAGGAACTAGTGCTCGGGGGCTGGCTCGGCGGCGCGCTGCTTTGGCATTTTGCGGCCATGTGGCTGCTTGCGGTCAACGCAATTGTCTACCTGTTTCTCAACGTGCTCAGCCGCCGCCTGCAGCGGCGTTTTTTTCCGCTGACGCCTCGGGAGTTCCTTGCGGATATGGGTGCGGCGCTGCGAGGTCACCTCGCGCATGAGGATCTGGCGCACTACAACGCGGTACAAAAGGCTGCATACCTGGGTGCGTGGGCGCTCTTGCTGCTGCTCGTTCTCTCGGGACTCGTTGTCTGGAAATCCGTGCAGTTTCCGCTGCTGCGCGAACTTATGGGCGGGTACGACAATGCGCGCGTGATTCACTTTTTTGCGATGGCCGCACTCGTGTTTTTTAGCGCGGTGCACATTTTCATGGTCGCGGTGGTTCCCAAAACCCTGCGCGTCATGATTCTGGGCCGCTGAGCTGCGGCAACCTCGCAAGGAGTTCGCAAATGAAAAACCGGAGCAAAACGCCTTCCAATGGTCCGGCTGGCTTGGCTGCCTCGGATCAGCGCGAACTGCTCAAGGACGCTACCGCCCTGCTTGCGGCTCCGGCCCGACGGCTGTTTTTGCGCCGGGGCCTGACGCTGGGCGGTCTGGCGATGCTCACGGGTTGTAGCGTGACCAACTCGGACGAAGCCGAACACTTGCTCATGAAGGTCTCGCGGTTTAACGACAAGGTGCAGGCCTTGCTCTTTGATCCCAATCGGATGGCTCTGACGTATCCGGCTTCCATGATTACGCGCCCGTTTCCGTTTAACGCCTACTACTCGGAGGCCGAGGCACCGGAGATTGACGCAAAGGGCTTCTTCCTTCAGGTAAGTGGTCTTGTGCAAAAGCGTGACATTTGGTCGCTTGAGCAGCTCAACGCCCTGCCGCAGGAGGAGCAAATCACGCGCCACATCTGCGTCGAAGGCTGGAGTGCTATCGGCCGCTGGGGTGGCGTGCGCTTTGCCACATTCTTGGAGCGCATCGGCGCGGATACCACGGCGCGCTACGTCGGCTTTCGATGCGCCGATGATTATTTCACTAGCATCGATATGCCTACCGCCTTGCACCAGCAAACGTTGCTTGCCTTAAGTTACGACGGTCAGACGCTGCCGCGCAAATACGGCTTTCCGATGAAGTTGCGCATTCCCACCAAGCTCGGCTACAAAAATCCCAAGCACATCGTCGAGATCTTTGTGACAAATGAATATCCCGGTGGGTACTGGGAAGATCAGGGATACAACTGGTTTGGTGGCTCGTAACGCCAGCCGCATATTGATCGACGCCATCGCGGTTTGCGCAACGCTCATCGTCCTGGTATCGGGATCGCAGTGCCCGCAAAAGCAGCGCAGTGACAAGCTCGCTACCCGCAGTGCACCGAGCCCTCGAATGGGCGGTCACAGGACTTCGAACACGCGTGATCGAGCGCCGTTGACGAGGCGCGATTTCATCTTGCCGCGCCTTACGATTCTTTCGCCAAAGCACGCCTTTGGCTTTGACGATCACCCGAAGGCGACCTGATGGCATCGCTGGACCTCATCTGCCTGCTGCTTGCCGCCCTGATTGGTTTTGCGGTCCACCGCGCCAGTTTGTGCAACGTCAAAGCGGTCGCCGAGATTCTCGAAGTTAGACGGGCGCGAATGCTCGCAAGCCTGGGCATCGCGGTTCTCTGGTCGATGACGATAGCCGGCACCTTAGTCCTGGCGCTGCACTGGCCGGCTGCTTCCTTTCCACGGCGCACCCCCGCTTTGCTGGCAGCCGCCGGCGGATACGTCTTTGGCGTAGGCGCCGCAATCAACGGCGGCTGCTCGCTATCGACGCTGCAGCGACTTGCCGACGGCGAATTGGCGATGTTCGTAACGCTCCTCGGAGTGGTGTTGGGCTTGTTTCTGTGGGCACGCGTCGAATCATTGGGCCTACCAACCGCGTTGGTCAAGAGCATGTCCCCGTGGGATGGCATGGGTCTTTTTCCCACGATCCTGCTCGTCGGGCTCTGGATTTGGGCGCTGCAAGAAGCTGTGCGACTTTGGCGCCGCGTGCAGCCTGCGAGCTGGCTTGATCGACTTTGGGCACCGAGATACCGATTGTCTTCTGCGGCCGCGCTGCTGGGCATCGTTGGCGGCGTTCTGTACACACTGCAGGGCAGCTGGACGTACACATATTTGTTGCGTACGCAGGTTGCCTCTGCTTTGGGCATGACACCGGCGATGGCCGGCAAGGCGATGTTGGCCATTGCGCTGCTAGCGGGAATGTTCGCTTCGTCGGTGCAGCGCCAATCCTTCGCGTTGCGCCTGCCGCGGCGACGAGAGTTTTTCGCGTGCCTGTTTGGCGGCACTCTAATGGGCATTGGCGCGGCCCTGCTGCCTGGGGGCAATGACACGCTACTGTTGACGGCACTTCCGTCCTTGTCGGTTTTCGCGCTCGCCAGCTACGGCGCCTTGCTTGCTGGCATTGCAAGCACGCTCGTGGTGCTACGGCGCGCAAGCCAATACGAACTACGGCAAATGAAATAGCTCGCCTCTGCGTAATACGCGCAGCTCCTGGCTCATTTCGTAATAGTTCCCACTGTGCGCAAAGCTAACCGGGCATCGCTCAGCGTGCTTCCCCGGTAAAAAAGTGAAGTCGCTGCTCGCGTGCGGGGCGTCTTCGCGCGCAGTCACACAGGCTTAAGCGATTGCAAGATCGCGCGCTCACAAAGATTTCGCAGGGCGCGGGAGCATTTTTCCTTCCCGACCGCCGGTCGTTTGGCTCCCACCAACGCGTCCCTATCTTTGAGCCGCCTTTTTTCGCAACCGTGTGCGAAAAGCCTTTTTTGCTCGCACCTCTTCCCAAGTGCCTCTTGCGGCCTAAGGACGCGAGTGGGAATTACACGGCTTTGGCCTGGCGATCTGCTGATCCGAAAACATCTCCGACAAGCTGATCCCCGGGGCCTGCGCATATAGAGGCCGCGGCCATCCCCAAAAAGCGGTTGGGGCGCATAAACACTGTCACGTTTTTCAAGGCAATTGCGACTACCGCTATGTCCGCTGCTTGCGATTGCTTGAAGCGGTAGTGCGCAAATCTCTTAACCAATTTCTTGAAAGGAAAGAACATGAACACCAAGAACATTGTTGCTGCCATCGCCCTGACCCTGGGTACGACCGCAAGCTTCGCCGAAAACCCTGCCTGGGGCACGCACCAAATTGATACAACGCCATCCATACTGTCGCGAGAAGAGGTGCGCGCCGAGTTCGAACGTGCCAAAGCCGCGGGCGAGCTCGTCGGCATCGCACAGGCATACGGCGTTCCGACAGCCGCAAGCGAAAGGCAACAAGGCACAGCTCTGACGCGCGAACAGGTCCAAGCGGAACTTGCGCGAGCGAAAGCCAACGGCGAGCTCGACACTGCTCGGCTTGCCTATGGCGTCAAGGGCCCATCTGCGGTCGAATCCAGTCCGAAGATGGTTACCGTACCGGCTGCGGCCAGTGTCCAATAGGCGCACGACGATGCCCCGCGCGCTGCGCCGCCCTTGCGCAGTGCGCGGGTCGCGCCTCGAGTGTTGGCCTGGCCTTAAGGACCACCACACGCAGCTCGCGCTTGGGCAATTTTCGCTTGCACCCATTTGACGGGCTCAGATTTCTCGTAGCCGCAAAAGTGGGCATTGCACTACTGCGATATGAGTTTGCGCAGCGCTACACTGCAAGGCACCAGGCAAAGACGTTCAGGTTCCTTGCCTGTGGGCGAAGTGCAAGAATCGCCGAGCAGCGTGCAGTCGGTACGCAAACCTAGGGGATCTAAATTCGTGTCCGATTCCGCATCCCGACAGCCAAGCGCTCTGGCCGAACTTTCGCAGACGGCTGCCGCCGCCACAGTGGCGCCCTCGCTCGTCAAGGAGCTGCCTGTCTTGCGTCAGCGACTATTTCGACACGCGAGGCTCTCGGTCAGCGACGAAGGTGTGGCCGAAGACCTCGTGCAAGAGACCTTGATCGCGGTTGTTGAGCAATTTTCGACACACCGTCGCGAGGCAACACTGCGAACTTGGGCTACGGCCATACTCAAGAACAAAGTCGCGGACTGGTACCGATCTCCTGATAGGCGGCGTATCGTCGAGCTCACGACTAGCGACGAGGGACTTGAAGACACCGTGGAAGCGCTTTATAGGCCCGATGGTCGGTACGTCGACCCTGTGCCGGGATGGCAGCAACCGGAGAACCGCGAAGAGCAACGCCAGATGATGAGTGTCCTGGAGCGCTGCCTGAGCGATTTGCCGCGCCAAACCGGAAGGGTTTTTATGATGCGCGAATGGTTGGGCTTCGAGACAAGCGAAATCTGCGAGCGGATGGGGTTAAGTGCAGAAAATTGCCGAACCATCATGCACCGCGCCCGTACCGCGCTACGCGTGTGCATGCAGCATCGCTGGGTCGACGCGAAGGCAAGCTCATGAACAGAAAACATTCCTGCAAAAAGGTCGCGCAGCTACTGTCGCAGCGTCTTGATGAGCCCCTTAGTCTGCGTGATCGCATCCAGTTGCGACTTCATCTGGCGCTGTGCGGCAATTGTCGAAACGTGCAAGCGCATTTGCGCGAGTTGCGGCAGCTTTCAAAAAACCTCTTTGCGGACGATTTGGAATTTGGCGAGACCCCGGTCAGGGACCGCGCCGACGATGCGGGTTTGCCTCACCGTTAAGCGGCGCCGCCCGCAGCGACCGATGTCCGGAGCCAAGTTTCGGGACGAATTGAGCCCGGTGGTAAAAGCCCTGCGGATGACCGGTACTTAGTAAGGCAAGCCAAGCCACAAGAGCGGCCGCACAGCTCCTTCGAAATTTCTTGCGGGCGCTGCAACGCCGCAACACTTGCCCCTTGCGCTGATTCGAAAACCGAAAGCCGACACCGAGACCAAGGCAGACAAAAGCCCAAAAAACAGCCGCTTTCTTCGGCAGTTTTTTGCATTCCCCAAGACGGCGCCTGCGAGCCTGGAGCAAAGCCTCCGCAGGCGCGCTTGGTTCCAAGCGCAGGGCAAATCGGTGCCGTCTCGGCAAACCAAATAAACGCTGTTCGGCCGCCACTGCACCCTAAACGTTGCCCCGGACAGTGCCGATTTCCAATGGGACACCCTCAGGTGCCCATTTGATGCCACTGCGCTTGTCTTATCGTGGTCGAAGCAGTCTGCGAACAGCGACGTTCGTCGTTTTGCTGCTCGCTTTTGTCACATTGGCCGTTGGTCAATGGATCAGCGCACGCTGGCTCTATGACGGAAGCTTCATGGCTGCTGAGCGCCGCGACGCGCTGGCTCGGGCCCGGCACGCGCAAGCGATCATGCATGATCAAGCGGAGTTTTTGAAGCGAACCGCAACGGACGATGCCACTTGGGACCAGTCCTACAGCTTTGTTCTTGGGCACAACCCGACGCACCCGAAGGTGATGTTCACCGCCGACACCTATCGACTGCTTCGGCTTAGCGCCTTCGCGTTCCTTGGTCTGGACGGACACATCGTATACGTCCAGCAATTCGACAACGAACGCGGTCCCGTGTTTCCGCCCGATCAACGCCTGAAAGACGCCCTGGCAGCGCGCGGTGGCATCGGCAAGCACTTGGGGCGCAATGGCCAGACAACGGGATTTGCCCAGATCGGCGACAGCATCTACGCCTGGGGCGCGGGAACCGTCGTGCACTCCGACGGCAGCGGCCCTGCAGTGGGCTACCTTGTTCTGATTAGCGCGCTGGACGATGCGTTTCTTCGCGAATCGGCCCAGACCTTGCAATCGGGCGTTTCGCTTGGCGTCCACCCGCTGCTTGCGGGGCAAACAGCCGCCGTTCACTTGCCGCTCGAATACCAGGACGTGCGCTTTTTCGTTCATGGGGACACTGACCTCGAAGCACGCTTTCCCCTCGGTGCGCTAGACGAGTCGCACGCGGTGGACCTGACGGTGACGACTCCGCGCGTTGTCCATGCGACGGCGGCGCAAGCCTCCCTGTACTTCATGTGGTCGACCCTGCTCTTCGGCACCTTGCTTAGTATGGCGGCGCTGCGCTTTGTTGACCGGCGGCTGCTTCGCCCCATTGAGCAGGCAAGCGAGGAACTGGTCAGCATCGGATCCAAGGCAGATCTTTCGGCGCGCCTTGCCCCGGCACCGAAGAAAGACCAGATCGGCGCGCTGGTCGACGCTGCCAACCAAATGCTTGCACAGTTGGAGAGCAAGCGCGATGTCGAGGCGGCGCGCGATGCCGCGATCACCGCAAGCCGCCTGAAATCCGAGTTTCTCGCCACGATGAGTCACGAAATCCGCACGCCGCTAAATGGCGTGCTGGGCATGAATGAGCTGTTGCTCGGAAGCGATTTGCAGCCTCAGCAGCGTCAGTGGGCGGAGGCGGTGCACGCCTCGGGCCAGCACTTGTTGGGGGTGATCAACGACGTGTTGGACTTCTCCAAGATCGAGTCGGGACACATGGATCTCGAGGCGATCGACTTCGACCTCGTGGCGGTAGTGGAAGACGCACTGGCCATGTTCGCTCAGCCCGCCGAGAGCAAGGGCCTGGAATTAGCGGCGCAGTTCACGCCACCGGATGCGCCGCTACAGTTGCGCGGCGATGCGCTGCGGCTTCGCCAGATCATCGCCAATTTGCTCAGCAATGCCATCAAGTTCACTGATGCGGGCGAGGTCGTCGTACGCGTCGCACTGCTAAAGCAAGACGAGCGCGATGTCGGCATTCGACTAAGCGTCGAGGACACGGGCATCGGAATCGCCCCCGAGGCGCACGCCAAGATCTTCGAGCATTTCACGCAAGCCGACACCTCTACCACGCGCCGGTTCGGAGGCACAGGCTTGGGTCTGGCCATTTGCCAGCGACTGCTCTCGCTGATGGGCGGAAGCATCCGGGTCGAAAGCGTCCCGGGCAAGGGCTCGCAGTTCATCATCGAGCTGTGCCTGCCGCGGGCCAGTGCACGCGTCGCGCGTCCGACGACGCAGGCCCTGGAAGGCGTACGTGTCCTCGTAGTGGACGACAACCGGGTAAACCGCGAAATCTTGCAACAGCAGCTCGAAGGCTGGCACATGCGCGTGGTCTGCGCGGCCTCGGGCGAAGAAGCTCTGCATTTGATGGCCGACGTCAGCGGCGGTGCATTCCAACTCGCGATCTTGGACATGCAGATGCCTCAAATGGACGGCTTGCAACTTGCCCGCGCGATTCATCAGCGACCCCAGTCGGTCACCGTCCCGATTGTGATACTGACTTCCACGCACGCGAACATCCAAGAGCTCGCGCGCCAGCAGGCTGGCGTGCTGCGCTGTATCAACAAGCCAATTCGGCGAACCGATCTGCTGGGCGTTGTCAGCGACGCCCTGTCCATGGCTCCGAATGCGCCCACACCTCGCGCCCCGGCTCTTGCACCCGATGGCGCGGCATCGGTTGGTGGAGCGGTCCTTCTTGTAGAAGACAATTCGATCAACCAGCAGGTCGCCAAGGCCATGCTGATCAAGCTCGGATGCCGGGTGACACTGGCGAGCAACGGCGTGGAAGCCGTCGAAGCGGTGCGCAAGGGCACCTTTGATCTGGTCTTCATGGACTGCCAGATGCCCGTGATGGACGGCTACGAAGCCACAGCCGCCATCCGCCAGCTGCCCGACGGATGCGGCGCCACGATTCCCATTGTTGCGCTCACCGCCAACGCAATATCGGGTGATCAACAAAAATGCCGCGATGCCGGCATGAACGACTTTCTCGCCAAGCCCTGCACGATGGCGGCGTTTAAGGCGGCACTGCAGCGCTGGGTGCCCGCGGCGACAGAAACTCTCTTGCCATCGGCACCAATGCAACCAATGCAAACCGCCGCGCAGCGCTCCTCGAGCCCGGCGGTTGCGCCGTCAATCCATCAGACGACATTACAAGTCCTGCGCACTGCGGATGAATCGGGTGAGAAACATGCCGTCCACGCCTTGCTGCGACGCTTTCTTGATACTGCGCCCGCGCAGCTTGAGCAAATCGAATCGGCCGCACTTGAAGGGGACGTAAAAACCGTGGAACGGCTTGCGCAGATGCTCAAATCGAGCAGTGCCAGCATCGGCGCCCAGATCCTTTCCGACCAGTACCAAGATCTCGAAGCACTCGCGCGCGCTGGCAAACTCGCCAAAGTCAGTGCGTTGCTGGAACGGCTGCGGCGCGAGCAGCAGCGAGTTGCCGCTGACCTCAAGGAACGGCTTACCGCAGTCGCATGATCGAGTCCCACGCCCGCATCCTGGTCGTCGACGACGACACCACGGCCCGTCTGCTGATGGGTGCGTGCGTTCGCGCCGCGGGCTTTGAAGTGGTGATGGCCCCCAGCGGAGAGCAGGCGCTGCGTTTGTTTCGCGAACAACCCTTCGATATGGTAACGCTCGATGAGGACATGCCGGGTCTGGCGGGACATGAAGTATGTAGCCAGCTTCGGGCCGAGGCCGGCGATCTGTTGCCAATCGTCATGGTCACCGGTTTGGATGACATGAGCTCGGTCGAGCGGGCCTACCAATGTGGGGCCACCGACTTCATTGCCAAACCGGTGAACTGGGCCCTGATCGGACATCGAATGCGCTATCTGCTTCGCTCGTTTGCCGCGCAGCGCGATTTACGGGTCGCCGACGCTCGCAACGCGGCGATGCTCAGCGCCATGCCCGACACGCTGCTGCGCATCGATGCCGATGGGATGGTGCTCGAGGTGCGGGTCCCTGAAGAGGCGCGAGGTGGCCGCTACTGGCCGGTGCAGGGCCAGCCATTCACCCAAGGCTACCCGCATGATGCGGCGCAGCGGCTGCTAGCGGCAGTGCAGCGTGCGCGCCAAACCGGAGTGGACCAGCACGTCGAGTACTCGCTAAGCGACGGCGATGTGCAAGCGAGTTTTTTCGAGGCCCGCATCACGATGATCAACCAGGGCGAAGTGCTCGGGCTGCTGCGCGATATCACCGAGCGCAAGCGAGCCGA
>Ga0187781_10003865_pt1 | contig 11190 bp, 7 predicted proteins | sample 0715_SJ02_MP02_2_FD_132447 | JGI IMG/M metagenome (GOLD analysis project Ga0187781, IMG submission 132447) | Tropical peat soil microbial communities from peatlands in Department of Meta, Colombia - 0715_SJ02_MP02_20_MG | ecosystem: Environmental > Terrestrial > Soil > Wetlands > Peat | place...
CAACAAAGCCTTCGACCACAGAACCGAAAAATGCCCGGGCCAGACGGGCCGCTACGTCACCCTGACCACGATCGAAGAAGTGGGTCTGATACAAGGGAGGGAAAGCACTCATCAACATAGCAAGGAAAACCCAAAGCCTCCAGGTCCAACCGAGCACAAGAGCCGGAGCGAGAAGTTGCCGCCCGCCGGCCAGTCCCAGCCGAGGTCCGATGCCCCCGAGATAAAAGGCGGCAATCAAAACGCCGACTGTAGAACTCCAAGCAGGGGTGTTCGCCGAGTGGACACCCATCGCCTCCAACCAGTAACGGATGATGACTAACACGCCCAACGCCACTCCAGGCGCCACCGTCACTGGCCACCGCCAGAGGAGGTGAACGAAAGCCATCAGCGCGAAGACGATGACGAAGAGAACCAGGATCTCGACCAGGTGCTCCAGGACGTGCACTCCCAGGTGACCCCAGTTCCCATAGTCCTCGCGCGATGCAAAGTGGCTTCGCTCCAGACGAAAGACGGCGGAAATCACGGTAAAAAGAATCACCCAGCCGACCGTCCAGGCAGACAGCAGCAAGGCGGGCAGCAGACGCTGGAAGTACTTCAGCGTCCCGCCTTTCAATGGCCCTGTCGCGGCAAGGTACATGCCCGCAAAAATCAATCCCACAAGGCTCGAGAGGTAACGAGTCATGGTGATCGGCGTGCCGGCAAGCTCCAAGACGAAGCGAGCGACAACTAGCGCGGCAAGAAAGAACATGATGCCGTGCAACAATCTGCGATAGGCGTTCCCCGGTTCAGCATTGGGAGACAAGGCGGACCTCCTTCTGTGGTTGGCGTCCGCGGCGCAACGGAGGCGGTGGCAAGTCTACTGCTCCCTTGGACCAACCGCGCCGCCGGGCCGAGGGCTGCATCAAGCCGGCACTGCCAGTTTTTCAAACGCTTTAACCAGAATATTATACTCTCACTGAGCATCGCCTTTCGCAAAACCCCACGCGGCCGGCGGCCGGCGGGGCGCGAGCAAGCTCGCGCTCCGACGAAAGCGGCAGCAAGCTGCCGCGCTCCAAAGCGCCCGCGGCGGCCTTCAGCGGCGAGCACGAGGATCGCCGCGATGACAACAACCCGCTATAATCACAGCATGAGTCGCCGACTTCTTATACGCTTATCGAGCATAATGCTCCTGCTGGCCGCGTTTTTCCCGAACGCCGGTCCGGCGCAAGGAACGACGGATTTTGCGGGCACCTGGGTCTTGAAACTCGGCAATCGAATTCTGATGGTGCTGACCCTGGCGCCATCTGCGGAAGGCACCGGACCGTACACCGGCGCCCTGGCCAGCCCGCGACACTATTCCTATTCGACCAGCGGGGGCGGATACTTCTCCGATATCGGCGGCCCTGCCGTTCGCTACCCGATTGTACGGAGCAGTAGGAAAGACAATTGCCTCTCGTTCACGACGCAACATCCCACCGACAAACGCGATGAAGATCACTTCCAGCTTTGCATCGTCGGCGAAGGGCGCGGGTCGCTGAAAATCGACGCGCCCCTTTTTGAAGGTTGGCCGGTGACCAGGGAAACAGGTCCCTTACAAGTCGCCACCGACTGGGACAGCACACGCAACTATTTCATCGGCGATACGGGGGTGTCGAACCCGGAGATGAAACAACTCTTCGACGCCGACCAAAAGGACCGGCAGTTCGGCGTCGGAAAAATCGATTGGGCGGTGGTCGATAAAGCCGACGCAGCCCGTCGCGAAGCGACGCGCAAACTGCTTGCGAACGGCAAACTCCATACCGGCGAAGACTTCGAGCGCGCGGCAGTTGTGTTTCAGCACGGGGACGCGCCAGACGACTACCTCTTGGCCCATACGCTGGCGATGGTGGCTGTGGCGAGGGGACGAAGCGGCGCGTTATGGATCGAATCCGCCACGCTCGATCGCTATTTGGGCTCCATTCATCAGCCGCAAATCTACGGCACCCAGTTCTATTTCAAGCCCAACGAGCCCACCACTCAAGAGCCCTACAACCGCACCCTGGTCCCCGATCTACTGCGACTGGAATTAGGCGTGCCCTCGCAGGCATCGCAGGAAGAACAAAGAAAGCGGTATGAGGCGGAGCGCCCCAAGCCGTAGCCGGAGTGAGCATGCGAATCACCATGATTGGCCACAGCACGGTGTTAATCGAAGCCGCGGGGAAGAGGATTCTCACCGATCCCTATTTCGGCACCTGGGGCAACCCCGCGTATGCAAGGATAGCTCCTCCTTTCAAAACGCGCGAAGAACTTCGAGCCGTCGACCTCGTTCTCGTCTCACATAATCATTGGGATCATACGGACTTCAGGTTCTTCCGCTCGCTGCCTGGGGATGTCCCGGTGCTCGCGCCGCGCGCCGTGGCATGGATGACCCGGCTGAAGGGCGCTAAGCATGTGACCGGTCTCGGCAAATGGGAACAGATGCAGTTGGGCGGCATTCGCGTCACCGCGGTACCCGCGACGCACGTCGCAGTGACGCGGGGATTCATTATCGAAGCCGAGGGCCAGAAAATCTATTTCGCCGGAGACACGCGTTACGGCGGATTCATGAAAGAGATTGGCGGGAAGTTCGAACTGGATGTAGCGTTGCTTCCCGTCACCACTTACCGCATTCCAATGACCATGGGAGAGAAGGGCGCTGTGCGAGCCGTCAAGGCGCTTTCACCCCAGACCGTCATTCCTATTCATCTTGGAATCACTCCCCGCAATCCGCTGCTGCGCACCAGCCAAAGCCCGGAAGGTTTCATGAAACGCCTCCGCGACGCCGGACTGAAGACGGAGGTGAAGATTCTTCACGAAGGTGAAAGCTGGGGCATTTTGGTGGCTTAAATAATCGACCCGACCCGCGAGAGGTGGCGCACCCTCTGATGAAGGGCGCGGGTATGCTCGACGAGACGCCGGTCCGCAGTGACGAACGGGCAGTCCAACTCAACGGCGAGGGCCAGGAAAGAAGCGTCAACGACGATTTTGGGTCCCATAGCGGCGGTCACGGAAGTAACGAATGATGTCCGTCGAATCCCATTCGCCGACCCACTTTGCTTCAAGCTCCCGCAGGGGAGCTAAGGCGTCTTTCCACGATGGAGGCTTATTCCCTTCGCCCAACGCCACTCTCAGGGATTCACGAATCAGCTCACTGCGAGATCGCCCCTGAGAGCGCGCCACTCGATCGACTTTGCGGAGAAACTGGGCGGGAATCGAAATCATTACTTTGGCCATGCGGGTCTACCCTCAGGCCCAAGCATAGCAGTCGGCCGGCAGCGAGGCAATACTTTTTATATACCGCCCCTTTGGGTTAGCCGGTGAAGGATAGCAACTCATCTCACATGTATATACAACTTTAGAGCGTCGCTCTTCATCAAATGTTGTACACTTGACAGCAAGGTTTGGTTTGAAACGCTTGACTCTGGGCGGCGACCATGCTGGAAGTCAGAGGGCTGACGAAATGCTACACGCGGCTGCCGGCGGTGGATGCCGTCACGTTTACGGTGTCGCCCGGCGAAGTCACTGCCTACCTGGGGCCCAACGGGTCCGGCAAGACCACCACCATGAAAATGATCGTGGGCCTGCTCGAGCCCACGCACGGAAGCATTCTCTACGATGGCCGGGACATCCGCACTCAGCTCCTGGATTTCAAGCGTCGCCTTGGGTACGTCCCTGAGGAGCCGTACCTCTATCCTTACCTCTCCGGCTGGGACTACCTTCTGCTGGTGGGACGATTGCACTCGATTCCGGAATCGGTTCTGGAGGAGAAGGTGGACCGCTTGCTGAGCCTCTTCTCGATGCACCGCCACCGCCATGCTCTCAGCTCTTCCTACTCCCGCGGCATGAGGCAGAAGATTCTCATTTGCGCCGCCCTTCTCCATGACCCCGAGGTAGTGATTTTTGACGAACCGCTGTCCGGCCTCGACGTTGGCGCGGCGCAAATTTTCCGCGATTTACTCAAGCTGCTGGCCAGCCAGGGCAAGACCATCCTTTACAGTTCCCATCTCCTCGAGGTCGTGGAGCGCGTGGCGACCCGCGTGATCATTCTGCACAAGGGACGCGTAGTGGCCGCGGACTCAGTGGAACGGCTGCGTGATCTTACAAAGGTCCCCACCCTGGAGGGCATCTTTTCCCAGCTCGTTCCTCAGGGTGATTCGGAGGCCACGGCGCAGCAGATGGTCGAAGCCATGAAGCTTGCCTGCTAGGACCGCCATGCCTCGATTCGACGCCCTTCGCCGCTTCCTGCACGAGGACGACACACACCTGATCGCACTAACCCAGCATTTCTTCGGACGATTCTTTGACAACGAGTTTGTTTCGCAGCAGGGAGAATCCACGATGGGTGTGGCGCACTTCGTCATTCTCCTGGCGGCGCCTGGTTTTATCTACTTCTTCTTCCTCTACACGTCCTATTCACAAATGGCGGAATTCGCTCCCAACCTCTTTGACCCTATGTCGATGCGGGACGAGTTTATCTACGTGTGCCTGTCGATGCTGGTGATCGGGCTGATAGCGGTTCTCGAATGGGACTCCTTTTTCCCCGACCGCGTGGACTTCATGACGCTCGTACCTCTGCCCATCCGGGCCGGGAGCGTCTTTCTGGCCAAAGCCGCGGCCCTGGTGTTGTTCCTTTTTCTGTTTGCGGCGGCGGTGGGGGGACCCGGCGCGTTAACATTTCCGATGGCAGCGTGGGGCGGAAAGCACGTCGCCTTTGGTGAAATGTGCTGGTGGTCCGTGGTTCACGGGCTGACCATGGGCGCGGCAAGCACTTTCGGCTTTCTTTTCTTCGTTGCGCTCGAAGGCGTGCTGTTATCGGTGCTGAGTTATCGCTGGTTCGAGAGGGTGTCGGCTTACGTCCAGGGGGTGTTGATTGCCTCGGTGCTGATGTTTTCTCTGCTCTTGCCAGGGATGATAGGCGATCTGACCGTGTTGCTCCACGGACATAGCGCTCTCTCCCGCTGGCTTCCTCCTTTGTGGTTTTTGGGACTTTACCGGGCTATGCTCCACTATCCTGACCCGGTCTATCTCCCGTTGGCACGGAAGGCGGTGGTGAGCGTAGCTGCCGTCCTGGGGATCTCAATCGCGACTTACCTGGTGAGCTACCGCCGGCATCTGAGGCGCACGCTGGAGGCCGGCGAAGTTGAACCGCGCGAGCCCTTTCATGCCGGGCAGGCCCTGCGCCGACTCGCTCAGCGGGCGTTTCTACGCGCGACCCTGGAGCGCGCCACGTTCAGCTTTGTCTTCAAGACCCTGCTCGGGAGCCGCCGCCATCGGCTGCTTTTTTCCGCTTACACAGGAGTGGGCGTGGCGTTGGCCCTGGAAGGCGCTGCTGCCCTGCTGTCGCGCGATTCGGATGTAACCGCGACCGCCCGCGCCGCTGTTTTGCTTTCCGTGCCTCTCTTCATCTCCTTCTTCGTGCTGTCCGGAACGCGGCTCATCTTCGAGATCCCGGCGGAGGTTCGCGCCAACTGGATTTTCCAGCTTTCTGAAAGGCAAACCAGCCTCGCACTCGTCTCCGGAGTCCGAAAGGCCATGATCGTCCTGGGCACGATTCCAATCCTGACCCTCGCCCTTCCAATCGTCGCCCTGCACCTGAGTTTTCAAGAGGCGGCCGCCGCTCTTCTGCTGGATTGCGTCCTGGCACTGATTCTCATCGAAGTCCTTTTGCTGCGCTTCCGGAAAATCCCTTTCACTTGCGCGTACCTCGCCAGCAAGTCCGGCAACCTTGGCGTCTGGCTGGGCTGCTGGGTGATGTTTTCGAGTTACGCCTACACGCTGGCGCGCGCCGAAGACGAGGCCTTGCAGCATCTCACGGAACTTGGCTTTTTAGTCGTGTTTCTCCTCGTCGCGCTCTTCTGTCTGAGGGTCTATAACCGCCGTTTCCAGAGGGAGGCAATCCCTCTCGTCTTCGAGGAAGAACCGGAACCCGCCGTGCAAACGCTCGACCTTAGTCACAGCGCCCTCGAACATGTAAGGGGTGACGCTGCACGGCAACAGAGCCTGCCTTTGCACTGGGACTCCTGAAAAATCACCTGCTCGCTTCTTCGAGCAGCTTGCGGATGTTGGGTTTGACACTTCCCGGGGGAGGCAGCAGCGCTAAGCCTTGCTGCGCCGTAGCGCGGGCCTTCTCGGTCTGGCCGGAAGCACGGTACGCTCGGGCGAGAGTCAGCAGCTTAGACGGTTCCCGGGCGTGACTCATGGCCACTTCGCGCTCGGCGCAAGCGATGGCAAACGGCGGGTTTCGGAGGATGGCCGGCTCGACAGTTAAAAAGGCATTGGCCGCCTGGTCGATCGCCATCGGGGAAGCCTGAGGCTTCGCGGCCACTTCCTTCAAGGCGGCGAGCGCCATCCTGGATGTATCCTCCGACACCCCCGGCATGTGGAGGGCAGCTCGAATGACGCCGATTCTCACCTGCGCGCCGGCCAGGAACGCCTTCCAGACGTCGTTGGCGGGATCCAGTTTCAGTAGCCGCTCGAGACCTGCAGCGGCTTGAGCCAGATTCTTCTCCGCCAGCACCAGGTTGGCGCGCCGATCGCCGGGCTTCGCAGCCTGCACCGGATCGGCAGCATCCTCATAGCTTTTTGCCTCATCGTCCTTCACGGTAACCAGATCAAACAGCGCGCGGGTGTCCTTGGGATCCTGGTCAGCGGTGCGCGCCACGATCGCGACAGACTGCTCGAAGAGCGGCGCCGCCTGCGCATATTCGCCCAATCGCTCGAGGGCGTTGCCCTGCTTGCGGAGCAGCATGTGGCGCATCCGCACCAACACCAGGTTGTCCGGGTCGCTCTTAAGCATCGCATCAACACGCTGCAAGCCAAGCCGAAACTCCTCGAGCGCCCCGGCCGGATCAGTCTCCATCTCCACGCTGCCGATTTTTAAACCGTTGATGACGAGGCCTCGCCTGGGACGAAAGAAATCCGGATCGATGCTGATGGCGCGGTCATCCAGTTCGACGGACCTCCGGTAGGCAGCGATGGCGCCGGCCGGATCCGCCATGCTGGCCGTGCCGCTCTGCCCCAACTCGTCGCCCAACGTGCCGTAAGCGGAGGACACATCGCAAACCAGCGTGGCAGGGGCATGCGGGTCCGCAATCAAGGCGTCCCAGTTCTTCACGGATTCCTGCATAACCGGGACCGCCTGCGGGGTTCGGCCGATTTGCCACAGAATCTCGCTGCGCGACTGCTGCACCAGGGCGAGCCTCCTGACCGCCTCTCGATCTTTGGAATCTGCGACGGCAAGCGGTTGGGCGATCGCCAGAGCCTTATTCAGGCTGGCCAGGGCCCCCGCGGGATCGCCCAAATTCTGATCATAGGCATTACCTTGGATATTACCTAGTCGCGTATAAGCATCCACCAAATCGAGCTGCGTCCGGCGATCGCCGCGCGTGTCTCTGGCCATGCGGTCGAGGTGTTCGAGCACGCGCGTGACCAGCAGCTTCTGCGCGCCGGTAGAGCCTGGAAGTTCCTTAATCGCCTCGTCCAATTCCGAAAGCAGGCTACCGCTCAATTGGCGCAAATCCGCGGAGCGCGCTTCAGCCTTGCGCCGCTCGGCATTCGCTAACCTGGCTTGCCAGAGCACGCCTGCCACGCCGGCCACCAGAGAGACTGCCAGCAGCGCCGCTGCCGCCACGCGGAAGCGGCGGCGCCGGATGAACTTGCCAGCGCGATAACGCAGCGTGCCGCGGCGCGCCGCCACCGGCAGGCCCTCGAGGTAGGCGCGAAGATCGGAGGCCAGTTGCTCGGCGGTGAGATAGCGCTCCTGCGGCTCCTTGCGCAGCGCCTTTAGCAGAATCGCTTCCAGATCGGCATCGAGCCGACCCTGCGAGCCTGCCTCTCGGGCCGGCTTGCGCGGAGGTTCTTCGCAGATCACGCGCAGCATCGCGGCCGTCGTCAGCTCCGTTAGCTCATACGGCAGGGTTCCCGTCAGCAGGAGATACAACAGAATGCCGAGCGAGTAGGTGTCCGATGCGGTGCTGATGGGATTGCCCAACACCTGTTCCGGGCTGGCATATTGCGGGGTAAAGGACTGATACCCTTCGCGCGTAATCTTGCTGTCGAGCCCTGCCAGCGAAGGAGAAAGCAGCTTGGCTGTTCCGAAATCCAGCAAACGGGGAGTGGCGTCTTCAGCCACCAGGATGTTGTCCGGCTTCAAGTCGCGATGCACGACGAAGTGCTGGTGGGCAAACTGAACAGCCTCGCAGACGCGCATGAACAGCGCGATCCGGTCGGGTACGGAAAGTCGCCGCTCCTGGCAGAAGCGATGGATGGGGACTCCATCCACGTACTCCATCACCAGATATAAGTCACCCTGCGAGGTGACTCCGCCGTCCAACAGCCGGGCGATATATGGATGCTGGAGCTCCGCCAAAATCTGGCGTTCCTGGCGGAAGCGCTCGCGAAACAGATCGGTGGCCAGGGGCAGATCGATGAGTTTAATGGCGACCTTCTGCTCGAACTGGCCGTCGGCGCGGTGCGCCAGGTAGACGGCGCCCATGCCGCCTCGACCCAAGAGGCAGTCGAGTTCATAAGGGCCGACGCGGTTTCGCCGCGCTTGAATATCCTGCACGGGTTCGCGCTGAACGCGCGGCGAAGCGGTCAGCCGCTCTTGCGCCTGGCAGGCCTTGAGTAGAGAGCGCACCTCGGCCGCGAGTGTGGTATCCCCGTGGCAGAGCCTATCAATCAATCCCGCTCGGTGCTCGTCGGAAGACTCGAGAACCTCGTTGAAAATTGCCTCGATTTCTGAAAGGGGTGTGCCGGTCCGAGCCATTTGAAAGTTCAATCGAAGGTGTCGTTTCAAGCGAAGCGAGGGATGACACCAAACCTCTGCCTTGGCCAGCCGAGACTCACGCCACGTTCTCGACCATGCCGGGATGAATACGCCGGTACAGCCAGCTCTTCGTGAACCTCAGGTCGCGATCGACGGTGGCCTTGGAGACCTGAAGTAAAGCCGCTGTTTCCTCGGCGGTGCAGCCAAGAAAGTAACGCAATTCGACGAGCTGGACCTTGTAGGCATCGAGCACATTCAGTTCATCCAGTGCGTGGTTGAGGTCCAGCAATTCGGGGCTACCGATATTCACCCAGGGAAGATCGTCGCTGAGAGGGACGCGATCAAAGCCGCCGCCCCGCATCTGGGCTTGGATTTCGCGCGCGTGGTCAATCAGGATCATCCGCATTATCTTGGCGGCGAAGGTGTAGAAATGCTGACGGTCGTCCCAATTGGCCTTCTTCTGCTTCAATAACCGGAGATAAAGCTCGTGCACCAAAACCGTAGCCTGAAGGACATCCGGATTGCGCTCCCGGCGAATGTAGGCGGCAGCCACCTCCCGCAAGTGGGGGTAGACGAGTGGCATCAGTTCCCCGAAGGCCGATGAGTCGCCCTCTTTCCACTTAGCCAGAAGTAAGGTAATTTCACCTCTCGCGGGTTCCAATCATCTCTCCGCTCAAGCTCGATTTCGGCGACAGCATACCACTTTTCGGCTCTTCGTACATTACTCGTTAGTACCAGCACTTGAGGGCAACCCGTACTGGGATGCAAGCCGTTTCCCCCTCGAGCCCTGGTGGGACCGCCGAAACAGTGATTCATTTTCCCTTCCCTTTCCGCAGTCTGAGTGAATTGAGAATCGAGAGGTGAACGCATCATGAAGAAGCTTTTTCTCATCCTTTCCGCCATTTTTCTCTTTTTCGGTTGCGGAGGAAACGAAGCCAAACTTCCCATCTCCGTTTCGCTCTCGCCTTCTGCTCAAACCACCATCGATCAGGGTCAGACCTTGAATTTCACCGCCACGGTGGCCAATGACTCCAGCAACAGTGGGGTGAGTTGGAGTATGTCTGGCACTTCCTGCAGCGGGACGGCTTGCGGAACCTTTTCCAACAAAACTACCGGCGCCGCCACCTACGCTGCTCCCGGCTCTGTATCCGCCAATATGACGGTCACGATCACAGCCACCTCGATTGCCGATTCCAGCAAGACGATGGCTTCGACCGTGGTCGTGACGCCGGCCCCCAGCATTACCACCACCTCGCTCGCCAGCGGCACGGTCGGCACAGCCTACAGCGCCACTTTGCAGGCCAGCGGCGGCGCGGGCACGCTCGCCTGGAGCCTGGCGTCCGGCTCATCGTTGCCGGCGGGCCTTGCCTTGAGCGGCAGCGGCGGTATTTCAGGCACGCCCACGACGGGGGGCACCACCAACTTCACCGTCAAGGTCACCGACTCTTCCGGCGGGCAGTCCGGGCCGGTCTCCGCAACCCAACAGCTAAGCATCACGATCAAGTCTTTGGCCCCGAGCATCACTACCACTTCGTTGTCCAACGGAGTTGTGGGGAGCGCTTACAGCGCATCGCTAACGTCTACCGGCGGCACGGGCACGATCAACTGGAGCGTGACGTCCGGAAGTTTGCCGGGAGGGCTAAGCCTCAGCAGTGCAGGCGATATCTCCGGCACGCCCACCACTGCGGGAACTTCCACCTTTACCGTAACCGCCACCGATTCCGGCAGTCCACCCCAGACCGCCAACCAGTCCTTGACGCTTACCATCAATGCTAGGCTAATCATCACTACCACTTCTCTGCCCAACGACGTAGTCAGCACCGCCTATAGCGCCACCCTCCAGTCCAGCGGCGGCGTGGGAGCCATCACTTGGACCGTCTCCTCCGGCAGCTTGCCGGCCGGGCTGAGCATGAAAAGCACCGGGGTGATTTCCGGCACACCCACCGCGGCCGGGACTTCCAACTTCACCGTCCAGGCCACGGATTCCGGCACTCCTCAGCAATCGGTGCAACAAGCCCTCAGCATCGCCGTTTATTCCGGCTTGACGATCACCACGACTTCCCTGCCCAACGGCACCGTGAACGTCGCCTATAGCGCTGCGCTGCAGAGCGCAGGCGGCACCCCGCCCATCTCCTGGAGTGTGACCCAGGGCGGCTTGCCAGCCGGTCTGACTCCGAGCAGTTCGGGGACCATCACTGGCACGCCCACCGCGGCGGGCGCCAGCAGTTTTACCGTCACGGCCAGCGATTCCAGCAGCCCGCCACAGACCAAGTCTCAGGCCCTGAGCATTACCATCACTGCGTCGTTGAGCATCACCACCACGAGTCTGCCGGCCGGCACTGTGGGCAGCGCTTACAGCCAGAACATTCAAACCAGCGGCGGCACGCAGCCGATCAGTTGGAGCGTCACCACCGGCTCACTTCCCG
>Ga0187781_10003866_pt1 | contig 11190 bp, 10 predicted proteins | sample 0715_SJ02_MP02_2_FD_132447 | JGI IMG/M metagenome (GOLD analysis project Ga0187781, IMG submission 132447) | Tropical peat soil microbial communities from peatlands in Department of Meta, Colombia - 0715_SJ02_MP02_20_MG | ecosystem: Environmental > Terrestrial > Soil > Wetlands > Peat | place...
CGACAAGCCGATCCTGCCCACCGGCGGCGTCGTGGGATTGAAGGGTAATCTCGCGCCCGACGGTGCGATCGTGAAGGTCGCCGGTATGGAGCGCCAGCAATTCTCCGGTCCGGCTCGGTGCTTTGACGGCGAAGAGGCGTGTTTCGAAGCAGTGAAGAACAAGAAATACAAGGAAGGCGACGTGCTGGTCATCCGCTACGAGGGCCCTAAGGGCGGCCCCGGGATGCGCGAAATGCTTTCGACCACGGCCGCCCTCTACGGGCAGGGCATGGGCGCCAAGGTCGCGCTGATTACCGATGGGCGCTTCTCCGGAGCCACGCGTGGCTTTTGTGTCGGTCATATCGGTCCGGAAGCCGCAGTGGGCGGGCCGATCGCGCTGGTGCGTGACGGCGACATCATTACGCTTGATGCCGACAAGGGAACGCTCGATGTCAATCTGAGCAAAGCCGAGCTGGAGCAGCGCGCGAAAGAATGGAAGCCGCGCGCCGAAGAATATACGTCAGGTTATTTGTGGAAATACGCCCAGCAAGTGGGATCGGCGCGGTACGGCGCGCTGACCCATCCGGGCGGCGCGGCGGAAAAGGTGTGCTATGCGGATATCTAGCAGGGTCATCCGCATCGCCGCGGGCGGCCTCTTAACCGGCCTCCTGGTTGGGACTTCTGCGCTTGGCGTCGAGCGCGCCTTAGCCTTCGACGGCATTACGTCGCCGAGCGCGCCGGTATTGGCGCCGGGTGATGGATTGCACGGCGCCACACGCGCGCCCGACAAGGCCAACAAGGCGAGTACACTCACTGCGCTCCAATATGCCGCCGAGCAGGGACAGCCGGTCGCGCAATGGAAGCTAGGCCGCATGTATGCCGATGGCGATGGCGTGCCGCGCGATGATTTGCGTGCCTTCAACTACTTCACCCAAATCGCCAACACCCATCCCGACGAAGCGCCCGGCGCGCCGCAAGCGCGCTTCGTCGCCAATGCCTTCGTCTCGCTTGGGCATTACTACCTGACAGGCATACCCAATTCGAAAATCACCGCCGATCCTTCGCGTGCGCGCGACATGTTCGGCTATGCGGCGACTTATTTCGGCGATGCGGACGCGCAGTACGAGCTCGGCCGGCTTTATCTCACCGGCGCGTTGGGCGATTCACACCAGGCGGCCCGATGGTTCCAGCTTGCCGCAACCAAGGGCCATTGCCGCGCCGAAGTCGCGCTCGGCGACATGCTGTTCCAAGGCCAAGTCGTGCCGCGCCAGGCGGCGCGCGGGCTGATGTGGCTGACGCTCGGCCGCGATTGCGCGGGTCCGGACGAAACCTGGGTCAAGCCGCTTTACGACAACGCCTTCAAGCGCGCCAGCGATGACGAGCGCGCCATGGCGCTCGTTTACCTAGAAGATTGGCTCAAGGGCCGGCACGAGTAGCAGTCGGAGCAGCTCCGGCAGAGTGCTGGGCGCTACTTCACCGCGATATCCAGATCGATCCACACCGGCACGTGATCGGATGGCTTTTCCCACGTTCGGACGTATCGGTCGACGCCCACGTCGCTGAGCCTGTCCGCCGCCGTGGGCGACAGCAAGATATGATCGATGCGGATGCCGTTGTTCTTCTGCCATGCGCCAGCCTGATAATCCCAGAACGTGAAGAGCCCGGGCTCGTCGGTGCTTGCGCGCAGCGCGTCGGTTAGCCCGAGGTTGAGCAGAGCGCGGAATTCGTCGCGCGTTCGCTTGAGGAACAACGCGTCGTTGACCCAGGCTTGGGGATTGCGGGCATCGGCCGCAGCCGGAATGACGTTGTAGTCACCCGCCATGATCAGCGGCTCTTCCAACAGCAAGCGCTCGCGCGCGTAAGCGGCAAGCCGCTTCATCCAGCCAATTTTATAAGTGTATTTCTCCGTGTCCGGCGGATTGCCATTGGGCAGATAGATGCTAGCAATGCGCATTGTGCCGCGCGCCGTCGAGATGACGCCTTCGATGAAGCGGGCATGGTCGTCCTGATCGTCGCCGGGCAGGCCGTTACTCACCTCGTCGAACGGAAATCTCGACAATAAAGCCACGCCGTTGAAAGCCTTCTGCCCGTGGACGGCGACGTTGTAACCTAGCCCCTCGAACGGCTCGCGCGGAAAGGCCTCGTCGACGCATTTGGTCTCCTGCAAACAAACAAAGTCCGGCTTGCGCTCGGAAAGCCAGGCGACCGCGGAGTCAAGACGCTGCTTGATTGAATTGACGTTCCAGGTGGCGATACGCACGGAAGTCTCGAATGTTCAGAGAGCGAAACTCGTGCCGCAGCCGCACGAAGCGGTCGCCTTCGGATTATTGACCTTGAACGACGAGCCGATCAAATCGTCGACGAAATCGATTTCGGAGCCGGCCATGTAATTAAGCGATATCGGATCGATCAGCACCGTCGTGCCGTTCTTTTCGATCACAACGTCGTCTTGTGCGCGCTCCCGCTCGGTATCGAATCTATACTGAAAGCCGGAGCAGCCGCCGCCTTCGACGCTGACCCGCAACATTGTGCCGGCGGGCTCGCGGCGAAGGATTTCGCCGATCTTTTGCGCCGCCCGCTCGGTCAGGGTAACCCCGGTGGCGGGAGCATTGGCAGCAGGCAAATTGGCAGCAGGCAAGTCGGCCGTCATTGTGTCTCCGATATGCAATCGCCCGATTGCAACGCTTGCGGCACAATAGTTAAGTGCGGTGAAAGCGAAGGTCAATTGCCGCGGAACGCGGTGAAGACGGCGCGAGCCATGCGGTGAAGACGATGCCCCGTGCGCCTTATGCGTGCGACCCGGAACAAAGCCGCGGCCGGCTGCATGCCGAGCCGGCGAGCAAAACCCGCAGTGCCTTTCGCCGCGATTGCGACCGCATCATTCACGCAACGGCGTTCCGCCGCCTCAAGCATAAAACCCAGGTTTTCGTTTTCGACGAAGGCGACCACTATCGCACGCGCCTCACCCATACGCTCGAAGTCGCGCAGGTTGCGCGCTCGCTGGCGCGCCGGCTGCAACTCGATGAGGATCTCGCCGAGGCGCTTGCGCTGGCACACGATCTCGGCCACCCGCCGTTCGGTCATGCCGGTGAGCGCGCCCTAGATGTCTGCCTGTCCGCCTTCGGCGGATTCGATCACAACGCGCAAACTTTGCGTGTGGTGACAGTGCTGGAGCGGCGTTATCCGGATTTCGACGGCTTGAACCTCACTTGGGAAACGCTCGAAGGGCTGGTCAAGCACAACGGCCCACTGACTGATCGCACCGGCGCACCGCTACAGCGCTATCGCTGGCATGGAATCCCAGCGACCATTCTCAAATATGCCCGGCTGCAGGATCTTCAGCTCTGGAGCTTCGCCAGCGCGGAGGCGCAAGTGGCCGCAGTCGCCGACGACATTGCCTATGACGCCCACGACATCGACGATGGCTTGCGGGCGCGGCTCTTCCAGCTCGACGACATCGCCGCGGTGCCGCTCGCCGGCCGGATCATCGGCGAGATACGCGAAGCCTATCCCAAATTGGAGGAGGATCGTCTCGCCCACGAATTGATCCGCCGGCTTATCGGTGTTCTCGTCGACGATGTTGTCGCGGAGAGCGGTCGCCGGCTCTCCAATCTCGCGCCGTCGACCGCCGCCGACGTGCGCGGGGCGGGGTCGCCGGTTGCGGGCTTCTCCGGCGCGGTGGGGGAGGGCGACCGCGCGATCAAAAGCTTCCTTGAAGAACACATGTATCGGCACGCGAGGGTGATGCGGGTGATCGACCAGGCCGCAACCGTCGTGAGCGACCTGTTCGCGCGCTACCGGGACCGGCCGGAAGATTTGCCGGCGGAGTGGAACGAAAGCCTCGCCGGATTGGATGAGGCTTCCCGGGTGCACCATATTGCCGATTTCATCGCCGGAATGACTGACCGCTATGCGCTCGCCGAGCATATGCGGCTTTTTGACTTAACGCCGGAATTGCGTTAGGCGCTCGCACCATCCGCTCAAATCAATATTGGCAACTCACATTCGCAGCAGACGTTCGTAACTGGCATTCGCAAACATGGCCGCCAGCAACGTTTTCGCCGAAATACTCAAGCGCGTTCGCGTGGCGAACGACGCGTTGATTGCCGCCGGCGTGTTGCCCTCTGGCGTCGATCAATCGCGCGTTGCGGTGGAGCCGCCGCGCGATGCCGCGCATGGCGACATGGCGACGAATGCGGCGATGGTGCTCGCCAAGGACGCCGGCCGCAAGCCGCGAGAGCTCGCTGAATTGATGGCCGAAAAACTCCGCGCCGACGCGCTGATCGAAAAAGTCGAAGTGGCCGGCCCGGGATTCATCAACCTCACACTGCGGCCCGCCGCGTGGATGGAAGCCCTGCGAGCGGCGGTTACGCTCGGCCGGGACTACGGCAAGAGCGACAGCGGCGCAGGCGCGCTGGTGAATGTCGAATATGTTTCGGCCAATCCCACGGGGCCGATGCATATCGGCCATTGCCGGGGCGCCGTATTCGGCGACGCCCTCGCCAATTTACTCGCATTCACCGGGTACAAGGTGACGCGCGAATATTACATCAACGACGCAGGCGTGCAGGTGGACCAGCTCGCACGCTCTGCATTCATTCGTTATCGCGAGGCGCTGGGCGAGAATATCGGCACGATTCCCGAGGGCCTTTATCCGGGTGAGTATCTTAAGCCCGTCGGCGCGGCGCTCGCTGCGGAATATGGAAAGACGCTCGCGACGCAATTGGAAACGGTCTGGCTGCCGGTCGTGCGTGAAAAAGCGATCGCGATGATGATGGCGACAATCCGCGCCGACCTCGCTGCGCTGAACGTGATGCCGGATGTTTTCTTCTCGGAACGGTCATTGGTAACAGACGGCGTGGATCATGTCGCTGCCGCGATCGAATGGCTGGATGAGCGCGGCTATGTCTATGAAGGGCGCCTGCCACCGCCAAAGGGTGCGCCAGCCGAGGATTGGGAAGATCGCGAACAAACTCTGTTTCGTTCGACGGCGTTCGGCGATGACACGGATCGCGCGCTCAAGAAGTCCGACGGTTCCTATACCTATTTCGCGTCCGACATCGCATACCACCGGTCGAAACTCGCGCGCGGATTTCGCTCGCTGATCGACGTCTGGGGGGCCGACCATGGTGGCTATATTAAACGCATGCAGGCGGCCGTGGCGGCGCTGAGCGACCGTTGCGCGGAACTCGACGTCAAGGTCGTTCAGCTCGTCAAGCTTCTGCGCGCGGGCGAGCCGGTAAAAATGTCAAAGCGGGCAGGGGAGTTCGTCGCGCTTCGCAATGTCGTGGATGAAGTCGGGCGGGATGCCGTCCGCTTCGTGCTGCTGTTTCGCAAGAACGATGCCGTGCTCGATTTCGATCTTGCCAAAGTGCTTGAACAAACTCGGGATAATCCCGTCTTCTACGTTCAATATGGCCATGCGCGCGCGCAGTCGGTTTTTCGCAACGCACACGCCGTTTTCCCTGATCTGCCGCAAGATGTCGCCGGTCTAGCCGACACTGCCGGTCTGGAACGGCTGAGTGACCCAGCGGAGCTAGCGCTCATGCGCCGTATTGCCCTTTACCCGCGCATGATCGCCGCAGCCTCCGCCGCGCACGAGCCCCACCGAATTGCCTTTTTCCTGTTCGATTTGGCGAGCGAATTTCATTCACTTTGGACGCAAGGCAATTCATCGCCACATTTACGCTTCATTATCCAGAATGATCAAGAAATGACAAAGGCACGCCTTGTTCTCGTAAAGGGCGTTGCTACAGTACTCGCGTCGGGGCTGGCGTTACTTGGGGTCGAAGCGCCAAACGAAATGCGCTAGTTCCTCGCCGCTATTTGGGCTGCCGCCGAGGCCACGGGCGGCTGATATGGGGGCAAGGGTTTTGAAGTTCCTTTATCGCGTAAACGCCTGAAACGAGGCGAACCCTATGGCTGAAAACAATCGGCGTTCCAACCGCATCCGCGATGCCGTCCCGCCTCGCAGTTCCGAGACTCCGGCTCGGAGCCAGACGGAAGATCCGCTTGCTGAACTGGCGCGTTTGATCGGTCAAAAGGGGCCGATCAACAATCTCGGCCGTAATGATCGATATGACGATGAGCAATACGATTCGCCTCGCCGCTTTGACGACAAAAACGCCGACTCAAGCGTGAACGAACCCATCGAAGATCACGGCGCCACGCATGCGCGGTATTCTCAACGAGAGGGGGCACGCGAGTCGTCACCCGCGATGCGGTCGCCTCTATCGGCGGCGCCGAGGCCAAATATGAATGCTTCGCGCGATAACAGCGGTGGCTACGCGAGTGGCCGCGGCTATCGCGAGCCCGTGGAATCCGAGATCTTGCCGTCGTTCTCGACCGACGGCCGCTATGAAGACGATAGTCGTTACGAAGATCAGAGTCGTTACGAAGAAAGCAATCGCTACGAAGACAACACATACGAGCAAGACAGCCGCTACGAGGCCGAGAGCCGCTATAAACACGACAACAACCGATCGGAAGGCGGCAGCGACTACCAAGACGGCGACTACGAATACGATGATCAAGGGCATGGCCATTCGGATGATCACGCCTACGCGGATGAGGCGGACTATGAAGGCGAGGGCTATGAGGACGAAGCATCGGGCGAACGCAGGCGCACCGGCTTCGTTTTGATGGCAACCATATTCGGCTTGGCGGTGCTTGGGACTGCTGGGGCCTTCGGCTACCGCGCTATATTCGGGGGCGCGATAGCGCCGTCGCTGCCGCCAATCATCAAGGCGGAGGACGGGCCGAACAAGATCGTGCCGACCGCCAATGCACAAGGCAGCCCCAGTCCGGCGGATACGACGAGCGCAGACTCGGGCGAAAAGCTGGTGTCGCGCGAGGAACAGCCAGTCAATATTCGGCCACCCGCGAGCGCGACGCCAAGCACGACACCGCGGATGGTCTCGACCGTGCCTGTCTTCCCCGATTCACCGCGGGGAATTGGTCCTGGCTCGCCTGCAGCCGCCTATCCGATAGCGCCCACGGCCTCCGGAAGCCCTGCATTTGGTCTCGCGCCTGCGACAGCAGGCGTTGCGTCGTCCGCCGCGGAGTCCAGTCCGCCTCCCGCTGACACCGGCGCCGCTGCGGCCAATCAACCGGCGCAATCGCCCGCCACGGTGGCGGCACCGGCACCTCCAGCCAGTGCGACGACTAAGAAGATTCACACCGTTGCTATCCGGTCGGATCAGTCGGATTCCACCGATGCAACATCGACCTCATCAACGCAGCGGGCGATCAAGCCCGCGGCCGACGCGAATGCGCCGCTCTCAATCGTTCCATCGGGAGGCGACACGGCACCGCCTGCGCCGCCTGCAACGCATCAGCGCAGCGCTCCAGCGCGTCCGGCCCCGGTCAATACCGCAGCTGCAACCACGAACGATGCCGCTGCACCTGGCGCGGCCAGTGGCGGGTATGCCGTCCAGGTGGCGTCGCAGCACAGCGAAGCCGAAGTCCAGGATTCGTTCCGGGCCCTACAAGCCAAATATCCGGATGTGCTCGGCGGACGGCAGCCGATCATTCGCCGCGCTGACCTGGGTTCCAAGGGCATCTATTTCCGCGCGCTGGTCGGGCCCTTTGCTTCGGCGGAGGAGGCCGCGAGCATGTGCTCGAACCTGAAGGCGGCCGGCGGCAGCTGTCTCGTCCAGAAGAACTGAAGCAACGCTTTTAGGCTGGAAAGCGCGGCTGCGTACTTGAATCGGCGGGGCTGTCACTGTCTAGTGGGCGTGGTCTTTCGGAAAACCGGTCCGATCCTGACTTAGCTCCGTGGCCGGCCGTCGGCTTCTCCATCCGACCTAAGTTACTATAAATGCTCGCTTTTATTACCGGTCTTTCGGGAGCGGCGCTTACAGATGCGGAACGGCGGTTCATCCGGGACGCCGATCCCTGGGGCCTCATCCTGTTCAAGCGTAATGTCGCGGAGCCCGATATTTTGCGGCGGCTGATCGGAGACTTTCGTGCCGCGGTCGGTCGCGAGGCGCCGGTCCTGATCGATCAGGAGGGCGGCCGCGTGCAACGCCTTGGACCGCCGCACTGGCCGGCCTATCCGCCGGGAGCCGTTTATGGTGCGCTGTTCGACCGTGATCGCACCGCGGGGCTTGCAGCGGCAAGGCTCGGGGGGCGGCTCATCGCTGAGGACTTGAGGGAACTCGGCATCGATGTGGATTGCGCGCCGGTCGCGGATGTGCCGATTGCGGCCGCCGATCCGGTCATAGGCGATCGCGCCTATGGCGCCGATCCGGCCAAAGTGTCCGCCCTCGCCGGCGCATTCGCCGCGGGGCTGATCGATGGAGGCGTGCTTCCGGTCCTTAAGCACATTCCCGGCCACGGCCGAGCGACCACCGACAGCCACCAAACGCTGCCCGTGGTCGCTGCCGACCGGGCCGCGCTCGAGGCCACCGATTTTGCCGCATTTCGGCCGCTGCACGCGTTGCCGATCGGCATGACGGCGCATGTTGTGTTTACCGCCATCGACCCGGTCGCGCCGGCAACCACTTCGGCCAATATAGTGCGGAACGTGATTCGCGAATCGATTGGCTTTGCAGGCCTGCTGATGACCGACGACTTATCCATGCGTGCCTTGTCCGGCTCGCTTGGCGAGCGCACCCGAGCCGCCATCGCGGCGGGCTGCGATATCGCACTCCACTGCAACGGCGACATGCCGGAAATGCTCGCTGTCGCCGCCGATGCGCCGGTCCTGCGCGGCCCCGCAGCACAGAGGGCCGAAGCAGCTTTGGCCCTGCGGAGGCCGCCCACGGTCCTGCATCTCGCGGCAGCGCAAGCTGAATTCTCCAAACTAATAGCAGGCGGGCAGCCTGCGAGGGGCTCCGCATGAAACCTGCGAGGGGCTCCGCATGAAAGCAGACTCTGAGTTTGAGGCTGAACTGCCCGAGCGCGCCTCCAACGAGCCATCGCTCGTGGTCGATGTCGAAGGATTCGAGGGCCCGCTCGACCTGTTGTTGACGCTTGCTCGCCAGCAGAAGGTGGACTTGGCCAAGATCTCGATTCTTGCGCTTGCAGACCAGTACCTCGCTTTCATCGAAGCAGCACGCAAAATGCGGCTCGAACTTGCCGCCGACTATTTGGTGATGGCGGCTTGGCTTGCCTATCTGAAATCGCGACTGCTTTTGCCAGAGCAGCATCCGTCGGAAGGCATCAGCGCCGAGGACATGGCGAATGCGCTCGCGCAGCGGCTCCGCCGCCTCGAAGCGATCCGTCGATTTGCCGAACAAATGATCAACCGGCCCCAGCTTGGTCGTGACGTTTTCCAGCGGGGCCAGCCGGAGCCGATTGCCGAAATCAAACACCCACAATGGTCGGCCACGCTCTATGACCTGCTTTCCGCCTACGCCGCGCGGCGGCAGATCCAGTCGAGATCGGTGGTTCGTGTCACCAAGCGCACGGTCTGGTCGCTGGCCGAGGCGCGTGAAGCACTCGAACGGCTTATTGGCCAATCCATGGACTGGACCCCGCTCGACCGGTATCTCGTCGCCTATATGGTGGAGCCCGGCATGATCGCCACGGTGCTCGCCTCGAGCTTTGCCGCGGCGCTGGAATTGATACGCGAAGGCCAGTTGGAAGCGCATCAGCAGGGCGCCTTTTCGCCGCTCTATGTGCGAAAGACCAGCAACGCCGGCGGCAACTCCGCGCAGGGTTCGGCCGTGGAATCCGGGAATGGCTAAGAGGGAGACCAAGCGGATGGGGAAAGTTGCAGAGATGCGGGTGATCGTCGGCGTCAAGCCGAATGCAGATCGCGTCGAAGAACTACGCATCCTGGAGGCCTTATTGTTTGCCGCCGCCGAGCCTTTGGATGAGAAGGTTTTGGCGTCGCGCTTGCCCGCCGGCACGGAAGTACGCGGGCTTTTGATGCAGTTGCAGCGGGAATATGCGCCGCGAGGCGTCAATCTCGTGCGCGTCGGCGGCAAATGGACGTTGCGCACCGCGAGCGACCTCGCTTGGCTCATGACTCACGAATCCGTGGTCACGCGAAAGCTTTCCCGGGCGGCCATCGAGACGCTGGCAATCGTTGCCTATCATCAGCCGGTGACGCGCGCCGAGGTGGAGGAAATTCGCGGCGTGAGCACGTCCAAGGGCACGCTCGACGTGCTTTTGGAAACGGGATGGGTTCGCCTGCGGGGCCGGCGCAAGGCGCCCGGCCGGCCGGTGACATATGGCACCAGCGAAACGTTCTTGTCGCATTTCGGGCTGGACGCGCTCGGCGATTTGCCGGGGCTCGACGAACTTAAGGGAGCGGGCCTGGTTGATACAACGATGCCGGCCGACTTCGCCGTTCCGGTTTCCTCCGACGATCCGGCATTGCGCGACGACGAAGAGCCGCTTGGACCCGAGGATATCGATCTCGGCTTGGCGCCGCCGGCCGGACGGACCGAGGAATAAAGCGCCGCTTTCGCCGATCTTTCGTTGCGCCGATGCGGCGTTTACCTGCGGCGCAACGGCCGGCCCGGTTGCGCTTGTTTTTGCCCGTCGCGACGCCTAGTTTCTGGCTCAAATCGGTATCTTGCCCCAGGCGCGGCCGAGCGCGAGGGTATGTGCAAGCGTCTGGCGGACGGAGGATTTCATGGGTTCATTCAGCATTTGGCACTGGTTGATCGTCGGCGCGGTGGTCCTGCTGGTGTTCGGAGGACGCAATAAGATTTCGGACATGATGGGGGATGTCGCCAAGGGCATAAAAGCCTTCAAGAAAGGCATGGCCGATGACGACACCGCCGAGACCGCGAAACCCGATGCGCCGATGAAGACCATCGACCACCAATCTTCCGCCGATATCAAGCGGCGCGCGGAATCCGAGAGCAAAGTCTAGCTCTGGTGCTCTCGCGCTGATCGCGCCGCGTCGGCATCACGATCGGCCGCTGCGGCGAACGGGCGCGGCCGGAGAGTTTTCATGTTCGACATCAGCTGGACCGAATTCCTTCTCATCGGCGTCGTCGCGCTGATCGTCATCGGGCCGAAAGAGCTGCCCACCGCAATGCGTACGATGGGCCAGTGGACGCGCAAAGTCCGCAGCATGGCGGCTGATTTCCAAAATCAGTTCCATGAGGCCATGCGCGAGGCGGAAATGGCCGAGCTCAAAAAGCAGGTCGACGACATCGCGCAGGACATCAAGGATTACGATCCGCTCAAGGACGTGCGCACCGACGTCGAAGCGATCGGCAAAGATCTAAATAGGGACCTGAACGAGAA
>Ga0187781_10003867_pt1 | contig 11188 bp, 11 predicted proteins | sample 0715_SJ02_MP02_2_FD_132447 | JGI IMG/M metagenome (GOLD analysis project Ga0187781, IMG submission 132447) | Tropical peat soil microbial communities from peatlands in Department of Meta, Colombia - 0715_SJ02_MP02_20_MG | ecosystem: Environmental > Terrestrial > Soil > Wetlands > Peat | place...
AAATCGGGCGTACTGCTTGTCAGAAACGATATCGATAACTTAAGTGGACTTGTTGTAAAACTCAGAAAAGATGAAGCAGACCTTGCTGCACTAAGAACATTGATTCTTGGAACCAATAGTGACTTAGAAAGGCTTTTGGGCTTAAAGAAGCCTTTTGAAGAGCTTTATAACAATATTGAGACTCTCACTTATGAAGTAAAGTTGCAGAAGTCAAAAATTGAAAGCTCCAAAGATATGCTTGAAACCTTGCAGGCAGAGGTTAAGCAGTGTAAGGAAGCCAAAAAAATTGTCGAAAAACTTAAACCTTCCTATTTGCGATACAATGAAATTTCACAGCAAATTGCAATCGTACGGTCGCTTTTACGGGAGATGGCAAAGGAGAGAGAGAGACTATCAGACCTACGTATAAAATCCTACAATATTGAGCGCGAGAGAGAGGGCAAACTTGAAAAACTTAACGCATATGATTCTAACTCTGAAAGACTGGCAGAGCTTGCACCCTACTTTGACAAATATGTGAAGCTTGAAAGACTGCTTTTGCCTTTACAAATTAGTCAACAAAAGTGTGAATTAGCCTTGGAGCGTATGCTCAAAAATCAAGATCTAATGGATTCGAAAAAGTCAAGGATTAAAGAACTCAATGTTGAGCTTAAAGAATATGATGCTTTACGAGCTGAAGCTGAACCTTTGGAAGGCCTACGAAAAAGCTTTGATCTTCTTACTAAAAAAATTGGAGAGCTTAGCGGTCGTAAGACGCACATTGAGAGAGATCTGACAGATTTATTGAGCGGTGCATGCCCATTCACGAACAATAGATGTGAATCGCTTGCAGAGCTCGGATCTAGACAAGAAGAAGAATTGAGTCAAATTATGGCAGATCTCGAGCATCTAGAACTCGACAAAGCAAATCTCTCAGAGATAATCGCAAGGGCTAACGAATCAAACAAGAAACTCCACGCGCTTGAAGGAAAAATGCGAGAGCTTGAACTAATGAACGAGGATATCAGCAGACTCGAATCCGAAATCGAAGGGAGCAAAGAGGTTGTCAACTCAACAGGCGACAAATCAGCGGAAATTGCAGAAGTAAATGCATCTCTTGAGGAGTTAAAGCCGAGGTTTGATAAATACAATTCTTTGACGTACGAAGTTGAAAATGTTGATCGGGATTCGATCGTAAAAGAACTTGAAGACATGGACATCAAAAGAGCATCATTGAGATCGAAGATAGAAGCGGCTAATGATAAAATAGCCGATTTAGTCAAAAAAGGCGGAAACGAAGATAGGGAGAAGAGACTCGATCGGGAGCTTAAAGAGATTATGCCTGATTACGATGCCTACTTGACATCTCTTAAGACGTCAGAGCGATTTGAAAGTGCAGTTCAAAGATGTGAAAGCTACAGGACCTCTCTTGACTCACTCCAAGACGCCTATGAAAGAACGAATCAAGAACTTAAAGCCAAAGAGAGCTTATACAACCGAGATGAGCATTTAAGAATTGACGATGAATATGATCGGAAACGCAGTGAGCTCGACGGAATGAAAGGAAAAGAATCGCAGTTACTTCGAGAGATTGATGCGGGCAAAGAATATGAGAGGGCCCTTGAACAGAAGAAAGAAGAGCTCATGGAACTAGAAGTTGAACTCAATGAGGTACTTGCCGATAGTAGCTTTTTCGATGAGATTCGAGAGAGCTTTAAAAAATTGAGTGAGATGCGCTCTGCCTTCACCGGAAAAGTCAGCCAGCGTGCAGCACGGCACTGGAAGGAGATGACTGGGGACGGCTCAGAGCTCCATTGGCAGGAGGATTATCTTATTTTCAAAACGGTTGGCGACAGTGTTATCTCGCTTTATGAGATGAGCGGAGGGGAGAGAATCTCCGCATGTCTTGCTGTTCGGCTCGCCCTTCAAGAGGTGCTGGGGGGACTTGGATTATTCATTCTGGATGAACCCACGGTACACCTCGATGAGGACAGATGCGATAACCTTGCTCGACAGATCGGCTCAATTACTGGGCTCAATCAGATTATCGTTATAAGTCATGATGAGACTTTTGGTGCCTATACAAAGCAACAGATAAATATAAAAAAGGGTGAAAATGGCGATGGAAGTGTTGTAGAGTGGTGATCTGTGTGCGAAGGGTACATTCCTGGAAGCTTATGATATATTTACACGACAGGGGTTTCAATTCAAGTTGAGTGAACGATCTTACGAACTCTTAGGAAATTAGGCTCTCTTGTGCGTCTGCATTTTTAGAGCATGCCGGGTTTCACTTAACCCCACAGTGGCATTCCAATATCTCTTCAAACCTTTCGTTTACCACATCCCAGTTCACGATGCTCCAGAACGCGTCCACGAATTTGGGTCTTTCGTTTTTATAGTCAAGATAATACGCATGCTCCCAGACGTCGAGCACCATTGCTATACTAAAGTTAGGGTATACGTTGACGTTGTGCTTCTCTATCTGCATTATCACCGGCCTGTTGGTGAGCTTGCAGAGCGCTAACGCTGCCCACCCGGAACCCTCAGCGCTCACAGCAGCTTGAGTGAACTCCTTTTTAAATCGTTCAAAATTGCCAAACTCGCTAGTAATGGCGTCGCCCAACTTTCCACCTGGCTTGCCGCCCCCCTCGCCCGCCGGCGCTAAATTGGGCCAGAATTTTGAGTGCAGCAGATGCCCTCCTATGTTGAATGACAGCTCTTTTAACGCGGCTTTCACGTCAATATCGGCGTTCTCTTTTCGTGCTTTGTCGAGTTTCTCATATACTGCATTTGCACCATTGACGTACGCTTGATGGTGTTTGTCGTGGTGTAGCATCAATTGCGTTTCAGATATGTAGGGCTCTAAATCCTTATATCCATACGGTAGAGCGGGTAACACATAAAATTTCCCTGCTTCCATTTTCATCCTCTCTTAAGCTCTTTTTTTATAGGTGTTCAACTTATTTGAGAGAGAATATATACCTTTAATCCTCATTTTACGAGGCATACGATAGAAACACCTGCTTTTCAGCGTGGTCGCAATAAGGGTGCTAATGATAGAGAGGTATCATTCACTCAAAAGTCAACGTATGCGCGCTCCAAAGCGAACGAGCTGGCATCTTCAAACAGAACGTAAAAAATGCCATCATGTACCTTGAGGAGTCTCACAATCCTGACTTCGCCTTTGCATCGCGGAGGTCGCCGGTTCGAATCACCTCGAGACCATTGTCTTTTGATGATTCGCCTTTGAATAATCCATTATTTTGAAAATTAAGTTCCATCAGTTTGTTAATCTATGAAGAAACTTACTGAAATTAACGTTGGTTTAGACTTACACATATTCAAAATAGAGGGGAAACGGATTTCTAATAATGAAGAACGAAAGGCAGCTTGGGAAACGCACGTTGATCTCATCACTAGGATTTATTAGTTATTTCATGTAGAAAAAAATATTATAAAAGTGAGAAGAAGAGAATTCAAAAATGTAGCTTATTCAAAAGTGTGTGAGTCCGTTCCACCCACATAAATGATGTCATAGTCCGTTTATACCATCTCTTTTATGATCGCGTCTATCAATCTAATGACTAATATGAGTTTAGAATAGAACATAATTACTGCGTCATGGATTCTGACTTTAAACATGGACACCCCTCTATCTTGCACGCATATTTAAAATGTATTAGCTCATCGTCAAAGTGCTTACCATCAGACATAATGTATAATTGATTGCAAAACCAAACAAGCATACCAGAGAAGTAATGTTTTTTCACGAACGATTGTTCCGGTTCTTTAGCCATTTCTAATGCTCCTCATTCAGCATTAAGTTCAGTAAAAAAGCTCTCATGTGCTCTCCATAGTTTAGATTTAGTTTTTTCAGTCCATTCTTTCGAGGTCTAAAGACACACCTCACATCTGATAGTCAGATCGTTATTGTTGATACGGCGAATGTAAAACGGCGCGCCGCATTTTTGACTTTTGACAGAACTTTAAAGAGAAGTACTTTCGCATTTTAGGCGGTTCATCGGATTTCTTTGCGGTCGCAATAAAACTACTTAGAAGTAATGAGATAATTATTTTTCACACCCCTATATAGTCTATATACCTTCATTTTTTGTTCTCTACTCATAATCGCTTTAAAACAGCGTTATAAGTTATATGGGATAAATACGCTTCTAGTATATAAAAATGTCTTACTAAACGTATTATAGATAAACTATCTAAAATGCTATTAAAGGTACTGCTATTATACTACCAAACTAACGGATTAGAGGTCTATAAGTAGAATGAGCTTGTTAAGAAATAAAGAAGAAGACTTAACTACAGTTTTGAACAATCCGAAAGCATGCGACTAACAAAAAACATAAAGATCTCAGCAAAGCTCCACAATGAAATAATGACGATTAAACAAGAACTTAGCGATGAGGAGGACAGACATACAACGGTAGACGACACGTTACGGTTAGCAGTGGCATGCTTGAAAAGGGAGCGTGAAAAAAGATAATTAAAATTTAAGACTCAAAAATAGTGGGAGGTGAAAAAAGAATGCTTATATTACTACCAGGTGGTGGGATTCTAGGACTTATACTCGCAGGTGTTGCCTTTGCATTCCCGTCGGTCATTAATTCTTTGCTATCGCCCTTCGGCTTATCGCTAAACACCCAAATACCATGGGTGATCGCATTGCCACTACTCTTTTAAGTTAAACGAGGAAGTGAAAAAAATAAAGAATAAAGTGAGGATCTATAACATTAGGCATGAGATGTATGAGAGTTCAAAATTGTTAGGTGATTTAAAAGCTGTTGAAAAAAGAAAGATAGGCAAGCGTATTCTTAGACGTGTAGTTGGTAAAGGCGTGCCCGGATCCTTTGAGGGAAATAATTAAGATAATATGTGCCGGTAGCTCAATGTCCAGAGTCAATAAAGACCTATGCAAGCTTTAATTTTTTATATATCTCTTTTATCCCCCCCTTAGAGTTATTAACGCCGCTGCATTATATATGCCTCCTACCTGTGCATAGGTATCCTCTGTATCTTTTCTTTTCTCAGGTCGGCCCGACATATTATAGGTTTGATTTTTAAAGCTAGCAGTTCGTATTTCCATTCTATTATGTCCACAAATGGTAGGAGGGGAACAGGAGGTACACTTAAAAAATTTAGAGAAGTTGGAAAAAAAGTTAAATAGCCGTATCTGTTAGCTATTGTGATGACCGATGTTGCGCTTATTTGGGATCGGCCCATGTTGTTTGAGAAGCTTTTCCTAGAGTACGGAGTCACATGTGAGCGGGTCTCTCCAATAGCTGTCGGCACTCCGTATTCGCCTAAGTATAAGGTCGCGATAATCCCGGTAGGATTTGGAAACCCCGCTTACTCATCAGTGGCAAAAGTCATCAGGAGCCTTCGAACCGCGCTTAAAAATTTTGTAACAGATGGCGGGATCGTCACAATTTTTAGCCCATTTATAGATAACTACGATTTTAAATGGATTGACCTTCCGTATGATTTTAAGATGATCCTACGAGATGACCCGATTAAGATCGAACAGGTCAAGGAGCACCCTGCTGCTCACATTGTTGATATATTAGAAGCAAGAACAGATGGGTATCTCACTGGCGTTGCTGAGAGAGACGTCATTCTAAAATCCAAGGACGGGCCTGTATTAACCTTGATTCCGATGGGTGGTGGCTTTATCATCCTGACGACGATTCACGAGCTCCCTTCAAGAAGGTTTATCATGTGGACGCTTGAGGCTTCTAAAGTGGGGTAACCTATCAGACGACCGTGCATAGAAGAGGGGGGCAGAGCCGGAGCTACAACGTAACACCCGTTATAAGTAAGTATAAAATGACGTATTGATGGCAAGCAAGCGCGTCTATCTCTAGACGCTCACATTGAAAGTTTCCAAAGGACACCTATCGCATTATCAGAAGAAAGACCATCCTGTTGTCAAAATCCAAAATTTAAATAATGATGATCCGTCGTGATAGCTTCCAGCTTAAAATGAGAGAGATGCGTTGGAATCACTATCGTAAAGGTTAAAATTATATTAAAAGTGATGGAAAGACAACATATCCGTTATACACTGTTTAGCGCAACCGTATAGCAGTAAGTAGTTATCCCCATCTCTAAACTTTTGATTCTTAAACCTCACTTTAAGTCAAAATTATACTACTTCACCAAATGCAAAGTTGCGCTTAACAGCCTTAATTTCAATCTTAAGCTCATCGTTAATCTGCGTTCCTGGAACAAAGATTACAAAACCGTTTATACGAGCAATGCCGTCACCCTGTTTTGCAATATCTTCGATCTTGACATCGTACTGCTTTCCGACTTCAACAGGGGCGCTACGTGGCTCCCTTCTGTCGAACTGGTTATATCCGCCGCCGCCGTAACTGCTTCTGGAGTTCTTCTTGTACACCATTTTCACCCCCTCATATTTTTTGGGTTACATGTACGATAGGTTGTATATATTTAGTTTTTTTCATTAAATGGGGTACTTACCATGCCATCGCCAAATTTTTCATGATGCGAGACCACTAAATCGTGCATGTAGACTCCACTATGCAAAAGGTTTCCATCCATCAGCTCTCGGTTAGTACGCCGACTTACCGCAATGTCGCGTATTTATCCCAATCTGGATACAACCAGCCATGAAACGCTCCTTCGTAGTAGAGCTGTACGTTGTACACTGTCCACTTCGCACCTTCGGGGACTACAGGATCTGAATAGACGTGGTATGTATGCCCTGCGAGAGCGTTAAACCAGTCGTATCCGCTGTAGTGATGGACAGCTGTCCAATTTCCAGCGGTGTCATCGTATACGTAACGCGCAACAGCGTCGCCATCCCTTGCGTATCCGGGCGCGGCAGTTTGCTTGTAGAAAATAGCAAACGGAGCAATCCACGCATCACTAGTGCCGGTGTTGGTGATGTCCCATTCAAAGTATTGCGGGTGGTTGGGTGCCAATCGAAGAGCTGTTATGGAGAGAGGTGGCGCAGTCGGTACGATTCCGGATATTGTCTTACTCGCGTTGATCCTGCCTCCTGTCAAAATTTTTCCACTTAATGACTTCTCGACGTCGACGTTGTTCAAAATTGCATCTTTAATTTTGATCGGGGAATAACTAAAGTTCATGGCCTTAACCAGCCCGGCAAGCCCGGAGACATAGGGGGTGGCCATAGAAGTTCCATCCAAGTAGATGTAGTTCTGCTGCTCGCTCGATGGGTCGAATGCCGCGATGTTTACGTCGTCGATGTAAACACTGCTAGACCCCGGGCTACCGTCTGTTGCCAACCTAAATCGGATGTTTAGGTATGGCGAGTTATCGAAATTCGCGAGGCTAAATTCTAGAATCGTCCATCCGTTTGAGTCACCCGAATAGCCGTTGATAGTATCCCAGGTGACGCCGTCTCTTGATGCTTCGATATAAAACAGATCATGATTCGCCGTTGTGTTCAGCCTTGCATAAAATACTAGCGTAGTTCCGCATTTATTTGTCAGGTCAATGGGGTTTTTGAGCGTTATCGACGCGTTAATCTTGCTACCACCGGGGCTACTGACCATTGCGCTGGACGGAGAGCTGGCATAGTGGGCTGTCGTGATGTTCCACGGTGGTTGTACATTCCACGCAGTAAAGTTGTTGAAAGGGTCACGGAATAGTCGGGTCCACGGCGGATTAGTGCTCAAAATGTTTGTGCCAGGAGCTGCGACGTGCACCGAATCTGAGCCATAGTTTGAAAATGATGCGAGAGTATCGTTCTGGTCAGTTGCGGCGACGGCGATGATATTGCTGCTTTTATAGGATCCAGGATACGTGGGCGTCTTGTCATTATCCGTACCTGCATTCCCGGCTGCGCAGATACAAAGAGTACGGGAGTTATCTATGGCATCTTTCTCCGCTTGAGAGTACCCAGGACTACCATAAGACATGTTTATTACGTTGGTACCGTGTGAACTTGCATAAGAAATAGCTCTTATCTCATCGCTAACTGTGCCGCCAGAGGGCCCTAAAAACCTCAAGGGCAGAATCTTCGCATTCCACATAACCCCGGAGACCCCAATACCATTATTTCCTGCTGCTGCTATGATTCCTGCTACGTGAGTCCCATGCCCACTCCTATCCATAGAATTGGTATTGTTCATGATAAAGTCATATCCTCTCATGATATTCGGGGCAAGATCTGGCTCATTGTAGTCGACGCCTGTGTCTAGAACCGCGACGACTACATCACGGGATCCCGTTACTTTGTCCCACGCCTCAGGCGCTTTGATATCCGCACCAGGCGTGCCTCTTACTCCACGAATCACCTGACCGGTGTTATGGAGCCCCCATTGGAGATTGAACAACGGATCATTAGGAATCACATCTTCGTGCCTTATGTAGTTGGGCTCAGCATAGAGAACAGCTGGATTCTGCCCGTACATTGCAACGGCATCAGGCACCGTGACGCCTTCGGGAAGTTTAACCAGTTGGAGGCCAGGCACCTCTTTAAACTCTCTTACTACTGTGGCACCTATTTTAGAGTGAGTGGCTGCTGCGACGTCTGGCATCACCATATCATCTTTGCGCGCTGCAGGCTTAAACCGGACGAGGACCTCATCCTGCACATACTCACGAGATGTGGTGTGCACATGTCCAACTAAGTCGGATCGCAGTGGAGGCCCTGCAGTCGTTATCGTAACAACAAATAGCGGTAGTAACGTCATTACTACAACACACAGAGAGAGAACTTCCTTTTTCATCAATATCATTGTTCCCGCTGATATGACGCGCATCAATTCGGCTGCGTAAAGGCCCCGCACAGTCAACCATCAGCTTGCGGACTATGTATTAATGAGAACACAGATAAGAACTTTCTGCTCATTTTTACATTTTATACAATATAAAATCAAATATCCATGCTCACGTTACAGTTTGGCAAATAGTAATGGTGTTTTTTGCGTTTAAATGGCAGCACTTCAAACCCTAAACTAATCGTTGGGGACAGACATAAGCAGTACCACTTCGAACTTTACTACATTACGTCGCGGGGACACTGTCATTCATAGCTAGGCGGGGTGACAAACTCCCGAGATCCAGTGCATGGTACAAGAATAATGCCCTGTTGAAGGTCCCGAACCAGAGCTAACATTTTTTGAGAGACAGGACAGTTGCCCCACATAGGGAGCAACTGATAAATATACCATTTAAGCGTCAAAAGAGTCTAGCGCTTTATCATTTCTCCTAATGACTTGTTTAATGGTGTGTAGAATGATGGCGTTAAAGATGTACTGCAACTTTCGTAGAACTTCGCTTTGGGGCACGCCATAATCTCACAATTCCATGGTCTTGCAGAGTTTTCCATGGAGATGTCATGGAAAAATAGCATCTAAACTGCTAGCATTTTATGCGGCGGCGCTTAATCTCCATTTGAAGAAAACGCTCCATTGGAAGCAATTAAGAGCGAATCGTAACGTTATTAACATCGCTATGCTTTTTAAAGGGGTGGTAATGTGCGTATGAAAAGCAATGTATGTGGAGGTAGAGAAGTAAGGAAGTAGAACAAAACAACAGGTCGTATTGGTGAATTAACACTCGGTACTATTCGTGTACTTGCAAATCTAGTATGCCAAGTGGGCAGTCATTACATCACCAGCGCATTCGTTTCATCGATGAACTTATGATGGGTAAGAGCCGGGGAGAGCGATGCAAGGCATTATTAAATTTTCAGTAAAGGTCAGGTTCGTGACAGTTTCGCATATTTGCATGAACAGGCTTCACTACTTTACTAACCGCTCCGGTGGTTGTAATATGCTTATTTGATAGCTTCGATGTCCTGCCAAAAGAGAGTCCACTGCATGATGTGATCACAGCGCGCGATTAGCGTTTCTCACGCTACAAGCAGGCGTACTGTCAACAAAAGAGGGGAGATTCATCGTTAACGGCATGGACAATCACATGGTGTGTGAGACTTAGTCTGTGAGAGATTGTGGGACAAAACGGGAAACGGTAAGGAAAACAATACGTGATTAAATGATAAAAAGACTAACGTATGGAAATATATGTAATACATTTGACGAATTTGCGAAAAGCTTACAAGATGACATTAACAACGATTGCATAATGTGGGCAAACGCCAATCTGTCCACTTCGTCGTTGTTACGCGACACAGTTATTGGAGAATGTGAACTTGACATCGAATCTGTTTTGATTGAGCTTTTTACTGATTACCTGGCGGTTCGGCAGATAACGTGGGATAGAGATATCGTGGATCTGATCATTCAAGCTGCGTTTAAAAATTCACATTATGAAGTAAAGGCAACTATTTTAGATGCGGTCAAGAGGTTCAAACAACGTTATGAGGGGGTCAAAGCATACAGCAAGTTTGAGAGTGAAGCGTGAAAATCCTCCCCGTCTGAGGTTTAATAGAGGGGAGGTTTTAACTCAGATAACCGGCGCGGTGAGCCTGACTATAAGAAGCAAGATACAAACAAGAAATTTTTGCCGATTTGTGTGTTACTTCAATCTTATAGTTAATGACGGCTACTGCAAAACAATCACCGCTAAACACATATTTCTGCAGAGAATTACGTGAAGTTGATCGATGTCAGCATTTTTTGTGCCCCAGTACAACTTTGTCGTCCATACGGTAAAGAATTACCTTTACTTGTTAGGGTATAGCTGTTACTCGGCAATTGTAACCTCAACACTGCCTAGTATAGTTGCATTTCAAAGATGACTACTTGGAGAGGTCTACAAAGAAAATAGAATTAAGAAAACAGAATTTCAAGATAGCCCATCTATATGCCTATTAAAGACATATATCAGATTAATATCATATGAAACCAATAATACAACATATTCCATCGTTTCGACGATCAAGGCGATATAAATGATGAAGCAGTTTTTGACCGTACTGGCAGCTACTGCTGTGCTATCATCAGTGTTTGTAGCTGGTTGTATGAAAAACGTTACAAATACCACAAGCAATACTACGAATACTACAATCCTATCATCCAAAACGTCAACAGTTACAACAATATCAAAGATAACGGCCACGGAGCAGAAACTGCAATCGTCACCAACACCTACCTCTGCGCCGTCTCTCTCCATAACCGCTCTTCGATTGGCACCCAACCACCCGCAATACTTTGAATGGGACATCACCAACACCGGCACTAGTGATGCGTGGATTGCTCCGTTTGCTATTTTCTACAAGCAAACTGCCGCGCCC
>Ga0187781_10003868_pt1 | contig 11188 bp, 9 predicted proteins | sample 0715_SJ02_MP02_2_FD_132447 | JGI IMG/M metagenome (GOLD analysis project Ga0187781, IMG submission 132447) | Tropical peat soil microbial communities from peatlands in Department of Meta, Colombia - 0715_SJ02_MP02_20_MG | ecosystem: Environmental > Terrestrial > Soil > Wetlands > Peat | place...
CTCGAGGACGGCGACTGGGCGGTGATCCGCGGCACCGGCGCCGAAATTCACGACGTCAACGGCGCGGTGGTCGAGCGCCCGGTGATCAAGTCGCAAGCCTCGGTGCTGCTCATCGACAAGGGCAATCACCGCCATTTCATGGCCAAGGAAATCCACGAGCAGCCGGAGGTGGTCGGCCACACGCTGGCGAATTATCTCGACATGGTCGCCGAGCGCGTCGCGCTGCCGATGCAGCTGCCGTTCGATTTCCGCGCGCTCAAGCGCATCTCGATCGCGGCGTGCGGCACCGCCTACTACGCCGGCATGGTCGCGCAGTACTGGTTCGAGCGCTTCGCGCGCCTGCCGGTCCAAGTCGATATCGCCTCCGAGTTTCGCTACCGCGAAGTCCCGCTCGATCCCGGCGAGCTCGCGATCTTCGTTTCCCAGTCCGGCGAGACCGCCGATACGCTCGCGTCATTACGCTATGCGCGCGAGCACAAGCAGCACATCCTCTCGATCCTCAACGTTCCGACCTCGACCATCGGCCGCGAGAGCGATGTGGTGATGCCGACGCTCGCCGGCCCAGAGATCGGCGTTGCCTCGACCAAGGCGTTCACCTGTCAGTTGGCGGCGCTGGCGGCGCTCGCGATCGCCGCCGGCCGCGCCCGCGGCGTGCTCAGCGATGCCGACGAGAAGCGGCTGGTGCACGCGCTGATCGAAGTCCCCCGGCATCTTAGCGAGGCGCTGGCGCTCGAGCCGCGGATCGAGCAGCTCGCCCGCGATCTCGCCAAAAGCCGCGACGTGCTCTATCTCGGCCGCGGCACCAATTTTCCGATCGCGCTCGAAGGCGCGCTCAAGCTCAAGGAAATCTCCTATCTCCACGCCGAGGGCTACGCCGCCGGCGAGCTCAAGCATGGCCCGATCGCGCTCGTTGACGAGACCATGCCGGTGATCGTGATCGCGCCTTACGACCGGGTCTTCGAAAAGACCGTCTCGAACATGCAGGAGGTTGCCGCGCATGGCGGTCGGCTCATTCTGGTGACCGACGCCAAGGGTGCGACGGCCGCTGCCGGCCAGCCGTACCTCACGCTCACTTTGCCGACGGTGCCGGCGATGGTCGCGCCGCTCGTCTACGCCGTGCCGGTGCAGCTCATCGCCTATCACACCGCGGTCATCATGGGCACCGATGTCGATCAACCGCGCAATCTGGCGAAGTCGGTGACGGTGGAATAGGCAGCGCTGCTCTCTCTGTGCGAAGCCGCGGCGTGCCTATATATAGCGGACGAATGCGGGCCGCGTCGGCCCAGCAATCGGATCAGCGATGAACGACACCAGTCAGAGCGCAAGCCTGCCCGCAGCCGCGGCCAGACCGACGCACAGCATCGTCAGCCGCATCCGCAACTATTTCCTGACCGGCTTGATCGTCGCCGGGCCGGTGGCGGTGACACTGTGGCTGATCTGGTGGTTCGTCACCTGGGTCGACAATCTGGTGCGGCCGCTCATTCCGGTTGCCTACCGGCCCGAGACCTATTTGCCGGTCAATATTCCCGGCCTCGGCCTGATCATCGCGTTCTTGGCGCTCACCCTGCTCGGTTTCTTCACCGCAAACCTGATCGGCGGCCGGCTGGTCAGCTTCGGCGAGAGCCTATTGCACCGCATGCCGATCGTGCGGCCGATCTACCGCACCACCAAGCAGATCTTCCAGACGCTGTTCTCCAGCTCGGACTCAAGCTTCCGGCACGTCGGCCTGGTCGAATTTCCGGCTCCGGGCATGTGGTCGCTGGTGTTCTTGAGCCATGCCCCGAGCACGTCGATCGCCTCGCAATTGCCGCAGACCGAGCACGTGTCGGCGTTCATGCCGTGCACGCCGAATCCGACCACCGGCTTCTTCTTCTACGTGCCGCGGCGCGACGTGATCAATCTCGACATCACCGTTGAGCAGGCGATGACGCTGATCATGTCGGCCGGCATCGTGCAGCCGGGGAGCGAGCCGCAAGACAAGCTCGCCGCGCTCGCCGATACCGCCCGCGCCGCGCAGGCGGCGCGCCGTGCCGCGTCTGCGGCGCCGTCGCCGGCGCAATAGCGCCGCCGCTTCAGCCGGCGCCGAGAAGCTTGATCGCCTCGTCGCGCCCGAAGAGATAAAGCAATTGGCGCAGCGCCTCGCCGCGCGGCGAGGTCAGGCGCGGATCGCGGTTGAGGACGAGCGCGGCGTCTTCGCGTGCCGCCTGGAGAAACTTGCCGTGCACCTCGAGGCGGGCGAGGCGAAAGCCGGGCATGCCGCTTTGCCGAGTGCCAAGCACATCGCCCTCGCCGCGCAGCCGTAAATCCTCCTCGGCAATGCGAAAGCCGTCGTCGGTTTCGCGCAGGATCGCGAGCCGCGCTTTCGCGGTCTCGCCGAGCGGGCCTTTGTAAAGGAGGAGGCAGGTCGAGCGCTCGGCGCCGCGGCCGATGCGGCCGCGCAATTGATGGAGCTGCGCAAGTCCGAAGCGCTCGGCGTGCTCGATGACCATGACGCTCGCTTCCGGCACGTCGACCCCGACCTCGATCACGGTGGTGGCGACCAGGATGCGCGCCGCGCCCGAGGCGAAGCGGGCCATGGCGCGGTCCTTGTCGGCGCCGCGCATCTGGCCGTGCACGAGCGCGACCTGATCGCCGAAGCGCTTTTTCAGGCTCTCATAGCGGTCTTCGGCGGCGGCGAGATCGACGCTTTCGGATTCCTCGACCAGCGGGCACACCCAGTATGCGCGCCGGCCGTCGTCGAGCGCGCGCTGGACGGCGTCGATCACCTCGGCGAGCCGCTCGAGCGGCAACGCGCGGGTATCGATCCGCTGCCGGCCGGCCGGCTTCTCGCGCAGCTCGGAAACATCCATGTCGCCGAAATAGGTGAGCACCAGCGTGCGCGGGATCGGCGTCGCGGTCAGCACCAGGAGATCGACGGCCCGGCCCTTGCGCGCGAGCGCCAGGCGTTGATGGACGCCGAAGCGGTGCTGCTCGTCGACAATGGCGAGGGCGAGATCGTGGAACGCCACGCCTTCCTGGAACAGCGCGTGGGTGCCGACGAGGAGGTCGAGGTCGCCGGCGGCGAGCGCGGACAGAAGCTCGGCGCGCTCGCGTCCCTTTTCGCGGCCGGTCAGGATGGCGACGCGGATGCCGGCTGCGGCTGCGAGCGGCGCGATGGTCGCGAAGTGCTGGCGGGTGAGGAGTTCGGTCGGCGCCATGAACGCGGCCTGACGGCCGGCTTCGATCACGGTCGCGGCCGCGAGCAGCGCCACCAGTGTCTTGCCGGAGCCGACGTCGCCGTGAAGAAGCCGCAGCATGCGATTGGGCCGCGCCAGATCGGCGACGATGTCGGTGACCGCGCGCTCTTGCGACGGTGTCAGCGAATAAGGGAGCGCCGCAACGATCCGCGCGCGTAAGCGTCCCTCGGCGGCGCTGCCGCGGCCGGCGCGGGCGCGCATGTACCCGCGAAGGAGCGCCAGCGCCAGCTGGCCGGCAAGCAATTCGTCGTAAGCGAGCCGCGACCACGGCGCGCTTTGCGGCGCGAGATCCTCGGGCGACGCCGGCCGGTGGACGCTGCGCAACGCCTCGGCAAAGCTCGGAAACGCATTACGCTTGAGCCAGGCGGCGTTCTGCCACTCGGGCAATTGCGGCACGCGTTCGAGCGCGAGATCGATCGCCTTGCGCACCTGGTTCGGATGCAGGCCCTCGGTAAGCGGATAGACCGGATCGATCAGCGGCAGATTGGCAAAGCCGTCGGCATCGACGACGCGGTCGGGATGCACCATCTGCAAATGTCCGTCATAGAGCGTCGCGGTGCCCGACACATAGCGCAGCTCGCCCGCGGGAAAGAGCTTCTGCAGATAGTCCTTGCGCGCGTTGAAATAGGCGATGGTCAGCGTGTTCGTCTCGTCGCTGGTGTCGATGTTGTAGGGCGCGCGCGGCCGATTCGGCGGCGGCGGCCGGTGGCGATCGACCGTGACCGCGACCGTGACCACCGTGTCCGGCTTGACGTCGCCGAGCTTCGGCTGCTGGCGCCGGTCGACGAACCCGGGCGGCAGATGAAACAGGAGATCGATCAGCCGCGGCGGCTCGCCTTCGCGGCCGAGGAGGCGCCCGAACAGCTTTTCCAGCTTCGGCCCGATCCCCGGCAGCGCCGACAAGTTTGCAAACAGCGGATTGAGGATCGCGGGCCGCATCAGAGTTTATCGTGCGCGCCCTGTCATCCCGGGGCCGAGCGTAGCGAGGAGCCCGGAATCCATAACCACCGTTCGCGAATATGGATTCCGGGCCCGGCGCTTCGCGCCGTCCCGGAATGACCGGGGAAGGGAATAACTCGCCGCTGACATCGTCCGCCTCGCCCTCTATATACCCCACGCCCGGCCGCGTCCGGGCTTTTGGCGTTGGCGCGCATGATCCCGGAAAAGTGGCCACCGGTTTTCCGAAAAGGATCATGCACCATCGAAAACGGGGCGATGCCCATGACGGAGCGATCGAGCGAGGGACTGGACGCGCGGCGAAAGCGGCTCCTGTTCCGCGCCTGGCGGCGCGGCGTGCGCGAGACCGATCTGATCGTCGGCCGCTTCGCCGACGCCCATATCGGTGAGCTCGACGCCGGTGAGCTCGACGACTTCGAGAAGCTGATCGAGGTGTCGAACGCCGACCTCTACGCCTGGGTCGCCGGCGCCGGCGGCGCGCCTGCCGAGTACGACACCACGGTGCTGTCGAAGCTGAGAATGTTTCACCAGGGCGCCGGGGAGAAGCGGTGACGGCGCAGATCCGATCACTGGCGCAATCGCCGGCGCAGCGGCTCAAGACCGGCCGGCCGCTCCTCCTTGCCGGCGTCGCCGACGGCGCCGAGGGCCTGGTCGCGGCCGATCTGGCGCGCGCGATCGCGGCCGGCGCGGCGCCGCCGCCGATCAGCCTTGCCGTCGTCTGCCGCGACGGCTCGCGCATGGCGATGCTGGCGCGGGCGCTCGCGTTCTTCGCGCCCGACATCGAGGTGCTCGAATTCCCAGCCTGGGATTGCCTGCCTTACGACCGCGTCTCGCCGCATCCGGCGGTGGTGGCGCAGCGCATGATCACGCTGGCGCGTTTGGCGCGGGTAAAGAGCCGCGAGCGGCCCGCGATCGTGCTCACCACGGTCAACGCGCTCCTGCAACGGGTGCCGCCGCGCGGAACGCTCGCCCGGCAGTCGCTCTCGGCCGCGCCGGGCAATCTCCTGCCGATGTCGAGCGTCACCGCGTGGCTCGAATTAAACGGCTTCAACCGCGCCTCTACGGTCCGCGAGGCCGGCGACTATGCGGTGCGCGGCGGCATTATCGACCTCTTCGCTCCCGGCATGGCGGCGCCGGTGCGGCTCGATTTCTTCGGCGATACGCTCGAATCGATCCGCAGCTTCGATGCCGAGACGCAGCGCACCACGCAGGAGCTGCGCGCGCTCGATCTCGTGCCGATGGCCGAGTTTCAGCTCACAACGGACACGATCCGGCTGTTCCGCACCGGCTATGTCGCGGCCTTCGGCGCCGCGGGTCCCGATGACGTGCTCTACGAAGCGGTCAGCGAAGGCCGCCGCGCCGCCGGCATCGAGCATTGGCTGCCGCTGTTCCACGAGCATCTGGAAACGCTGTTCGACTATCTCGAGGCTACGGCGATTGCGGTCGAGCCGCTCGTCGAGGACGCCGCGCACGAACGCCTGGCGCAGATCGCCGACTATTACCAGGCCCGCAAGGACGCGCTCGATCAAGCCGGCGGCGGCGCGCCCTATAAGCCCCTGCCGCCGGAGCGGCTCTATCTCGCCGAGGCCGAGTGGCGCGACCGGCTCGGACAATCGGCGCTTGCGCGGCTGTCGCCGTTTGCGACGCCGGAAGGCACGCCGGACGCAATCGAGATCGGCGCTCATGCCGGCCGCAACTTCGTTGCCGAGCGCAACGAGCCCGGCGCCAACGTCTTCGAGGCGGTCAGACGCCACGTCGAGACCCTGCAAGCGGGGCGCAAGCGCGTCCTCGTCGCGCTGTGGAGCGAGGGCTCGCGCGAGCGCATGGCGCATGTGCTTTCCGAGCATGGGCTCCTCAACCTGACGCCGGTCGCATCCTGGCCGCAGGCGCTGGCCCTGTCGCGGCCGGAAGTGGCGCTCGCCGTCCTTGGCATCGACGCCGGGTTCGAGACCGCCGATGTCGCGCTGATCACCGAAGAGGACATTCTCGGCGAACGCCTGGTGCGGCCGCGCCGGCAATTAAAGCGCGCGGAAAATTTCATCGCCGAGGTCACGAGCCTCTCCGCCGGCGACCTCGTCGTCCATGTCGACCACGGCATCGGCCGTTTCCACGGCCTGCGCGCGATCGAAGCCGCCGGCGCGCCGCATGAGTGCCTCGAAATCCACTATGCCGGCGGCGACAAGCTGTTCCTGCCAGTTGAGAACCTCGAGCTCCTGTCGCGCTACGGCTCGGAGGGCGCCGGCGTCGAGCTCGACCGGCTCGGCGGCGCCGGATGGCAGGCGCGCAAGGCGCGGATGAAGAACCGCATCCGCGAGATCGCCGGCGAGTTGATCAAGGTCGCGGCCGAGCGGCAACTGCGCGAGGCGCCGCGGCTCGCGGTCGGCGCCGGCCTCTATGACGAGTTCAGCGCCGGCTTTCCCTACGAGGAGACCGACGACCAGCAGGCGGCGATTACCGCCGTGCTCGCCGACCTCTCCTCCGGCCGGCCGATGGACCGGCTGATCTGTGGCGACGTCGGCTTCGGCAAGACCGAAGTGGCGCTGCGCGCCGCGTTCATCGCGGCGATGAACGGCAAGCAGGTTGCCGTGGTGGTGCCGACGACCTTGCTCGCGCGCCAGCACATGAAGACGTTTTCCGACCGCCTCAAGGGGTATCCCGTTCACGTTGCGCAAGCCTCGCGCCTCGTCTCTGCCGCCGAGCTCGCCCGGGTGAAGAAGCGGCTCGCCGCGGGCGAAATCGACATCGTCATCGGCACCCACGCGCTCCTCGGCAAGACGGTGAAGTTCAAGGACCTCGGCCTCATCGTCGTCGATGAGGAGCAGCATTTCGGCGTCAGCCACAAGGAGAAGCTCAAGCAGCTGCGCGCCGAGGTCCACGTGCTCACGCTGACCGCGACGCCGATCCCGCGCACCCTGCAGCTTGCGCTCTCGGGCGTTCGCGAAATGTCGATCATCGCCACGCCGCCGGTCGATCGGCTCGCGGTGCGCACCTTCGTCGCGCCGTTCGATTCGATCATGGTGCGCGAGGCGCTGCTGCGCGAGCGCTATCGCGGCGGCCAATCCTTCTATGTCTGCCCGCGCATCGAGGATCTTGCCGACGCGAAATCCTTCCTCGACAAGAACGTGCCCGAGGTGCGCGTCGCGGTCGCGCACGGGCAGATGCCGTCGACCATGCTCGAAGACGTGATGGCGGCGTTCTACGACGGCAAGTTCGACGTGCTCCTTTCGACCTCGATCATCGAATCCGGCCTCGACATCCCGACCGCGAATACGCTGATCGTGCACCGCGCTGACATGTTCGGCCTGGCGCAGGTCTATCAGCTGCGCGGCCGGGTCGGGCGCTCGAAGCTGCGCGCTTACGCTTTGCTGACGCTGCCCAGCGCCCGCAAGATCACGCCGCAGGCGGAGCGCCGGCTCAAGGTGCTGCAATCGCTCGACACCCTCGGCGCCGGCTTCCAGCTCGCTTCGCACGACCTCGACATTCGCGGCGCCGGCAATCTCTTGGGCGAGGAACAATCCGGCCACATCAAGGAGGTCGGCTACGAGCTTTATCAGGAGATGCTCGAGGAAGCGGTGATGAGCCTGAAGGCCGGCATCAGCGCCCCGGTCGCCGACCGCTGGTCGCCGCAGATCACCATCGGCACGCCGGTGCTGATCCCGGAGGATTACGTCACCGATCTGCCGGTGCGGCTCGCGCTCTACCGGCGGCTCGCCGAGATCGAGAACGACCGCGACATCGAGGCGTTCGCCGCCGAGCTTGTCGACCGCTTCGGCCCGCTGCCGCGCGAGGTCGAATATCTCCTCCAGGTCGTCGCCATCAAATCGCTGTGCCGGCGCGCCAATGTTGACCGCATCGAGGTCGGCCCCAAGGGCGCGGTGCTCGCGTTCCGCGACAACATTTTCAGCAACCCGGATGCCTTGATTTCCTTCATCGCCAAGCACGAGGCCGGCGCCCGTGTGCGCCCGGACATGAAGGTCGTGTTTTTCGACGAATGGGAGCCGCCGGACGCGCGCCTCAAGGGCGCGACCGGGATTTTACGCGCGCTCGCGGGGCTGGCGGAGAAGGGCAAGAAGGCGGCGTGACTTCATCCGCCCCGCGAGCGTGGCGAAGCGGGGGAGGGAACCATCCGTAGCTCGCAACGCGAGCGAACGATAGTGGAGGGGGCGCATAAAAAATTCGCCTCTCCTACAAACGGGAGAGGCCGCCGAATGCGCGAAGCGCATGAGGCGGCTGAGGGGGACTAACGTCGCCGCCCCTCACATGCTAATCTGCTCAATATGAACAAACGCCTCGAATCCTTGCTTGACCGCATCGCCACTTGGCCCCAGGAGGCGCAGGACGACGCCGCAATGGCGCTGGCGGATATCGAAGAGAAAGTCCGCGTTCTCCAATCGCTGACACCCGAGCAGCGGACCAAGCTGGAAACGCTGCGGCAGACGATCAACCGCTCGATCGAGCAAGGCGGGAGTTGTACCGACGAGGATGTCGCCGCCGGCATTGCTGCAGAACTCGATGCGTGGGAGACGAGGCGAAAGGGCGCCTAGGTGCCTCGGCTTCGCTATAGCGCTAGCGCCAGAGCCGATCTCGAATTGATTGCGACCTACATCGCCGAAAAAAGCGGCAGCCGCGCCATCGCGGAACGCTTCACCGGCGAACTGCGTCGCAAATGTGCCGACCTTGCCGCCGCGCCGATCCGCATGGGACGTGCGCGCAACGAACTTCGCCCCGGTTTGCGCAGCCATCCTTACAAATTGTACGTTATTTTCTTTCGCTACGTCGGCGACGTGCTGGAAATCGTCAACGTAATCGAAGGCCATCGCGATATTGCGGCGCTCTTTGGCGAAGACGAGTAGGAATGAACCGCGTGCGCCCCGACATGAAGGTCGTGTTCTTCGACGAATGGGAGACGCCGGAGGCGCGCCTCAAAGGCGCGACCGGGATCTTACGCGCGCTCGCGGGCTTGGCGGAGAAGGGCAAGAAGGCGGCGTAAGTTACTTGAGTTAGGGAAATTGCCTGGCGAATATGATTTTCGATATTTGCTAGTTGCGAAATTTGGTTATCGGGTAGGCTTGTAAAAAATAACATCGAGAAATGCGGCGCGGCGCCGCCATATCTCGGCTGATTTAGTATCTTTCGGCTTGGACGCTTGGAACCAAGGCGACGCATGAACAAGTTTTAAGAGCCTCACGTATCCCTCACGCAACTGAAAATGGTTCTGCGGCATCTCTAATACCTGTGACAGTTCCTCTCGAACTAGCCATGCATCCGAAGGTTTGAAGGAGCAGAGGTGTGAATGCCACGAGTTTAGTTGGTGCAACAAAGTGTCTATTTCCTGCTGATATGGTGGCACCATTGACCCTTCGATCAAAACGTTGACCTCAGCGTTCTTGTAAAAACCACTAAAAGTGAGATTGGAGCTACCAACAAACACAGCGGCTCTGGCGGCGGAAGAAAAAAGATAGACCTTGGGATGAAAAACCAAGTTGTTATTTTTGAATATCCTGAGATTGGTAGTTAACGCACTAAGAAATTTTATGCCGTCCGGATGAGTCTGAGCAAAAGTTGTTCCGACAGTTGCTACGATCTTCCCGTCAAAGTTTTGGAGGTGTGTGAATGGAAGGCCATCCCCTCGGCCGGGATCGCCGCACGAGGCTGTCGCGATGTGAAGCTTGCTATATTCACGGCAGCAGCGTTCGAATTCCCGAGTAAAGGTGGATAGAGAGCTTAGAATTACGGTGCTGAACATTGCGGGGTCCACGATCCTCGGCCGGCGCCGCATTGAGCAAGCGTAACCGGATTGAACAAGGTGAAATCCGGCCGGACTTAAAGCTTCTCCGCTGTTCCCGGATTTCGCTGCGCTCAATCCGGGCTACTTGCTACTTGCTCGACGCACCCTAAGGCGCTGAAACAGACTCTCCTTATGGTAAGTTGGTCACGGCCTTCAACATGTTATATTGGATATGAACCCTATGAAATGATGCCAGGCACTTTCCGGACTCCGGAAAAGCGGTTCGGTGTGTGCCGCGTCATTAGGAAGTTAGTTTTATGCCGTGGCGCCGGCTGCCAGATGCACCCAAAGATGCCTTCGACGCTCTTCGGGGTAAAGCTCGTATCTTAGTGGACGAGAGTCTGGGCCCAGATGTCGCGTCATTTTTGCGCGATCGTGGGTGCAACTTAGTGTACGCCGGTGATGTGGGATTGGCGGGAAAAAGCGACGACGCGATCGCTGCATATGCTTGGCGCGTAAAGAGGATGATCTGGACACACGATCGGGATTTTCTCGATGAAAGTGTAGTCCCAGAGCAACGGAATCCGGGTGTTGTCATTCTTCCTGGCGGTGATGGAGGTCAACAGGCAATGATCGCCGGGCTGACTACTGCGCTGACTGTTTTTGCACACGGTCGCGAGGCGTGGTCAAAGACAAAGTCGACAATAGAGGCAAATGGGGAGTTGGTGATGCGCTCTCGAGGTGGCGAGAAGGGTGCAGGCGGCGCCACCCGATACAGATTGATAAGGAACGGAGTTGAACAATGGTACCAAGAGCAAGCGTAGCCCGGATTGAACAAAGTGAATCCGGGGCCGACCTTGAAGCTTCTCCGCCGCTCCCGGATTTCGCGGAGCCTGTCATCGGGCCGGCCACTTCGGGCCGGGCCCGTTGGCTCAATCCGGGCTACGGTCTCAATCAAAAGCCGAACAGCAAGCGTAGGGTAGGCAAAGGCGCGAAGCGCCGTGCCCACGTTATGATGCGACGCATTTCCGCGTGGGCTCCGCCCACACTACAGCATCGCCTCAAACGCCGAACTAACCAGACATAAGACTGCCGGTTTACCAGAACGCGCTTGTTAGTGGCCCCTATCCATTTCCCGGCGGATCTCATCTTCCGAAATCGGCTTGCGGAGGAGCACGCTCCAGCCATGGAAGGCTAATCCGATTCCCCAACCCAGCATCGCCAAAATTGGCCAGAAATACCCCTCGCCCGACAGGGCCCAAATGAC
>Ga0187781_10003869_pt1 | contig 11188 bp, 12 predicted proteins | sample 0715_SJ02_MP02_2_FD_132447 | JGI IMG/M metagenome (GOLD analysis project Ga0187781, IMG submission 132447) | Tropical peat soil microbial communities from peatlands in Department of Meta, Colombia - 0715_SJ02_MP02_20_MG | ecosystem: Environmental > Terrestrial > Soil > Wetlands > Peat | place...
CGCCGAAACGCGGCAGGAATTTCTTGCCGCGGTCGGCATGCGCGGCGCAATGCACGGCAACGGCTCGGGCTGATTGTACGCCGCACGGTTTTTCAAAAATTTCCACCCGCCGGTTAAAACTGGCGGCGCTGCCGCGCCGCTAAGCCCGCGCGCCGAATCTCGTCGGCGAGCGCGCGATAGGACAAAGCTTCGGCCAAATGGACGCGTCCCACTTTCTCGGCGCCATCGAGATCGGCGATGGTGCGGGCGACGCGCAGCACCCGATGGTAGCCGCGGGCCGAGAGCCGCATCGCGTCGGTTGCTTCGCGAAGGAGCGTAAGCCCGCTGCCGTCCGGGCGCGCCACATCTTCAAGTACGGTGCCGGAGACGGCGGCGTTGCTGCGGATATGCGGCAAGCCGATCGCGGCATAGCGCGCCGCCTGGCGTTCGCGGGCTAGCGCGACGCGTGCCGCGACTTCGCGGTTGCCTTCGGCGGGCGGCGGCAGAATCAGATCGGCCGCGGTCACCGCCGGCACCTCGATATGCAGGTCGATGCGATCGATCAACGGTCCTGAAATGCGCGCCTGGTAGTCGGCGGTGCAGCGGGTGTTCGGCTCGCGCCGGCAGGTAAAGCCCGGTTCGCTGGCTTTGCCGCAGCGGCAGGGATTCAGCGCCGCGACCAGCATGAAGCGCGCCGGATAGGTGACGCGGTGATTAGCGCGCGCGATCGAGACCTCGCCGGTTTCGAGCGGTTGGCGCCCGAGTCGAGCGCTTGCGGCTGGAATTCCGGCAGCTCGTCGAGAAACAAAACGCCGTGGTGCGCGAGCGACACTTCGCCCGGCCGCGCATGCAGGCCGCCGCCGACCAGAGCCGGCATGCTGGCGGAGTGATGCGGCCCGCGAAACGAGCGCGCCGCCTTCGATCTCGCCGGCGATGGAAGCGACCATTGACACTTCGAGCAACTCCGCCGGCGCAAGCGGCGGCAGAATGGAAGGCAGCCGCGCCGCCAGCATGGACTTGCCGGAGCCGGGCGGCCCGACCATGGGCAGGTTATGTCCACCGGCTGCCGCGATTTCGAGCGCGCGTTTGGCGCTTTCCTGCCCCTTGATGTCGGCGAGGTCGAGCCCGGTCCCGCTGTTTCCAGGATTTTGGGATGCGGCCGGGACAGCACCTGCGTGCCCTTGAAAAGATTGGCGAGCTGGATGAGCGAAGCCGCCGCGACGATCTCGATGTCCGGACTGGCCCAGGCTGCTTCCGGTCCGCAGGCCGCCGGACACATCAGGCCCTCGCCCCGCGCATTGGCGCCGATGGCGGCAGGCAAAACGCCGGCAACCGGCGCGATCGAACCGTCCAGGCCGAGCTCGCCGAGGACCGTGAAGCCCGAGGAGGCACGTGCGGAATGGCGCCGATCGCGGCCATCAGGCCGAGCGCGATCGGCAGGTCGTAGTGGCTGCCTTCCTTGGGCAGATCGGCCGGCGCGAGATTGATGGTGATCCGGCGGGCCGGCAGCGCCAGGCCCGAAGCGATCAGCGCCGAGCGTACCCGCTCGCGCGCCTCTTAGCGCAACCGTCGGTGGCGTCCAGAACATTCCGGGAACAAGGGCCGAAAACGCCGGTTTCCCCGCGTTCCTCACCCCCGCCGTTTCGCCTCGATCTTGTCCCAAATCAGCGCCGCGATGTCGGCCCCGCCGAAATTCTTCACGGCGCGGATTCCGGTCGGCGAAGTGACGTTGATCTCGGTGAGAAAGCCGCCGATTACATCGATGCCGACAAAGAGTAGACGCCGCTCGCGCAACGCCGGCGCAAGCCGGGCGCAGATTTCGCGCTCGCGCGCGGTCAGGTCGGTCGCTTTCGGCACGCCGCCGCGCACCATATTGGAGCGCAGGTCGTCGGCCGCGGGCACGCGGTTGATGGCGCCGGCAAACTCGCCGTCGACTAGGATGATGCGCTTGTCGCCCTCCTTCACGGCGGGCAGATATTTCTGGATTACCCAGGGTTCGCGGAAGGCCGCGGCGAAGAAATCGCAGAGCGAGCCGAAATTAAGATCCTCGCGCGTGAGCCGGAACACGGCCTCGCCGCCCTTGCCGTAAAGCGGCTTCATGACGATGTCGCCGTACTCGGCGCGAAATTTCTTGATCGCATCGAGGTCGCGGGTGACGAGGGTGGGCGGCATCAGATCGGGGAATTCGGTGACGAAGACCTTTTCCGGCGCATTGCGCACTTGCGCCGGATCGTTCACCACCAGCGTCTTCGGCTGGATGCGTTCGAGCATATGCGTCGAGGTGATGTAAGCGAGGTCGAACGGCGGATCCTGCCGCAGCAGCACGACGTCGAACGACGACAAATCCGCGCCGCGCGCTTCGCCGAGCGTGAAATGATCGCCCGATTTGTCGCGCACCGAGAGCGCACGCACGCTTGCCGAAACCTTGCCGTCGCGCATGGCGAGCTGGTCGGGCGTGTAGTACGACAATGCGTGGCCGCGGGCCTGCGCCTCGAGCAGCAGAGCGAAAGTGGAATCGCCGCGGATATTGATCCGCTCGATGGGATCCATTTGGACGGCGACCTTCAAGGCCATCGGCGCACAATCCGGCTGTCTTTAAGCGGCTCTGTCTTGAGTGGGGTGTCGCGGAAGAATTTCATTTCGGGGTGAGTGCGTCTGTTCTGCGACGACGTGAGCATCGGGCCAACATCCTACAGTTAAATTGGACCGTTGGAATGCAAGGTTCATGCTTCCGCATCGAAGGCATTGGTGATGTGGCGCGGCGGTTTGCCGGGCGTGACGGCGATCACGTCGAAACGGATTTCGCCGTTGGCATGGTCGGGATGGCGCGCGCGCCACAGTTCGGCGGCGCTGACGATCCGGTGTTTGGTTCGCTCCGTCACCGCTTCAAACGCATCGTCGGCGTGCTCGCGCGCCTTGACCTCCACAAAGACCAGAACGCCGCGGCGACGGGCAACGATGTCGATTTCGCCGAATGGCGTTTTCCAGCGCCGGGCCAAGATGCGGTACGCCTTAGCGATCAGAAACAGCGCCGCGCGGCTTTCCGCCGAAAGGCCGAGCTGGAAGGCTTCCACCCGCCGCGGCTGCGGCAGGCGCGTTCGCGGTCTTGAGGGCTCAGCGCGGCGCGCCATCTTTTTCGTCCTTCATCAGTGCGAGCGCGCGCTGATAGACCTCCCGCCGCGGCCGCCCGGTGGCCTGGGCGACCTCGCCGACCGCATCCTTCAGGGAATGCCAGGCAAGGGCCTGGCGGAGCAAGGTCTCGGTTTCGCCGAGGCTCGCTGGCGCTTCTTGTGGGGCCGGAGCGATCACCAGGACGATCTCGCCGCGCGGTTCCTCGCCCATGCAAGCTTCGGCCAGTTTTGCCAATTCGCCGCGCTTGATCTCCTCGTGCAGCTTGGTGAGTTCGCGGCACAGTGCGGCCTCGCGATTGGCGCCAAGTCCGGCGGCGAGGTCAGCCAGGGCCGCCGCGACGCGGGGGCCAGTCTCGAACAGGACCAGCGTGCCCGGCAGCCGGCCGAGTTCGGCGATGCGGGCACGGCGCGCGGCCTGTTTCGGCGGCAAGAAGCCCGCGAAGAAAAATTGATCCGTCGGCAGGCCGGCGACCGTCAATGCGGCCAGCACGGCCGACGCGCCGGGCAGTGCCGTGACGGCATGGCCCGCCTCTTGCGCGGCGCGGACCAGCTTGAAGCCGGGGTCGGAGATGAGCGGCGTGCCGGCATCGGACACAAGCGCGATGGCGGCGCCTTCGGCCAGCCGCCGCAGCAGCACCGGCCGTGCCTTGGCCGCATTGTGCTCGTGATAGGGCGTGAGCGGGGTCGTTATGGCATAGCGCCCGAGCAATTTGCGGGTAACGCGCGTGTCCTCGCAAGCGATCACGTCCGTACCGGCGAGAGCTTGCAGCGCGCGCAGCGTGACGTCGCCGAGATTGCCGATCGGCGTAGCGACGAGATAAAGCCCCGGCGTAAGCCGCGCGGCTTGGATCGGCTGGCCGGCAATGGTAAAGCGCCGCACGGCGACTTGGTCCTGCCGTGGCGGGGTATCGCGAACGGTCTCATTCATCGCGGTGACTTTATCCCCGCTTCCTTGAATGGTGACAACATCGACGCTTCGTTTTATTGTGACGACCGCGCCGAATTTCTTATGTTTTTCATCCGGTTAACTATTCGCCGCCAATATGTCTGAATTGGTAGTGCCGTATTTGGCTTCGCTCGGGGTCGCGCCGTGGGGAGGACTAGCGTGTCCGCGCAAGAGCTGGTTCAGAAATCGGCGGCCATGCCGACACGGCGCCGCTCGATAGCGGGCTTGCTTGCCACTGCCGGCGCGCTGCTCACCGGGTGTTCGCAAAGCTCGCAATATTTGACGACCGGCTCCAGGCCGCAGAGCCCGGAGACCCCGCCGGCGGCGACAATCGGCGCCGGGCAAGTCAAGGCGGGGCTGGTCCTGCCGCTATCGGCATCCGGCAATGCCGGTGTCGCCGGACAGGCCATGCGCAACGCCGCGGAAATGGCGCTGGCCGAATTCAACAACCCCAATATCCAGCTCCTGGTCAAAGATGACGGCGGCACCGCGGAAGCGGCACGGCTGGGTGCGCAACAGGCACTCGACGAGGGCGCGCAGATCATTCTCGGTCCATTGTTCGCCCAGTCGGTGAGTTTCGTCGGCCAAGCCGCGCGGGCGCACAATGTGCCGGTTATCGCGTTTTCGACGGACGCCAATGTGGCCTCGAACGGAGTCTACCTGCTCAGTTTCCTTCCGGAATCCGACGTCGATCGCATCGTGCAGTACGCTACGTCATCCGGTAAGCACTCCTTTGTGGCCCTTATTCCGGACAACCCCTACGGCACGGTGGTCGAAGCGGCCTTCAAACAGGCGGTGGCGCGCCGCAACGGCAGTCAGATCGTCGCGCTGGAGCGCTATCCGCATGACAAAGCTGGAATGGCGGCGCCGATCCAAACCGTGGCGCAAGCCTCGGCGCGGGCCGACGCACTGTTCATTCCCGACGGCGGCGATGCAGTGCCGGACGTCGCTCAGGCCATCATCGCGGACGGCGTGAACATCAAGCGGCTTCAATTGCTGGGCACGGGCCTCTGGGACGATCCGCGCATCTATGCCGCGCCCGCGCTCGAGGGCGGCTGCTACGCGGCACCGGACGGTGTCGGCTATCGGAACTTCTCCACGCGCTATCGCGCCCGCTACAACCAAGACCCGGTTCGCACCGCGACGCTCGCCTACGATGCGGTCGCACTGATTGCAGCTCTGGTGAAGACGCAAGGCGCCGCGCCGTTCACGCAACAGGTGCTGACCAATCCGTCCGGCTTCTCGGGGATCGATGGCCTGTTCCGGTTCCGCGCCGATGGCACAAACGAGCGTGGACTGGCCGTGCTTCGGGTGGCGGCTTCAGGAGCGCAGACGGTCTCACCGGCGCTACGAAGCTTCAATGGCGGCTCTGGAATATAAGCTAGCTTACAAATTAATACGGTCAAATGCCGTCGCTTCAGCGGCGTGCCAATTCAATTATCGTTCTTTTCTGCTATTTGCGCAGCGGGCGCGCGGTACCGACAGAAAAGATAAGGTTGCTTATCATTTGACTTGGGTCACGCCGCCAGATCGGCAACCACGGCATCGAGCACGGGAAAGCCCGGCGGTGTAACGCGCAACCGCCCGGAATGGCTTGTTTCGACCAGACCATGCTGGTGCAACATCGCAATGCGCTCGGGATCGAGCGCCCGTCCGGCGATCCGTTCGTAATGAGCAGGATCGATACCTTCGGCGAGGCGAAGACCCATCAGCAGGAATTCGTCCGCCCTCTCCGCAAGCGTGAGCTTTTCGTCCGCGATCAGCCCGTGCCCCTGGGTCTCAACGCGCGCGAGCCACGCTTCCGGCCGCTTCTCGGTCGCGGTTGCATGCCGTACGCCGGCAATATCGAGGCGGCCATGCGCGCCGGGTCCGATGCCGGCATATTCGTTGGCGCGCCAGTAAACGAGGTTATGCCGGCATTCGCCGCCGGGCCGGGCGTGATTTGAGACCTCGTAGGCCGGCAAGCCGTGCGCGGCGCAGATCTCCTGCGTCACGTCATATAGGGCGCGCGCGGTGTCCTCATCGGGCGGCCGTAGTTTGCCGGCGGCATGGAGCGTGGCGAACGGCGTCTCCGGCTCGATCGTCAGCTGATAAAGCGATACATGGTCGGTGGCTTCGGCCAGCGCGGCGCGCAATTCTTGCGACCATTGCCCGGGCGTTTGTGCGGGTCGTGCATAGATCAGATCAAACGAGTAGCGGTCGAAAATCGCGCGCGCGACGCCGACCGCATCGAGCGCCTCGCGCGCCGAATGCATGCGTCCAAGTTCGGTAAGTGCGCGATCGTCGAGGGCCTGCACGCCGAGCGAGACGCGATTCACGCCGGCGCCTCGGTAGCCGCGAAAGCGCCCAGCTTCGACGCTCGTCGGATTCGCCTCGAGCGTGACCTCCGCATCGGGCGCGATTCGCCACGCCTTGGCCACGCCCTCGATCAGCGCTGCGACAGTCGCCGGCTGCATCAGCGACGGCGTGCCGCCGCCGAAGAAGATCGTGGAAACGGTTCGCCCCGGTATGCGCGCCGCTGTGGCGGCGATTTCTGCGGCGAACGCCTTCACAAATCTTGGCTCGTCGATGGCTTCGCGCCGGACATGGCTGTTGAAATCGCAGTACGGGCATTTCGACAGGCAGAACGGCCAATGGATGTAGACGCCGAAGGCTTGCGCACCGTCCGGGTCCGCAGCATGCAAAGGATCACGCGCGGTCAAGGCAGGCCTCCGCGAGTTTTAAGAAGGCGCGGGCGCGATGCGACAGACCTTTGCCGTGCGGCGGCAGACCGTGTTTTTCCTCGCGGGTCATTTCGCCGAAGGTGCGCTGATGGCCGTCCGGCACAAATATCGGATCGTAGCCGAAGCCCTTGTCGCCGCGCGGCGGCCATACCAGGGTACCGGCCACGCGCGCCTCGAATTCCTCGACGTGCCCGTCGGGCCAGGCGACGCACAAAGCCGAGACGAAATGCGCCCTGCGGCGTTCCGGCGCGCTCGCGACGCGCTCGCGCAACTTCTCTTCGATCGCTTCCATGGCGCGATGAAAATTCCGGTCCGGCCCCGCCCAGCGCGCGGAATGAATTCCCGGGGCGCCGTCGAGCGCGTCGACCGCGAGTCCGGAATCGTCGGCGAATGCCGGCAGGCCCGAGGCTTTTGCAACGGCTTCGGCTTTGATGCGCGCATTGTCGCGAAAGGTCATTCCGGTTTCGTCAGGCTCGCTTAAGCCAAGCTCGCCCGCCGATACCGCCGCTATTCCATAGGCCGCGAGCAGTTCGCGCATTTCGGCAAGCTTGCCGGGATTGTGGGTCGCGATCACCAAGCGACCCGAAATCGCCCGATGCGGGGCCGGTGCGGAAATGCGGGCTTGCGTCATTTGATGCGGCCGTCCTTCGCCGTCCGCTTTACATAACCGCCATCTTTTGCAGGTCGACGAGCTTGGCGACGCCTTTGCGGGCGAGCGCAAGCAAGGCCGAAAACTGCTCCTCGGAGAACGGTGTCTTTTCCGCCGTCGCCTGAACTTCAACGATATGGCCGGAACCGGTGAGCACGAAATTGGCGTCGGTGTCGGCCTGCGAATCCTCGGCATAGTCCAGATCGAGAACCGCCGTGCCGGAACAGACACCGCAGGAGATCGCGGCGATGTGGTCGCGCAACACTTCGGCATCGACCATCTGCCGCGTCTTCATCCAAGCGAGGCAGTCATAAAGCGCGATCCACGCGCCGGTGATCGACGCCGTTCGGGTTCCGCCGTCGGCTTGAATTACGTCGCAATCGATCGTGATCTGACGCTCGCCGAGCGCTTTGAGATCGGTCACCGAACGCAGGCTGCGGCCGATCAGGCGCTGAATTTCAACGGTGCGACCGTTTTGCTTGCCGGCCGATGCTTCGCGGCGCGTGCGTTCCAATGTTGCGCGCGGCAGCATGCCGTATTCCGCTGTGATCCAGCCGCGCGCTTGGCCCTTGAGCCAGGGCGGCAGGCGATCCTCAAGCGTTGCGGTCACGAGCACGTGCGTATCGCCGAACTTCACGAAACATGAACCTTCCGCGTATTTCACCACTCCACGTTCGAGCGAGACAGGGCGCAACTCGTCAGCTTGTCGGCGGCTCGGCCGCATGACTTTCTCCAGTTCTACCGGCCACTGCCAGCACCACTCCCTTGTAGGGCATGATCCGGAAAAGCAGAAACCGGTTTTCCGAAAAGATCTTGCCCCATTAATAGCTTGGAGCGGCATCGATTCAGCTTGAAGCGATCACGCTCTAACGGATGCAGTGGGTCGGCCTTTGTCGAGAGACTTGTAGTGGCTGGGGCAGGGACCGGACAAGAGACCCGACAATCGACCGGAAAGGATCGTAAACGAGCGTTCGGCATCAACGCCAAATCTCCGGTCCGCATTTACCAGTCCCGGATTTGCCAGCTGCGCCGGCTTGCCGCTACGCTTGGTCCGACGGAAGTGAGGAAACATGGCAAAGCAAGCCCCACAGGAATTAACGCGCACACTGGCCGAATTCGCCGCCGCGTTAGGCTGTGGCGATTTGCCCGAACGTAGCCGGGAGCATTGCAAGAATCTGATTTTGGACGCGCTCGCCTGCGCGGTAGCCGGACATCAAGCGAAGAAACCGGCCAGGTCATGGCGCTGGCGTCGGCGCTTGCCCAGGGAGGCGACACGAGCGTGATCGGCGGAGGGCGTTTATCGCTCGCGGGCGCCACTTTGTTCAACGGTTACCTAATCACGGCAGTGACGATGTGCGACGTGCATCGCGCGACCATGACGCATGTGACGCCGGAAATCATTCCGCCGGCTCTCGCCGTTGCCGAACGCGACGATACTTCCGGCGGCGCCCTTTTAGCCGCCGTCGCCGCCGGCTGCGAGGTGACGACCCGCATCGGTCTCGGCCTCGACTACCCAGTGTTTCGCGCCCGCGGCTGGCATGGACCGGGCGTGATCGGCCCGTTCGGCGCGGCCGCGGCGGTTGGTTCGCTCCTGAAGTTCGACGCCGATACGATGGCGCGGGCGTTCGGGCTTGCCGGCAGCCAGGCGGCTGGAACCTTCGCCGCGTGGGGAACGCCCACGGTGAAGTTTCATCAATGCCGCGGCGCGCTGTCCGGGCTGATGGCCGCGTTGCTGGCGCAACAGAACTTCGTCGCAACGCGCGAATTTCTTACCGCCAAGGACGGCGGCCTCTACGACAGCTATGCCGAAGGCGGCAAACCGGAGACCGCGCTTGCCGAACTCGGACGCCGTTTCGAGCTCGAACGGATAGCGCTCCGGCTCTGGCCGTCCGCGACGCTGATCCAGGGTCTCAACACTGCGCTGTTCGATCTCGTCGATAAACACAAGATCGACCCCGCGCGCGTGCGCAGCGTCGACATTGCGCTCAGCCAAAGCGCGTTCGACATGCATGGCGGGTTCGGCCCCTATAACGGAAAGTTCGAGGCCCTCCTGTCGGCGCACTACACCGCCGCGGCGATCCTGCATGACCGCGCACTGACCTTGGCGCAGTTCGTTCCAGCGCGGTATGACGATCCGGCGTTGCGCGCTTTTGCCGGCGAAACGGTCGCCGTGCGTTCGGATGCGTCGGTCGCTGGCTCGCAGGCGAAAGTGCAGGTCGTCATGCGCGACGGCACTATCTACACAGCACGCTGCGACCATCCGCTCGGTTCGTTCGAGAATCCGTTGTCGCGGGCGCAAGTCGAGCAAAAATTCCGTACCTGGGCCGCGGGAGTCCTGTCCGAGCCGCGCATCCATGAAGTGATCGAAGCTGTCGCCCGGCTTGAGACTTTCGGTTCGGTGCGAAAGCTGATGGGCTTGCTGCGCAGGGCGACACGGGCGCGTGCGATGGCGGCCGCGGAGTGATAAATATCGTTTCAAGACCACGGAGCGCGTTTTGACGAGTCACGAACTTCCGCTTGGCGCGAGCCAGCTGGGCCTCGCCCAGCTCAACGAGCGTTCGCGCGAAATATTTCGTCAGATCGTCGAAAGTTACCTTGCGACCGGCGAGCCCGTCGGCTCGCGCAATCTGTCGCGCATTCTTCCGATGACGTTGTCGCCTGCCTCGGTGCGCAATGTCATGTCCGACCTCGAACAGCTGGGTCTCGTTTACGCCCCGCACACCTCGGCGGGCCGCCTGCCGACCGAAATGGGGCTTCGGTTCTTCGTCGATGCGCTGATGCAGATCGGCGATCTCACCGAAGCCGACCGCAAAGCGATCGAGGCGCAAGTCGCGGGTTCGGGCCAAGGGAAATCGATGGAAGCGGTGCTGACAGAGGCTTCGGGCTTGCTTTCGGGCTTGAGCCGCGCTGCCGGCGTGGTGCTCACCGTCAAATCGAACCCGCGGCTTAAACATATCGAATTCGTGCGGCTGGAACCCGAACGCGCAATGGTCGTTTTGGTCGGTGAAGACGGGCAGGTCGAAAACCGCATCCTTAATGTTCCAGTCGGCCTGCCGACTTCGGCTTTGACCGAAGCCGCCAACTTTCTCAACGCCCGCATCCGCGGCCGCACGCTCAACGCGGTGCGGGCCGAGATCGAACGCACGCTCAAAGAAAGCGAAGCGCAGCTCGATCAATTGACGAAACGGGTCGTCGCAGAGGGTCTGGCGAGCTGGTCGGGAGGCGAAAACGAAGAGCGCAAGCTGATCGTGCGTGGGCAAGCGCATTTGCTCGACGACCTCAAAGCGCTGGCCGATCTCGAGCGGATACGGCTGTTGTTCGACGATCTCGAAACCCGGCGCGAGGTGATCGACCTTCTCGGCCGCGCCGAACAGGCCGAGGGCGTGCGCATCTTTATCGGCTCGGAAAACCAGCTGTTTTCGCTATCGGGCTCCTCGACAATCGTGGCGCCCTATCACGACGCTTCCGGGCGGATCGTCGGCGTGCTCGGAGTGATCGGCCCGACACGCTTGAACTATGCCCGGATCGTGCCCATGGTCGATTACACCGCCAAAGTGGTCAGCAAGCTGCTCGGCGGCTAAAAAGCGTTGCGTGCGCTTGATTTTTGCCGCTGCAGCGCTGATATGCGGGACACCCGTTCGAGCGTTATTATACAACGACCGGGGGGTCGAATCCGGGGCCAGTGAACGGTTAGACACGGCACGTTTAGCACAGGATGGGAGATGACGGACCAAACCGCCCGCGCCAAGGACGAGGACGC
>Ga0187781_10003870_pt1 | contig 11187 bp, 9 predicted proteins | sample 0715_SJ02_MP02_2_FD_132447 | JGI IMG/M metagenome (GOLD analysis project Ga0187781, IMG submission 132447) | Tropical peat soil microbial communities from peatlands in Department of Meta, Colombia - 0715_SJ02_MP02_20_MG | ecosystem: Environmental > Terrestrial > Soil > Wetlands > Peat | place...
CGTCGCCCCCGCCGGCACCCACGCTGCTGCCCTGACTGAAGAGCCGGTAGCCGATGACGGTGATCACCGCCGCGATGGCGAGGATCGTCGTGAGAGCCGAAATCAGCATCATGACGCGCGCGCGGGCCACCATTTGGGCCGCCTCGGACTCGGCGGCCTCGCCGGTGGTTGATAGATTGGATCGTCGTGTATCGGACAAGTTCATGACCTTCCCGGCGCCAATGCGGACATCCGTCTTCGTAGCCCCTGAAGAGGCCGGCGAAAGGCTCGACCGTTTGCTCGCTCGCCGCGTCGGTGAATTGTCGCGCTCCCGTCTCAAAACGCTGATCAAGGCCGGCACGGTCGAAGTCGACGGGTACACGATCCGCGATCCGAGCCATCGCGTCAATTCGGGCGCGGAGATCGTAGTTGACATGCCGCCCCCGCACTCGGCGCGGCCCTCCCCCGAGTCTATCGCGCTCAACATCGTCTATGAAGACGACGACATCATAGTGATCGACAAGCCGCCCAATCTGGTCGTTCATCCCGCCGCCCGCCATTGGAGCGGCACGCTGGTTAATGCGCTGATCGCCCATTGCGGCGACAGCCTCTCCGGTATCGGCGGCGAGCGCCGCCCTGGCATCGTGCACCGGCTCGACAAGGATACGACCGGGCTCATGATCGTAGCCAAGAACGACCGCGCGCACCGGGCGCTCGCGGCGCAATTCGCCGAACACGGCCGAAGCGGCGGCGCTTTTGAACGCAGTTACCTCGCCTTTGTCTGGGGGGCGCCCGAACGACCGCACGGCACCATCGACCGGGCGATCGACCGCGATCCGCGCGCCCGCGACCGCATGGCCGTGCGCGAAGGCGGCCGCGACGCGATAACGCAATGGGAGGTGCTCGAAGGGTATGGGTCAAAAGAGCCCCGCAAAACGCCCAGGGGTTCGGCCAAAAAGGCCAATACCGCGGTCGCGAGCCTCCTGGCTTGCCGGCTGGAAACCGGGCGGACCCACCAGATTCGGGTGCATTTGGCCTCGATCGGCCACCCTCTCATGGGGGATCGGGTCTATGGGGCCGGATTCCGCACGAAAAGCGCCCTTTTGCCCCCGGAAGCCCAATCGGCGCTCGCTGCCATTGGCAGGCAGGCCCTGCATGCCCATATTTTAAAGGTCTCGCATCCGTCCAGCGGCGAAATCCTTGAGTTCCGGTCGGAACTGCCGCCCGACCTCGTCCGTTTGCGTCGTGCGTTGGTCGGAAACTGGGCCCAGGATGGCGGTGAACAGTCCCGCGAGGGTTAAAGATTCACTGATTTCGCGGGTTTTTCAGCGTCATTGAGCGAAATCAATGCGGCATCTCGCCGAAGTGATGCTGTTTGACTTCCGCTCGGTTGATTCGACCGTGTATGTTGCGGATGCGAGATGATGGAATTGGTGCCGTCGGCTCGAAGAGCGTCGGCACCGTTCGCCCGCCGCTCCGCGGGGGCACGATTATGGAGGGCGCTATTATGGCCCAAACTGCTGCACTGCCCGTACTATCCGGTGAAACGGGCCTAACCCGGTATCTTGAAGAGATCAGGCGGTTCCCCATGCTGGAGCCGCAGGAAGAATTCATGTTGGCCAAGCGCTGGCGCGAGCATGGCGACCGCGACGCGGCGCATCGGCTCGTCACCAGCCATTTACGGCTGGTCGCCAAGATCGCCATGGGCTATCGCGGTTACGGCCTGCCCATTTCCGAAGTGATCTCCGAAGGCAATGTCGGGCTGATGCAAGCGGTCAAGCGCTTCGAGCCCGATAAGGGATTCAGGCTCGCGACCTACGCGATGTGGTGGATCAAGGCCGCGATCCAGGAATACATCCTGCGTTCGTGGTCGCTGGTGAAGATGGGCACCACCGCCAACCAGAAGAAGCTGTTCTTCAACCTGCGCAAGGCGAAGAGTCGCATTTCCGCTCTCGACGAGGGCGACATGCGGCCCGATCAGGTCAAGCTTATCGCCAAACGGCTTGGCGTGACCGAGCAGGACGTTATCGACATGAACCGCCGGCTCGGCGGCGACGCGTCGCTTAATGCGCCGATTCGCGAGGACGGCGATTCAGGCGAATGGATGGATTGGCTGGTCGACGACAGCGCGAGCCAGGAGAGCCGGCTTGCCGAATCCGAGCAATCGGAGAACCGGCACAAGGCGCTCGGCGAAGCGCTCACCGTGCTGAACGATCGCGAGCGCCGGATTTTCGAGGCGCGCCGCCTCGCCGACGAACCGATAACGCTGGAGGAACTCGCCGACGAGTTCGGCGTCTCCCGCGAGCGCGTGCGCCAGATCGAAGTGCGGGCGTTCGAGAAAGTCCAGAAGGCGGTGAAAGACAATATCGCCCACATCGAGCGCCCCGCGGCCGAAGTCGCTGCCGCGGCGGCGGCGCGATAAGCGGCGCGGCTTCACGCGCACCGGCGCGGCCATTTGTGATATAGGGCTCTGAGAATCAAGTCGGCGATAGCGTTGAAGCTCGGCGGATCGGCAACGTCAAATTCGATCTTAGAATTAGCGTTTGAATCGTCGGTAGAAAATCCGAGCCGGCCAAGCGCGCCAATTGCGTCTGCAAGCAACTACATGGTGCGCGGTTGGCCGGCTGGCTCGAAAAAGAATCCGGACGCCGCTTCGCAAAGACTTTGCCGGGAGCGTAGAAAAATACATCGAACGTAATGCTCCGGGAGTGGTCAAATATGAATGATCAAATATCTGTCGGGATGTGTAACCGGATCGCCCCTGGCGTAAATGCGCTCAAGGCGATCGACCACCGAACAACGATATTGATTCAAGTTTGCTTGCACAAGCGCGATCGCAACGGCCGAGCCACGAGCGAGAATCGCCATGCACAAATTTCTAGCGGACCAACGGCACATGTTTCTTCTTTCACGGTTCGCGCGGATATTGCGACGCGGTCCGATCAATCAAAGCTCTCATCGCTCCAGTCGCTGTGGCGATGATGCCGAAGGTGAACCCCACAAACCAAAGGCTTTTGGCCCGGCCCGCCCCTTAAGAAGATCCTCTCACGCCCCCTTCCCCACCCACCCGCACGCGAAAATCATCATCCCCGCCAGCGCCGCCACGCCCGCTATCAAAAGGAAAAATTCCGGCTTTTCGATCCGGCTCCAGAAGCTGCCGATGTAGCCTGCGAGAAATCCGCCAGTGAAACTCGCCGCAAGCCAGACGCCCATCATCATCGAGAGCATGCGGGATGGCGCGATTTTGGTGACGAAGGAAAGGCCGACCGGCGAGAGATAAAGCTCGCCGAGCGTGAGCACGGCGAAATAAGCAAGAAGCCACAGCCAGCTCGCTTTTGCGCCGCCTGAATAGACCGCCGCCGCCACCAAGATCAGGTATGCCGCGCAAAGCGCGAAGCAGCCATAGGCCATTTTTCTAATCGTCGGCGGTTCGGCGCCGCGCGCGGCCTGCCGCGCCCATAGCGCAACGACGAACGGCGTGAAAGCAAAGATCATGAATGGATTGAAGGCGAGGAACCAGGTCGTCGGGATCTGCGCGGAAAAGCCGAACAGATCGATGCTGCGATCGGTATTCGCGTCCGCCCACAGCACGATCGTGTTGCCCATTTGCTCGTAGGCGCCCCAGAACATCGTGTTGGGCACGAACAAGGCAAGAAGCCCGAGCACGGCGTGCCGCTCGCCGGAATCGAGCGGCTTTCGCTCACGACGCGCGGCCATCGCTTTGTGCAATTCATCCGGCGGCAAGAGCGGCAGCGCATAAAGATAGATCGAAAGCCCGATCAGCATGCCGACGCCGGCGGCAACGAAGCCGTAATGCCAGCCCGCTCTCTCGCCGAGCGTACCGCAGACGAGCGGCGCCAGGAACGCGCCCAGATTGATGCCGACATAGAAGATGGAATAGGCGCGGTCGCGGCGCCCGTCGCCGTGCGCATAGAGGCTGCCGACCTGGGTGGAAATGTTCGGCTTGAAACAGCCGCTGCCAAGAATGAGCGCCAATAGCGCGAACAGAAAAAGCTGCTCAATCGCCATCATAAAATGGCCGATCGCCATCAGCACCGCACCGATGACAACGGTGCGGCGCTGCCCGAGCACGCGGTCGGCAAGGAGGCCGCCGAAAACCGGCGTGAAATAGACGAGCCCGGTATAGACACCCCAAATCTGCGACGACAAAGGCTGCACGCCGAGCGGCCCGAATACGCTTTCGAGTGCGCGCTTGAGCACGTCGAGGCCGGCCACATTGCCGGAATGATTGGCGAGCAGAAGATATTTCGTCATGTAGAGAACAAGCAGCGAGCGCATGCCGTAATAGGAAAAGCGCTCCCACATTTCCGTGGTGAACAGAAACGTAAGCCCGCGCGGATGGCCGAACAGTTCCGCAGCCGGCGCCGGCGGCGGTTGGACGCTATCGGTCAAGACGTCATCTCCTACCACCTCAGTTCTCCATCGCGGCGCAGCTATCGCGTGACAATCCTTCCTCCCGTGAAAGGGTGAGGGTCGGTTGCTCATCAGCCGGCGTGACCCCTCCCCGACGCGCTGCAAGCGATCCGGGAAGGAGTCACTTCACGCTCCGTCTTATTGTGCCGCCGGCGGCGGCGAATGCCTTGTCCTGGCCGTTCAGGTCTTTAATCTGCCTGCCGCGCCGCTGAAAGAGACGATGTCCGCCGCCTATCCCGAAGAAGCGAGAAATTTTCGCCTTATCGGCCATGATCCGACGGCGGCCTGGGGCGGCGGCAGCCTTGTTCAGGTGCACAAAGGCCACGCCTATGTCGGCGCGGTGGGCGGATCGAGTTTCAACGGCCCCGAAGGCTTCACCGTTCATGACGTGCGCGATCCGCGAAAGCCCAAGAAAGTCGGCGAATTCCGGGCGCCGCCTGGCGTGCATTGCCACAAGCTGCGCATCGTGGGCGACGATCTTCTCTATGTGAATTCGGAACGGCTCGCCGGCGACAAGGGCAAGAACGCCCGTGCCGGCTTCTTCATCTTCGACGTGTCGGCGCCGCCGGCGCCGAGGCCGATCGGCTTTTACGACATGCCCGGCTCCGGCCCGCACCGCTTCGGCGTCGATCTAAAGCGCCAACTCGCGTTTATGCCGAACGACGCCCCCGGCTGGGACAAGCGCGTGATCTGGACGCTCGATATCCGCGATCCGCTACATCCCGAAGTCGTCAGCATCTGGGGCCTGCCGTGGATGAAGACCGGATCGAACGAGGTCGGCAACGATCCGCATCCGCACGAGGAAGCCACCACGCTGCACGGGCCGCCGATGATCCGTGGCAACCGCATGTTTTGCGCCTGGTGGGGCGGCGGCATGTCGATCATCGACTGCACCGATCTCTCGGCCATGAAGCTTGTCGGCCACATCAAATGGTCGCCGCCGTTTCCCGGCTCGACCCATACCTGCTGGCCGATCGGCGATCGCCCCTATCTCATTGTCACCGACGAAGCGCGGGCCAAGCAAAAATATTGGGATGCGCAATTCATGTGGATCATCGATGCGCGCGACGAAACGAACCCGCTGCCGGTCGCGACATTCATGCCGGAGCGTGAAAAATATTTCGACCGGCCTGGCCGGTTCGGCGCGCACAACATTTTGGAGGACCTTCCGGCCGAGGGCCCGTGGAAGGACATCGTGTTTCTCACTTATTTCAACGCCGGGCTGCGGGCCGTCAATGTCAGCGACCCGCTGCATCCGAAGGAAATGGGCTGCTACCTGCCCGAGACGCCGGCCGGTGCGCCGGGAATACAGTCAAACGACATCGGCGCCGACGAGGACGGCCACCTCTATCTCATCGACCGCTGGGGCCAGGGCATGCACATTCTGGAATATACGGGGTGAGCGGACGTCGTTGCGGGGTATGCTGCGGCGGAGCAATCCAGAACCGAGCCAGTTTTCCGGGTTGCTTCGCGGAGCTTGTCATCGGGCCTGCCTCTTTGGGCCGGACCCGTTTGCTCGAAATGACAGGCAGACGGGTTGTAGAAAGGGTTTAGCGCTGCGGCACAAACCCGAACGTGAGCTCGAAGCGCTTGGCATAGTGCGGCCACACCTGGGGATTGACGATGCGCGTCACCGGCTTGCCGTCGAGCGCGGACAACACCTGTTCGGCGGCGATCCTGCCCATCGATCCACTGCCCGAGCACGAAGGCGAGGATCGCATCACGGCCGCCGACGCGCTGAAGCTGGCCCAGCGCCAACAAAGCCGGCGCCAGCGGCGCGGTGGGATGAATGACCGTCGGCACATGGGTATCGCAGAAATCGAGCACATTGGCGCTCGCGGCATTGAGAAACGCCGCGTTCAGCGCGTCGATCCGCGCGCTCCGGCCGATAATCGCCGCCTGTCGTCCGCCGGAAAAGGCCGCGAGCGCCTGCAGCGCGGTTTCGATTGTCGGCTCGCAGCAGCCCGTCAGAGCGACCGCAAAGAAGTTCATCAGCAAGCGCTTGGCCTGATGGACGACGGGCGGTTGCAGTGCGTCCCATCGCGTATCGACCACGAATCGCGCGAGCCGTTCGGTGATCTCGGAATTCCGCTCCATAATCATCCTCGCAAAAAGGGCCGGGAGCATCCGCCGCCCCGCGCGAAAGTGCAAGGATAGCGCGCGCCGGCAGCCAGCACCACGAGCGCTTAATACATTGCTCGCCCGTGCAGCCATCGTGTGTAATGATGCACGACATAACAATGAAGACGGCCGCGGGAAGAAGCGGCGCCCCAAGCAAGGGAGGACACGATGCGACGACGTGATGTTCTTCGCGGCACTGCATGCTTGGCCGCCGCGCTGGCAATTGGCCGCGCCGCCCGACGCCCGGCGCTTGCCGCGGCGCAGACAAAGCTCAAGGCGTCCGACGTCCATCCTCCCGGCTACCCGACTGTCGTCGCCGTCGAAAATCTCGGCAAGAAGCTCGAAGGGGCCACCAATGGGCGGCTTGGCGTTCAGATGTTTGCGTCGATGCAGCTTGGCGGCGAGAAGGAAGCCATCGAGCAGGCGCAGGTTGGCGCGCTGCAAATGGCACGCGTCAGCGTCGGCACGATCGGCCCGGTCATCGACGATCTCAACATACTCAATTTGCCGTTCCTGTTCCGCAATACCGCGCATATGCAGAAGGTGATCGACGGGCCGATCGGCGGCGAGCTACTTGGCAAGGTCACCGCCAACGACAAAGCCGGATTGATCGGATTGTGCTGGATGGATGCCGGCGCGCGCAGTTTCTATAACACCAGGCATCTGATTAAAAGCATCGCCGACCTCAAGGGTCTCAAAGTTCGCGTCATCGGCAATCCGATGTTCGTCGATATGGCCAACGCGCTGGGCGCCAACGGCATCGCCATGGGTTACGATCAGGTCTTCAGCTCGCTGCAGACCGGCGTCATCGACGGCGCCGAGAACAATCTGCCGAGCTTCGTCTTCGACAACCATTATCAGGTGGCGAAAAACTACACGCTGACCGAGCACCTAATCGTGCCGGAAATCCTGGTGTTCTCGCGCAAGACCTGGGACACGCTGTCCAAGGACGACCAGGCGCTCATTCAAAAATCCGCGCGCGAGGCGCAGGCCGAGGAGCGCGTGCTGTGGGAAGCCTACGAGAAGCAGGCCATGGACAAGGCGCGTGCCGGCGGCGTGCAGATCGTCGACACGATCGACAAAGAGCCATTCCAGGATGCGGTGAAGCCGGTCTGGGACAAATACGGTCCGCGCTTTGCCGAGTTGATCAAGCGCGTCCAAGCGGCCGATTGAGAAATTGCTGGTGATGAAGCCGGCGCTCCGCAGGCTGATGGATGCACTTTATGCCGCCTGCGTCGCCATCGCGGGCACGGCCGTGGTGCTGATTTCGGCGGTCATTCCCTGGGCGGTTTATACCCGCTACGTGCTCAATCGCGCCGCGTCCTGGCCGGAACCGATGGCCGTGCTATTGATGATCGTGCTGACATTCTTCGGCGCCGCGGCCTGCTACCGCGCCGGCCTGCACATGCGCATGTCGTTCTTCGTTTCGCTGTTGCCGCCGGGCCTGCAGAGCGCGATGGCCTTTGTCGTCGAGCTGCTGATGGCCTTGGTCGCGCTGTTCATGGCCGATTGGGGCGCGAAGCTTGTTGCCGCGACGTGGCAGAATTCCGTCGCCGACTTTCCTTCGCTGCCGGTCGGGGTGACGTATCTGCCGATCCCGCTCGGCGGCGCGATCCTTTTTCTCTTCGTCATCGAGCGGCTCGTGCTCGGCCCGTCGCCCACTCCGGCCGCCGAGCGCGACGCCGCGGCGTTCGATTAAACTCAAGGCGGACGCGATGGACATTTTCATCCTGCTCGCCACGATGCTCGCCTGTTTCGTGATCGGCATGCCGATCGCCTATTCGCTCGCCTTGGCGGCGATCGCGGGCGCCTTGTGGATGGGCATTCCTCTCGAAGCGCTGATGCTGAAAATTTCCGATGGCGTGAGCAAAGTGGCGATGCTCACGATTCCGTTCTTTGTGCTGGCGGGCGCAATCATGGCCGAGGGCGGCATGGCCAAGCGCCTCGTCGCGTTCGCCGACGTTCTGGTCGGCTTCACCCGCGTGCGCGGCGGCCTCTCGGTCGTCAACGTCGTCGCCACGACGTTCTTGAGCGGCATTTCCGGCTCCGCCGTCGCCGACACGTCCGCGATCGGCTCGGTGATGATCCCGCAAATGGAACGCAGCGGCTTTCCCCGCGTCTTCGCCACAAACGTGACGATCTCGGCCTCGGTGCAGGCTTTGCTGGTGCCGCCGAGCCACAACGCGGTGATCTATTCGCTCGCGACCGGCGGCACGATCTCAATCATTAGCCTGTTCATGGCCGGCGTCGTGCCGGGCCTACTCCTCGGCTTTGCGCTGGTCGTACTTTGCCTCGTCATCGCCTATCGCGACGGCCATCCGCGCGGCAGCGCGGTGCCGCTCCGTGAAGCGGCGAGAATCTCGATCGAGGCGCTGTGGGGCCTGATCACGCTTCTGATCATTCTCGGCGGCATTCTTGCCGGCGTGTTCACCGCGATCGAAGCCGGCGCGGTCGCCTGCGTCTGGGCGTTCTTCGTAACGATGTTCATTTACCGCGACTATCGCTGGCGCGACCTGCCCGCTCTGGTGCACCGGACCATGCGCACGGTGGCGATGGTGCTGACGCTGATCGCCTGCGCGTCGAGCGTCGGCTACATCATGGCGCTGACGCAAATGCCGGCCAAGATCACGGCATTCTTTCTGACGATTTCCAGCAACAAATACGTGATCTTGATGCTGGTGAACGCGCTGTTGCTCGTGCTCGGCTGCCTCGTCGACATGGCGCCGTCGATCCTGATCTCGACGCCGATTTTGCTTCCGGTGATGCTAAAGCTCGGCATCGATCCGGTTCACTTCGGCATGATCATGCTATTGAACCTCGGAATCGGGCTATGCCATCCGCCGGTCGGGGCCATTCTGTTCGTCGGCTGCGCGGTCGGCGACGTCACGATAGAGCAAGTATTGAGGCGCATCTGGCCGTTCTACGGAGTGATGTTCGCCGTACTCATGCTGGTGACCTATCTGCCGCAGATTTCGCTGTGGCTGCCGCGGCTTCTCGGGCTGTGAGGTCCGCCTACTCCGCAGGCACGGGTGCCGCGGTGGCGTCGGCCTCCATCACCGGACGCGCGAAATAAAGGAAGATAAGGAACAGCGCGGCGATGAAGCATGGCACGGCTGCGGCGAAGAAAATCCCGCCGACTTTGACGCCAAGTCCGACCAGGATGCCGGTGAGGACCGGGCCGAACACCTGGCCGACGCGGCCCATGCCCATCGCCCAGCCGATGCCGGTCGAACGGATCGCGGTTGGATACATGCCGGCGGCGACCGCGATCAGTCCTGTTCCGGTGCCGCCGACGAAGAAACCGGCGAGGAACGACGCCATGCCGAGCATCGCCACCGACGACGTGGCCTGGCCGAACCAGGCGAGCGCAAGCCCGCCAACGATGGCGCAGGGAATGAGGACGCGGAACGCGCCGGCCCGATGAACGGCCCAACCCGAGAGCGCGCTAGCGATGAAGCTGCCGAGATTGTTGAGCCCGATGATCAAGGCAGCGGCCGAGAGCGAGAAGCCCACCGAGTGCAAAACCGCAGGCGTCCAGAACGTAACGGTGACAAGGACCATGAAGATCGTGAAAAAGGCACCCAAAGAAGAAGTGTCGGTATTGCGCGACCTTCCATGAACAGATGTTTGACCGGGACGCCTTCGCGCGCCGGATCGGGCAGAGCGACAAGCTCCACGCCGGGTGGAGGCACGTCGCCCGGCATGATGCGTTCGAGCGTACGGCGCACTTCGTCCTGGCGGATATTGCGCGCAAGCAGAAAGCGGATCGATTCCGGCAGCCAGATTATCAGTACGACGGCGATAATCAGCGGCACCACCGCGCCGATGTAGAACACCGATTGCCAGCCGAAATTGGGAATGACCCAAGCGCTGGTCAGCGAGCCGATCAGGCCGCCGCCGGGGAATGACGCGAAAAGAACGGTCACGAACACGTCGCGCAGCCGCTTCGGGGCAAGCTCAGCGCCCATCGCCAAAAATGCCGGCGTCACGCCGCCGAGGCCGAGACCGGTACAGAAGCGATAGGCGAGCAGTTCGTTGAGCGATGTCGACTGCGAGGTCAGATAGCTGAAAATCGCAAACAAAACGACGGCGATGATCATGAACCATTTGCGGCCGAAAATATCGGCGAGCGGCCCGAACGACAGCGCGCCGACCGCGGCCCCAAGCAACCCGGCGGAGCCGACCTGGCCGAATTGCGGCATCGGCAGATGAATCACGGCGGCAATCGCCGGCGCGGTGTAGCCGATCGCCTGGGTGTCGAAACCGTCGAGCGCCGCCACCAGCATGCACAGAATCAAAACGCCGATCTGAAAGCCGGTCACCGGATGCCGGTCGATCAGTTCGATGACGTTAACCTTGATTGCGGCCATGTGCTTCCCCCTCATGCGGCGGCGCGCCGCACTGCTTCGCTTTCTTGGTTCCGCGATTAAGGTGGATAGGCTATTTTTTGCAAGGGTTTTGCAAGCGCGGTCTTTCAGAAGTCAAAGAACCAAAAAGCCGAGCGTTTTGCCCGCCCGCGCCGCTCGAGCGGTAATAACGGAAGATTGCCGCCATGCGTCGTCATAATCCTGGCGTCGCTGCGCTGCGTCGCGCGCTTTTATTCCGCCGCCAGGACCGCCCTGTCGCGCCCGGCCCGCACCAGCCGGCCCGGCA
>Ga0187781_10003873_pt1 | contig 11185 bp, 6 predicted proteins | sample 0715_SJ02_MP02_2_FD_132447 | JGI IMG/M metagenome (GOLD analysis project Ga0187781, IMG submission 132447) | Tropical peat soil microbial communities from peatlands in Department of Meta, Colombia - 0715_SJ02_MP02_20_MG | ecosystem: Environmental > Terrestrial > Soil > Wetlands > Peat | place...
ATGGCTTTGATACCCTGTTCGGCAATCACGTCGATGCCATCGCGGAAGGGGAAGAAGGCATCGCTGGAGGCCACCGCACCTTGCAGGCTCAGACCGGCATCCTGTGCCTTGCGGGCGGCGATGCGGGTGGAGTCCACACGGCTCATCTGGCCGGCGCCGATCCCCACGGTCTGACCGTTATTGCAGAACACGATGGCATTGGACTTGACGAACTTGGCCACGCGCCAGGCAAACAGCAGGTCGGACAGTTCTTGCGGGGTGGGTTGACGCTTGGTCACCACGCGCAGCTCGTCCAGCGCCACATTGCGGATATCCGGGGTTTGCACCAGCACACCACCGCCCACACGCTTCAGTTCGTAACGGTTGGCACCGGTTTCCAGCGGGATTTCCAGCACGCGTACATTCTTCTTGGCGGCGATGATGGCCTTGGCTTCTTCAGTGAAGGACGGGGCGATCAGCACTTCCAGGAACTGGCCGGTCACGGCTTCCACGGTTTCGGCATCCACCGGGCGGTTGAAGGCGATGATGCCGCCAAAGGCGCTGGTGGTGTCGGTAGCGAAAGCCAGCTTGTAGGCGCTCAGGGTGTCGCCAGCCACGGCCACGCCGCAGGGGTTGGCGTGCTTGACGATGACGCAGGCGGTCTGGTCGAAGGTCTTGACGGCTTCCCAGGCGGCATCGGCATCCGCGATATTGTTGTAGGACAATTCCTTGCCCTGCAGCTGGCGGTAACCGGAGATGGAACCGGCTGCCGGGTCCAGATCGCGGTAGAAGGCAGCGGACTGGTGCGGGTTTTCACCGTAACGCATGTCCTGCACCTTGACGAACTGGGCATTCAGGCGATTCGGGAAAGCCACGCGTTCCGGCTTGCCGCTCACCACGCCATCGGCCAGGCTGGTCAGGTAGTTGGAGATGGCACCGTCGTAAGCCGCGGTATGGGTGAAGGCTTTCTTGGCCAGTTCGAAGCGGGTGGTCTTGGCCAGCTTGCCGTCATTGGCCTGCAATTCGGCCGTCAGCGCGGCGTAGTCGGCAGCGTCGGTCACGATGGCCACATGGGCCCAGTTCTTGGCCGCAGAGCGCACCATGGTCGGGCCGCCGATATCGATGTTCTCGATAGCGTCTTCCAGCACACAGTCCGGATTGGCGATGGTGGCTTCGAAGGGGTAGAGATTGACGCACACCAGATCGATATTGCCGATATCGTATTCAGCCATCTTGGCCACGTGTTCCGGCAGGTCGCGACGGCCCAGAATGCCGCCATGCACCTTGGGATGCAGGGTCTTGACGCGGCCATCCAGCATTTCCGGGAAGCCGGTGTAATCGGACACTTCCGTTACCGGCACCCCATTGTCGGCCAGCAGTTTGGCGGTACCGCCGGTAGACAGGATATGCACGCCCAGTTTGGCCAGTTCCCGTGCAAATTCCAGAACACCGGTCTTGTCGGAGACGCTGATCAGCGCGCGTTCGATTTTGGTCATGTTTCTCTACCACCTTGGCTAATGAATGAAAAAAACTGCATTACTTGCGGCCTGATGCCCGTATCAGGCCCTGTCCGGTATGACTGCGGCTGCGCAGGCACAAAAAAACCGGCCATCCTGTATTACGGTATGGCCGGTTTTATCTTCATATCAAATCATACGACTTCATTTTTTTCCGCAGGGTATTGCGATTGAGCCCCAGTAGCTCTGCCGCCCTGGTCTGGTTCCCCTGTGTATGGGTCAGCACCACTTCGATCAACGGCTTTTCCACACAGGCAAGCACCATGTCATAGATGGAGGCCGGAATTTCGCCGTCCAGATCACGGAAATATTGTTCCATGGCCAGCCGTACCGACTGGGAAATATGTTCATTGTTTTGCATGCTTATTGTTCTGTCTTTGCATTCTGTCTGAGCACTGCGGCTCGCCCTGCGCCCCGGCGCCCTACCCTGTCCTGCCACAGCTCCGGCTAGGCCGGCAAACCTTCATCGATACCGGAATAATCATATTCCAGCCTCTCGGACCAGCCAGCCAACTGATCAAAGTAGCCGGCCACCGCCTGTCTTTGCACTACCGTATCCTCCAGCAGATACATGGCCTGGCGAAACGTGTTGGAGCCTCTCAGGCCGCGGGTATACCAAGCGATGTGCTTGCGCGCGATGCGACAACCGGAATACTCACCGTAGAACCGGTACAGATCATCCAGGTGCTCCAGCAATACCTGCCTTATTTCCGACACTTCTGGCGCGGGTAGCACGCTGCCGTTTTCCAGAAAGTGCTGGATCTCGCGAAATATCCACGGCCGCCCCTGAGCCGCCCGTCCTATCATCACCGCATCGGCACCGGTGTATTGCAATACCTGCTGTGCCTTGTGCGGTGAATCGATGTCACCGTTGGCAATCAGCGGGATGGCAATGCTTTCTTTCACCGCCTTGATGGTGTCGTACTCGGCCTCACCCCGATACAAATCGGCACGGGTCCGGCCATGCAGGGCCAGCGCGGCAATCCCGCAGTCCTCTGCCAGCCGTGCAATACGCAAGGCATTGCGGTGCTCGGGACTCCAGCCGGTGCGGGTTTTCAATGTCACCGGCACATCCACCGCCCGCACCACGGCGTCAAGAATGCGACCGACCAATGCCTCATCACGCAACAGCGCCGAGCCCGCCGCCACATTGCACACTTTCTTGGCCGGACAGCCCATATTGATGTCGATGATCTGTGCGCCGTGTGCCACATTGATACGCGCGGCCTCTGCCATCTGGGCTGGATCAGAACCCGCGATCTGCACGGAAATCGGCTCGACTTCGCCAGTATGATCGGCCCGTTTCAGGGTCTTGGTGGTCGTCCACAAGGCCTTGTTGGAGGTAATCATTTCCGACACCGCCATGGCAGCCCCCATCCGCTTGCACAGCATGCGAAAAGGTCGGTCCGTCACCCCGGCCATGGGAGCCACGATCAGCCGGTTTTTCAGGGTATAAGGACCAATGTGCATGGAGATTCGGCCAGCAAAGCAAGCAAAAGGGCGGCCATTGTACTGCTTTTTTTTTAAGCAGTACAAAAATTTTTGCCTATTTTTTGAGCAGAATCGATAGCCGAAGGAAATGGCGGCAAATCCGGAGGGGGAGAATTGGAAGTCAGCCGATAAGCCGGGTTCTGTCGTTGGACAGTCATTCCTCTAGGACTACCGTTACCAGCAGCCTCAAGCAACCTACCCGGGGACAACGCGAGCCACGTTAACGCCCCCCTATTTGGTCTTGCTCCTGATGGGGTTTAGCCTGCCGTCCGTGTTGCCACGTCCGCGGTGCGCTCTTACCGCACCTTTTCACCCTTACCTGTGCTGACAAGTCAGCCATCGGCGGTTCAGCTCTCTGTTCCACTTTCCGTCGCCTCACGGCGCCCGGCCGTTAGCCGGCATCATGCTCTATGGAGCCCGGACTTTCCTCCCCGCCACGGTTTGCACCGTCGCGCGGCGACTGTCTGTCTGACTTCCAGTTTGCGATTTTACCTGAAGCAGATCAAAGACGTGGCACTTTTTACCAGCGGCGAAATAATATTCATTTATACTATTGCCTCATTTTATGGGGAAATTGATTAATAATGGAGCTGAATCAGGCCAGGCTATCGCGTTTGCAGCTGCTTGGCACGCTGGTCATCATCACCCTGCTGGCATTGACGCTGGCGGGCTATTTCCTGCTGACCAGCTGGACTGATTTCCATGCCCGCCAGGACCAGATCGAATCTGATACCTACCAGCGCGCTCGCGACTACCTGCAGTCCTACAGCAACCATACCGCACTGACCCTGCTGGCTCTGCGCGACCACTCCACCGACAATCTGAAGCAACAACTGAAGGAGCAGGTAGACCAGGCCTATGATGTCGCCCAGGGCATCTGGCTACGTGAACATGGCCGCCTGCCTGATGAGCGGGTCAAGGCGCTGATTGTGGAAGCCCTGCGCCCACTGCGTTTTTTCCAGGGCCGCGGCTATTTCTTCGTCGATACCATGGATGGGCGCTGTGTTCTATTGCCCACGGCACCAGCGCTGGAGGGAAGTTCGCTGCTGGAGAACCGTGATGACCACGGCCGTTACATCATGAAGGCACTGATCGAATCGGTCAGCAATCCGGCCCAGCGCGGCTTCACTGCCTACCGCTGGTATCTGCCGGGCAGCCGGCAAATGTCGGAAAAAGTAGCTTATTCACGCCATTTTGCGCCATATGGCTGGGTAATCGGCAGCGGCGAGTATATTGCCAATGTGGAAGCCAGCCTGCAGCAGCAAGCCATCACCCTGCTCTCCCGCATGCATATGGGTCATGACGGCGACGACTTCATGATTGTCGATGGTCAGGGCGTGCTTAAACTCTACCCGGAAAATCCCTCGCTGCAAGGGCTGCACTACCTGGCTTTGCCGCCGGCATTACGCAAGCGCGTACTGGATGTGATGGGGCTTGGCCGTTATGGCGGTTTTCTCGAATACAGCATTCAAGAGCATGGCAGCCCCAGCCCCATTGCCCACCTGGCTTATGCCGAACAACTCCCTGGCTGGCAGTGGACTCTGGTCACCGCCCTGCACGTGCAGTCCATCCTCGACAGCAATGCCAAGGCCCGGACAGATTTGCACAAGCAATTGCTATGGCGTATCAGTACCACGCTATTGATGACCTTGCTGGCCATGGCCAGTGCTGCTGTTTTTTCCTGGTTTTTTGTGCGCTGGATGAATACATTGCTGGGGCGCTACCAGGCCGACCTGCAACGCAGCCATGCCGAGCTGGAAAAGAGCACGCGGGCGCTCAAGCTCAGCCATTTCATGATCGATCATGCCACCGATCTGGTCGCGCTACAGAATGCAGAAGGCGAACTGGTGTATGCCAATCGTGCGGCCCTGGATTGTATTGGCCCACAGCAGGAGGGCCGCCTACAGTTATTGGAGAAGCTGTTTTCCTGGGGCGGCAATACGCTGCCATTCACTTATGAAACCCGGCTGGAATGCTGCCAGGGGCATCTGCACCTTGAGGTGACGGTGACCGGCCTGGAATATCAGGGGCAGGCTTATTTCTGCTCCACCGCTCGCGACATCAGCCAACGCCACCATGCCGACCGTCAGCAGCGATTGGCGGCCAAGGTGTTTGAAGCCAGTACCGAAGCCATTCTGATCACCGATACCCATAACCGTATTCTGGCGGTCAATCAGGCCTTCACCCAGATTACCGGCTTTACCGAACAGGAAGTGCTGGGACAGCCCCCCTCCATGCTGGCCTCCGGTCAGCATGGCGAGGCGTTCTATACCGATATGTGGAATACACTGCGGGAGCGCGGCCAGTGGTCGGGGGAGATCTGGAATCGGCGCAAGAATGGCGAAGCCTTTCCCGAATGGCTGAATATCAGTGTCCTAAGCGATGAGCGCGGCCAGATCAGCCATTATATTGCTTTGTTTACCGACATTTCAGAACGCAAGGAACACGAAGCGCGCATCCAGCATTTGGCCGAATACGATGCGCTGACCGACCTGCCCAACCGCATTCTGGTCAATGACCGACTACAGCAAGCCATTCGCCAGGCAGAACGCCATGGAGGCCAGTTGGCGGTGCTGTTTGTCGATCTGGATCATTTCAAAAATATCAATGACACACTGGGGCACAATAGCGGAGACGCTCTACTAAGACAGGTAGCCGAACGGCTGAGCAATGCCGTGCGTGATCTGGACACGGTAGGTCGTACCGGCGGTGACGAATTCGTGCTGATCCTGCCCGCCATCAGCCAGCCGGACGAAGCGGCGCAGGTTGCCGAACGCATACTGCGGGCCATGCGCCCCCCGTTTGATATCGATGGCAACCAGTTGGTGGTGGGGTGCAGCATCGGCATCAGCCTGCTGCCCGATGACGGACAGGATATCCAGACCCTGTTGATGAATGCCGACCTGGCCATGTACCACGCCAAGGCACATGGGCGGAATACCTTCCGTTTTTACACCCGGGAAATGAATACCCAGGTGGCCGAGCGCTTGCAGATGGAAAACCGGCTACGGCGGGCACTGGAACAGAATGAGCTCTTCCTGGTATTCCAGCCACAATATGCAATAGACAGCCCGCAACTACTGGGGTGTGAAGTCTTGCTGCGCTGGCAGGACCCGGAAGAAGGCCTGATCATGCCATCCCGCTTCATCCCGGTTGCCGAGGACTGCGGTCTGATCGTACCGCTGGGCAACTGGGTATTGCGCCAGGCCTGCCAGCAGATGGCACACTGGCGCGAAACGGGATTGCCGCTCCCGCGTATTGCCGTCAATGTTTCAGCCAGACAACTGGCCCGTTTCGACTTCATCGATGAAGTGCGGGATGTCCTGCAAAGCACCGGCCTGCCCGGTCACTGCCTGGAAATCGAAGTCACCGAAAGTACCCTGATGGAAGATGCCGACCTGGCTGCCCGGCAGTTGGCCATTCTCAAGGCCATGGGAATTCGGTTGTCCGTCGATGATTTTGGTACCGGCTACTCCAGCCTGGCTTATCTGAAGCGTTTTGCGCCGGATACCATCAAGATAGACCGCTCCTTCGTCAACGATCTGCCAGCAGACAGCGAGGATGCGGCCATTGTATCGGCCATCATCCACCTGGCACGGGCGCTGGACATGGCCACCATGGCAGAAGGCGTGGAAACCGAGGAGCAGCGCAGCTTCCTGGCCCAACTGGGTTGCAGTGGTATGCAAGGCTATCTGCTTGGCCGCCCCTTGCCAGCCGAGCAATTTGTCAAACAGCTGCAGCACTGAAGCCGCTGTATCAAACCGCATCAGGCGGCTAGCAACTCGGCGCGACGGGGTCGGGGGATCAGTAGCGACACCAGACATGCCAGCAGCAGAATCAGCAAACCCAGCGCAATGGCATGGGCATAGCGATCGGTAAGCCGGGAAGCCGACTGGCTCCAGCCCTGTACCGCCGGCAACAGGGCAAAACTCAGGCCTGCGCCCAGATTGAACGCACCAGCATTCAGCCCCGGCAACAGCCCCGGCTGGGCGGCAGGCGACAACAATACGCCCAGGCCATTCAGCATGATATTGGCGGTACCGGCATAGGCAATACCCGCCAGCACGGTAGCAGCCACCATCCACCCAAGACTGTCCAGCCCCCAAAGTATCATCTGGGCCAAGGCGACCATGCTTCCCAGCAAGCCTAGCCGCAACACCCTGCCGTAACCCCAGTGCGGTGCCATCCGGCCCGCCAGCGGACCAAACAGCCAACCTGTCAGCGCATACGGCGTCAGCAACAGCCATGAGGCATCATCGGCAGCCAGACCAAATCCTCCACCTTCCTGCTGTGCATAAGACATCACCAGTCCATTGATCACCGCAAAAACCCCGGTCATGGTCAACACGGTTGTCAACAACAAGGCCCAGGTACTGCGTTGACACAGAACGGGCAGCGGCAGCAGTGGATGAGGGCTGTGCCGCTCCACACGCAGAAACAAGATGAAGGCCAACAGACCAAGCCCGGTCAGCAGAACAATGCCCTGCCCGTTGCCGTCAGCCCGGGTTCCCGCCAGATTCAGGGCAGCAAGCAGGCTGGCCAGCGAGATCACCAACCAGGCCACTCCGGGCCAGTCCATACGTTGACCCGCAGAAGGACGGGACTCCGGTGCGCAACGCGCAACCAACACACAAGCCAGTGCGGCGACCAGGGCAATGCACCAGAATACCGAGCGGAAACCGAAATGCGTGGCCAGCCAGCCCCCTGCAATGGCGTCAATGCCGGCAATTCCGCCATTGACCGCGGTAATTACCCCCATCAACAGACCATACTGCTTGGGATTACTGATCTGGTGATGCAGCATCAGCAGGCAGATCGGCACAACCGGGCCTGACACACCCTGAACAAGCCGTGCCAGCTGCAAGAATCCGATAGAGGGTGCCAGCGCGGCCATCACACTGCCTGCCAGCATCAGCAACAGCATGCCAAGCAATACGCGTCGTCTTCCCAGCATATCCCCCAGCCGCGGCAGGAACAGGGAAAACAGCGCAGCGGCCATGAAGAATGCTGTCTGTGACATGCCAACTGCGGCATCATCGGTCTTCAACTCGCGAGCCATTGTCACCAGTACCGGACTGAGCATGCTGGCATTGAGCTGAAACGCAACGCAGGCAGCCAGCAAGGCCGTCATCAAGCTGGCGGAGGAGGCTGCCGATTGCGCCTGCTTCATCGCCCGCCCTCCCCGATCCGGCGCAATGCATCTTCCACCATCTGCCAGAAATAACCCTGGTTAAGCTGTACCGCCACCTGGGTCAGGCAGTCTGCGGCGGCGGGGCTGCGAAAGTCTGCGACCGTCATGCCCAGCGTCAGCGTACCGGTCAGTTCCACATTCAGCGGAGCCTTGCGCACCGTCATCACCTGCGGGTCGATGACATAGGCCACGGCGCAAGGGTCATGCACCGGCGGGCATTCGAAGCCCTGTTCGCGGCGATAGCTTTCACCAAAGAAGGTCAGCAGCTCCTGTACAAAGCGGGCCGGGGCCGTATTCAGTGCAGCAATGCGGGCCTGGACCGCTGGCGTGGCCAATGCCTGATGGGTCAGATCCAGTCCTACCATGGTCAGCGGCCAGGGGGTATTGAACACGATATGCGCAGCTTCCGGATCAATCTTGATATTGAACTCGGCTACTGCACTCCAGTTGCCGGTATGGTAGCCACCGCCCATCAGTACCACCTCACGCACGCGGCCAACAATACGCGGTTCCTTACGTACCGCCAGCGCAATATTGGTTAATGCACCGGTAGGCACCAGGGTGATACTGCCGGGTGGATGATTCATCAGCAGCTCGATGATCAGATCCACCGCGTGGCACGGTTCCACCAAGCGGCTTGGCTGGGCCAGCAATGGGCCATCCATACCGCTCGTACCATGAATGGAGGGTGCCACTTCGATTTCACGTACCAGTGGCCGGTCACAGCCAGCAGCAATCGGCACGCGCATGCCGGCAATATCGGCTACGGCCAGGGCATTGCGCGTCACTTTGTCCAGTGTCTGATTACCCGCTACGGTTGTCACCGCCAGCAGTTCGATGGCCGGGCTGCCATAAGCCAGCAGCATGGCGATGGCATCGTCGTGGCCGGGATCGCAATCAAGAATGATTTTGCGTGCCATATTGTGTCCTTGCCGGTAGATGGGAACAGGATTGCCATGATTGATGACTCACAGCCAAAGCGATGCTGGCAGAAAAACCAGTACCCGGACTGGCACACCCTTGCACCTGCAGGGCTTATTGACTCTGCGGTAGCCAGTGCTCGACCAGCCTCACCCAAAAGCTGGCTGCAATGGGCAGAGCGGCATCGTTAAAGTCATAAGCCGGGTTGTGCACCATGCAGCTGGCTTCTCCATCGCCATTGCCGACAATGAAATAGCAGCCAGGCACCTGTTCGAGCCAGTAGGCAAAATCCTCGCTGCCGGTCAGCGGCTCCAGCTCCCCGATCACCTGTTCCTGACCCAAGCATTGGCGTGCCAGCAGCATGGCCTGACCAGTGATGAGATCGTCATTCACCAGCACCGGGTAACCATGCTGCAGCACGACTTCGGCCTGGGCACCAAAGCCGGCGGCATGCTGCTCGGCCAACAGCCGGATACGTTGATGCAGCAACTGGCGGATGTCAGGATGCAGGGCGCGCACGGTAAGACGCAGCTCGGCGGTGGCCGGAATCACATTGGCAGCTTCTCCGGCCTGTATGGCCCCGACCGTGACAACCGCAGTCTCCCGTGGCGGCACATTGCGGGACACGATGCTTTGCAGGGCCATGACCAGCGAGGCGGCGGCCACGACCGGATCGACGGCACGGTGCGGCATGGCACCATGGCCGCCAATGCCATGCAGCAGGATGGTAAGGGTGTCGGTGGACGCCATGAAAGGGCCGGCCCGGAAACCCAGCTTACCCAGCGGTATGCCCGGCATATTGTGCAAGGCAAAGATGGCGTCACAAGGGAAGCGTCGGAACAGGCCGTCCTCCAGCATGCGCTTGGCACCCGAGCCACCATGCCCCTCTTCTGCCGGTTGGAAAATCAGATGTACGGTACCGCTGAACCGCCGGCTGCGCGCCAGCTCACCCGCAGCCGCCAGCAAGATGGCGGTATGGCCATCATGGCCGCAGGCGTGCATCTTGCCATCGATGCGGCTGGCCCAGGGCAGGCCAGTCTCCTCCTGAATGGGCAGGGCATCCATGTCGGCCCGCAAACCAATGCTGGGGCCAGGCCCATTGCTCAGGGTGGCAACGATACCGGTGCCGCCTATGCCCTCGCAAATCTGATACCCCCAGGCCGCCAGCCGCTGCATCACCAGCTTGCGAGTATTGAACTCCTCGAAGCCCAGTTCGGGGTGGGCATGAATCTGCCGCCGCAGAGCGACCATTTCATCGCACAAGTCGGCAATACCGGGAAGAATGGCATCAGGCATTGAGAAGGTCTCCACAGATCGATATTAATCCGCAAGAGACTGGGATAATCCCCGCATCAGCGATACCGGACCAAAGTCCAGCACCGACTTCCATCCCAAATACCAGCTGACACCAGCCTGCGCTTCAGTCAAAGCGCAGGGTATAACGTGACTCCACCGAAGTATCCGTGCCAACCCGCAACACCAGCGACCACCCTTTGCTGAGCTGGTAGGCCAGTTTGACAGCCTGGTCCGCACTGGTCACGCCATATTCATAGCCAAGATAGAGTTCGCGGGTAAGCTGGCGCCCCACGGTCACCACTTGCTCGGCCGGGCTGACCGTACCATTGGATAGGGTTCTCTCCTTGCGGCTGGCCATGCCCAATTCATCGAAGATGCCCATATGCTCGTTCAAGGAGCCGGCCAGCATCATGCCAGCCGATGCTGCCATGGCAGCATCATCACGGTCGCCGCTGGCGGCATGCCCCAGCACCAGCCAGGCCAGTTTATCCTTGTCCTCCATGGCCTCGTCCGCCACCAGGCGGATACGCGGTGCATTGGCACTACCGGAAACCTCCACGCCGGCACCGACCGGTGACAGGTGGCGCTTGGCCACCACATTGAGCAAGGGATTGTCCAGTGGGCCGACAAAGCTGATGATGCCCTGTTCGATATCCAGGTCCTGTCCGTAAGCCTTGTAGCGCCCTTTGACAACGCGTACCTGTCCCCTGGCTGCCGGCGCCTGTCCTGGATTGGCAGAAACCTTGACCACCCCGGTCAACTCGACATCCAGACCCTGGCCGGTAAAACG
>Ga0187781_10003874_pt1 | contig 11184 bp, 9 predicted proteins | sample 0715_SJ02_MP02_2_FD_132447 | JGI IMG/M metagenome (GOLD analysis project Ga0187781, IMG submission 132447) | Tropical peat soil microbial communities from peatlands in Department of Meta, Colombia - 0715_SJ02_MP02_20_MG | ecosystem: Environmental > Terrestrial > Soil > Wetlands > Peat | place...
AGCCGTCGGTGAAAAACATGGGCTGCGAAATGATGGTGGCCTGGAGGCCAGCATCTTTGATCGCCTTTTCGAGAGCATTCGCGGTGCCAACAGGAACAGGAGTTACGATCGTGAGAATCGGGGGTTTGGGGGCGAGCCGAATAATCCGCAGAGCGACATCGTTCAAGTTTTCCGGCTTGTCCTCTGCCAGGAAGATGACGCCCGTACGACGGGCGAAGGTCTCGACATCGGTCGAGTAGGCGAGTCTTCCGGCGCGCACGTTTCGGCGGATGATTTCCTTGAGGTTCTTCTCATAGAAGGGGATATTACCCTGCGCCATTTCGACCATGCGGCTGCGGTCGGGATGGCAACAAGAGACCGGGGTGCCAAAATCTGCCAGGCAGGCGGAAATGACTGTCCCCAGATACCCTGAACCATATACCCCGATCTGCATGTGCTTCCCCCGTTAAACCGGCCGAAAACCCGCGTCAGAAGTGGCATTCAGCGGGGATCGCCGGATCCGCTCTCTTTTATCTACAGCCACGCCGGAAGGTTTTCAACGCACGGGAGGGAGATGTACCTGTACAGGTCCCCAATGCTACCGGCGTAACTGAAGAAAGTAACCGGCGAGCGTTACGGAAGGGTCATCGGGAAACCAAGCTTCGGCCAAGCACGACAGGCGCCAAATCGACCCAACAGTTCGGCGACTCTTCCCGAACAAACGTCAGGCGTTCCAACAGGATACGGCGGCTGCCGGAGTACTGTTCCCAGCGGCGTCGAGCCGTCTCGAAAGCCGTTTGCGCGGGCAGTTCACCCCCCATTTTGACAATGGTCAGGTGGGGAATGTAAGGCCACTCTTCTTTGAAGGCCAGGACGTCGGCATTGAGTTTGCCGTGCAGATCACACATGCGCGAAGCAGCGGCGTCGACCCGAATAAAGACGGTCGGGGTCACCGGAACGAAGGTTTCCACCTCTCCCAAAGTGACGTGAAAAGGTTCTTCCTTGCCGCAAATCCGCTCCAGCATCTGGATTGCAGAGCTCTCCGTGCCTTGCAGGGGGCGGGGAGGAAGAATAGTGAGATGGGCCGCGAGATGAGGGAGTTCGGGGTGCAGTTCCCGCCGAAGCTTCTCGACGAACGCTCCCGCTGCACCGCGGACGTACGCCACCAATGCATACCGGGAACTCTGCATAACTGGAAAGAAATTATACCGCGCTGCTCAACCGACTTCATGGGCAAAGCCGTGTGTCGGGTGGAACGTCTTGGAACGAAGATGGATCTGGCGATAGAGCGATCGAAACGCTATGGTCATTCGTAAAGCGGAAGATGCCGGGGCGTAGCGCAGCCTGGTAGCGCACCTTCCCTGGGTGCTGTAATCCAGCCTGCACCACAGCGAGTTGGATTGCTTCCGGGTAGCGGATCACGTGCGGATTGGTGACCATCGGTCCAGAACAGAGGCGGAGAACAAATGAACAGCGTAGTGTAAAATCCTACCTTCCCACTGAACAAAAAATGTGTGTCACCGACCCTGTCTTGAAACCGGCCCCCAAGCCGCACCGCTTGGTTTTGACGAGATGGGCATTGTGGCTGCTTCTGGCTGCGCTGACCGGTTGCTGCGTCAGGGCCGAGGCTCAACAACGGGCAACTCCCACTCGAAATGCCGCGGCGGCCAAAGAGGGCGCGTCTTTATTTCGCAGCGGGTGCGCTCCCTGCCACGGGCTCAATGCACGAGGGGGAGGTCGCGGTCCGGATCTCACGTCTGGCAGATGGACGCACGGGTCCTCCGATGACGAAATTTTTCGCACGATCACCCAGGGCGTTCCGGGCACCGAGATGCCGGCCAATGCTTTCGAAGATTCTGAGACTCGCGCGATCATTGCCTATCTGAGATCGCTGACGCCGCCCAAGAGCATCGCCGTGCCAGGTGATGCGGCTAAGGGGAAGTCGATCTTCTTCGGCAGCCTGGGCTGCTCGGTCTGTCACATGGTGGGCGGTGCGGGCGGGGTGCTCGGGCCCGATCTGTCGCGTGTGGGCGCGGCTCGGTCGGTGTCTTACCTGGTCGATTCCATTCGTGATCCCGATAAAGAACTCAGCCTCGGCATGATCGATCCGAACAATTACTACGTCGTGCCGCTGGTCTACGACACGGTGACAGTGGTCACGGCCAGCGGCGAGAAGATAACCGGTGTCGCACGCAATGAGGATACGTATTCCATTCAGATGATTTCCACGTCGCAGCAACTGCGGTCGTTCCTGAAAAAAGATCTGAAAGAAGTATCGCACCAGCGTCGGTCGCTGATGCCACCATATTCGGAGGACGCGCTGGATGCCGTACAACTCCAGGATCTGATCGCTTACCTGGCAAGCCTGCGAGGCTTCGACGAAAGGGAAGGCCGATGAAAAAGGCGCTTCTCCTGATTTTGATTCTGGGTGCGGCCGCTGCCCCGGCGCAGGTGAGCTACGAGCGCCTGCTGGGCGCCGCAGACGAACCCCAGAACTGGCTCACATATTCTGGCAGATACCCGGGATGGCGCTACAGCAGGCTCCATCAGATCGACCCATCTAACGCTTCGCATTTGACGATGCAGTGGGCCTTTCAAGTCGGCGATCTCGGGCAGTTTGAAACAACGCCCCTCGTCGTCGATGGCGTGGTTTATGGAACCGGCCAGAACGATCGCGCGTTCGCCATCGACGCCCGCACCGGACGGGCCATCTGGCGATACCAGCGCAATCTTCCGGACAAACTCCAACCCTGTTGCGGCAGGGTCAACCGCGGGTTTGCGATTCTAGGCAACCGCCTCTTCATGGCAACGCTGGACGCGCATGTGATCGCGCTGGATACCAAAACTGGGAATCTTCTGTGGGACGTCACGGCAGCGGACTATCACCGGGCCTATACCTTTACTATGGCTCCGCTAGCGGTGAAGAGCGAAGTGATCGTGGGAGTGTCCGGCGGGGAATACGGAGTTCGCGGATTCATCGACGCGTACGAGGCGGCGACCGGCAAGCGGCTGTGGCGCTTCAACACAGTTCCCGGGCCGGGCGAACCTGGGCACCAAACGTGGAAGGGAGACTCGTGGAAGACTGGAGGAGCCCCTGCCTGGATCACAGGTACGTATGATCCGGAACTCAATCTGCTGTATTGGCCCACAGGAAATCCTTCGCCCAGCAACTATGGGGATGAGCGCGAGGGCGACAATCTCTACAGCAATTCGCTACTGGCCCTAGACCCCGATACTGGAGCGCTGAAGTGGTATTTCCAATTCACTCCGCACGATCTCTATGACTACGACGCCACTCAGATTCCCATCTTGATTGACGCGCAATGGCAAGGCCGTTCCCGGAAACTTCTCGTCCAAGCCAATCGCAACGGGTACTACTACGTGCTCGACCGCACCGACGGCAAATTTCTTTTCGCCAAGGCGTTCGGCACCGTCACCTGGGCCACAGGAATCGACAAAGATGGCAAGCCCACTGTCAATACGAGCCTCAAGACGACGGCGGAGGGAACGCGGGCCTGTCCCGGAGCCTTGGGACTGACTAACTGGTTCTCCCCTTCGTACAATCCGGATACCGGCCTGCTGTACGTTACGACTTCCGATGAGTGCGACATCTTCAACAGCGCGCCGCAGCCTTACCGCGCCGGCCACGACTTTCTGGGAAGTGTGTACGTGCCTGACCCGGTGGTCCGTCCGACGGGTGCTTTGAAGGCAATTGACGCTTTGAGCGGCGACGAAAAATGGTCGTTTCCTTATTTCTCGAATCCCAACGGAGGAGCGCTCTCCACCGCGGGCGGCATGGTGTTTGGCGGCGACTCCGACGGCAACTTCATAGCCCTGGATGCCCGGACGGGGAAGGACCTGTGGCACGTGCAGCTTGGCGCCGCGATTTATTCCACGGCGATCACGTTTGAGGTGGATCACAAAGAGTTTGTTTTGATTCCGGCGGGTTCTGCGCTGTTTGCCTTCGCACTGCCCGATTAGTCTTCACCGTTCTCCCTGACCTGGAACGGCGATCCGATTCCTGCAAGGTCGGTAAGCGTAGGGTTAGACCATCCGTCCTGCACGCCTGACAAATCGAATGGGTGGAGGACATGAAAACCCCGTTTCTGGACCGTGAGGGGAGCGTGGAAGTACGGCCAGATACGATCCGCATTCCAGGAAGCACCCTTCACGGGGGTATCTTTTTTGGAGGGATCAGGGAGCAACTTCTGGTGTTTTAGATGGTTATAGTAGAGGTGAACAAACGCCGGGACGTACTGCCCCCGCACTCACCCGCAGAATCCTTCACGCTTACGCGTCGGCAACTCATGCAGAGTACTGCCGCTGTTGTAGCTTCGTCGCTGTTACCCGCATGTGGCTCTGCGAATAACACCACCAGCCTTCCGCAGGCGAATCCGCAGCCGGTGCCGGCCGGGCCCTTGACCCAGGCTTCTCTGATCGTCACCGCTGTACCCACGGGCGTAATTGGACCCGCCTTCGCGGGGCTCTCCTATGAAAAGTCTAAACTTTACACACCGATCTTCAGCGCCTCCAATACCGATCTGATCGGCATGTTCGACCGCCTCGGTCCCAGCATCCTCCGCATCGGCGGGAACTCAGTAGACAGAAATGTCTGGACGCCGAACGGCCCTGGTCAGACTGAGGGTCAGATCGCACCCAGCGATGTCGATTCACTCGCTGCCTTTGTTAAGGCCGCCGGCTGGCAGTGCCTTTACGGCATCAACCTGGGCGGTGCGGCCACTGGTGCAACGACACCCGCGTTGGCCGCGGCCGAGGTTGCTTACGCCGCGCAGCAGTTCGGCTCGTCGCTGCTCGGCGTCGAGATCGGCAACGAGCCCGATCTCTACGGAGATGCCGGGAACTACTTCGCGGGCAACTGGTCGCTCTCCCAGTTCCTTACTCTCTGGGGCCAGTTCCGAGCAGCAATTCTTGCCAGCACGACCAGTGTCGCGATCACCGGTCCGGCTGACGCCAGCAACGAGTCGACGTGGACCGTTCCATTCGGCGAGACCGTCACCAAGAGCGAGATTACGCTGCTCACCCAGCACTACTATCGTGCCAACGGCCAGCTGCCCACTTCGACCGCTGCGTTTCTCATCACGCCGGACCCGACACTCATCGCAAATCTTGCAATCCTTGAAGCCGGCGCCCTGAGTATCGGCGTCCCGTACCGGATGTCCGAATGCAACTCCTTTTACAACGGCGGATCGAGCGGCGTCAGCGATTCCTACGCTTCCTCGCTCTGGGTCATCGACTACCTGTTCAACTGCGCCCAGGGCGGAGCCTCCGGTGTGAACTTCCATGGTGGAGGCGACGGGCCTGGATATACGCCGATCGCCGACAATAATGGCGTGGTCGTCGAGGCGCGTCCCGAGTTCTACGGCATACTCCTCTTCACACTCGCCGGGCAGGGCACTGTTTACACAACTCAGATCTCCGCTGGATCACTCAACGTCACTGCCTACGCGGTCAAGACGTCTTCGGGCGGCCTCAACCTCATTGTCGTCAACAAGGATCTCACTCAGAACCTTGAGCTCACGACGCAACTTCCTCAGAGCTCGAGCTCTGCCACACTGATCGCCATGACCCAGCTCACGAGCGGAAACACAGGGCCAGACCTCTCAGCAACCTCGGGGGTCACCATCCAGGACGCCACCCTCAATCCAGACGGCTCGTTCTCTCCATCAGCCGCTTATACACTCAACCCTGGCAGCACCCAGCTTACATGCTATGTTCCTGCGCTCAGCGCAGTTCTGATTCAGATTTCCTAGAGCCACAACCTGTGGTCGAACCAGCGTTCGTCCTGAAACCACTGGTCCGGCCGCCGTCGATATGCAACAGCATCCCGGGCAACGGCCGCGCCCGCCGCCCCAGGTTTCCGTCCCCGCGCCACCAACCCCGCTCCCTGCAGCGCCTGTTTCACCCAGCTGTAACTCAGCTCGATTCCGTGCTCGGCCCGCAACTTCTTGTGAAAGTGCTGCACGGTCAGATCGAAATACTTCTCCGGGTATGGATTTGAACCCAACGTCGAACAAGAATGGCCAGTCGGCCTCCCGGAATCCAAGCCCGTTTCTGGACAATGTTCTACTGATCCGCCGATCCGAGCTGTACGCGCCTTCCGATCGCTATACGAAAAAACTCCATCCGACCTCTTCTTCCTATAAATTACGCCGCCTCGTTGTTTGCAATATCCCATCCGGCTTCTGTACTCGTATCCAAAGTTCCATCCGGTTTTTGCTGTGCGTAGTCGAACTGGATCTTGGCAAAGTGCAGCGCAAACTGGTCAGTTGGATCGGCAGCCGCGTTGTCCGAAATCTGGTAGCTGGAGATGGCAACTTCAGTGAGAGTGATTGTCAGGAAATCCGCACTACCGCCGGTTTTGCGGCAGCTTAAGACCGCATCTTTGATCTGCTGATCGCTCGCGCAAGCGAGCATCAGCTTCGGACTGGCTGCGTCTACTGCCTTGGAGAAGTGAAAATCCTGCATGGACACCTTACCAGTTTCTCCCGATGCGGCCGTCGCCATCGCTTGGGTCTCACCCCAAGACCAGCTCAGAACCGTAATTTCGCCCTGGTGCTTCGCGTCGGTGCTTTCACCTTGGATCCCATCTATTTTCAAAAAGCAGTCGATAGCCACCGGTTTCTCCTTCTAGTAGATTTTTCACCGGGCGCCTTGCGGCGGGTCCCGAAGAAAACAAATGTTACACATTTGTACACTTTCGGCAACGACTAGGCTGCAACTGCCGTCGGGCAGCTTCCAGCTTTCGGTCCCGTCCGGCAATGAATCTCGCGCTCACGTTCGGCGCACATGTTCGCAGTGACGGGGCAGATGGCACGATTCAGGCGGATATTGTTGTAATGCTTAGTTGTAATGCTTAATGGAGCCGCACCTAAATGCAGCCCATCATCCGGCGAAAGCGGAGTCAGCGAGCTGGATGCATTCGCTTGCGAAGCCAGGCAGGCCATAAGGCTTCGCGGAATCCAAGCCCGTTTCTTGATAACTTCCCGTTGGCCGAGCATCCATTCCGATACACTTTCATCGCAGTTTGTGCCACACACGGAGGCAATCCGAACGCAGGTTGTGGGTCAAAACCACACATCGTTTGTTATAACGAAGCAATGCCCTGCACAAATAGCCAGGATTGCCAAGTGCTGGTATCGAAGACTCTCATTCGTTGGGTTTGGCTCTGCTGGTTGGTGGGTTTGTACCTGTTCTGGGCAGGCACTTGTCGTGCACAGGACAACTATGAAATCCAGGTTTATCCCTCCGAAACCATGGCGCCGAAGACTCTGTTAGTGGAATTGCACAGTAATTTTACGGTGGAAGGCAGCACAACCACGCAGTTTGGCATGCTGCCGACCGAGCATCAGGAACATGAAACGATTGAACTAACTCAGGGCATCAATGACTGGTCCGAAATTGGGCTGTACATCTTCACTGCGGAAAAGAGCGGCAACGGCATCCAGTGGGTGGGCGATCATATACGACCTCGCGTGCGTGTCCCGCCACGCTGGCGTTGGCCGGTTGGAGTCAGTCTGTCGAGTGAGTTTGGATACGCGAGACCGAATTTCTCCAATCCGACCTGGTCTTGGCAACTCATGCCCATTGTGGATCGAACCATCGGTCGTTGGTACTGGTCGGTAAATGGAACCATGGTATGGAACGTCCATGTTGTTCCACCTCCGCCAGACTTTACTCCCGCGCAAAAACAGGCGTACTACAGCGATGTTGCTCCCCGTGGCGTGACCTTCGATCCGGCGGCAACTCTCACCTACGCGCCATCGAAATATTACAATTTCGGTATTGAATATTATTCCTACTACGGGGAATGGGGGAATTTCGTCTCGCTACACAATCAGCAACAGCAGATTTTTCCAGTGGTTAATCTGTTTGTGTCCCCCAAGTGGGAGATCAACTTCGGAGCCGGTTGGGGCGCCACCGCGGCCACCGACCACTTAATCGTGAAATGCATCATCGGGCGTTCTTTTGACTGGTCTCATCATCGCGCGGGCAGCTCAAAGAGCATGCAGTAGGTCAAACTATTCTTGATGAATCGTCGAACATTCATTGCTCGGGTGGGAGCGGCCTTGGCTGGCACGACCCTGGCGCCTACATTCCAATGGGCGCAAAACCAACCTGACGTAAGACTCGAAATCGCGCCTCTAGAACTTGAGATCGCGCCCGGCAAATTGATCCAAACCATGGCCTACAACGGGCGCGTTCCTGGTCCGCTGATTCGCTGGCCCGAAGGCAAGCCGCTCGTCATCGATGTGCTCAATCGAAGTCCGGTTGCGGAGATCGTCCACTGGCACGGACTCGAAATTCCGGCAGAGATGGACGGGGCCGCAGAAGAAGGCAACTCGATGATCCCGCCCGGAGGGCAATTTCGCTACGCCTTCACGCCCCGTCCCTCCGGATTCCGCTGGTATCACACGCATGCGTTTGCTGGGCACGACCTGAAGCGCGGCGGATATACAGGACAGTTCGGCTGTTTCTATATCGAGCCTAAAACTGACGCCGGTGCGTACGATCAGGAGATTTTCCTGACCCTGCATGATTGGAAGGCGTATCTGGCGGCTGGCGGCGACTCCTCTATGGATGCTGCCTACGATTACTCGACGATCGACGGTCGCATGCTCGGCTATGCCGATCCGATAAAAGTGCACGCAGGACAGAGAGTACTGCTGCGTGTTCTGAACGCGAGTGCAAGCATGATTCATTGGCTGGCGCTCGCTGGACATGAGCTTACAGTAATCGCCATGGATGGCAATCCGACGCCGAAGCCGACCTCAACGTCCGCAATTCGTTTAGGGCCCGCTGAACGAGCCGATGTGCTGGTTACCATGAACCGCCCGGGAATCTGGATTCTGGGAGAGACTCGTGACCAAATGCGTAAGGCGGGGATGGGAACTGTGATCGAATACGCCAACCAGCAGGGTAAGCCACGCTGGATCGAACCACCGGAAATTTTGTGGGACTATCGCCGATTTGCCAAGCCTCAAGCGGCCCTTACCCAGACTGATCAGGTCATACCGTTGCGCTTCGAATCGAAGTTTCACGGCCAGGGAGCTGTCGCCACTTGGACCATCAACGGAAAGTCATTTCCGAATACCGAAACGATCATGCTGCGGGAAGGGCGACGGTATCGGTTGCAGATGATTAATCGCAGCGGAGATGAGCACCCAATGCACCTGCATCGCCACACTTTCGAAGTCACAAACATCAATTCACAGCCGCTCTCAGGACTGTACAAAGATGTCGTAGTTGTGCCGGCAAATGGGACGGCAGAGGCGGATTTTGTCGCGAACAATCCCGGTGCAACTCTGTTCCATTGCCACAATCAGACTCACATGGACTTCGGATTCATGACCCTGCTGCAGTACGCCTGAATGGATGTGTTTTTCCTTCGGAGGCCAGGGGCACTAGAACTCGAACGCCCCAAGAATAGGAACAAGTCGGCGCTTCAAGCGTGTCCTTGACGGCGGGTCGTTTCGTTGGCGAAACTAGCGCAAGTGGCAAACCAGAAACAGCTTGAGATACTCAACCAAGGCGTCGGAGTATGGAATCAATGGCAGACTCAGAGTTCTGCACTTGAAGTCAATCTCGAAGGCGCCGAACTCAGTGGGGCCAAATTAAAAGGAGTCGACTTCCACTCGACTCTTCTCAATGAAACCCGCCTACGGGAAGTCGACTTGAATGGCGCCAACCTCAACGGAGCCATGCTTTTCCATGCTGACCTCTATAAGGCTAACCTAAGCGGGGCCGATCTCAATGATGCCGCTCTCTGCTATGCCCACCTCGATGGTGCGAACCTCAGTGGTGCTGACCTTAGGAAGGCTAACCTGAGCGATGCCAACCTCAGGGAGGTTGACCTCAGGGAAGCCGACCTCAGAGGAGCTTTTCTCTTTAGGGCCTTCTTTAGCAAAGCCGACCTCCGTGGAGCGAACCTCAGCGGTGCCCATCTTGATGACGCCAATCTCAGCGATGCTGATCTCAGCGGAGTTCGCCTTACTAGGGCACGCCTCAGCAGAGCCAATCTCAATAATGCCAACCTCAGCAACGCTGATCTGACGGAAGCGGACTTGAGCGGAGCTACGCTGGTGAGAACAAACTTTACAAAAGCTACTCTCACTGGTAGCAACGTTTACGGAGTCTCCGTTTGGAATGTCGACCTGACAGAAGCAACACAAAGTAATTTGGTCATTACTTCCAAAGAGGAGCCTGCGATTACTGTCGACAACCTCGATATCGCCCAGTTCATTTACCTGCTACTGAACAATGACAGACTCCGGAAGCTGATCGATACCATCACCTCTAAAGTCGTTCTAATTTTAGGCCGGTTCACTCCCGAACGGAAGGTCGTGCTTGATCGAATTCGGGAAGAGCTGCGGAATCGCAACTATTTACCGGTCCTATTCGATTTCGAAAAGCCCTCAAATCGCGATCTGACCGAGACGATATCCACACTGGCGCACATGGCAAAGTTCGTCATCGCCGACCTCACGGACGCAAAGAGCCTGCCGCAGGAACTAGCCAGCATTGTGCCGTTTCTGCCATCTGTGCCGGTGCAGCCTATCCTGCTAGCCTCTGAGCGGGAATGGGGGATGTATGAGCACTTCCCGCGGTATCCATGGGTCCTCAACGTGGTGCGGTACGAGACGGTGGTCGACCTTCTGGCGAACCTCCCCGAACGGGTGATCGGGCCAGCTGAGCAGTGGCTCGCGGTGGCAACAAAGGGGTAGGTCTGCCCTTTTCTTGATTGTTGCGGTCACATCCGCACGGTTCCGGTGCCGGACTGGGTGAAGCGGGCAATCGACGAATGGACAGTGTCTGCTGGACTCACTTCAGGGCCACTGTTCCGAGCCGTCAACAAGGCCGGAGGGACGTGGGGAAATGGATTCACGCCAAAGGTGATTTGGTCGATCGTTAGAGAGGGAGCAGCGAGCTGCGGCCTCGCAAGGCTTGCTCCACACGACTTGCGCAGCTATGCCGAATACCGGACTATACCGAATCGCACATGAAAGTTTCGTATTTGGCGCGGAGTTGGCGCACAACCACGATCAGGGCAATTCGGCATAGCCGGGAGGGGTCAAAGGCCTTTCAGAAAAGTCAAGAGGTCATCATTCGGCCGATAGAGACCAGCTTGTGCGTTGATCGGACTCGTCTTTGCGAGCATCTCTTCCTTGATGGCGAGATTGGCGTCCA
>Ga0187781_10003876_pt1 | contig 11180 bp, 9 predicted proteins | sample 0715_SJ02_MP02_2_FD_132447 | JGI IMG/M metagenome (GOLD analysis project Ga0187781, IMG submission 132447) | Tropical peat soil microbial communities from peatlands in Department of Meta, Colombia - 0715_SJ02_MP02_20_MG | ecosystem: Environmental > Terrestrial > Soil > Wetlands > Peat | place...
GGAGGTGGTGGGGGGGGTGGCGGGGGCGCCAGCAAAATCGAAGACATTAAGGTCTTCGGCAGCGCTTCCGTGTAGATCAGCGGTATCAGGATCAGAATGGCAAGAAAGCCAACCTGAAGCGCCATCGACACCATCATCGTATAGCGGTTGTTGGTGCGCTTCCTGCTTCCGACAGTCGACTCAACCATTTCTTCAAACATGTGTCGCTACTACCTCCTCCCAGCGGTGACGAGTCGCGGTTGCCCGCCCTCGGTGCTCCGGGTTTTGTTGCCGGCTGCGGTTCCGGTGCCTGCTACAACGCTTTGTCCCCGCCAGCTATTCCAAGCGACGACCAGCGGTGCAGCGATACCAAAACTGGAATACGTTCCTACTACGATCCCCACCACCAGAGCAAAAGCAAACGCTCTTAGCACCTGGCCGCCCATCAGGAACAGGACGAGCACGGTAAGGAAGGTCAAGCCGCTGGTCAGAATCGTTCGCGACAATGTCTGATTGATCGATTTGTTGACCACCGCCGCGAACGGTTCTTTCCGCAACAGCCGGTTGTTTTCTCGGATGCGGTCAAAGATGACGATGGTATCGTTCATCGAATAACCGACCAGAGTCAACAATGCGGCGATTACGGTCAGCGAAATTTCAAAGCCGAAAATCTTGAACAACCCGAGAGTGATGAGCACATCATGAAACACTGCAAGGACCGCTGCCAACCCGAAAATTATGCGATCCACCACTCGCAGGAAAAAACCGAAGGTGCCCTTGGACACCCACCCACTGCTGCCGCCAATTTGCCCACCGTAGAAGCGAAAGGCAATATATAACAGCATGCCTGCCAAAGCATAGAGGGTAACGCGAATAGCCTGCAGGCGTAATTCGGCGCCGACCTTGGGACCCACGATCTCCACATTGCGAATGGCGAACGGGGCCAGGGAGTAGTTCTCCTTCAACGCAGAAAGGACCGCCGGGGTCATGCCCGCAGCGGCGCTGAGGTCGTCCAGATTGGTCAGGACCCCGCCTTTATCCTTGTCGCGGAAGGCGAGAAGGCTTTTGGCCAGTTGTTGGTACTTGTCTCCGGCGTTTACGGAAAGCCCGAGTGGATCCCTCTGGGCAAGAAAATTGGCGAGGGCAGTGGGAGTGACGGAATTGAAGTCCGGCTTGCCGGCGCTGCTAACCCCATAGGTGGCGGCTAGCGCGGTGAGCACCTTGGCTTTACCTTCATCCAAGGCTTGGTCGGCTTGACCGGTCTGCTCCACGAAGATCATCACCTCGTTGGAATTGGGGCTGGCGAGGTCGCTGATGCCCTGAATTTCACTGGTGCCCAAGCCTTGCGCCCTGAGGCCGGCGCGCAACTTGTCCACATCCGGCGGGTGGGCGAAACGCACGTCCACGTTGGTGCCGCCCCGGAAATCGATTCCGTACTTGATGCCACCCTTGAAGTAGATCGCCGACCAGCCAATGAGCAACAAAAGTCCGCTTAAGCCGAAGAAATACTTGGCCTTGCCCATCCAATCGATGTTGGGCTGTTTGAAAAGCTCGATCATTCCGTTTTGTACTTCCCTTCTTTAGACTCCAGCCGGTTTGCGTTTGTTCCCGGGAGTGTACCTGGGGAAAGGCTACAAACCGCTCCTCTGTTAGTACTAAAACCTTGGCGCATCGGCGCTCACTTTGCTCCCGCCGCTCGACCCATGTCTTCGCGAAAAAACGCAAAAACCACGGGTCTAAGGACCCGCCACTACTAAATGCTCAACTCCGCCTGACGATCCATCTTGGTCAGGTGGTACTGGAAAATCGCCTTGGATACGTAGATCGCGGTGAAGATGTTGGCAATCAAACCAATGGTCAGGGTCACGGCAAAGCCGCGAATCGGACCCGTACCGAAAATAAACAGGAAGAAGGCGGAGACCACCGTGGTCACGTGGGTGTCGATGATGGTCAGGAAAGCTTTGCTGAATCCAGCATCCACGGACGCGGAGGATGACTTCCCGTTGCGCAGTTCTTCGCGGATGCGTTCGAACACCAGAACGTTGGAGTCTACACCCATACCGATCGTCAGAATTACTCCCGCGATGCCTGGCAATGTCAGGACCGCACCGAACATGGCCAAGGCTGCCAGGAGGATGACGAGGTTCAGCAACAACGCGAGTACCGCATTGACGCCGGACAGCCGGTAGTAGAAGACCATGAAGATCATCACCACCAGCAAGCTCAGAATGGAGGCCTGCACGCCGTGGCGGATGGAGTCGGCTCCCAATGAGGGACCCACGGTGCGCTCTTCCAAGTACTTGATCGAAGCGGGCAAAGCACCGGCGCGCAAAACGAGAGCCAAGTCGTGCGCGCTTTCCTGGCTGAAGTTCCCGTCGATGCGTCCGGAGTCGTCGATGCGGCTCTTGATTTGCGGAGCCGAATACACCCGCTTCTCCAATTCAATGGCCATCTGCTGGCCCTGATGCTGTTCCGTGAAGGGGCCGAAGCGGCGCGCCGCTTCACCGGTCAAGTTGAAGTTGATTTGCCACTGGCCGGGCATTTCGGCGTTGCGGTTTTCCTGGGCGCTGCGCAAGTCGCGGCCAGTGACGATAGGAGTTCGGCTGAGCAGGTACCACACCTCCCCGGTATCTTGCGGATTCTGAGCGTTTCGCGTTTCGCTGCGGCCCTTCACGATTTCCGTATTCGGGGGCAGGATGCCTCCGTGGGCCGCGAGAGCCGCGGCTTCGGAAGAATAAGTCTGGGGATCTTCCACCAACTTAAGTTCCAGTTGGCCACCGGCCTGAATGACTTGCTTGGCGCGGATGGGATCGCCTTCGCCGGGGAGCTGCACGAGGATTTCATTATCCTTGCGGCCGTGAAGCTGGATGGTGGGTTCGGTGAGGCCAAGGCCGTTAATACGGCGCTCGATGGTTTCGAGGGACTGCTCCATAGTGTTTTCCTGGATGCGGGCGAGCTGGCTTTGCCGCATGGTGAGCAGATAAGCGTTGGTTTCGCCGGGAGCGGGAGTCAATTCCCAAACGCCTTCGTATTGATCGTGAATCAGGTCGCGGAAGTCCGAAACCTGTTCGGTGGCGACGTTGCGAACAATGATGTGCGTGTCGTCGACGCGATGCACTTCGTCGTAGCGAATATTCTTCTGGCGCATGGCGGTGGTCAGGCGATCGACGGTTTGATCGGTTTCTTGCGAAACGGATTCCTGGACCTGCACCTGCAGAATCAGGTGCGTGCCGCCTTGCAGGTCGAGCCCGAGTTTGATCTGGCGCGTGAAATTATCTTTGAGCGCGGCGAGCGAGGTGGGAAAGCTGGGCAAGCCCGGATGAAATAAACACAGACCACAACGACGCCGAGGATAAACAGTATTTTCCACTTCAGATTGGGATTCATGGTCAAAAATTAAAGCGCTGCGCACCAGCGGGAATGGAACTACTTGGCATCTTCGGGTGCCTCCACGTGGCCGATTGCCGCGCGCGCAATGCGAATTTTCACGTTGTCGGCGATCTTCAAAATAATGGTGTCGCCGTCAATACCATTAATGGTGCCGTAGATGCCGGAAGTCGTGACCACTTTGTCGCCGTTCTTGACGGCGCCGAGCATTTCCTGTGTTTTTTTGCGCTGGCGCTGCTGCGGGAGGAGCACCAAAAAATACATGATGCCGAACATCAGCATTAAGGGCAGGAGGAATCCGCCGAGGCCGCCAAATCCTCCACCACCGCCCTGCCACCACACTAAAGCTGCCAATTGCATCTCCGTGTTTTTTACTACCGTACCCTTTCCGAACCGCCCCTCATCGTAATCTTAGCGCGAATGTCGGCCGCTCGCATTCTGCGACTGTCACCACTCCTTGCGGCACGCTTGGGTTGAGATCCTTCGCGCCAAACCCGCGCTCAGGATGACAATGATCTGCAATTGGCCAAGCAAAGAGCCACGTGACTAAAACGCGCCGGGGGCGGGATTTTCCCGCTTCCCTTCGAACGCCATTTCCGTTCCTGAGGCTCGAATTGCCGCGGGATGAACCAGAGCGACGCGACAAGCCGCTTGCCCAACCATTCACTTCAGGCCGGACCCGCCGCATAGCGAGCACGCAGCTCTGATGCGAAATTCGCAAGCTGTTCAAAAGAGATAGCCTCTCGAACTTGGCGCATTATGTCAAGGTAAAACTGCACATTGTGGTGGGTGGCCAGAATCGCCGCGGTGATTTCTCCGGCAGCGAAAAGATGGCGCAGATACGCGCGCGTATAACGGCGGCACACGGCGCAACGGCAGCGCGGATCGATGGGACGTTGGTCCTCTATATATCGCTTGTTCTTGATGAGCACGCGTCCCTCGCTGGTGTACAGGCAGGCGTGGCGCGCGGCCCGCGTCGGGAGCACGCAATCCATCATGTCAATGCCGCGGGCGACGTAGTCGGGGATTTGTTCCGGCCGTCCAACGCCCATGAGGTAGCGCGGCTTTTCTTTCGGCAGCAGCGCGGTCACTTCCGCAGTCATGTCGCAGGTCAGCTCATGGGGTTCACCCACGGCCAGGCCGCCGACGGCGTAACCGGGGAATTGCAATTCCAGAAGCTGGCGCGCGCTTTCGCGGCGCAAATCGGCGAACGTGGCGCCTTGCACAATTCCAAATTGCCATTGCGGAGGATTGCCGTTGCGATTCGTGTATTCAAGGAGATAGTTGCGCGCGCGCGCCGCCCAAGCGGTGGTGCGTTTCAGAGCGGACTCGGCAATTTCGCGTGGCGCGGGCGTTTCGATGCACTCATCGAGCACCATGGCAATATCCGAGCCGAGCGCGAGCTGAACCTCCACGGCTTTTTCGGGCGTAAGCACGTGTTCCGAGCCGTCCAGATGAGAACGAAAACGTACGCCTTCGTCGGTGATTTTGCGTAACTCCGCCAGGCTGAAGACTTGGTATCCGCCCGAATCCGTCAGGATTGCTTTGCTCCAGCTCATGAAGGCGTGCAAGCCGCCGAGCTTGCGGATAAGTTCGTGTCCTGGGCGCAAATATAAATGATAGGTGTTGGCGAGGATGATGCCCGCGCCGAGTTCTTCGAGCGCGTCCTGCGTGAGGGCCTTGACGGTCGCGGCGGTTCCCACCGGCATGAACACAGGCGTCTCGATGACGCCATGCGGAGTGGTCAGAAGGCCGCGCCGCGCGCCTGCAGGATCACTCTGTAAAACTTCAAAAGAAAAGCTCACTTTGCTGCGGCCGGAATCTAGAAACCGGCACTTCCCTTTTCCCGGGAATGTAGGTGTTTCGATGTTCTCAGTGTATCAGGAGAAGATAAAGGCCCAACCCATGCGAACGAGAGTCCAAACCACCAGCAGGCCGAAGGCAATGGTGAAGGATTTCGCGCCTTTGAGTTTCTTGGGATTCGTGGCGGCAAAGCCGATGGCAATCAGAAAAGTGCTCCACAGCACGAAAATATCAATGTTTTTCCCCGCAGCATCGAGGAATTTAGGTGCCCCTTCAGGCAAGAAAGCAGCGAGGTTTGTGGCCACCGCGTTATTCGGGTCTAGGGTGCCAGGCTGTTTCAAAAGCACAACCAGGACAAAGAGCGGAACTTGAACCAGGCCAGTAAGTCCGGCATGAGCGAGAATGGCAAAGGCCTGCGCAAATCTCACCCCTGCTCCAGCCAGAAGATTGTAGGCCCCCATGAGGATTGCGCCGACGAGCAAGGCGGCGATCGCGGGCCCCAATGCGCCACCGATCCAGATCGCGTAGGTGGTGACCTTTGTGGACACCTCCACCTGCTTTTCCTTTTGGTCCGCTGAAAGCTGCGCGGCGCGCGGGTTTTTGTCGATCTGATCGCGAATATACTCCGGCCAGTTCATCCTTTGGTTCAAAACGGCCACTGCAATCAGGCTGAGGACCGTTGTCACAATCAAGGGAAGCAGCCAATTCGGCTTGCGGGCAATATCCTCAAACGTCGTCTTCGGCGAAAACAGCACGCCGACAATCCTGCCGAAGGGCGAGATTTTTGCCTGAGGCTCAGCTTCCGGTGCAGGCATAGTTGGCGTCACGGGTGTTGTGGCCATCGAGGACTCCTTCACCACGGGATTGCGGCTCGCGAATGCCGCCAAACACAAGAGCTGCGTTTGAACAGGATACGTAACCTGGCAGAAAAAATATCACACTGCGCGGGCGGTGGGTATCTCCGGCACGGCGGGCGAGGAGTTCCCGCGCGGTTTTACCGGTACCCGATTTCCCCGACCAAGTCTAGCGTTTCTCCCGGCGCGATGCGCAGCGACACCTCTTTCACCGGCTTCACCCAGCCGGCCGTTGTCGGCAACTCCACCGTCAACCGCGCAATTCCAGCAACGCTTCGACACCGCTATCAGACGCCCTCTCGCACTTTTATGCTTTTCTACTCTTGTACTATTTTAACTTTCTTGCGGTTTTCATTTAAGCCAACCGCCGCATAGCAATCCGCACCCACGCGGACGGCTCGCCTAAAATGATCGTATGAAGACCATCACCTGCCCGCGCTGTGGCGTGCCCATCGCCATCTACCGCGCTTTCCGGCCAACGATCAAGCCCTTCTGCGCGCGCTGTGGCTGGAACCTGGAACGCGCGAAGATTGCTGCTGCCGGAAGCTCCCCGGCCGCGAAATTTGTGCCTGTGGTCATTGTGGTCGTCGCTGCGTTGATCGGGTTGAGCGCCGCAAGCCGCAACCACTCGCCACTCGCATGGATCCTTCCCTTGCTGATTGGCGCCGTCGCTTTGATCCCGCTTTGGATGACCTTTTCCAATCGCAAAGATGTCGAGGCGGCCATGTCGTCCGTAACTCCATCTCTCGCCCCGGCGCAGCCGCCTCTGGATCCCGTGCTGCAGCAGCTACAAGTCATGCCGCGGCCGCGGCGCGTACGCTTCCGCGTTCCGGGTGCACTCCTGGCGGTGCTCGCTTTGACCGTTATTGTGGGATTTGGCGGGCTGTACCTTGCCAGCAACGCCAAGCGAGCGCAGCCAACCCATAACACGGGGAACGTCCAGGTCCACACCAGCAGCAACCCTTCGGGCATTGTGGTCGTGCCTATCGTTTTCGTGGTGCTGTTGGTCGTCCCGTATTTTCGGGACAAACGTAATTTGCCGCTGCTGCGCGATGGTGAACTGGCTTTGGGAAAGGTCACCTACCAGCAAAACGTCAGCGCGCGGAAATCCAATTACAGCCGCATCGGCTACGAATTCAAGACGAATTCCGGGCAGCTCATTCAGGATCAGGCCAAGGATCTGACCTACTCCGTCTACGAAGACATGATCATCCCGGTCTTCTACGATCCCACGAATCCGGCGAAGAACATCACTCCCTGCGCTACGTACCTGCGAGTCTCTAGCGACCCCGTCTGACCTTTCGTCGAATCCTACGGCACGTGGCCACCGTTTCCACATAGGCAAAACGGGTTCACGTGGGCCAGGCAGCCCCCGACGCCTCCCCTACAATGAAGAGTATGAAGACCATCACCTGTCCCCGGTGTGGTTCCGCGGTTCCGCTGCGCCGGGGTTTCGGAATGGCGAAGCCGTTTTGCGCGCGCTGTGGGTGGAATCTCGCTCGCGCGGAAGCGGGGGCCAGCGGTAAAAACATGGTGCTCATCCTGGTCGCGTTGGCGATGGCGGCGCTTGCCATGTTCGCGGCGTTCGCGATGACACAGTCAAAATTCCGAGTTTCACTGGCCTTCTATCTCGTCCCGATAGCTTTTGGCGCGATTTTTTTGATTCCGCTGTGGGGTTTCTACTCGACACGCAAAATGCTCGCGGCCGCCAGACTTTCGGCCAACCCGGATCTGGCCCTGGCGCAACCCCCGTTGGACCCTGCGTTGCAGCAACTGCAGGTGCTGACACGCCCGCGGCGTGTGCGGTTTCGTTTTGGAGGAAATCTCGCCCTCGGTGTGGCGGGGTTGGTGACGGCAGTGCTGCTGGGCTTTGGCGTTCTTTTTCTGGTGTCTTCCAGCGGGCCGCGAACTGCCCCCCATCCGGCTTCCCTCTTCCCCATGTTGGTTCCCGCACTCCTTATACTAGTGGTGTTCCCTCTAGTGATCGCCCTGCCGTTTATCCGCGAAAAGCGCAACATACCGTTGCTTCGCGATGGCGAATTCGCGTTCGGCCGGGTCACTTCACAGCAAACTGTTCAGCAGGGCAAGACGAGTTACAGCAGCATCGCGTATGAATTCAAAACCGGCTCCGGGCAAATGATGCAAAATACTGCGAAAGACCTGAGTTACTCCGTTTTCGAAGACATGATCATTCCGGTGTTCTACGATCCGGCGGATCCTTCCAAGAACATCCCCTTGTGCGCGACGTATCTGCGAATCTCCATTGATCCCTTCTAGCCTGCCTTCTGCTTGGCGCACCCCGCACCTTTGAATTTGGTGGTGCGTGAGGGTGCATAAGATACCCCGTTCTTTGCTCTAGCTTCTAGCTTCAAACTTCTGACTTCTGACTTTTAGTAGGCTATTAGGCCTTATGGCTACTGCCATACCGCATCGTGTGGACTGGTCGCTGCTGTGGGAGCAGCGGGCGTTCCGCTTCTTCTTCACGGCGATGTTCGTTTCGCTGTTCGGAAGCGGAATGAACTTCATCACCGTGAGCTGGTACATCATGTCGGCCACGCACTCGACGCTGGCGGTGAGCTGGCAAGTCATCGTGGTGACGCTGCCCGGGCTGGTTGTGCCGTTTCTCGGTGGCGTGCTGATCGACCGCATCGATCGCCGTTACCTTGGCGTGCTGCTGGATGTTGCGCGCGGCTTTGCGGTGCTGGCCATTTCTTACATCGCATGGCGCGGGCAGCTTCATCTTTGGCATCTCTACCTGATGACGCTCATCACCGGGACGGGCTCGGCGATGTATTGGGCCAACGTGAACGCGCAGGTGCAGGAAGTAATTCCGCCGAGCCAGTTCACCGGAGCGAATGCTGCGGTGCTCGTGGGCGTGCAGACGGGCATGCTGCTCGCGGGCACGTTTGTGGGGTTCATTTACGACCACATCGGCATCGCGGGAATCCTGTGCATCGACGCGCTGACGTATTTCGTGTCGGCTTACTGCTTGCATGCACTTCGCACTGGGTACGTCTCGCCGCGTTCGCATCCGCAATATCCGCGCGCCTATTCGGAGAGCACGGAAGGGACTGCGGAGGCGCTCGAGAGCGGAGAAAATCCCGAAGTGGCCGAAGCAGGCCTTTCGCTGGCGGTTTATTCCGACATGAAAGAAGGCTTCGGCTATTTGCGAGGGCAGGCGGTGGTAGTCGCGCTGGGCGTGACGCATGCGCTGCTGATGGCCAGCATCGTGAGTTCGAATGTGGTGTTGGTGGCGCTGGCCAACGACATTCTGCACTCCGGGGCGCGGGGCTTCGGGTTTATCGAGGCGGGCTGGGCAATTGGAGCGATCACTGGCGGGCTAATCATCAGCCAGCTTCCGCAACGTCTGCGTCTGCCGCTTTATGTAGCGGCGATGGCCACCATGGCATTGGGAAATGCGGCCGTCCCCTTCGTAACTTTCCTGCTCGGAGCGGTGATATTGCAATCGTGCTTCGGGTTTTGCCGGGCGCTTTCTGGCGTCGTAGCCCAATCTTCACTAATGGCCATCGTGCCGAAGCATTTCATGGGCCGGACGCAATCGGCGTTCGCCATCTTCGCTACCGTTTTGCAATTAACGATGAGCTTCGCGCTGGGCTGGGTGGCGGAGCGCTTCAGCATCGCGATTGGTTTTTTCATGCTGGCTGCGATGTATGGCATTGCCACGACAACGGCTTCGCGGGCGCGGAGACTGCTTCACAATCAGGAGGCAAGGACGTAACGAAATAAGGAAACAAGGAATCAAGGAAGGAAGACGAGGCCATTTCATGGCGAAAGAGGGAAGCCATGGAAATTCGCACGATTCAGCCGTTTCTGCAGTATTTCGGCAACGTCCGGGAACGGACGATGCGCTTAGCCCGTTGTGTTCCCGCTGATAAAGTCGAGTGGACTTATGCTCCCGGGAAATTCACGGTGGGTGATCTTCTGCGGCACATCGCGATCACAGAACGCTATCTGTTTGCGGAAAATGTGCAAGGTAAGCCGAGCCGCTATACCGGGCATGGCAAGGAGTGGGCTGACGGGCTGGAGAATATCCTAGCGTTCATGGAGCGGTTGCACGACGAATCGATGGCCATCTTCGGCAAGCTGACGGACGCCGATCTTCAGTCCAAATGCCTGAATGTGGCAGGAACGGAGATGGCAATCTGGAAATTGCTGCGTTCCATGACCGAGCATGAAATCCATCACCGCGGGCAGATTTATATTTATCTTGGAATTCTCGGAGTGCGCACGCCGCCGCTCTATGGACTGACGTCCGAAGAGGTGCGCGAGAGAGGAGTGAAGTAAAGGATGTAAAGGAAGCAAAGGAAATTAAGGACGTGGAGCAGACTTCCTTGCTTCTTTGCCTGTTTACTTCCTTCCCTCGTTGCTTCAGTTTTCTGGCGTCCTCACTTCGTCGCTTCCACTTGAGCCTTGCCCCCGAGGAGTTCGACAGCGTCCTGATAAAGTTGCGCGCGCAGCTTGTAGCGCTCCGCGGCACGGGTGATGTAACGCACCGACATTTCGATTCCGCCGAGGACGGGCTTGACGCTAATAGCAGGCTCTGCGGAAATCCCGCTCAAGTCGCGCGACTTGCCGGCCTTGCGCCATTCCTGTTCCGCGAGTTGCGCAGATTCCCGCGTGGCCTGGACTACTTTCTTGTGAATGGCATCCACTAGTGGATAAGGATCCTGTCCCGCCGGGAGCACCACTTGCAATTCATCCCAGAGCCACTGCCCGGAGGTCGAGAAATTGAAGTAGTGCCCTTCAATCGCGTAGCCATTCGTGAAGGTCACGCGCCTCCCGGTGGGGTGACCCGAATCGGTCCAGTTGCCGGTCTCCATCAACACGGTGTGGAACGGCCCGATCTGCACGACTTCGCCGGTGACTCCATTAATCTCAACCCAATCGCCGAGGCGGACTCCATTTTTCCCCATCAGCACAAACCAGCCGAGGAAGCTGACAATGAAATCCTTGAGCGCGACGGTGAGGCCTGCGCCGGCCAACCCCAGGAACGTCCCCAACTGCCCTGGCGGCCCCAACAGCACCAGCAAAATCATGCACAGTGCGAGCACCTGGAGGGATACGCGCGCCACCGTGCGCAGAGACTCGACTTGGCGCCGGTCTATGGACAATCTCTTGAGCAGAGAATCCGTCCAC
>Ga0187781_10003877_pt1 | contig 11178 bp, 8 predicted proteins | sample 0715_SJ02_MP02_2_FD_132447 | JGI IMG/M metagenome (GOLD analysis project Ga0187781, IMG submission 132447) | Tropical peat soil microbial communities from peatlands in Department of Meta, Colombia - 0715_SJ02_MP02_20_MG | ecosystem: Environmental > Terrestrial > Soil > Wetlands > Peat | place...
AACCGACGGCCTCGGTCGCGCCGCCGCTCTCCTCCTCGCTGAAAAGGGCTACCGTGTTTTCGCCGGTGGACGAAACACCGATCGCCTCGCCGCGCTCGACCAACTCGCCCGCGAACGCAAGCTCCCCCTCGAAGCCATCGAGCTCGACGTATGCGACGAAGCTTCCGTCGCCCGCGTCGTCGAAGAAATCGCCCGCCGCGCCGGCCCCGTGGACGTCCTTGTCAACAACGCAGGCATCGCTATCGCCGCGGTGATCGAAGAGATGGCCATCGAGGATTTCCGGCGAGTCTATGAAACCAACGTCTTCGGCGCCATCCGCGTGGCGCAGCGTGTCCTGCCGGAAATGCGTCGTCGCCGCGGCGGCCGCATCGTCAACATGAGCTCGATCTCCGGCCGCATCGCCGTTCCGCTGATGGGCGCCTATGCTTCGAGCAAATACGCGCTCGAAGCCGTCAGCGACTCGTTGCGGCTCGAAGTCTATCCCTTCGGCATCCATGTCGCGCTCATCGAACCGGGCTACATCCCCACGAGCATGAATCGCACGGCTGCGGAGCTTTCCTCGAGCTACGCGAAAAACGCCCAGCAAAGCCCCTACGTGGGCATCTACCAGCGGTTTCTCAGTTCCTGGCAGAAAACGAGAAAAGCCTCTAAATACAAGCCGGAGGATTGCGCCCGCGTGGTCCTGCGCGCGATTGAAGACGACCCGCCGCGGGCCCGCTATGTGGTCACGAGCGAAGCGAAAATGGGCATCCTGGCGCGCTGGCTGCTGCCCGACGGCGCATTGGATCGCAGCATAAGAAAAAAGCTCAGGCTCGATGAAATTCGCGAGGCGCTCGCGCGACAGGCGAAAAATTAAATGCCGCCGCTCGACGCCAATCTACGCGGCGCCATCCTTGTAAATCCCGGCCACCACCAGCCCTGCGAGGATCATCTGGATGCCGCCGGCCACCATCCACTTGATCGCCAGCATGTACGGGATGATGTACACCACATACTCGCCAAGCGCGGACGGAATGACGGTCAAGAACGCCACCAGAATCCCGTACCGGACGCCCTGCACCAGCCACGGCTTGTTCTCTCTCCCCCGCGTGTAGATATACGCGAACATCGCCGCGAAAAAGAACTGCCCCACCAGCATGACCCAGAATCTCTCTTGAATTCCCGCCATGGCGCGATGGCTCAGCGGAATCGCGTCATAATCCGGTTGAAGCCAGATGCTGTGCACCAAATAGTTCGTGGCCATCAGGACGATGTAAACCGCCACGATGGCAATCGCGAGTTTCTTGATATTCAAAGTTGCCTCCTGCGCTCAGATAGGAGCCGACGGAGTCATCCGCAAAGTTGCGCCCCGAAACAGGGATTCCCCACACCCCGTGAGGCGCAATCTAGCATCAGCGACGGAGCCGAGCGAGCGAATTTTGCGGGAGTCGAGGAGTCAGGGATTCGTCAATTGGAGCGAGATGCTGGCCGAGCGTATCGGGACGTACTCCTTCTCCCAGGCGGCGTGCAGAGCGCTTTCCGCGTAAGCGTCGGCGGCGTCGCGGTTCCGGAATTCGATCGCGAATCCGGCGTTGAAATCGCGCGGTTGGAGACGGTCAGCCTGAATCCAGATGTTTTTCACGCCAGGCATCTTCGCGGCCATGTCTTTGATGCCGTCAATGGCCGCCTGCTTCTGCATGTCCGGGACGCCCGGCCGCCATTGCAGCTCCACCACGTGGAGCACCGACTTCGGCTGCCCGAATTTGTTCTGCCCGGCTACGTAGCCCGCTGCAAAGAGGCTCAGGGCAACGAGGCTCGCTCCCAATATTTTTGCGCCGGCGCCGAAATGAATTCTCATGATTCCTCCTGTCATTTGCTTAGACGCACGAGTGTAAACAATGGCGCCGCGCCACCGCAAACGGCAGAACAAGGATTTACATGTTGACCGCCGCAAACGCGTTTGAGTAGGCTGGCGCGGCCCGCAGCGCTCCGATTTTGCCGCGCGCGGACCATCATCAAGGAGGTGGGATGTACTGTTCGAAGTGCGGTAAGTCGCTCGCCGACGACGCTGTGTTTTGCAGCGCCTGTGGCGCGCGTGTTGCCGGCGACAGCTCCACAACGCAACCTGCCGCGACGGACGTGAATGCATCGCAGCCCGCCCCGGACCCTGCGCCGCACGAGGCCGCGCCTGTTACCGTCGGCTACGCTGGCTTCTGGCTTCGCGCCGTCGCATTGGTGATCGATTCCGTCCTTCTCTTTTTCATTTTTACCGTCGTCATCAGTGTCCTGGCCACGGCCATGGGACTTTCCGTCGCCATTCAGCAAATTCAACCGGGCGAATCGCTCGATGCGTTGATTGCAGTTCTGGGAGTTGGATTTGTCCTCGCGATGCTCCTGATTCTGCTGATTGGCAGCGCTCTCTATTTCACCATCCTCGAAGCCTCCCCCTGGCAGGGCTCACTTGGCAAAAAAGCTCTGGGGCTTTTCGTGACGGATCTCTCGGGCAACCGCGTCACTTTCGCGCGGTCGAGCGGAAGATTTTTTGCCGGCAAATTTATGGTTCTCGGCGTGCCGGGACTCGGCTTCCTTTATTTCTGCATCAGTTGTATTTGCGCAGGCGTTACGGAACGCAAGCAGGCGATTCACGACATGCTATCCGGATGTCTCGTCCTGAGGAAGCTCTAGCGATGCGCGAAATTCTAGACGCCCCAGCCGTACCGCTCGGTGTGAGCGAAAGCGTCATGCAACTCCCCGTGTATCTGGCTCGCAAATTCGGAGCAGCGGAGAATCCGGCTGCCGTGCTCCGCGATGTCCATCGTGCGATACCCCCGGTCTAGCACGCGGTTGGCCGCCGACTCCAGAACTTGCGCTTCATTTTCAAGTCCGAAAGATTCGCGCAATAGCAAGCCTGCTGAAAAAATCGCGCCGAGCGGGCAGGCGACATCTTTTCCGGCGAGCGAAGGCGCCGACCCGTGGATCGGCTCGTACAGCGCGGGCATTCCCGTTTCTCCGCGGCTCATGGACGGAATCAGGCCGATCGAGCCCGCGAGCGCCGCGGCCTCGTCACTCAAAATGTCGCCGAACATGTTGGAAGTTAGCATCACGTCGAACTGCTTGGGCCGGAGCATGATTTGCATCGCGGCGTTGTCCACATAGAGATGCTCGACCGAAACCTGCTGAAATTCACGCGCGACGGATGCGACCGTCTGCCGCCAGAGCACGGACGTTGCCAGCACGTTAGCTTTGTCCACGCTCGCCACATGCTGCTTGCGGGTCGCAGCCCGTTCGAATGCGTAGCGCGCCACTCGCTCGACCTCGGACGTGGAATACGCGGCAACGTCCCGCGCGCGAGCGCTCCCGTTTTCCCCGCGCAGTTCGTGCTCGCCGAAATAAATGTCGCCGGCCAACTCGCGCACGATTTCGAAGTCGCACCCGCTCACTCGCTCGGGCCGCAAAGGCGAAATTCCGAGCAGAGCGTGCCGCAGTCGAATCGGCCGAAGATTAATGTAAAGGTCCAGCTCCTTTCGCAACCCGAGCAGACCACTCTCCGGCCGCTTCGAGAGAGGCAACGCATCCCACTTCGGCCCGCCAATCGCGCCAAGCAGGATCGCATCGGCCGCACGGCATCCGGCGAGTGTTTCAGCCGGCAGCGGCAAACCCGTTCGGTCAATCGCCGCGCCGCCAAAGGGCAGCTCGCGGAATTCGAAATGGTGGCCGAACGCACCCGCGCAATCAGCGAGCAGCTCGACCGCGGCGCGCGTAACCTCCGGACCGATTCCGTCGCCCGGCAGCACGGCTATCGTTTTTCGGACTCCGCTCATGATTTGTTCCTCTGTTTTTCAGCGCGCCGCCGCGGCGCTCGCATCACGAGATGGTTCCTCGGGCGCGGGAGAGCGGCGAACCTTATGGACGATGGACAAGAGATCTCGATCGCTCACCTGCTTGGCGGCGTCGGCGCAAGCCATGGCCATGCGATAGCACTCGGCCAGCTCCGTTTCGCTCGTGTGGTATCCGAGCTCTTCGAGCCGCGCTCGCAAAGCATTCCTTCCCGAGTGCTTGCCCAGCACCAGCCGCCGCGAAGGCACTCCGACTTTCTCGGGATGGATGATTTCGTAGGTCAGCGGATTCTTCAGAATTCCATCCTGATGAATTCCTGCTTCGTGGGCGAAGGCATTCGCTCCGACCACTGCTTTATTGGGCGGCACGGAGACACCAGTGATCGCGGTCAGCAATCGGCTCGTCGAATAGATTTTCTCGAGCGCGATATTCGTGGCGGCGCCGAAGTGGCTCTGGCGCACATGAAGGGCTACGGCAATCTCTTCGAGCGAGGCGTTCCCTGCGCGTTCTCCGATTCCGTTGATGGTGCACTCCACCTGCCGCGCACCCGCCGCGACAGCCGACAGCGAGTTTGCGACAGCGAGTCCCAAATCGTTGTGGCAGTGGGCGCTATAGGTGACGGCTGTGTAGCTCGAGAGGCGCAAGCGCACCCGGCGGAAGATTTCGCCATATTCCTCCGGCGTGGAGTACCCGACCGTGTCCGGAAGATTCAGAATCGTCGCGCCCGCTTCCGCAGCCGTTTCCATCACGTCGCAGAGATATTCAATATCACTGCGGCTCGCGTCCTCAGCGGAAAACTCCACCTCTTCGTAATGTTCCCGCCCGTATCGGATCATGCGGGAAATCCGCGACCGCGCCTCTTCCCGCGTCACGCGCAGCTTATGCTTCAAGTGCAAATCCGAGGTCGCCAGGAAAATGTGGAGGCGGGGCATGGTGGCGGGTTCGAGCGCGCGCAACGCGGCGTCCACATCTTCCTGCCGGGCCCGCGCGAGAGCAGCGACGCGGCAGCCGCGTATCTCCCCCGCCACGGCGCGCACCGCTTCGAGGTCTCCCGGCGAGGCGATCGGAAATCCTGCCTCGATCACGTCCACGCCCAGTTGCTCGAGCTGGCGGGCCAGGCGCAGCTTCTCCTCGCGGTTCATCGAGAAGCCGGGGGATTGTTCGCCATCGCGCAGAGTGGTGTCGAAGATTCGGACGGTCTCCATGGGCACTCCTGTAGGCCGGAAACAGTGGAACGCGGTTGGTACCGGCGAGTCCAATTTATATTTGTTGCAACGTGAATAAATCTCGCTTATACAGCTACGAGACCGGCGAGAGGGGCCCATCATGGATCTGGCAGCTCTACAGGTATTCCAGATGGTGGCGCGGGAGCGGAGCTATTCGCGCGCGGCGGAGAAGCTGTACCGCACGCAGCCGGCGGTGAGCATCGCCATGCGCAAATTGCAAGACTTTGTGGGCCAGCCGCTCTTCGTTCCCGGCGCGGGCGCGACGACACTGACAGACGCGGGTGTGCTGCTGCTCGAGTATGCCGAGCGAATGCTGAACCTGCGCGAAGAAATCCGGAAAGGGATGAAGGAATTGCGCGGGCTCGAGCGCGGGCAAGTGTCCTTCGGTGTGAACGAAAGCTCGATCCACGCGCTGCTCCCGGCACTCGAGCGATTCCGGCAGTCGTATCCCGGAATTCAGGTTCGCGTGCACCGGGTGTTTTCGAGAGACGTTCCGCGTGAGGTGTTGAATCATCAGCTAGATATCGGCGTGATTTCCTATCTGCCGGAGGAGCGGGAGCTGGCGGCTGTGGAGTTTTACCAGGATGCGCTCACTTTGATCGTGTGGCCGGGGCACCGCCTGGCGAAACGGAAGCAGGTGGAAATATCCGAGCTCGGGCAGGAAACATTCGTAGCGCACATCGTGGATTCTCCCTACCGGCAGCGCGTGGTGCAAATGTTCGCGCGCCACCGGGTTCCGCTGCGCATGGATATCGAGCTGCCGACGATCGAGAGCATCAAGAGGTTCGTGGGGATGAAGGTGGGGGTGGCGATCGTCCCGCGGATGTGCGTGGAGGGGGAGATCGCGCGCGGCGAGCTAAAGGAATTGCGGCTGCGGCAGATGCGCATCCTGCGGAGGCTGTACCTGGTGTACCGGGAAGACCGGCCGCTGACGGCAGTGGCGCAGGCGCTGGTCACGCTGCTTCGAACGAAGCCGGGTCGATCCCGCACGAAGAATCATACCGCGCGGCCCTGACATTATTGTGAGCCAATCTCGTCGAGCGCCGCAGCGATGCGGGAGAGTCCTTCTCTGACATTCTCTGTTTCGCCGCCAACGCCGATGCGGAAATGTTCCGGGGACTCGAAGAAGCGGCCGGGAACGACGCTGGTCTCATATTTATCGCGCAGGAGCTGACAGAAAGCTTCCGCGTGGCCGCTCGCAAGCAGCGGGAAGACGATCGTGCCGGCCTCGGGCCAAATGGCGAGGAGTTCTTTTCTCGAATCGAGCAGCTTTTTCAGAAGAGCGCGGTTGGTGTGCAGGATGTTTTTCGCGCGCGCCGAGACTTGCGGGAGCTTGTCGAGAGCGATGACACTCAAAAGCTCGGCAGGATGAGCCGCATTGACGGCGAAGAGATCGGTGAGCCGCCACATTCTCTGTGCGAGAGCGGGGGCGGCGAGCACCCAACCGCAGCGAAGTCCGGAAAGCCCGTAGGCTTTCGTCAGGCTGCTGGTGGCGACAAAATTCGGTCCGAGACGAAAAGCGGATTGCCAGGGTGAGTCGAAGCAAGCTTCGATGTAGACCTCGTCCACGAGGACGTGAGCCCCGAGGCTGCGCGCGATTTCGCCCACGAGTTTGAGCGTCGGGTCGGGAGTGCGCACGCCACTCGGGTTGTGGAGATTGGTGAGAACGATGAGGCGAGTGCGAGGCGAAATGGCGCGCTCGACTTCGCGAGGGTCAAGTTGAAAACCATCCTCGAAGCGGCGAGGGAAGCGCCGGACTCTCGCGCCTAGATATTGAGCCGCCGCGAGGAGAGGCTCGTAGGTCGGCTCTTCGATGAGCACTTCGTCATCGTGCTCGACGAGCGCGGCCATGGCGAGATGGTTGGCCATGGAAGCGCCCTGCGCATGGACGACACAATCGGGGGTAACGCCCGCTTTTGCCGCCAGGCGCTGAAGGAGCGGTTCATAGCCGTAGGCCCCGGGGCTCGTGAGTTCGAGGTCTTCGATGCGGAATTTCAAGTCGGCGAGCGGGTAAGGCCAGACGCCGCTTCCCGCGAGAGTGAAGCGCGCGCCGGAGCGCAGCTTCGCCCACTCCATGAACACTGAACGGATTTCCCGCCGTTGTGGGCTCACGAGGGCCTCGGATTGGGAGCAGAGGGGCGCCGTGCGCGCCCGCGCATCAGGAAATAGAATGGGACGCCGGCGAAGAGAATACACAGGGCGATGCCGGCGTTGCGAGGATATTTGTAGATGGTGTTGAGAACTATGAACCCCGTGGCGAGGATAAAAATGCCGGAGGTCCAGGAATGGCCGGGGACGCGAAATCCGGTTGCGAGCATCGCACCAGCATCGGAATTGCGGCGGTCGCGGGCGCGAAAGACGAAGAGGCAGACGGCCGTGAGGCAGAAGAATAAGGAATCAAGAACGATGACGTAACTCAGAATGTCTTCGTAGGTGCCGAGCAGGACGACCGTCAAGGTGACGCAGCCCTGAAGAATGATGGCGGCCACGGGTACACGGCTTCGCGCGGAAACTCTGGCAAAGAGCGAAGGCAATCCGGCGTCGCCGGCCATGGCGAAATAGAGGCGCGGATAAGCGAGCATGGCCTGGCTCAAGAAGCCGACGGTAGAAATGACGATGGCGGCGGCAATCAGTTGCGCGCCCCAGGGACCGAAGACGCGGCCGGCGACTGCGGAGGCGGGCGTGTCTGTGGCCGCGAGACCTGAGGGGCTCAAAATTTGGACATAGATCAGATTGATGGAGAGATAGAGGCCGAGAACACCGAGGATGCCGAGCACGAGAGCGCGCGGGAGGTTCTTGCGTGGGTCGCGAATTTCCGCGGCGATGAAATTGGCTGATTCCCAGCCGCCGTAGGCGAAGATGACGGGGATCAACGCGGCTCCGAAAATGCTCAAGAGAGCGAGTGATGAATACTGCTCCGGCACCGGCGGCGCAGTTGCGGAAGGCGCCGAGGAGGGATGCATCCAGAGCCATGCGCCGCCGGCGGCGAGAAGGGCGATGGCAAGGATTCGCAGCAGCATGAAAAAGCTCTGGACGCGGCTCCCGACCTGAACGCCGAGACAATTGAGGACAACGAGAGTCGCGACAACTCCAACGCTCCAGACGTTTTCCGGGATTTGAAGTTGGACAAGATGGCGGAGATATTTCGAGCAAGTGACGGCGACAGCGGCGGTTCCTCCCGCGCCGATGACGAGCAGGTAGGCCCAGCCGAACAGGAAGCCGACAAGGGGATGGATGGCCTCGCGGAGGTAGGCGTACTGTCCGCCGACTTTCGGCATGCGCGCGGCAAGCTCGGCGTAAACAAAAGCGCCAAGAAGCGCAATCGCGCCGCCTGCCGCCCAGGCGGCGAGGATGAGAGCGCGGGTGTGGAGAAGAGTGGCGACAACGTAGGGGTTGATGAAGATTCCGGAACCGACGATGCCGCCCATGACGATCATGATGGCGTCGAAGAGGCCAATGCGCGCGGCGAGCGAGGGCTCGGTCACGCGAGAAGGGAATGGCCGGTCTTGGTTGTGGTCGGGCAAGGATGGCAGCGCGGCAGGAGCGCGGCGGCGAGAATCTATCATTGATAGTGGCGGGTGAGAAGCCGCACAGGCAGGCGCGTTCCATTTTCTGGAGGGGGTTGAAATGGCGAATTCGGAAAGAGCAAATGTGTGACGATTAGAAATTGGAACCGTGCTTTGTTTTGAATGAGTTAGGGGAAATTCTAATTCCGGGATGTGACGATTAAAAAAATCATAGGCGCCGGGAGAGGCGATTGTTACTGGCCTCCCAGGCGCCATCATTGAACTGTTCGCTTTAATGCAGTGGGTCTCCGCTGGCCGACCATGAGGCGGCGGGCGCGGTCCCCTCGAATCCCGGGCCAATGGACTCGAAGCACGAAAGAAAACCCGCATCCAAATTGAGGTACGCCGAAGAAAATTACTAGCTGTACGAAGGTACAGGTTTAGGACGGGGGAATTTGCTTCGTGCGAACCCGCGAATCTAGTCTTGCACCTCTCATCATCACCGTGGTTGGCAGTGCGCCCGCAGCGGCGCGCGTTCAGCGCTCGCCGATTGTGCGGACCGGATGAAGCGGAGGCGGCGGAAAATGGCGGCCGTGCGCGCGCGAGACTTTGCGGAAGGGCGCGTCGGTGTACGTTTCATTGCTGCACGTGCCACTCAGGATGTCGGCGGTGACGAACATTTCCTGCCAGGTGGTGTCACCCGCGGCGCCGCTGGGACCGCCCGCGTTAGCAACGAAGGCGACAGAGTTTCCCTGTCCGTCCGTGCCGATGAATTCGAGGACGTCGCCGGAAGCAATGCTGGGAGCAATGCCGCTATTAATGGTGAGGTTCCCGAAGCACGGGTTTGCGGAGACGGAGACAGTCCCAGTGAGATTGTAGTTGCCGTCTTCGCTCAGCACGATGGTTGCGTTGAATGCGGTGCCGGAGGAGTCGGGAGTGAAGGATCCGACGTAGGTTCCCGTTGCGGGCTTATACAGGATGGCGGTGAAGCTGCTGCCATCGTCGTTGGCGCCGCAATTCGGGCCGGTGGAATTGTAGAAGACGTTGTTTCCGGTAATGGTGGTGCCATCCGCGGAGAGAGCGCCGCTCATGACATAGGACTCGCCATTATCCACGCCGATCTGGAAGGCCACGGTGGAGGACGGCACGAAATTCGCGGTCATGGTGACGGGGTCGCCGGTGCCGCTGGCGACGCAGGCGGAGTTGGTGAAAGTGTCGCCCTGGAAGCCGTAGTTCGAAAGGGATTCGGTGGAGGAGCCGCTCGAGACGATGTCCACGTCGAAGGTAAACTCCGTCTCACTGGTTTCCCCGGCGGGCGGATTGGCGGAGTTCGCGATGCGGAGGTCCCACATGCCGGTGAGGTTGGCGGGAGGGGAGGGCCAGTTGTTGACGAGATTCGTGACGTTGGCGGAGCCAATGCCGGTGGCGAAATCCCAGCCGACAGTCGTGCCGAAAGCGGGTTGATAGGAACTGTTGGACGTGGAGAGGACGCCGACGATGCCGTTGCTGAATGTCCCGCCGGGATCATAGCAATTGAAAATGTCGGTGGCGTCGAGGTAGGTGCAGTCCAAGTCCATGTCGCCGAGGGTGACGTCGTAGAAAATGCAGGCGGTGGAGACGGTATTTCCATTCGTCGAGTTGCAGGAGCTATTGCCGCTCGGGCCGTACTCGCTGGTTGCGAGCGCGTAGTAATTTGGGTTCGGGTTGCCCTGGCTCGAAGCGGCGTTCTGATTCACGAGGGCCTGGATGCCCGCCATGATGGGGGAAGCAAAGGAAGTTCCGCCGGCCTGAGACCAAGTCGTCGGGTCGCTGCCGCAGGCAGCTCCGCCATTGTTCGTGTCCGACCAGCAAAAGACGTAGGCGTGGGTCCAGAAGCCGTCGGCCGCAAATAGAGAGACGTCGGGTAGATCGCGGACGCCGTCGCTCGGATTTCCGAGCAAGGATTGCCAGGAGGGCTTGGCCCAGCCTGCGCATGTCCCGCTGACGACGCTGGGCGTGGAAGGCGAGCCGGTGGCACAGGCGCTCGGGCCACCACCACCGGCGACTGTATTTTGAAGGAGGATTCCGATTAAGACGGAGGTATCGTTGCAAAAGCCATTGGGGCCGTAGGTGGTGGCGTAGCCGGCAAAAAGGGTGGCGATCAGCACGCTGCCGCATGAGTCGTTCCAGGGAATTTCGGGAATGTAGGACAAAGCGGATTCATATGTGGGCGAGTTTGTGGAATTCCAATAGGTGCTGTTTTCGTTCTCGTAAGTGTCGCCGAAGTCGGTGCCGCCAACGGCGACATTGTAAGGCGTAGAGGCGAATGCGTTGACCGCGATGCCGTGGGTGACGGGCGGGCCGAATTCTCCGTTGTCGTCACAGCCGCCTGCGCCGCTATCGCCGGCGGCGACAAAAACCGAGACGCCTTCGGCCGCGGCCTGCTGGTAGGCGGAGTAGTAGGCCATGTTCGCCGAGGCGCCATTCACCGGTTCGCACTGGCCGTAGCTGATGCTCATGATTGCGGGAGGCTGGGCCACAGAATTGATCAGGTTCTGGAGGGCAATCAGGCCGCCGAATGTTGGGCCCGAATCCGCGCAAGTAGCCATTTCGATGGTTGCGCTAGGTGCTGCGGCACTGGCCCATTCAGC
>Ga0187781_10003878_pt1 | contig 11176 bp, 12 predicted proteins | sample 0715_SJ02_MP02_2_FD_132447 | JGI IMG/M metagenome (GOLD analysis project Ga0187781, IMG submission 132447) | Tropical peat soil microbial communities from peatlands in Department of Meta, Colombia - 0715_SJ02_MP02_20_MG | ecosystem: Environmental > Terrestrial > Soil > Wetlands > Peat | place...
ACCACGTAGGTGTCGTTCTTCACCGAGGACAGCGAGAGCTGCTGGCCGGCCAGCTCCATCTCGCCCCGGGCCAGCTCGTTACGCATGTAGAGGGAGCGCAGGTAGAACGAGTGCATGGCGGCTGGCATCCGGGTGCTGTCGCCGTTCCAGGCCAGGATGTCGAACGGCGCCGGGTTCTCGCCCATCAGCCAGTTGGACACCACGTAGTTGAAGATCAGGTCGTTGGCCCGGAGCATGTCGAAGGTGCCCGACATCTGGCTCGCGTCCAGCACCCCCTTGGCCGCCATCTGCTTTTCCAGGCGGCGAACCGTCTTCTCGTCGGTGAACGCGCCCAGCACGCCCGGCTCGCTGTAGTCCAGCAGGGTGTTGAGCAGGGTGATCGAGCCGATCCTGTCGTCGCCCTTCTGGGCCATGTACGCGGCCAGCATGGCCGTCAGCGCGCCGCCCAGGCACAGCCCGATGATGTCGATCTTGGGTGCGCCGGTGATGTCACCGATGACGTCGAGGGCCTGGAGCGGGCCGTGGATGAGGTAGTCGTCCAGGGTGGTGCCGCCCATCGACGGCTCGGGGTTGCGGTAGGAGATCGCGAACACGGTGCGCTCGTGCTGCACCGCCCACTCCAGGAAGCTGCGGCCCGGCGCCAGGTCCATGATGTAGTACTTGTTGATCCACGGCGGGCTGGCCAGCACTGGGACCGCGTGGACCTGCTCGGTCTGCGGCGCGTACTGGATCAGCTCCATCAGGTCGTTCTTGAACACGATCTTGCCCGGGGTCACCGCCAGGGTCTTCCCCACCTGGAACGGCCGGGTGTCGACCTGGCGCGGGCGCCCGTTGTTGTTCAGCACGTCGCCGACCATGTGCGCGGTCCCGGCGAGCACGCTGGCCCCGCCGGTCTCCATCGCCCGCTTGAGCGCGGCCGGGTTCGTGAGCAAGAAGTTCGTCGGCGCGAGTGCATCCAGCAGGAACCCGGTCGCGAGCTTGGCCTTGGCGTCGTCTATCGCGTCGCCCGACCCGGCGTCCAGTAGCTCGTCCGTCAGCCGGGAGGCGGCCAGGTAGCCCTGCCGGATGGCGAAGAACGCCGGGTTGTCGCTCCACGTCCGGTCCGCGAAGCGCTTGTCGCCCTCGGGCACCTCGACCGGCGGCGCGACGTTCATGCCCATCCAGCGGGCCGCCGCCACCGGCCCGGTCATCGCCACGCTGGACCAGAACCGCATCGTCGCGGCGGCGGTGGCGGTCGGCTGCCGGGCCGCCCGCCACAGGACCGAGAGGGTGGCCTGACCCAGGCCCGCGGCGTCCACCGAGCCGAACACGTCGGCGTCCGGCGCCAGCGCCGCCGCCGCCGACTCCGCGGCCTGCCAGGCCGTCTCTGCCGCCTGCCACGCGGAATCTTGTGCGGTCATGTCTACGCCCTCCGGACCCTCGCCGTCTGAGCTTCCGACGCTACTTGGCAGGTCCGGGACGCGTAAAGGGACCATGGTCCCTGCCACCAGTGTCCGCCGGATCCAGCCGGTGGTGGACCGCCGGTTCAATCGGGCCAGGTACGACGCCGAGCAGACCCTGGCCGGGCTCGCGGCCCGGCTGAAGGACGAGGCGGACCTGGACTCGATCCGGGACGACCTGGCCGGCGCGGTGCACCGCACGCTGGTAACCCGCCCACGTCTCGGTGTGGCTGAGCCCGGAGGCGGACCGACCCGCTAGCGATGACTGAGGCTGCCGTCCGAGGCCAGCCGCAGGAAGCCTGCCGCCCGGCCGAAGGTCTCGCCGATCGCCTTGCCCGCCAGCTGGGCCTGGTACTCCCGGTACCGCGTCATCTCCCACTCCTGGCCGCGCGCGGGGAGGGCGGCGAGCACGGGTTCGGGCAGTGACCGCCAGGTCCAGGTCGCGATCGGGCCGTCGCCAGTACGGCCGGAGTCAAGCGGCCCGCGCTGCGGCAGGATGAAGTCAGAGTGATCCAGGTGATAGCCCATCCAGTTCCGGACGAACCGCAGGCCCCCGAACGTCCCCTCGATGACCTGGCGCTCGGCCGGGCCGTGGCTGGCCAGGGTGGCGTCGTAGACGTCCGGGTGGTAGCGCACCAGGGTGGCGTCGACCATGGTCACCCACCACACGGCCTCGCTGATGGCGGCGAAGCCGTGCGGCGGGTCCGAAGTCCGGGCCCGCAGCAGCCGGTCGACCGTTTCCCACATCGCGGCGATGGTCCAGCCGAGCGCGCCCGGCTCGGCCGGGGGATCACCGACGTGCTGACGGTTCCAGGCGACCCGGCAGCGGGCCGAGCAGAACCGGGCGTGCTCGCGCCGCGGCGTGAACGTAGCGCCGCACTGCTCGCACGTCCGGGTTTCCGTCATGTCTCTCCGCAGCCCATGTTACGCGTAACAGCCGTACCGTCGTTCCATCCCTAAGGACAGGAGCGTGCGGTCGTTCCCGCTGCGCTGATACCGGGTGGCGGCGGGAGGCTAACAGGGCCAGGTGACCGCGGTCACGATCAGCCCGTCGCGGGCCAGCCAGCGGCCCGTCAGGCGCGATCCGTCCACCTGGGCGCTGAACGTGCCGGCCGGGTCCGGGAACACGGTGAGCTGGCCGAACCCCAGCCAGCGTCCGGTCAGCGGGTACCACAGCTTGCCCACCGCCTCCTTTGCGCTGAACAGCAGCCGGTCCCAGCGCACCGCGGGTCCGGCCTCGGATCCAGCCGCCGCCTGCCGGGCGATCCACGCCCGCTCGGCGCGGTCGGCGACCGACTCGATGAGCTCGGCCGGAAGCCCGGCGTCCGGCTCGGCGTCGATGCCGAGGGCGGCCATGTCCGCGGTCCGCGCCACGGCACAGGCGCGATAACCGGCGCAGTGGGTGATGCTGCCGGTCACCCCGGCCGGCCACCGGGGCTCGCCCGCCCGGCCCGCCAGGACCGGCACCGCGGGCAGGCCGAGCCCGGCCAGTGCCGTCCGGGCGCACGCCCGGCCGGCGGTGAACTCGGCCCGCCGGCGCGGCCCGGCCGTGCGCACGAGCGCCTGCTCGGCCGGGAAGAGTCCCAGGCCAGGCCCCCGCCCCGGCGCGGGGAAAAGTCCCAGGCCCGGCCGCCGCTCCGGTGCTGGCCCGATGGCTTCCGCGGCGGCCACCGCGGGCGGCAGGAGGTCGGCGATCACGGCGAACTGCCTATTGCGGCCGTAGCGCCATCCAGACCGCGCGCGCCTCGGTCGTGCCCGGGTTGCTCCAGGTATGCGGCTGGTCGCCCCGGAAGTGCAGCGTGCTCCCGACTTCCACCCGGTACAGCTGCCCGGTCACGGTGAACTCGAGCAAGCCGTCGGTGACGTGAACGAGCTCTTCGCCTGGATGCTGCATGGGCTTGCGCCCGCTGGTCGCGCCGGGCGCTACCGTCGCCCGCGCCCCGGCCAGCAGGAACCGGCCGTACGGCCCGGAGATGCTGCTCAGGTCGATGCCCTTGTGCGAGGTGTACACCGGCCGGTCCTCGTCCGGCGGGGTGAGCACCGCCACGTCGTCGCGGCCGACGTCCTCTTCCACGAAGTAGGAGACCGGCCGGCCGAGCGCGCCGGCGATCTTGAGCAACGTGGTGATGGTCGGCACCATGCCGCCCTGCTCGATCTTGTGGATCGCGGCCGCCGAGACGTCCGAGCGTTCGCCCAGTTGCTGCAGGGACAGCCCCATCCGCTTGCGCAGGCTGAACACCTTCAGGCCGATGGAGCCGACGATGCGCTCCAGGTCGCCCGCCGCCCCGTCCGTGCGGCTCTTCGGCTGCACGTCCAGGCAGGGTGGACCCTCGGTGCGCGGCACCCGGTTCACGCGGCGTCCGCGCGGTAGAACGGTGTTCGGATCTTGACGTTCAGCATGGCCCCGGCCAGGATAGTGTACGACTCATAGCGGATACTAAACGTCCCGTCCCTGCTGTGGGAAGAGGGTGCTGCCGGAGATGAACGCGGCCCAGCGGATCGTGGTGATCGGCGGCGGCGCTGCGGGCATCGGCGCGGCCGGGGCTGCCAAGGCCGTGGACGCCAGCGCGGACATCCGTGTCTACACCGAGTTCGAGGACGTCGGGTACAGCCCGTGCGGCATTCCTTATGTCCACGGCAAGGAGATTCCCGACTTCGAACGGCTCTTCCTGGCGACAAAGGAAGCTTACGCGGGCCAGGGCATTGACATCCACTATGAGACACGGGCCACCGGGTTCGACACCGGGCGGAAGGTCGTGTCCGTGGCGGACGAGGGCGAGATCGGCTACGACAAGCTGATCGTGGCCACCGGCTTCGACTATGCCAGTCCCGGGGTCCCGGGCGCCGACCTGGGCGGCCTGTACTACGTGAAGAACATCCGGCGGGCGATGGAGTGGGACAAGGTCCTCGACGGCGTCCGCTCGGCGGTCGTGGTCGAGGCGTCCCCGCTGGGCCTGGAGATGGTCACCGCGCTCTGCCACCGCGGCATCCAGACGCACCTGATCGACCCGGGCGCGTGGGCGCTGTCGGTGGCCACCGATCCCGACATCGTCGCCCCGGTGCAGGAGTCCTGGCTCCAGAAGGGTGCCGAGCTCCACTTCGGCACGACCCTGACCGGCTTCCTCGGCGACGGCTCGATCCGGGCCGTGGCCACGTCGGCCGGGGACATCGCGTGCGATCTCGCGGTCGTCTGCACCAAGAAGCAGGCCAACACCGCCCTGGCCCGGGCCGCCGGAGTGCGGACCGGCTCGGCGGACGGGATCATCGTGGACGAGCGGATGCACACCTCGGCTCCGGACGTCTGGGCGGCCGGCGACTGCATCGAGGTGCCGCACAGCGTCACCGACATCCCGGTCCAGGGCCTGTCAGGCAGCCACGCCTACGCCCAGGGCAAGGTCGCGGGGACCAACGCGGCCGGCGGCCAGCGAGCCTACCAACCGGTCAGCGTGCCATGGGGCATGGTCGCCGGGGACTGGATGATCGGCGGCGTCTCCTTCAGCGAGACGCTCGCGACCGCGCTGGGCATACCGCACGTGGTCGGCGTGGCCGAGGGCATCTCGCGGGCCCGCTACTACCCGGGCGTCGAGAAGGTCAGGGTCAAGCTGCTGGCCGAGCCGAAGTCGCTCCGCCTCATCGGGGCGCAGATGGTCGGTCGCGAGGGGATCAAGGAACGCGCCGACTTCCTCGCCATGGCGGTCCGGACCGGGATCACCGTAAACGAGCTGGCCACCATGGAGAACGTCTACTCACCTCCGATCGGGGCGCTGAACGAGCCGATCGCGCTGGCTGCGCAGAACCTGCTGTCCGGGCTGGGGTCCTGAGGTGTCGTTCTCCCGCTGGCTGCGCGCCACATCGGAGCACTACCTGATGATCGCCGCGCAGGAGAAGATCGCCGCCAAGTACGGGGTCACGCCGCCGCGTCGGCCCCGGGGGCGGGAAATCTTCTGGCTGCGGGTCTACGTGCCGGCGTACCGGGCGGTGCCCTGGCCGGTCCGTTCGGCGATCATGCGCCGCCTGCCCGGCAGCCACCGTATGACCTGGACGAGAACGCAGCATCCGTAACGAGCAAACGATAACCCCAGGGAGGTTCCATGCCGATCACCGTTGAGTCGCCGCGTGGCGAGGCCGGCGTCGACTCGCTGTACGACACGCAGGAGAAGGTCTTCGAGGACATCCGGGCCAACCCGGGCGAGAAGGCCTTCGTCTTCATCCACTCCGTCCCCTTCGAGGGATCGGTATCCCTGGTCAACCTGCTCACCTCCACCCGGCTGGTGCGCAAGGGCTTCGACGTGTCGATCATCCTGTACGGCCCGGGCGTGCTGCTGGCCTCCCGGCACCGCGGCTACCCGACGATAGGCACCGAGGGCTTCCCGGGCAACCTGGCCGGGAACCGGCAGATCGAGACCCTGCTCAAGGAGGGCGCCAAGGTCTACGCCTGCCGGTTCGCGATGGGGGCCCTGTACGGCTTCCGCGAGGAGGACCTCATCGACGGGGTGAAGGCGTTCAACCCGCTGGACGTCCTCGACTCCGCCCTCACCGCGTGGCGGGCCGGCGCCTTCCAGCTCAACACCTGGACCGTCTGACGCTCGTCTCCCGGGGGAGCCACCGGTCGGCGCCCCCGGGAGACTCCCAGGGGAGGTGACCCGTGGACGGAATCCACGACCTAGGCGGCATGCAGGGCTTCGGTCATGTGCAGCCGCTGACCGCCGCCCCGCCGTTCGCCGAGCCGTGGGAGGGGAAGGCGTTCGTCATCGGGGCGCTCGCGGCCCGGATCGCGGGGACCAACCTGCATGCCTTCCGGCATGCCATCGAACGGGTGCCGCCGCGGGAGTACCTGGTGGGGTACTGGAACCGGTGGACGATCGGGGCCCAGATCATGATGGAGGACAGCGGCATCGTCACCGACGAGGAGGTGCGGGCCAGGGCCGCGCGGCTGAGCGGGCGAGATGTGCCCGAGCCGCCGCCGCCCACCCCGCACAAGCCGCAGATGCCCTCGGGCGGCGCGGGGAACCTCCGCCCGCTGGACACGCCGCCCGCCTTCGCGGTGGGCGACCGGGTGCGGGTCGTCGATCTCCACCCCACGGGTCATACCAAGCTGCCCAGGTACGTCAGGCGGCGGACCGGGACGGTCACGGCCCTTCAGCCCAGCCAGGTCTTCCCGGACACCGCGGCCCACTTCGCGGGCGAGAACCCGCGGCACTGCTACACGGTGGACTTCGACTCGCGGGAGCTGTGGGGCCCCGACGCCGAGCCGTTCCGCCTGTCCATTGATCTTTTCGAGCCGTACCTGGAGCCAGCCCCATGACATCTGCACCCGAACACCTCGACCCCGCCCTGCGGGTGGAGGCGCTGGCTTCGCTGCTGACCGAGCGTGGGCTGATCGACGAGGCGACCATCGAGACGTTCATCAAGACCTATGAGCAGTCCGTCGGCCCGATGAACGGGGCCAAGGTGGTGGCCAAGGCGTGGACCGACCCCGAGTACCGGGTCCGGCTGCTGGCCGAGGGTACTGCGGCGATCGCCGAACTCGGCTTCAAGGGCCCGCAGGGTGAGCACATGGTGGTGCTGGAGAACACCCCCACGGTGCACCATGTGGTGGTCTGCACCCTGTGCTCGTGTTACCCCTGGCCGGTGCTCGGCCTGCCGCCGTCCTGGTACAAGGACCCGGCCTACCGGTCCCGGGTGGTGCGCGAGCCCCGGCAGGTGCTCCGCGAATTCGGGCTGGACCTCGACGACTCCGTCGAGATCCGGGTGCACGACTCCAGCTCCGAGGTCCGGTACCTGGTGCTGCCCGAACGCCCGGCCGGCACCGAGCACTACTCCGAGGCCGAGCTCGCGGACCTGGTCACCCGGGACGCCATGGTCGGCGTGGCCCGGGTGGTCGTCCCGTGACCCTCCCGAGCGGCCGTGCTGATGACGCCTACCTGCTGGACTCCGCCGGTCCGGCCGCGCCGCCCCGCGACAATGGCGAGCTCGTGTTCGCCGCGCCGTGGGAGAGCCAGGCCTTCGGCGTCGCGCTCGCGCTGCACGACGCCGGGCGCATCGACTGGGAGGATTTCCGCCAGGCGCTGATCCGCGAGATCGGCGAATGGGAAGCCGCCCACCCATCCGGAGAGGGCTGGAATTACTACGAGTGCTGGCTGCGCTCCCTGGAGCGGCTGGTCAGCGGGACAGGCCTCGTCGCCGCCGACGAGCTGCGAGCCCGGCTGGACCTGCTGGGGGCGCGGCCCGCCGGTCATGACCACCGCCACGACCACGAGTGACCGCCGACGCCGACCCTGACCGGCCGCACACCAACTCGGTGGTCGCCCGGTGGGAGGGCGGCTGGAGATGCCGCGTCGCGGCGGGCGGATTCGATCTGGTCGTCGACGAGCCGGAGCGTTCGGGCGGCACCGGCACCGGACCGATGCCGACCGAATACCTGCTGGCCGCCATGGCCTCCTGTTACGCCCTCGCCCTGGCCTGGGCGGCCGAGAAGCGGGGGATCACCCTGCCCGGCCTGGCCGTCACCGCCACCGGGACCTATGACGGCCCGCGGTTCAGCCGCCTGCAGCTGAGCGTCGAGTCCGGCGCGCGGCCCGACGTGGTGGAACAGCTCGTCGAGCCCGCCCTGCGCGTCTGCTACGTGTCCAACACCCTGGCCGCATCCCCGCCGGTCGAGGTCACCGTGGCATCGTCATGATCGCCACGGTCTGCCACTCCGTGGCGGGCGCTCCCGGTCAGGCGGCGGTCGAGGTCGGCTAGCGCGTCGGCGAAGCAGCCCAGCGGCGCCTCCGCCACGCCGGCGCCGACCTGACCGGTCCCGTCGCTGCGGTGCAGGATCCCGGTGGTCACGGCGGGAGTGCTGCCGAGCTCCACCACCTTGCGGACGTCCACGCCGAGCGGGGTCCCGGCGTTGTCCAGCACCGGGATCTTGAACCGGCTCGACCGCCCCGCGCACACCGCGGCGAGTCGCTCGGTGAGTTCGGCCGCCGCGCGCATCTGGCCGCCCAGCAGCTGGGCCACGGCGGGCGATCCGGCCGCGGCCGCCGCGCCGAGCCCGCACAGTTCGAGCACCGCGCTGTCGCCGATGTCCCTGGCGCTGGTCTGCGGTCCCTGGCCGGGGTAGTACAGCGCGTGGCCCACCTCCGGTGCCTCGGCCACGAACCACCGGTCCGAGCCGGCCAGCCTGATGCCGAACGTGGTCCCATTGCGGGACATCGCGGTCACGATCGAGGCGCCGGGCACCTGCGCCGCCCACTCGGTCAGCGACCGGGCCGCGCCCATGGCCAGGGTCAGGAAGAACAGGTGGTTGCCGGCCAGGAAACGGGCGAAGGCGGCGCTGTCCGGGCCGCCGAGCTCGGCCACGTACGGAAGCCACTCCCGGATCAGCAGGTTTGTCGCTGCCTGGGTGCGGACGTGCACGTCGTCGCCCATGGCCAGGGCCTGCGCGGCCAGGGCCAGCACGTCGAGCGGCCCGGTACGGGCCAGGATCTGGCTGATCACCGGCGCGCCCACCTCACGCAGGAACACCAGCCGGGCCACAGCCGCCTGGCTGTCGCAACCGAACCAGGCCACCTCGCCCGGCCCCTGCGAGACCGGCGCGTAGGCGGTCGTCCCCCCGGCCTCGTTGACCAGCACGTACAGCGGTGCGCCCGCCCCGAGCGCCGTCGCCATCGGCACCACCACCCGGTGGGCGTTGGCCGGGCTGAGCCCGATCTCGCCCCGGCTCAGCCGGCCGTCCGCCTCCTCCGGGCTCTCCGCCCAGCCTTCCGCTACCGCCGCGGCCCGCATCGACCGGCGCAGCGGGTCGGGGGCCTCGGCGTAGGCGATGGCCGGCCCGCAGTGCAGCAGCGTCGCCTCCGGCAGGCCCGGCACGGCCTGCGCCACCGTGGTGAGGCCGACCAGCAGCGGGATGCCCCGGTCCAGCCGGCGCAGGACCTCGGCGTTGGCCGCTTCGATCCGCTCCGCGTGGATCCCGTACAGTCGGCCCAGCGCCGCGACCGCCGCGGGCTGCCCGCCCGCAGGCACCCGCCAGTCGACCGAGACCACCGGCGCGCCCTGCTCGCGGATCGCGTCGCCGAACAGCGGCAGGCCCACGTTGACCACGCCGACCCGGGCCGGCAGCGACAGGGGTTGTGTCATGTCACGCTCCGTTCAGCGAGAACCCTGGGTCCTGGCCCTCGGCGGGCCCGGCGAGGGCAGCCTGGCCCGCGGTAGGGCCTGCGGCGGCACCGCGACGGGCGGCGGCCACCAGCGCTTCCTCGGCGGCCTGGTACGCCTCCCGCCAGCGCCGCGCCTCCCCGGCCAGCTCGCGGGCCTGCGCCGCGGCCTGCTCGGCCATCCTGGTCACCTCGTCCGGCGCGGCGCCGCCGAGCGTGGTCCGGCTCACCACGATCTGCCACGGGTCCAGCGCCGCGGACAGGTCGTGGCCGGTCAGGCCCAGCGGCCGTCCGATGATCTCGATGGCCGAGGCGTCAAGCCGCGCGCCGTCGATGTCGCTGCCGCGCAGCCCCGCGGCGCTGGCCTGCCGGACCGCGTGGCCGACCACCCGGTACGCGCTGCGGTAGTCGATCGCGCAGGTCTGCATGACATACTCGGCCAGGTCGGTGGCCTGCGAGAACCCCGACTCGAGCGCGGCTCGCATCCGGGTCGCGTTCACCTCCAGGGTGCGGACCACGCCGGCGCTGAGCCGGGTGGTCCGCAGGGCGAGATCGAGCGCACGGGGCACCTCGCCGTAGGCGAAGATGAGGTTGTCGCTGCGCGCCGACGGGGTCTTGGCCACCGCCAGCAGCCCGGCCAGCCTGCCGGTCAGCGTCCCGGCCGCGCCGCGGATGATGGACAGCGCGTACGGGTTGCGTTTCTGCGGCATGAGCACGCTGGCCCGGCTGTAGCCGTCGGCGAGGGTCACGTAGTCGAACTCCTGGCTGGCCCAGATCTCCAGGTCTTCGGCCAGCTTGGACTGAGTCAGGACCAGGCCCGCGGCCGCGCCGACCATGTCGAACAGACCGTCGACCTGCCACATCGCATCACGGGTGTGCTCGGCGACAGAGCGGAAGCCCAGCAGGGCCGCGACGTGCCGGCGGTCGGCGCGCAGCCGGGTGCCGTTCACGCAGCCCGCTCCGCCCGGGCTGGCGTCGGTCCAGGCCATCGCCTCGCTCAGCCGGCGGCCCCCGCGCAGCACCGGGAACGCGAAGGACAAGATGTAATGACCGAACGTCGACGGCTGCGCGTGCTGCAGGTACGTCTGGTCGGCCATCAGCGTGGCGGCGTGCTCGCGGGCCCGGCTCGCGAGCTCGGCCGCCAGGGCGGCAGCCGCCTCGATGAGGTCGGCCAGGTCGCCGCGCAGCCGCAGCCGGAAGGCGACCCGGACCGCCTCCCGGCGCGGCCGGCCCGCGTGCAGCCAGCCGGCCACGTCACCGACCCGGCTGACGAAGTACCGTTCCCGCGAGTTGTACGGCTCGCCATTGGCCGGGTCGTAGGGGAAGTCGCCGGCCGGCATCTGGATGACCTCCAGTAGCAGGGCGAGCAGGCGGCGGGCCGCGTCGGGCGGGATGACCCCGGCCGAGGCCAGGTCGAGCAGGTGGGCCAGGTCGGCCAGGTTCATGCCGTGATGCAGGATCGGGGCATCGGCATTCTCCAGGTCGAACCCTGCCTCGACGAGTTCGGCAGCGGGCGGCCCGACGGGCGGCCCCGCCGGCGGGCCGGCCGCGGGCCGGGACGCGGTGGTCACCGCCCTGCCCCCGCCGCCATCGCGA
>Ga0187781_10003879_pt1 | contig 11176 bp, 6 predicted proteins | sample 0715_SJ02_MP02_2_FD_132447 | JGI IMG/M metagenome (GOLD analysis project Ga0187781, IMG submission 132447) | Tropical peat soil microbial communities from peatlands in Department of Meta, Colombia - 0715_SJ02_MP02_20_MG | ecosystem: Environmental > Terrestrial > Soil > Wetlands > Peat | place...
GACATCGCCGGTGGCAGCGGACGGACTGACGCTCACGGTGACGGCGGCCGATTGACCATGAGTGAGTGTAGTCGGGGTTATGGTGAGCGTGGTCGTTGTGGGCGTAAAGGTGACGGAATTCCACTCATTCACCAAATTCGTCGCGTTCACCGAGCCGAGCCCGGTGGCAAGGTCGTAGCCGGTGGTAGCAGGCCACGCTGGCGTAGTGGCCGTGTAAGGTGGTATGTAAGCGGATGGGGAAGGAACCTCCATGATGCCGTATTCGCCCGTCGCCGTGCTGGTGTTGCTGCAGTTGGGCGAACCACCTACGCACGCTACCGAGTTGTTGCCGGTTTGAATGTCATAGAAGATGCAGGACGTATCACTGACGGCAGTAGTGCCTGAGGCACAATTCGTGTCAGCCTGACTCTTGGCCGCCAGCGGGTACAAGACGTAATTCGCATTGCCTTGCCGGCCGTGCTTCTGGTCGACCAGCGCCATGATGCCGCCGAAAGTTTGCGTGGATGCAGACGTTCCCCCGGCGCCCTGAAAGTCAGTATAGGGAGCGTTCAAATCGCATGAGGTAGAGCTCCCCGCAGGGGTTGACAAAGCATTGAGATCGATTTGGCAGTAAACGTAGAAACTGTAATTCACGCCATTGCCCGCGAACAAGGAGACATCCGGTGTGTCACGCGCTTGATCGTTGGGCACCCCGGTTCCGCTCTGCCAGGAAGGTTTGGCGTAGCCGCTGATGCAGGCTACGGGATTCGAAAGAGCGCAATTGCTGGGGCCACCGCCGCCGCCAATCAAATCGATGCCCGGATATGTGGAGTTGTCGCTCGAAATTATTGATGCAGTGCAGTCTGTAGCTACCCCGCTACTGGCACAGGTATCATTCCAGGGTATTTCGGGAATGTACGATAGGGCGGAGGCTTGCGTGGTGGGATTGTTTGTCGTGGACCAGTATGTCGAGGCGCTGGCGGAGTCGTTAAAGTCCGTCCCGCCGACAGCGACATTGAAGGGTGTGGAAGCGTTCCCGCTCACCATCAAGCCAGATTGCGCCGCGATTTCTCCAGCCGAGTCATCGCATCCTGCGGAGCCGCTGTCGCCCGCAGCCTCGAAGATGGTAATTCCCTCCGCAGCCCCTTGCTCCCATACGTTGCTGTAGAAGGCATTGCCGCCATTCCCGAGGGACGCCTCGCAGGCGCCGTAGCTCTCGGTCATAACGGGTGCGAGGTTGTTGTCAACAATGTAGAGGGCAGAGAGATCAACTCCCGCTGAAACCTCGGTGGACTCGGAGACAACAAGGTCAATCGTGGCCCCCGGCGCGACTCCGCCCGCCCACTCGACATCGAGGTCGGATTCACCTTCGTCCCCCGAGACCGAGGGCGGAATTATCCCAGGGTCGGGCCCGTTCAGGATGATGTTCGGGGGATTTGCCGGCAAGCCGAACATGGTGCGAAAGTCCGCCACGTCTTGAGGGTTAATGTTCGTCTCGCCCACAACAGCGACCGTCTCCCCCGTGCCGTTGGTGCCTGCGCTATAGAGTGGGGAAAGGTTGTAAATGACGGCAAAATCCCCCGGGCCAACGCCAAGCGCGTAGCAAGTAGCACTGCCACTGCCAGGAGGACAGGTAGCGGGAAAAGTGAACAGTGGCTGCACCTTGCCCGTCTGCTTTGACCGCATAAACGTCCCCAGGCTGCGCGTCATTGGCTTTTTAGGGAAGTTATGGAGCGAGGCAAAACCGGCCACCACGGGCGCCAAAGCAGCAGGAATCTGCGGGTCGCTCGCATTGGCCCAATGCTCTTCGCCGTGCACGACGTATTTGTGGATCTCGGTATGGAGGGCTTGGCGCACCTGTCCCGCCGTGCCGGAAAACTCAATGACAGTGCGACCGGTGGCCACGTGATTGACCGTGAAGCCTTGCGACGTGAGCCAATTCGTCACTGCTTGGATATCCGCATCGGCGGGACCGAACTGCTCCCCAAACTGCTCAGGTGTGAGCCACATGTGATAATTAGGCGAGGATTTCACCTGCTGCTGATCCAGCAGCTTCCGCAAAGCGTTTTCCTGCTGAGCCGAACGCTGCAAGACAAGCAGCATGCGCTCTGTGGGCAGGCTATCGGGCGCGGCCCCCTGGTCATGTTCAGGGCGGGCCAGCGGGTGGGTGTTCCCTCGCAAGACGAAAAGGTTTTCCAGGTTCACCGGTTGTGTAACCCGCGCCGGGACAGTAGCTGCTTGTTGCCCTTTAGCTATCAAAGAGAATGAAAAAAGAAGGGCGGATGCCAATGCCACGAGCAACCATCTTGAACGCGCATTTCTCATGCTGCCTCCAATAACCCACCTTAAGCCTGTCGTAGTTCTAGAGGATTCCCGCCGGATAGACTATCCTCTCGCGATTTCCCCCTACGCAATTCCCCTCGCACCTTTGAAAAGTTCCATAAATTGCTTCGACTTCAGGAAGACTACCTTCACTATTGATGCAGAATGTTGGCGCAGAGATTTCCGTGGGCAATGGGCAGGTGGGCAGGTGGCCTTTGGAAATGGGAAGTAGCGTGTACTCAAGCTCCAGGTTGAAGCTACCTGGGAAGGAAGTAAATCAACCAACCCAGCACAACGGCAGTACCCACAAACGCGCCAAAAACTTTCGCGCCGTAAACAAGCCGTTCACGCGGCGCTTCCTTGGCTAGAACTCCGAACACCACAGAAACCAGGAAAGAGAATATAACGAGAGCGGGAAAGTGTGTCAGAGCCATTGTAAGATCAGGAGTCAGGAGTCAGAATCCCCAGCTGTCAGCCGTTAGCTATCAGCTTTCAGCGGCCCGCTTGTTTGCTGATAGCTGAGACTTGATGGCTGACGGCTTCATTCTGACTTCTGAACTCTGCCCTTAGGCCTTTCGCCCCATAGCGATATCGTAACAGTCCAGCATCAAAAGGACGTTGAGCATCCCGGCAGCCAACAGAAAGGCGGTCCCGAAGTCGGAGCTGACGAAGAACGGGTCGCCCCCCGAATAACCGAAGAACATCGCCGCGGGCATCGCTATGCCTACGCACAGTTCCCCGAAGTGACCCAGGGTTTGAAGGTATGACGCGGAACCGGTCGCAAAGAACTGGCCTTGCATTGCCAGACCGAGAGCGAACATGGCCATGATCGAAGTAAAGAAGATCAGCGCCCGCCATTTTCTTCGAAGCAACAAGTGGCCCAATCCCGGGACCAGCCAGGCCGCGACGCACAGTCGCACTAATGTGAGGATGGGCGGGTGGCCAGCGGCAGCTTTGGTCTTGGCATTAGCGCTTTCTGCCTCGATAACTTTTCCAGCCATAGCTCTCCGTCGCCCGCCACATCAGGGACTGCAGGATGTTGAAAAGACAAGCTAGCATACCTCCCTGTGCCGGGGCAAGGCTAGCCCGCTTGTCACCAGTCGCTTCTCAAGCCAAGGGCTCGTCAGCCGATGGCCCGTAGATGGCAGGTACGGCGACGCCGTTCAACCGCAGGTAGACACCAAGCTGGGCCCGATGATGGACAATGTGGTTCAAGAACATCTGCCGGTAAGCCAGGAACCGAGATCCCTCGAAGATGGTACGCCCCTGGAGAGCGAGTTTCCAATTCGCCTTCCAGGCTTCATCCGGAGTTTGGATGAGGGCCTTTCGGACCTTGGCGGCGCCTTCGTCAAATACCTTGACAAGCTGCGCCGCAGACTCGAAAGGCAAGGGTTTGTAGCTGCCGGCAGAAAAGTCCAGTTGCGGAGTCTCCAGCACGCTGAGGCCGAAGCCGGCAAGCTGAGCGACATGAGGGGCCAACTTCCCGAGCGGCATCGACTTCGGGTGCGGCCGGAAGTCCGGCTCGTATGGAACCCTTTCCAGGACCTTGCGTGTTTTGGCCATCTCCTGATCGAACTCAGGCAGAAGCGCTTCACTGATCGTCATAAAATCCTCCATTGTGGGATGTGACTGTTGAGGGGATCAAGCATACGCGAATAAAAAGCGAAAGTCAAGCCGCTCCATAGCGCGCGTCCGGGATGCGTTCCTCCCGCGCGAACGACCTATCACGAATTTCTCCGGAATTACATCTTTAGCCGAGAATACGCACAATGGCCTGTTGGATCTCTCCGGTCACCCGCGCGCTCGATTCCTCGACGAATACATTCACCTCGCTGCGCACGCCGAATTCCTCGAGATAAATTCCCGGCTCGATCGAGAAACAGGTTCGAGGAATTATCTTGCGCGTGTCGCGCGTCTCGAAGTCATCGATGTTGACCCCGTTGCCGTGCACGTCTTCGCCGATGGAATGTCCGGTGCGATGAACGAAGAATCGCCCGTAACCCCGGCGGGTAATAATCCCGCGGGCCACGTCATCCACTTCATATCCGTAAATCGTCCGCCCGCTCTTCATCCCGGTCTGAACAAACTCCACAGCGGCATCGCGAGCTTCACGCACGATCTCAAAAACCTCCGCGTAGCGGCTCGGAACTTCCACGCCCGCGAATCCCGTCCACGTAATGTCGAAATAAACCGCGCCAGGCTTGTTCATTTTTCCCCACACATCCAGCAGAACGAAATCATTGGCCCCGATGGGCATCGAACTATCGCGCATCGGCATGTAATGGGGATTGGCGGAGTTTTGGTTGACGGCCGCCACTGGCCCTTCATCCGTGACCACGCCCGCCTCATCAAAGACGCGCCGCATTTCTTGCTGGACGTCGTATTCGCTGATTCGCTTTCGAGCCCGCACGGCATCCCGGATGGCGGCAAATCCCGCACGCACGGCGGCGTGCACCACTTTGCCTGCCTCCAGATGCGACGCCAGGGCAGCCTCCGACCATCGCGCCTCAAACAACTGCACTAAGTCAGCCGAAGAAACCACTTCAACCCCGAAACCCTTCACCAGCTCAATCGTCCCGGCGTCCACCAGGCCCACGTAAGGAATTTCGTTTAGGCGCGAATACTGCATCGCGATGCGGCGCTTGCCAGCCAGTACCTTCTTCAAACCCTCGTGCTGCTCCTTCCAGGAGGAATACTCGAGCTCTGTCCCAGGCAAAGCTGCCAAGTTCTGTCTCTCCACTCGATGTATGAGCTTGCATGGATCGCCCTCGGCTGGAATCAGGTAATACCACCGCCGCGTACACATGGGCGGATTGATCTTCAATATCCTGTAGGCAATGGGGTCACGCCGATGGTGGTCGTAAAACAACCAACCATCAAGCCCGCTTTCCCGAAGCGTCGATTGAATCAGGTCGAATTCCATTTTTCCCCCACCTGAGTCGTCAGTTGTCCGTGGTCCATTGTCAGTCGCTGAGAGTTGATAGCTGACGGCCGACGGTCTCCTTTCGCTCGTCATTCGTCACTGTTCTTTGAAAAACGGTCGCCATTGTTCCGCGCGCGGCGGGGGGGTCAGCATGCTCACGCCGATCAGGCATAACAGCGATGCCGCCAGCGCCGGGAAAATCATTGGAGCATGCGCATCTAACCCGAATACTTTCCACAGCACCGCCACGACTGTTCCCGCGGCAATCGAGCTCAGTCCTCCGGCGGTTGTCGTGCGCTTCCAAAAGAAAGCGGCCACGATGGCAGGGGTTAGCCCTGCCCCATATACGTCGTAGGCATAGACTGCCGTGCCCAGAATCGAAGGCTGAAAGCTTTGCGCCAATGCGATGACCCCGAGGACCACCACGGTGAGGCGTGAAAAAACCAGCAACCTGCGATCGCCTACGTTCTTAGAGGACAAGCGTTGGAAAACGTCATGAACAACGTTCGTCGCGGGCGAAAAAAGGTAGTTGTTCCCGGTGGACAGCACCTTGGCAAAAATAGCGCCCAGAAAAATCGCTCCCACCATCGGCGCCATTCCATGACGCGCCGTGTAGGGGACTATCCCCCACGCCGGAAGCGCGCCGGTCTCGACTTCATGGTGGAAGAGCACTCCCCCCACCATGGCCAACAGCACGATGACTGTTTCCAGAAACAGCGTCCCAACAATCCAGCCTACCACGGAAGTTCGAGCATCGCGCTCGCTGCGAGCGGAGAAGAATTTCTGGTAGGAGCTCTGATTTCCCACCATCAAAGTGAAAGTCGGAAAGAAGTAGCCGAGCGCCTCACTCCAAGTCATTCCACCCCTAAACGTGAAGTGGCTCGCAGGCAACGCGGCGTGCAGTGCGCTCCATCCGCCGGCGCGCAGAAGCGTCGCCGACAACGCGATGATGCATCCCGCTGTAACGAGCAGCCCAATCGCCACATCCGTGTAGGCGACCGACGACATTCCCGCCAGCGCTGTAAACAGGATGACGAACCCTGCTAGGATGAACGTCCCCTTCCTCTCGCTCACTCCGAAGGCGAGATTAAGAATTCGTCCGCCACCCCGGAATTGATAGCTGACAATGGCCGTGTAGGACACAATGATGCAGATTGTACCGAGAACGCGCGCAATTGGACTGTACCTGACCTCCAACAGATCAGGGACCGTGTACTGCGCGAAGGCCCGCGCACGGCCGGCAATGAAATAAATCACCAGCAAACCCGCCCAACCGCCGGCCGGCAACCACAAGGATGCCAGCCCCCTGCGATAAGCAAATTCCGCGCCGGCAAAGAGGCTTCCTGCGCCTATCCACGAGCACAAGAGCGTGAAGACGAGCACCGCCGCTGAGAGCTTGCGGTCCGCCACCATAAAATCCGCATGGCTCTTGAGCTTCGCCATACGCGTTATGCCTACCGCGAGCAGCACGAAAACGATCAGGATGAGAACCGCAGCGTAGAGCATGGTTAGTTTTCAGTTTTCAGCCTTAAGTCGTCGGTAGTCTGTTGTTCGTCGTTCGCCGACTCTGACTGACCGCGGGTAACTACCTGCTAAGAGTCAGCGCACACAGGTCATCCCAGAGAGTCTAACACGGGACAACACCCGGCTGGGGCCAGAGTTGAGACGAGTCCGAGTATCTGGTAGAGTTCTCGTCATCCGCACCTGGTTCAGATCGGCCTGAAGGCGGTGTGATCATGCCAAACAAAATCAAATCGTACTTTCTTCGGATAGGCCACTTGTTGCGCCTGCGCGGCCCTCTCGCCGAAGACGTGCGGGCGCGAACTCTGCATGGCCTGGTGGTCGGCCTGCTGCTCTTCATCTGGATTGTTCATTTGCCGATCCTGGTGCCGCTGTTTATCGTGACAAAAGTGGGTTCCACACTCGTTACCCTTTATCTCACGCTAATTTATGGAATTACGCTGGCCCTCCTTCGGCGCGGTGCGTTGCGACTGGCCAGTGGTTTCTTCCTAGTGGGAACTTGGCTCGCCGCCACTGTGCTCATAGTTCTGGGCGGAGGAGTGCAAAGTACCGGGCTCGTGCATTATGTGAACCTGCCGATTCTGGCTGCCTGGCTGCTGGGAGCCCCTGCGGCGGGACTGATGACGATCGTGTGCCTGGGCGGTTCGCTTGTGCTGGCAGTTCTGCAACAAAGCGGCCTTCTCTTGCCGCACTATTTTTCAGGCGCGTTTTTCGGCAACTGGAGCTCGATGGCGATGGCGATGCTTATGGCTGTGGTCCCAGTGCTCTTCGTCCTGGGTGCTCTCAACGAGGCATTGGAGAAGCGCCAAGGGGCCGAGGAAGAGCTGCGCCAAGCTAACGAGAAGTTAGAAAGGCGCGTCAGGGAGCGGACAGCACAGATAGAAAGCGAAATCGCGGAGCGGAAACGCCTGGAAGCCGACCTGGAGTCTGCGGCACGCTTGCCGGGTGAGAATCCAAACCCGGTGATGCGCCTCGGCCAAGGGCGCATTGTCGATTTTGCCAATGCCCACGCTCAGGAGTTGCTGAAGACTCGGGGTTGCGCCATCGGGGGGGAAGCCCCGGCGGAGATCGCGGAACCGGCCGTGGCGGCCCTAAAGAGTGCGCCCCCCGGCAGATTGAAAGGAATTATGCGGGGCGCACGTTTTTGTTTAGCCTCGCCCCAATTCCGCAATGGGGTTACGTCAACCTCTACGCTACGGACATCACCGCGCGCAAGCAGGCGGAAGAGGCCCTGCGTCGCCGTGAAGCCGAACTCAGGGAAGCGCAACGCATCGCCCAAGTGGGAAGTTGGACGTGGGAGGTACCCACGGACACCGTGACTTGGTCAGAGCAGATCTATCGCATTTTCGGACGCGATCCGAACCTGCCCGCGCCGTCAGTCGCCGAATCCGCGCAGCTCTTCACTCCTGAGAGTTGGGCGCGGTTGAGGGAGGCGCAACAACAGACGCTTCAGCGCGGAACCCCTTACCTCCTCGACCTCGAGGTGGTCCGAGCCGATGGAACGAGGGGGTGGATGCTTGCTCGGGGCGAGCCGGAATTCGATTCAAGCGGCCGAGTTGTTAGGCTGCGAGGCACCGTTCAGGACATCACCGGGCGCAAGCGGGCCGAGGAGGCGTTGCGAGCCTCCGAACAACGGTTCCGAGTGCTCGCCGAGGCGATGCCACAGATCGTTTGGAACGCGGACGCGACCGGCGCCGTCGATTACATCAACCCATACGGGCTCAAGTATCTCGGTGTCCGGTTGGTGGACATCGGTAGTTGGAAGTGGGGATCCTTTGTCCACGCCGATGACTTAGAGCCCATGGGGAATGGCCGGCGCCAGGCGCTCACCTCCGGTGAGAGCCGCCAAATCGAGCACCGGCTGCGTCGCGCGGACGGGCTGTTCCGTTGGCACTTGACGCGTGCCGTGCCGGTCCGCAACGAGAAAGGCGAGGTCATCCAGTGGATCGGCACTAGCACCGATATCCATGACCAGAAGACGGCCGCGCAGGAACTCGAGCGGCGGGTCGCGGAACGCACGGCGGAGTTAGCTAGATCGATGACCCTGCTGCAAACTGTGACTTCTAACGCGCCGATTATCCTCTTTGCCACCGATGCTCAAGGGGTCTTTACCGTCTATACAGGCAAAGCGATTACGGCCGCGGGACATACGTTGGGCGACTGTTTGGGCAAGTGTTTCCGGGAAGCGCGCATGTTCGATCTGACGACAGTGGATGGCATTCGAGGAGCTCTGGAGGGCATGGAGTCCAGCGTGGTTGGCCATGGACTTGGGGACACTACCTTTGAGACCTCGTTTACACCCCTACGTGATGCAGCCGGGAATATCACGGGCATGGTCGGCGTTTCTGTGAACATCACCGAGCGCACGCGGGCGGAAAGGGAACTGCAACGCCTCAACCGGGCACTACGGGCTCTTAGCGCAACTGACCAAGCCATGGCCCGCGCTCAGACCGAATCAGAATTGCTGCAAGAAACTTGCCGGATTCTGGTGGACGAGGGCGGGTATCGGATGGCCTGGGTGGGCTTGGCCGAGCAGGATGAGGCGAAGACGGTGCGGCCAGTCGCTTATGCGGGAATCGAAGAAGGCTACTTGGAAACCGCGCGCGTTACCTGGGCAGACACGGCGCGGGGACGCGGGCCCACAGGCACCGCTATCCGCACGGGCCGACGCTCAGTTTGCCAGAACATGCTGGAAGATCCTAGACTTGCTCCGTGGCGTGAAGAGGCAAGCCGAAGGGGCTATGCATCCTCCTGCGCTCTGCCTTTGGTAGTGAGTGGGGAAACCATTGGGGCACTGACTGTTTACTCTGCGCATCCAGACGCCTTCGATACGGCGGAAGCGGAGTTGCTGACGCAACTAGGGGCCGACCTCGCTTTCGGTTTGGAAGCTTTACGCACCCGCCTCGAGAGGCAGCAGTCGATGGAAGCCCTGAAAGCCGAGCGGCAGCGCCTTCTCGCGGTGCTGGAAACCCTACCACCGATGGTCTGCCTGCTCACGCCGGATTATCACATCCCCTTTGCCAACCGTACATTCCGCGAAAAGTTCGGCGAGTCGCACGGGCGTCGTTGTTATGAGTATTGTTTTGGACGCCCTGCGCCGTGCGAGTTTTGCCAAACCTATAACGTGCTCAAAACCGGCCAGCCCTGCCATTGGGAAGTCACCGCCCCTGACGGCAGCGTGATCGACGTGCACGACTTCCCGTTCACTGACTCGGACGGATCGCCGATGATTCTCGAGATGGACTTTGATATCAGCGAGGCCAAGCAGGCAAAGGAGAATCTGGAGAAGGCCAGCGCCTACAACCGCAGCCTGCTCGAGGCCAGCCTTGACCCGCTGGTAACCATTTCGCCGGATGGAAAGATCACGGACGTGAACAGGGCCACCGAAAAGGTGACCGGGGATTTGCGTCATGAGCTGATTGGCGCCGATTTCTCGGATTATTTTACCCAGCCGGAGAAGGCGCGCGCGGGGTATCAGCGAGTGTTCAAGGAAGGATGGGTGCAGGATTACGAACTGAAGGTCAGGCACCGCGACGGGTCCACCACCCCGGTGCTTTACAACGCCTCGGTTTATCGCGACCAGAGAGGTGAAGTGGCTGGGGTTTTCGCCGCCGCGCGCGACATCAGCGAGCGGAAGCAGGCGGAGGAAGTGGTGCACAAGCTCAACGAAGAACTCGAGCAGCGTGTCCAACTTCGGACCGCGCAGCTTGAAGCGTCCAACAAGGAACTGGAAGCCTTCACATATTCAGTTTCGCATGACTTGCGAGCCCCTTTGAGAGCTATGGACGGATTCTCTCGCATTCTACTGGAAGAGTATCGGCCGCAGCTCCCGGCGGAAGCTCAAAAATACCTCGACTTCGTGCGAGGCAGCGCGGTCCAGATGGGGAAGCTGATTGATGGTCTGCTCGGCCTGTCACGCCTGGGGCGCCAGGAGTTGAAGAAGGTACCGGTCAAGATGTCAGATCTTGTACGGCAGTCCATGGATGATCTTCGTAGCGACTGGGAGGGGAGGGCCGTTATGTTCGTTGTAGGGGATTTGCCTACCTGCGAGGCCGATCCCCTCCTGCTCCGACAGGTTTTCGTAAACTTGCTGTCCAACGCGCTTAAGTTCTCGCGGAAGCGGATAAAGGTCCGAATTGAAGTCGGAGCCGTGAGAGCCGGGCGATTATCCCGGCCGGAGGCGGCACAGCCGCCTCTGCCTGGGCAGACGCAGCCAGGAGTGCCTGTGCTGCCGCCATTGCCTCGGGCACTGGGCCCTGACGCCTGGATTTATTACGTGCGGGACAACGGTGTTGGGTTCGACATGCGCTATGCCGACAAGCTCTTCGGCGTCTTTCAACGCCTGCACCGACAGGCAGATTTTGAAGGCACAGGCGTGGGGTTGGCAACTGTCCAGCAGATCATTCACAGGCACGGCGGCGAGGTGTGGGC
>Ga0187781_10003880_pt1 | contig 11174 bp, 10 predicted proteins | sample 0715_SJ02_MP02_2_FD_132447 | JGI IMG/M metagenome (GOLD analysis project Ga0187781, IMG submission 132447) | Tropical peat soil microbial communities from peatlands in Department of Meta, Colombia - 0715_SJ02_MP02_20_MG | ecosystem: Environmental > Terrestrial > Soil > Wetlands > Peat | place...
ATCCAGCAGACGGCCCACACCAGCCAGATACGGCACCAGCGTCAGGCTATCCAGCAGATGGTAGCTGACCATGCGCTGCTCTTCGCGCACGGCAGTCAGGTTATAGGTGTGATTCCATTTGGCCAGCAGGGCAAGATAGCCATCCAGCAAGGCCACCTGTTGTTCGTTCAGCCCCAGGGCCAGCTGTTCCAGTCCCTTGTTGAGTTCTGCAGTATGTGTCATGAGCTTGGCAATTATTCAATTTTGGCGTCGGTAAAACCGCGTTTCAGATGCACCATCAGCAGAGCAACCGCAGCCGGCGTGATGCCCTGAATACGCGAGGCCTGGCCCAGGGTTTCCGGGCGCTGCTGATTCAGTTTTTGCTGTACTTCCTTGGACAAGCCCTTGACCAGGGAAAAATCGATGTCGGCAGGCAGGCGGATGTTTTCCAGATTGTCACGGCGCGCCAGTTCTTCGTTCTGACGATTGATATAGCCTTGATATTTGACCTGAATTTCCACTTGCTCGGCAACCACATCATCAGTTACACCAGCGCCGGCTTCCGGCAGGGTCATCAGATCGCGATAGGCGACATTGGGCCGCTTGAGCAGGTCGAACAGGTTGTACTCGCGCTCAATTCCCTTGCCCAGCAGGGTTTCCAGCGCGGCAGCATCTTGCAGCTTGGCCGGGTGCAGCCAGGTGGTTTTCAAACGTGCGGTTTCTGTCTCCACCGCATCGCGTTTGCGACAGAAGGCATCCCATTGTGCATCGCCAACCAGGCCGAGCTTGCGGCCCATCTCGGTCAAACGCAAGTCGGCATTGTCTTCACGCAGTTGCAGGCGGAATTCGGCACGACTGGTAAACATACGGTAGGGCTCGGACACGCCCTTGGTGATCAGGTCGTCCACCAGCACGCCCAGATAGGCCTCGTCACGACGCGGGCACCAGCCCTCTTCATCGCGCGAATACAGGCCGGCATTCAGACCGGCCAACAGACCCTGGGCCGCCGCTTCTTCGTAGCCAGTGGTGCCATTGATCTGGCCGGCAAAGAACAGGCCCTTGATGGACTTGGTTTCCAGCGTGGATTTGAGGCCGCGCGGGTCGAAGTAATCGTATTCGATGGCATAGCCGGGGCGCAGGATATGCGCGTTTTCCATGCCGCGGATTGAACGCACGGCAGCCAGCTGGATATCAAACGGCAAGCTGGTGGAAATGCCGTTAGGGTAGAACTCGTGGGTGGTCAGGCCTTCCGGCTCCAGGAACACCTGATGGCTGTCCTTGTCGGCAAAGCGATTGATCTTGTCCTCAATGGATGGGCAATAGCGCGGCCCCACGCCTTCGATCACCCCGGTGAACATCGGGCTGCGCTCAAAGCCGGAGCGAATGATGTCGTGGGTTTGCAGATTGGTGTGGGTAATCCAGCACGGCAACTGTCTGGGGTGCATGCTGCGCTGGCCACGGTAGGAGAATACCGGCTCCGGGCTGTCGCCCGGCTGCTCTTCCATCACCGAGAAATCAATGCTGCGGCCATCAATACGCGGCGGCGTACCGGTCTTGAGACGACCAACCGGCAAATCCAGCTCACGCAGGCGCGCGCCCAGCGTGGATGCCGCCTGGTCACCAGCGCGACCGCCGGTGTAGTTTTCCAGGCCAACGTGAATCTTGCCGGACAGGAAAGTGCCGGCGGTCAGCACCACGGTACGGGCGCGGAAGGTAATGCCGATGGCGGTAATGACACCGGCGACATGGTCGCCTTCGATCAGCAGATCATCCACCGGCTGCTGGAACAGCGTGAGATTGGGCTGGTTTTCCAGCATCTCACGGATGGCCGCCTTGTACAGGATACGGTCGGCCTGGGCACGCGTGGCACGCACTGCCGGCCCTTTGGAAGCATTGAGGGTACGGAACTGAATACCGCCAATATCGGTGGCCAAGGCCATGGCACCGCCCAGGGCGTCCACCTCTTTTACCAGGTGACCTTTGCCAATGCCACCAATCGACGGATTGCACGACATCTGACCCAGGGTCTCGATATTGTGGGTAAGCAGAAGCGTGGCGCGGCCCATGCGGGCAGCCGCCAGCGCAGCCTCGGTACCGGCGTGACCGCCACCTACCACGATCACGTCAAATTGTGTGGGATAAATCATCTGGCTGTACTCGAAACCCGTGCCCGCCGGAAAAACGCGCAGGCGATGCGTGCAGGAAAAACGGCCTATTCTACGGCAAAACCGTTTTCCATGTAAGTCGTTGATTTGCCAAGCCCCCACTGTAACCCAGCCTTAAAACGCAGGTCATCCACCAGTCATACGACAGAAATGCCTTCGTCAAACTGTCCGCTTAGCATGGCTTAACAAGTGCAAGGAATCGAAAACACGCTGCGAAATGAACAAGTTGCAGCATGCAAAAGTCAATAGAACAGCTCCTATTCCAAAGCACAAATGACTTCCGTCGATGGGCAAGCCAACATGCCAAATCATGTTTTCAGGAGAGCAAACGATGCAGCTAAATGAAAGCGTTGTCACCCGTAAAGCCGTCAAGTTGAGTGTTCGTCTGGCCGAAAGCGCCGAAGATATCCGCCGCGCCCAAAAACTGCGTTTTGATGTTTTTGCCGGGGAAATGGGAGCCGAACTCTCCTCACTGGAAATGGGCATCGATTGCGATGAATACGACGCACTGTGCGACCACCTGATCGTGGAAGACAGCAATAGCGGCCTGGTGATCGGCACCTATCGCATGCTGCCGCCAGACATGGCCCGTCGCGCACCTTCGCTGTACTCCGAACACGAATTCGACATGACCCGCCTGAACAACCTGCGCGACAGCCTGATCGAAGTAGGCCGTTCCTGCGTGCACAAAGATTTCCGCAGCGGCGGGGTGATTGCCCTGCTGTGGGCCGGCCTGGCCGACTATGTACAGAAAAAGGGCGGGGAATACCTGGCAGGCTGCGCCAGCGTGAGTCTGGCCGATGGCGGGCATCAGGCTGTCAGCCTGTATCGCCAACTGCAGGCCAGCCATCTGTCCCCGGCAGAATGGCGCGTATTCCCCCATCTCCCCCTGCCGCTGGATCGCATCCAGGACGACGCCGCACCGGCCCCCATGCCACCACTGATCAAGGGCTATCTGCGCGCCGGCGCCTTCATCTGCGGCGAACCGGCCTGGGATCCGGATTTCAACTGCGCCGACTTCTTCATGCTGCTGCCGATGAGCCGCCTGACTGGCCGCTACAACCGTCACTTCGTGAGCTGATTCACCAGCCCACACAGCGCTGCTGCTGTCATCAGCCCGGTCGAAGCCCCCATTCGCCCGGGCTGTTCTGTTTGTTGGGCCATCCACCAACAGAAGCGCTCGCTGCTGCTACAATCCGGCCATGCCCTATCAGTTTGAAACCATCGGCCTTGTCCGCTCACCCTACAAAGAAAAATTCGGCATCCCGCGCCAACCCTCGCTGGCCCCGGCTGCCGAAATCTGCGTGGAATTGCTGCCGCCGTTCAACCACCCGGACAGCGTGCGTGGCCTGCTGGACTTTTCTCATGTATGGATCAGCTTTGTCTTCCATGAAACGCTGGGCCGGGGCTGGCAGCCTCTGGTGCGTCCACCACGCCTGGGCGGCAATGCCAAGGTCGGCGTATTTGCCAGCCGTTCTACCCACCGCCCCAATCCGCTAGGCCTGTCGCTGGTGGAATTACGCGGCCTGGACTTGCAGGATGGTGTCAGACTGCACCTGGCCGGGGCCGACCTGCTGGATGGTACGCCAGTGCTTGATATCAAGCCCTACATCCCTTTTGTCGAATCTCGCCCCACCGCACGGGGCGGTTTTGTCGACGGCCCCCCGCCCTGCCTGAAAGTACAGTGGAATCCATTGGCCCTGCAGCAACTGTCCAGCCTGCACAAGGCACCACCACAGCTTGCCGCCTTGATAGAACAAGTGCTGGCACAAGACCCCAGGCCCGCCTATCAGAACGATCCCCAGCGCATTTACGGGGTCAGGCTGTACGACTTCAATATCCGCTTCCAGATCAGGGACATGCAGGTAGAAGTGCTTGAAATACACACAGCCGCCCCGAACTAAGCCAGTAGGCGGTGGTCACACCACGGCACTCACACTGGAGAATACATCATGACACCACGCGCGAAGACGATACTGCTCGCCTTCACCCTGGTTTCCGTACTGGCGGCACCCTTTGCCGATGCCGCCCGTCTGGGTTCTGGCAAGAGCTCCGGCATGCGGCGCACCGCTCCGGCACAAAGCTACCAACAGCCCACACCAATGCCGGCACCAGCACCGCAGCCGGCACCGCAAGCACAACCGAACAAACCCGGCATAGGCACCGCCATTGCCGCAGGCGCAGCGGGTGCCGCAGCGGGCTATATGCTGGGTTCGGCCATGAATGGCAACCATGCCTCCGGCAATGCCGTTGAAACCGCAGGTTCCGGCATCCCATGGGGCACCATTGCCCTGTTGGGTCTGCTGGGCATTGGCGGCCTGATGCTGTTCCGCCGCAAAACCGCGGCTGATAACGGCGCGCTGGTACGCAATGGTGCCAGCACCCCGACCGGCTTCAATACCATGAATCAGGATGCTTCGCGTTTTGAGCCGATTCCGCCCATCGGCTCCGGCATGGGACAGGCCACCGCTTATGGCGCCCCGGCCATGGCCAACACCAGCCAGCCTGGCCGCCTGCCCGATGGCACGGAAACGCCAAACTTCCTGCGTCAGGCCAAGGCTACCTTCCTGCACCTGCAAAGCATGAACTCCCCGGACAGCCTGGATGAAATACGCAAGTACATGACACCCGAGCTGTTTGAGGCCCTGCGCGGCGATATTGCCGGCAATGGCGAAGTGGCGGATTTCCCGCAGCTGGACTGCCAGTTGCTGGCCGCCGTGGATGAAGCAGGCCGTTATATCGCCACGGTACGTTTTTCCGGCATGGTCAGCGAATCGGTCAATGCACCGGCCGTGCCATTCAAGGAAGACTGGCACTACATCAAGGACGGCAGTACCGGCGGGAAATGGCTGGTGGCAGGCATTCAGCAGGAATAAACCAGTCATCATTTTGCAGAATTATTTTAACGGGCCTCGTCAGGCCCGTTTTTTATTGTCAGTCCATGCTCTACACTGGAATGCCGATTGCTAGATAGATCGGACGATGGGCCAACAAGAAGCCCTCATCCTGAAGGAATGAACTGCAATGACACGTTTCGAGCATGCCGGCCTGAGCCTGAACAGCCACTTTCAACCCATCTACAGCCTGGCGCACCGCCGCAGCGTAGGGGTGGAAGCCTTGCTGCGAGCCGAGCAGAACCAGCTGGCGCTCTCCCCTGCCGAGGCATTTTACGCCATGGTATCGCCAGAACGTCGCCACGGCCTAGACCTGGCTGTGTCCCGCGCCCATGTGCTCCATTTTGCCGAGCTGGAACAAAGCCATCCGCGCTGGCTGTTCCTCAACGTGGATGCTGCCTCGCTATCCCGTCCGGAGCGGGCCATGGCCCTGGCCAACACCATTCGCGAAGCCGGCCTGCAACCGGGCAATGTGGTGCTGGAAGTGCTGGAACACGTGCTGGAAGTGGACGAAGTACTGATTGAAGGGGTGAATCTGCTGAAAAAGGCCGGTTTCCTGATTGCCATTGACGACTTTGGGGTCGGTCATTCCAATCTGGACCGCGTCTGCCAGCTGGAGCCGGATCTGGTGAAATTCGACAAGGACCTGCTGCGCAGCGCAGTCAGCCAGCCACGCACCCGCAATCTGCTTTCCAGGCTGGTGCGGTTGATGCACGAAATTGGTGCACTGGTCGTCGAAGAAGGTATTGAAACCGAAAATGATGTACTGGTCGCGCTGGAATCGGGTTGCGATCTGGTACAGGGCTATTATGTGGCCCGTCCCGCTGCCACGCCGGATGCAGACGATATCATTACCAAACGGCTGGACTCCCGCTGGGATGAACTGATGGTACGCGACCTGCTCAAACGCAAGATCACGCGCCGTCAGGTAGAGCTGGCACGCCAGGCCTTTGTGCAATCGGCCATTTCCCTGATGCAGGGCACGCCTTTTGACCAGGCCGCCACTCCGATGCTCTCCATGCCGGATGTCATCCGCTGCTTCTTGCTGGATAGCGAAGGCCGGCAGATCGGCCGCAACCTCAATAGCCGCCACAATACCGTAACAGCCGGCCTGAAGTTTGCCCCGCTGGCCGATACCACCGGTGCCGTGTGGTCGCGCCGCGCCTATTTCCAGCATGCCATCGACCAACCGGGCGTGCTGTATATGAGCGAGCCCTATTTGTCCATGACCGATACCCGCTCCTGCGTCACCCTGTCCATGGCGATTGAAATAGACGACTCCATGCATGTGCTGTGTGCCGATGTACTGGCTCCCCGCCCACAGCAAAGCAGTTTCAGCTAGAAAAAACAAAGCCCTTTCGACAAACGAAAGGGCTTTGACTTGCTGGCCTGCTTACTAGAGCTACGCCCGGTTTACTGCGCCGGCACTGCTACCTCGGAAATGGTTTCATACAGGGTCACCACCTTCTGCACCCCTGCCGTCTGGCTGACCACGCCTGCAATGGCCTCGCCTTCTGCCTGAGTCACCAGACCCAGCACATACACCACGCCACGCTCGGTTACCACCTTGACATGATTGGGAGAATAGCCCTTGGCATCCAGCATGCGGGTACGCACCTTGCTGGTTATCCAGGTATCGTTGCTACGCTCGGAGAAGCTGGAGGCCGGGGCCACCGAGGTGTAATTAAAGACCCGACGCACATTGGGCATACCACGGGCAATCAGGTCTGCCTGCTGGCGCGCTTCTTCAGAAGGCACTTCACCTGTCAGCAAGACCGCACGGTTATAGCTGGTCACATTGACATGTGCAGAAGGCAGCGCCTTGTCTAGCTGATCCGCCAGCTTGAGTTCTATGCTCTGATCATCGACATACGCACCACTGGAACGGCGGTCGGTCGCAACCAGGGCTCCACCAGCCACCCCGCCTGCCGCCAGGGCAAAGCAACCGGACAAGGCGCTGGAAACTCCAGCGGCCAACAACAGCGTCAGTACCGTACGTTTCATTTACTCACCTCCCAGCAACATATAATCAATGGCATCGCACAGCGCGTGCACCAGCAGGATATGCACTTCCTGAATACGGGCGGTCCGCAAAACCGGTACATTCAGCTGAATGTCCTCTGGAGACAGGATTTCGCTGATCTTTCCCCCATCCTTGCCGGTAAGCGCAATCACACCCATGCCACGCTCATGAGCCGCATAAATAGCCTCGATCACATTGGCGGAATTACCCGATGTAGAAATGGCCAGCAGCAAATCGTTGGTATGGCCCAAGGCCCGTACCTGCTTGGAAAAAATCATGTCAAAATCATAATCATTGCCGATAGCCGTCAGAGCCGAGGTGTCGGTTGCCAGCGAAATGGCCGCCAGACCAGGGCGTTCCTTTTCAAAACGCCCCAGCATCTCGGCAGCAAAATGCTGGGCATCGGCAGCAGAACCACCATTGCCGCAAGCCAGGATCTTGCCTTCATTCATCAGGCAACTCACCATGCGCTCGGCCGCCAGCGCCACCGCTGGCGACAACAACTCCATCGCCTCCTGCTTGGCAGCAATGCTTTCCAGAAAATGTCCGTTGACGCGTTCAATCAAGTCCATGTGCATCCTCTAGCAGACCATCCGGCCTGCTATGAAAAAATATTTTGCAGCCACTGCAGCGGCTGGCTTCCTTCACTCAGCACGGCATCAAAACGGCAAGGGGTATCAATCCGCCTTTCGGACAGATAGACCGCTGCCGCGTGCATGAGTTTCCTTTGTTTGGCTGCGGTAATGCTATAGGCGGCACCACCAAAGCGGCCCGGAGCACGGTGACGTACCTCCACAAACACCAGGCAAGCGCCATCCCGCATGATCAGATCAATCTCCCCGCCCACGCAGCGCCAATTGCGTTCCAGCAAACGCAAGCCGCGGCCCAGCAGGAAATCCAGGGCCTGCTGTTCTGCCTGCCGACCCTGCTCATTCATGTTTACTGGCCTTCGCCAATCAATGAAACCGGCAGTTCCCGTTCAAACACCCGGTCACGTCCCAGCTTGAGATCCCCGGTCACCCCGTCCAGCCGGATAGACTGCGGATTCCGCACCGTCCCCAACTGCAAGGCCAGGCGGTAGGCATCAATCCCCAGAGCGTACAGGCGCTCGGTCTGCAAGGTCAGCGCATTGGCCGGACGGGCATAGCGCTTGACCGCCGGATGTTGCGGCATCAGGAACCAGGGCATGTCGATAAAACGTATCCCCGCCAGTTGCGCATCCGGGGTACGGGTACTGATCTGCGAGGTCGCATAGACCGGCTGATCCTGCTGCAATATCGGCTTCAGCCGGGCAGCCTCAGCCGGTTCCACCGCCAGGAATACTGCATCGGCACGCGCCACCGCCGTAGCCAGGTCCGACAGATGACTCCCATCGTCCTCGGCCAGCGCGGCGTCTTTGCCGCTCAGGCTGCGCCACTCTTCGGCAAACGCCTGCTTGAGCCGGCCGGATAACACCTCGCCATCGGCAATGATCAGGGGATTACTGCGGCCATCTTCCCGCATCAGGCGGGCAATCTGCCGCGCCTCCACCTCGACATTCAGGGCCAGGGTAAACAGCTTGGGATTGGTCGGCACATCACGCCCAACCGAATTGAGCGCCAGTGTAGGTACGCTCACAAAAGGTGCCACCGCCGCAATGCCGGTGCGCGACAAGGGGCCGATGACCACATTCACCCCATCGGCCACGGCTTCGCGATAACGCTGGGCCGCATTGTGCTCGTCAGCATCAATCACCACCACATCAGCCTGGGGGTCTACATCATGCGCAGCCTGTACCCCGCTTTGCACCACCGCCGCCGCCTCGCCCAGCAGCTTGGACTCGGTTGGCAGCAACAAACCTATTTTCAGATGGATCGGAGCCTTGCCCGGCTGCGGCCTGGGCTGCACCACGGCAGGAGAAGAAGCCGGTGCGGAAAGCACACGCGGCGTTTGGCCGGCCACGCTATTGAGCGGCGCAGCATTGAGTTGGATGATATAGTCCGGTGCCTGCGCCTGCGCAGCCGTCAACCATGTCATCATGACGCCAACCAACAGCGGAGCCAGTCTTTGCATACTTCGTTCGCTCACTTGCTTGAAACTGCACGGGAAAGTTTCTGTCGCGGCACATTATATGTGGTGGCCACCCCCATTGGAAACCTGGGAGATGTTACCGCACGTGCGCTGGCCGCCTTTGGCGTGGCGGATATCGTCTGTGCCGAAGACACCCGCGTTACCGGCAGCCTGCTGACCGCCTATGGCATCCACGCCAACAAACTGGTCAGCCTGCGCGAACACAATGAACGCAGCATGGCCGAGCAAGTCATCCGCTGGCTGGCCGAAGGGCTGATCGTGGTACAGGTATCCGATGCCGGCACCCCCGCCGTCTCCGACCCCGGAGCCCGCCTGGTAGAAGCCGTCCGCGCAGCCGGACACCCGGTACGCCCCATTCCCGGCGTCTCTGCCGTCATCACCGCATTGTCCGCCAGCGGCTTTACCAGCAATGCCTTCCTGTTCCACGGCTTTTTGCCACCCAAAAGCGGCGAACGCCGCCGCACCCTGCAGCAATGGCTTGGTGCCGACCACCTGGTGGTATGTTACGAAGCACCACACCGCATCGTGGACACCCTGCAGGACATCGTGGCAGAACTGGGTCCGGAACGCCCGCTGATGCTGGCACGTGAGCTGACCAAAACCTTTGAAACCTTCCAGTGCCTGCCTGCCGGCGCACTGCTGGAATGGGTGAAGGCCGACAGCAACCAGCAGCGCGGGGAAATCGTACTGATCATCGATGCCGCCCCCCAGCCCGACAATGATGAAGCCCTGCCCGAAGAGGCCGTGCGCGTCATGGGCCTGCTCAGCGCAGAATTACCATTGAAACAGGCCTCCACCCTGGCCGCCCAGATTACCGGTGCCAACCGCAAGCAGCTGTATGACCATGCACTGAAATTGAAAAAGGATGCTGCCGAGTGATTTACAAGCAGAGGCAGATGGGATAGACTTGCCTCCTCTTGCGATGCCCGGGTGGCGAAATCGGTAGACGCAGGGGATTCAAAATCCCCCGCCGCAAGGTGTGTCGGTTCGAGTCCGACCCCGGGCACCAAGTCCTTACCAGATAAGGATTTCCGCAAGAATCAAAACAGCGCCGAAAGGCGCTTTTTTGTTGCCTGAATCCTGCCGTCTAAGGCAGCTTTCCAACACATGGGACTCATCAACTCCCTGTCCTCCCACGCCTTATCCCGCCTTCAGAATTCCACGGCTTGCCCCAAAATCTCCACATCCCGTTTTTGGCTGCCTTGCCCCCTCTTTATTCTTCTTTTATAAAAATCAAATAGATAGAGATAAGAAAGCCGTGAAAAAGGCAGAATGGACAATCCACGGAATTGGTTTCACAATGCCAAATGCATCCACAGTTTTGCCAGCCCAAACCGTGGAAACCGTGGATGACACCATCCATTCAAAGCATTGATTTTATTGAATATTCAGAGAAACCCACGGAATGGCAGAAAAACCCATGGGCGAAACCGTTGGGCTGAAACCCTTGCCTGGTAAGGCTTTGCTGGGTGCATCCACGGTTTGAGGCGATTTTTTGATGTGTGTGTCTGGCTGGTGGAGATACTGGCCAAGAGTGTGATGGCCACTTTCGGCCAGCTACAGACATATGAGAGCTAGAATAATTCAGAGGAAAAACGTCCGGTGTTATCAGAAAGCTGTCGCCAACACCTGAGTTAAGGGGCCTGCGTTAGCCGGTGCCAGCGCCAAAATGGCACGACTTGAACGACGAGTTAGAGCCAGCTTGCTAGCTGAAAAGTTAATAAAAATTGTTGAAATTTTTACCTGCCTACACCCATCGTAATGACTGTGTCCGATATGGAGCAATTCACAACCACGACTGGCCACGAATTCGAAGTCCGGCTCACCAAGGAAGGCCTGTGTCTCGACATAACTCCGGACAATCTCAAATGGGTGGCTTCGCCAAGCAGATCCAGACAGTGTCATATGAGCCTAACGCACCGAATAGCCGGCGTGGATAACGCGTCCGATTGATTTTATTGTTAGATCACCCATCAAGCACCACCAACTTTGTTGACTTAAAAGTTTTTATTTGCCGATTTAATTCTTATCCTCATCAAGCCA
>Ga0187781_10003881_pt1 | contig 11173 bp, 8 predicted proteins | sample 0715_SJ02_MP02_2_FD_132447 | JGI IMG/M metagenome (GOLD analysis project Ga0187781, IMG submission 132447) | Tropical peat soil microbial communities from peatlands in Department of Meta, Colombia - 0715_SJ02_MP02_20_MG | ecosystem: Environmental > Terrestrial > Soil > Wetlands > Peat | place...
AAAACCGGCAAGCTGCGGCCGGCGCTGTTCGTCGTGCCCACCGATGCACCCGGCTTTACCTACACCCCAATCGAAATGGAGCTGATCAGCCCCGAGCGGCAGTTCCAGGTCTTCCTCGACGATGTCCGGCTGCCCGCAGATGCCCTTGTCGGGGCCGAAGATGCCGCGATCGCACAGCTTTTCGCCGGCCTGAACCCCGAGCGCATCATGGGCGCGGCCAGCTCGGTCGGCATGGGACGGTTCGCGCTGGAGCGGGCCGCAGACTACGTCAAGACCCGTCAGGTGTGGTCTACCCCGATCGGTGCGCACCAGGGCTTGTCACATCCGTTGGCGCAGTGCCACATTGAGGTCGAACTCGCCAAGCTGATGATGCAGAAGGCGGCGACGCTCTACGACAGCGGTGACGATATGCGCGCAGCCGAGGCCGCGAACATGGCCAAATACGCTGCCGCCGAAGCAGCCACCCGCTCGGTGGACCAGGCCGTGCAGTCCATGGGCGGCAACGGCCTGACCAAGGAGTACGGCGTCGCCGCCATGCTGGCGTCGGCGCGGCTGGGCCGGATCGCGCCGGTGAGCCGGGAGATGGTGCTCAACTTCGTGGCGCAGACGTCGCTGGGACTGCCCCGGTCCTACTGATGGACAGACTGGTCGAATACGCAATTGACGGGCACGTCGCGCGGCTCACGCTGAACTCGCCGCACAACCGCAACGCGCTTTCCGCCACGCTGGTCACCCAGTTGCACCAGGGCCTGCGCGATGCGGCCGCCGATCCCCTGGTCCGGGCCGTGGTGCTCGGGCACAGCGGCGGCACCTTCTGCGCCGGGGCCGACCTGTCGGAAGGGTCGGCAACAACGAGTGCAGATCCGTTCGAGATGGCCGCCGAGCGATCGCGCGAAGCAGCCGCGTTGCTGCGCGCGATCGTCGAGTCGCCGCTGCCGGTGATCGTCGCCGTCGACGGCCATGTCCGTGCCGGCGGAATGGGCCTGGTCGGCGCGAGCGATATCGCCGTCGCCGGTCCGCGCAGCACCTTCGCGTTGACCGAGGCCCGGATCGGAGTCGCCCCGGCGATCATCTCGCTGACTCTGCTGCCGAAGATGTCCGCCCGTGCCGCAGCCCGCTACTACCTGACCGGCGAAACGTTCGACGCCGCCACCGCCGCCGCGATCGGGCTGATCACGATGGCCACCGACGACGTCGATGCCGTGGTGGCATCGCTCGTTGCCGACATCGGACGGGCCTCACCGCAGGGGCTGGCCGCGTCCAAAGCACTGACCACCGCCGCTGTCCTTGACGGCTTTGACCGTGACGCCGAGCGGCTCAGCACCGACTCGGCGCGACTGTTCGTCTCCGACGAAGCTCGCGAGGGCATGCTCGCTTTCCTGCAGAAACGCCCGCCACAGTGGGCCGCCGAACTGGGAAGCGACACAGTTTAGCGAAGTTCGCTTGCGGCAAATTCTGATCGTCGTACGCTCGTAACTGATGAGCAATTCAGCGCAGCGAGGCGCGCCAGACCAGCGGAACGCCACGATGCGTGCCGCCGATACCGACCGCATACAGGTCGCCCAGTTGCTCACCGACGCCGCCGCTCAGGGCCGCCTGCAGATGAGCGACTACGAAGACCGACTCACCAGGGCATACGCGGCTCAGACCTACGACGAGCTGGATCGCCTGCGGTCCGACCTGCTGGGGTCGTCGGTGAGCCCGCAACGGGGCGGCGCCTGCAAACCCGCGCCGTCGATGCTGCTATTGGCGATCATGAGCGCGTTCGAGCGGCGCGGTCGATGGAACGTGCCCAAGAAATTGACGACGTTCGCGCTGTGGGGTGGCGGCGTGATAGACCTCCGCTACGCCGACTTCACCTCGACCGAGGTCGAGATCCACGCGTATTCAATTATGGGTGGACAGACCATCCTGCTGCCCCCCGAAGTCAACGTCGAGATCAGGGGCCACGGTGTGATGGGTGGGTTCGACCACCACGTTGCCGGCGAAGGCACGCCCGGTGCGCCGACCGTGCGGATTCGCGGTTTCTCACTGTGGGGCGGTGTCGGCGTCAAGCGGAAGAACCGTAAGACCCAGCAATAGGTGGGCAAACGCCCTGTCACTTCGCGGACGGTGACTGAAGCTTGCTCGTCGTGCGATATTCCGGCAGGAACGACTACGCCGCGGATCAATTGAAGGCAAGGGCGGTTATAGCCGAGGAATTGCGGGCGACTCCTGACGTGCTGTGGCAGCTGGGCAACGAGCTTGCCAACCATGGAGAGTCATAGCTGGACCTCGCCAACTATTCGGCTCGCGTTGTTGGCATCGACATTGCCGGGCAGAGGTCCTGACCGCCAGGATCCTGAATTACTTTGGGGCGGTTATCCTCTAGCTCAACAATGAGCTGTAACGCAGAGGTCCAGGCGAGTCGCGAGTTCGACCGATCAACCCACCGCGGATGCTTGACCATAGCGGTAGCGGTGAATGACTTCTCCCCAGCGCTCAGCGACGATGGCACGCTGTTCAGCCGTCAGTTCGTAGGTGTTCGTTTCGTAGTCGGCATGGTCGGCAAGGTACTGTCGCAGGCGCAGTCGGTATTGCTCGAAGCCGCCCAGTCCCAGATGCTCGTAGAGTCGGCGCAGCTGCCCCTCGGGATCGGCGATCAGATCCTCGTAGCGCAATTCGTAGAAGTGTGACGGATCGACGAGTTTGCGCCCTTCGTCCAACTTTCGATATAGGTCGATGTACGTGGACAGAACCTGTTCGTCCAATCCTGTGAATGTCGGCCGTTGCAGGCCGTGTTTTCGATACAGCGACTGCCGAAGATGAATGGTCGACGGGTAGACCACGTAGGGATCTCTGACGATGTGGACGAACTTCGCCTGCGGAAATAGGTCCGACAGCACCTTGATGCGGAAACTATGCGGCGGGTTCTTAAGGATCACCCGCTTGCGATGCCGGAAGTACAGTTGTTGAACGAATCGGAAGAGGGTCTGTTTCCACGCTTCTAGCTCCCGGGGTGTCAGCTGCTCCAAATCCAGATACTGCAGAAACTGCTGTGGCCGGTTCGGGAACGCAATGGTCAGATAAGGCGAGGGCTGCCCGAGCATGCACCACACGAATTCGTCCTCCTGCGGGTGATGCAAGCTCAAATCCATGTTGTCCATAGCCCGGTGCCTCGACACCAGAAATTTCAACCACGGCGCGACCCACTCGGTCAGCAGAAAATGGTGTGGCACAAGGCATTCATAACTCGTCGGGCCGGTGAAGCGTTCGTCGAGGACCAACAGTTCGTGGAGCAGGGTGGTGCCGGTGCGCCAGTGCCCGACGATGAATATCGGTGGATCGGCGATCACCGTATTGGCCACCCGCCTGCCGAATAGCACTTTCTGCCAGAAGCCCAGATATGAGTGCACGACACTGAGAAACGTGTACAAGACAGCGAAGTGCCAGCGACTCCAGTGCACGGCGAAACGGTTACGGATCAGCAGACGCGTCCAGGCAGAGAAGTTGCAACCGATCCACAGCGGGGCTGCCCACTCGCGCCACCAGGAAACCAGGGGCGAGGAGCGTGGGGCTTGCATCGCGGGTTCCTGCTGACCGTTAATGCGCAATCAGATGTGCGTTAGGCGCGACGCGGGTGCGCGGCGCGTCACGGCGACCCGTAACCGGGTCAGACCGCGAAGGTTGGCGTTTGTCGACCACGTCGGCGAGTCCACCACCTCTATCCGGTCGATGTTCTCGACGATCTCACGCAGCACCGCCTGGCCCTCCATCCTCGCCAGTTGGGCCCCGGGGCACAAGTGGATGCCGGAGCCGAACGCGAGGTGCCCAGCCGGATTGCGGTCGGCGCGAAAGACATCCGGGTCATCGAATTGCCGCGGGTCGCGGTTGGCCGCACCCCACGCCAGCAGCACGAGGGAGCCCGCCGGGATGACGGTCCGGCCGACGGGATAGTCGGCGCGCGTTGTGCGGCAGATATTTTGGACTGGGGACGCAAAGCGAAGTTGCTCCTCGATCGCCGACGGTATCAGCTCCGGTTGCTGCGCAAGGAGCTTCAGCTGGTCTGGATACTCTGCGAGCGTGAGGAACAAGGTGCTGAGCAGATTGGCGGTGGTCTCATAGCCCGCAACCAGCAGCAGCAAGGCGAAGAAGGACAGTTCTTCGTCGCTGAGCCGACCATGCTCGGCGTGCACAGCGAGTTGTCCGAGAACGGTCTGCTGTGCCAGCAGCCCGTCGTGGCGCAACCCGTCGGTGAAGAAGGCATGTAGGTGCCGAAACCCGGAGAAACTGTGGACAAGCGACCACAGCCCGGACGCTGACAGGTCGACCTCGGTGATCCGGATTACCCGGTTGGACAAGCGGCAGAAAGCGGCCTGATCGCGACCCGGTATGCCGAGAATATGGGTGATAGTGCGCATCGGCATGGGTGCCGCCACCGCGGAAACTACATCGGCCGTTGTCTGGGTCAGCAGCCCGTCAACCAACTCTCGGGCAAGGTGGTCGATCATCGGACGCCACGATTCCAAAGCGCCGCGGGTGAAACCCGCCGCCAGTTGCTTGCGCATCCGGGTGTGCACAGGCGGATCGGACGTGGGGAGGAAGGGCAGCCGCAGGCGGGAAAAGGTGACTCCACGGGCGCTAGACAACGCGCGATAGTTACGCGCAGCCGCGCGGACGTCGGCGTATCGGCTCAGGATATAAACGTCATGGGTGGGGTTGTAATGCACCCGCTCGCCCGACAGCAACTTCCGGTAATGGGGGTATGGGTCGGCGGCTATCGCAGGGTCCAAAGGGTCAAAGTCCGTGAGCTGCACATACTTCCGGGCACTATTGCCGAGCAGCCTCGACCGGGCCTTCCCGGCTGCCCTCAGTGTGAGTCCCTTCACGAGCTCGGGCCCATGGATTCGCACCAGCCGCGCGTCGCGCCGCAGCCTTGCGGAGACCGGAAAACCGGCCCGAGAAGGCAAGCGCTCACACAGAGCTTTGTCAGTCGGCGCCGGCACGCCTTCCCCGGTCCGCAGAATGTTGCCGCCGCCAAACGGGCACGCACCGTGCGGCACCCCGCCCTGTCCTGTCACGGAAGTGACCCGTGTTCCCGTCATGGCACTCCCGGCATTAAAGGGCACGTGAGCATCCGGGAGATGCTACTAGGCTAGCCGCACGGTGTCGCATTGGCGCTCAGTTCTGGTTAACGCGATCTGAACCGTCTTGGTACCGCAGGAAACTCGCGGTTAGCGCCACGTTGGCCGAGAAGCAGCGTCTTAACAAACGGAATCCGCCACCGCTGATCCGGAGAAGTCCGCACCGCCCAGGCGCGATCGCTGTTCAGTGAGCTCTCCCAAGCGGGCACGGCGCCGGCTCCACCCGAGAAAGCGGGTTGGTTGCCAACCCGCTCTGCGTCCCTACCTGACCACGGTGGGGCGGCCGAAGCGGGAGCGCACCCCTGGCGAGAACAGTGCGCGTAGGTGCGGGCCGGCGGGTCTCACACCGCTGGCGTCCAGCAGGTCGTCGTCGAGGTCGAGAATCTCCGCCGCGCGCAAGGGCCACGGCTCGTGCTCGTCGGGGATCCACCAGGTCCGGCGGGGCGTGCGGATGTGCGCGCCCCATCGAGCAGTGAGCCAGACCTCCAGCGGCGTCGGTTCGACCACTTCACCCACGTTGATCGTAAGTCGGCACCGCGGGCGGCGCCGCGGCCAGCGCCGCACGCTGTAGTAGGTGACTCGGTCGCCGGAGCGGGTCATCCGCATCCTCGCCCACGTAGAGGGCAAGCCGACGATTCGGGTGAGCGGAACAACCGCTAGGCGAGCCGTCTCTACGGACCGCATGAGGACGCCATGGCGGCCGGCGTCATCGATCGAGCACAGCCAGATGTCCGTCTCTAGGAAGGCGCCGAAGTACGGGATTGGCGGCGCGGTCCCCAGCCCGAGACCGCTCATGGCGAACGGCACCAAGGCGACGTAGGTCATCCCGTCGGCGAAGACGTCGGGGCGGGTGCCAGGTGGGTACATATCCGCAACGCTCTCTGGGTGCACCGGCCAATGCACAAAGGTGAGGTCACCCCAGCGTTGGCGGGCAAGGACCGGACGAGGCAGGGGTGGCGGTGTGACCGGGTGGCCGGCGAGCATCGAGATCGCCCTGGAGTCGTTGGCGGAAGGATCTGGTGTCGCGGTCACCCCGCCATCGTCACACGGCCAGAGTCGAAGGACGTAGCCGTTACCCGGCGACACGGTGTCGACGGTCTCATCGACCCGACGCAGGTGTTTGCTTGGCACTACAGTTGAACGGGCGGGCCGTGGAAACCAGGGCGGCCAACACTGCGAAGCAGTCGGCAAACATCTCGCAGCGGAGGAATGTCGGATGAGCGCGCTCGGTAAGCGAGCCGTTGTCCTTGGTGCAGGCATGGCAGGATTGCTTGCCGCTCGGGTGGTTTCGGAGTTCTACGAGACCGTCACGATCGTCGAGCGCGACGTGCTGCCACACACTTCCGCTCAGCGGCGGGGGGTGCCGCATGGGCGGCACCTGCACGCACTCTTGAGTAGCGGCTCACACGCGCTGGATCGGTTATTCCCCGGGCTGCTCGACGATCTCGTCGCCGCCGGTGCGAACTTGTGCGATGAAGGCAACCTCGCAAGGGTGTCGATGCGAGTGGGCGGCCATGAGCTCAACAGGTCGGGCACATTCGCCGAACCTTCAGCGCTGGTCCTCTACATTGCCAGCCGACCGTTGTTGGAATCCCATGTGCGGCAACGCGTTCGTGCCATCGGCAACGTCAGCGTCCTGGACGGCCATGATGTCGTCGAGCCGATCGCTGATCAGCCGCACCGAGTGACCGGCGCTCGGGTGGCCAACCGCGAAACAGGTGCCGAATGCGTGCTCGAGGCAGATCTGGTGATCGACGCGACGGGCCGGGGTGCCCGCACACCCGCATTCCTCGAAACGCTTGGCTACGGCCGACCGAAAAAACAATGCTCCGCGATGATGCCATTGACCTACTCCAGTCAGCTGTTACGCATCGCGCCGGGCACGATTAAGGAGAAGGTCACCTGCGTCTTTCCGGTGCGCACACAGTCGATCTACGGGGCCCTGCTCGCCTACGAGCACGGGACTTGGATCATGGCCATTGGCTGCCTCGCTGGGCAGCAACCACCCGCCGACCGAGCAGAGATGATGGTGTCCGCCGAGCAATTCGCGCCGCCTCCGCTGCTGGCGGCGTTGCGGGCTGCCGAGCCACTCAGCGAGGTGTCCATTTACCGTTATCCCGCAAGTGTGTGGCTGCGGTACGACAAGATGCGACGATTCCCGGCTGGACTACTGGTTCTCGGCGATGCGATGTGCAGCTTGAATCCCATCTATGGCCAAGGAATGTCGGTGGCCGCGCTCGAGGCAGTTGCGCTTCGCGACTCTCTAGCCCGCGGAGATGCCGACTTGAGTCGGCGATTCTTCCGAGCCGCTGCCAAGCAAGTCGGCCGGGCCTGGACCGCGAACCGCCGGCGCGGCTGGATGTTGACTCAGAGCGCTGAATCCTCGTCGGTGCTGATCAAAGGTCGGCACTCCTTGTCGATGCGATTCGCGAACTGGTGCACAGACAAATTGCTAACCGCCGCCGAAGAAGACATCGTAATCACCGAGACTTTTTTTCGGGTGCTAAACCTCGTCGACCCGCCAAACCGGATGCTGCATCCAGCAGTAATGGTCCGATTGCTCACGGCCAACCGCCGGCGCGGTGAACCCATGGCGGGCGTGGTGCCGGGCCGGTAGTCCGGCGGCCGAAACATCGACGCCTAATGGCGGGGCTAGCGCCGGCGGCGCGCTCGCAGATAGTCGCCGACGACTGCTGCGCCCAGCCCGTCGAGATCGGGAACCACGACGCGACCTTCGACCCGGCGCGCAACCTGATCGATGAACCGGGCCAGCCCGGGGTCGCTGCCCAGCCGGAAGATGGTCACCTGCGCGCCCAACCGCGCCATATCGTCGAAGCCGCGCACGGTGTGAGCGATGGTCCGCGGATGCGGTGGGTAGTCAAAGAACACCGCTGACCCGTCGCCGTCGACGTCTTCCAGATGCGCCGTCGGCTCCCCGTCGGTGACCACCAACAGGACCGGCTGCGCGTTGGGGTGCCGGCGCAGATGCCGGCCGGCCAGCGCCAGCGCGTGATGCAGGTTGGTACCCTGCTCGTACACGCCTTCCAGGCCCATCAGCTCAGCGGTGGTTATCGTGCGTGCGTAACGGCCAAAGGCGATGATCTGCAACGCATCCGAACGAAACCGGGTGCGCACCAAGTGGTCAAGTGCCAGCGCGGTTCGCTTCATCGGCAGCCAGCGATTCTCCATCACCATCGAGAAAGAGGTGTCGACTAGCAGTGCCACCGCAGCCTGGGTCCGGGTCTCGGTCTCGGAGACCTCGACGTCGTCGACGGTGATGTGAATGGCAGGGCTCGGGTCGCCGAGGGTCGCGGTTCCGGACTGCCGCAGGACCGCGTTGGTCAGCGTCCGGGTGACGTTCCACGGCTCGGTGTCGCCGAACTGCCAGGGCCGGGTGGCGCCGGTCAGCTCGCCGGCCGCGCCGGCGCGTCGGTGATCGCGTTCGCCGCGACGGCCGGAAAGTTGTTGTGCTACATCACGTAACGCAGTTTCGCCGAGCCTTCGCATCGCCTTCGGCGACAACCGCCACTGGCCATCCGAGCTGCGGTCCAGGAACCCTTGATTGACTAGCGCACGCTCGAGCTCGGCAAGTGTTTGCGCATCGATGGCAGCCTCATCACCAAGCTGGCGCGCCAGTGCGTCCAGGTCGACGTCGTCCATGGTGGCGCCGGGATAACTCTGCGACAGCTGCTCGGCCAGTTGCTCCAACTCGGCGATATCGGCCAGCGCCTGGGCGCCCTCGCCCATGCCCAGCGGGTTGTCGCCGGAGAACTGCGCCGACCCCTCCCAGTCCTCGCCGGGCCGGGCCGCCTGCAAGTGGGCGTCGAGTCGATCCAACGCCTGCATCAGCGCCGGCGACCCGAATGCCTGCTGCGCCAACGCATCCAACTCGGCACGCTGGTCCGGACTCAAGCTGTTGCGGAACCGCTGCGCGGCGGCGGCCCGCTTGGCCAGTGAGTCCAGCAGCTCATCGACATTGCGCGGATTCTCCGGGAAGAACTCGCCGTGCTTGTCCATAAAGTCTTCAAAGTCTTGCTGGGTGTCCTCGCCGCGGGCGTGCTTGTCCAGCAGTTCGTTCAGGTCGTCGAGCATCTCGGTGACGCGCTGGCGATCTTCGTCGGTGGCACCCTCCAGCGCCTGCTTCATGCCGGCGAAGCGCTGGTCGAGCATCTCCCGTCCGAGCAAATCCTTGATCTGCTCGTACTTTTCGCGGGCCTCGCTGCTGCGCCAGTCATACTCAGACAGCTCCTGCACGGCTTTGGCCGGCGATGGCGACAGCGCGTCGAGCTGCAGCTCGCCGAACCGCGCGTCGTCGTCCAGCGCGCGGGCAAGTGCCTTGCGCTCGGCCAGCACCGCCTCGTCGAGGAGTTTTTTGATCTCTTGCAAGGTCCCATCTAAGTTATTGCGGCGCAACAGCTCTCGTCGCCGCAGATTGGCCTCTGCGGCCAGCCGGTCGGCTCCGGGCATGTTCTTGGTGCCCCGGCGCAGCAGCTCGGACAGCGCCCGGCGCGGCGAGGTGCCCGCCATGACGTCCTGCCCGATCTGCTCGAGCGCCTCGCGCAGATCCACCGGCGGGGCCAGCGGGTCTGGCCCGCCGGTATACGCCGAGTACCTAGACGAATGCCCTTTAGCCATAGACGGTTTCGCCTTCTCCGGACACCTTGTCAATGCGCTTAGCCAAATACAGGGCCTCCAACGCCAATTCCAGCGCGGCGGCGCGCTCACCCTCGGACTCCGCGCCCAGCCGCCTGGCGACCGCCTCGACGACAGGCAGATCCGGCAGCGCCGCCAGCACATCCTTCGCCGAGACCCGCTCACCCGTCGTCACCGCGGAGCCACCCTCGACTGCGGCCACCAGCGGCCCGACGTCGAGGCCACCGAGCGCCCTGGATGCGGTGTCGGCGGTGGCGCGGCGCAACAGGTGTTCGAGCACGGCCTCCTCGCGTCCTTCCTCCCCGGACTCGAACTCCAACTTGCCACGCAGCACGTCGATCACGGTGCCCAGGTCGACCACCCGGGCCACCGGGTCGGTCTCGCCCAGCACCGCGCCGCGATGCCGTGCGGCGGCCGCAACGGTCTCGGCCGCCGCGATCGCAAACCGCGCCGATACCCCGGAGCGCTGATCGACCGAATTGGACTCCCGCAGGGCGCGGGCGAACCGGGCGATCACCTGGATCAGATGGTCGGGCACCTGGGCGTTCAGGTGCGCCTCTTGGAGGATCACCCCCACCTCGGCGTCGAGTTCCAGCGGGTAGTGCGTCCGGATCTCGGCGCCAAACCGGTCTTTGAGCGGCGTGATGATGCGACCCCGGTTGGTGTAGTCCTCGGGGTTGGCGCTGGCGACCACCAACACGTCCAGCGGCAACCGCAGGGTGTAGCCGCGCACCTGGATGTCGCGCTCCTCCATCACGTTGAGCATCGACACCTGGATGCGCTCGGCCAGGTCGGGCAATTCGTTGACCGCGACGATGCCGCGGTGCGCACGCGGGATCAGGCCGTAGGCAATAGTGTCGGGGTCTCCCAGGCTGCGGCCCTCGGCGACCTTGATCGGGTCGATGTCGCCCACCAGGTCGGCGACGCTGGTGTCCGGGGTGGCCAGCTTCTCGGTGTAGCGCTCGCTGCGGTGCTTCCACTCCACCGGCAGACCATCACCGAGCGTCGCGGCCCGCCGGATCGACTCGGGGGTGATCGGCGAGTAGGGATGCTCGCCGAGTTCGGCGCCGCCGATCACCGGCGTCCACTCGTCGAGCAGGCCGACCAGTGCCCGCAGTAACCGAGTCTTGCCCTGACCGCGCTCACCGAGCAACACAAAGTCGTGGCCGGCGATCAGCGCCCGCTCCAGTTGCGGCAACACCGTGTCGTCGAAGCCCAGGATTCCCGGCCAGATCTCGTCACCTTCGGCCAGCCCGGTCAGCAGGTTTTCCCGGATTTCCTGTTTGACTCCCCGTTCACGGTGCCCGGCGGCACGCAGTTCGCCGACGGTGCGGGGCAAGTGGTTCGGTGCGGTCACCACTCCACGCTACGACGGTCACGCAAATACGGCATCGCTC
>Ga0187781_10003882_pt1 | contig 11172 bp, 8 predicted proteins | sample 0715_SJ02_MP02_2_FD_132447 | JGI IMG/M metagenome (GOLD analysis project Ga0187781, IMG submission 132447) | Tropical peat soil microbial communities from peatlands in Department of Meta, Colombia - 0715_SJ02_MP02_20_MG | ecosystem: Environmental > Terrestrial > Soil > Wetlands > Peat | place...
CCCCCAAGGCTGGTATCTTTCCCGGCGCATAGAGTTCAGCCGCAGCGATCTGCTTCCTCACCGGCAGAGGATTTACGATCAGCAGGGAAATGTGGCGACCGATGCCCGTTACCAGGATTACAAGGATTTCGACGGGACATCGTTTCCAACCACGATTGAGATCGATCGTCCGCGCGAGAATTACGACATCACCCTTAATATCCTTAAGCTCGAGCTGAATCATACGATGACTGACGATCAGTTCACCCTGGAACAGCCGGTGGGGGCGGAGATCGTGCACCTGAGCGCAACCCAGAATGGCGTCCCGGCGGCGAGCGTGGCCAGCACCGCCGAGCCGGGGAAATAGTTGTTCTCCTAAAAGCATGATGAATCGGATGATTGTTGGCAATCTGGTGCACCGCCCGATCCGGTCGGTGATCAGCATTGTGGCGGTGGCGCTGGAAGTGACACTAATCCTGCTGATCGTCGGCCTGTCGCTAGGGCAACTTGCGCACTCCCGCGAGGCCTCATCGGGCATCGGCGCAGATGTCCTTGTGCTCCCGCCCGGATCTTCCTTTATCTCCGGTTTAACCGGCGCTCCCATGCCCATCAAGATCGGAGACGTTCTCGCCACGCTCCCCCACGTAAAGAGCGTGGCCCCGGTGGTGACCCAGATTGCTACCAGCGGTGCACTCGAGATCATTGCGGGGATCGATTTGCCCACTTACCAGACCATGTCTGGTCCGTTCCGTTACGTTGAGGGAGGACCGTTCCAGGGGGCGAACGATGTTCTGGTCGATGACCTTTACGCCCGATACAAGCACGTCAAGGTGGGTGACTCGATTGAAATCCTGAGGAACGACTTTCATGTTTGCGGCATCGTCGAGCATGGCAAAGGTGGGCGTAAGTTTGTCCCGATCAGCACGTTACAGGAATTGAGCGGCGCCAAAGAACGGGCCTCGATCTTTTACCTGAAGCTGGACCAGCCCGCCAATGCGGAAACGGTCGTGAACGAGATCAAGGAACTGCCGGGCATGGAAAGGTATGTGGTGCAATCGATGGCCGCGTACCTGGGCATGATGACCGCCGACAATTATCCTGGCCTTTCGACTTTCATCCACGTGGTGGTCGGGATTTCCGTGGTCATCGGCTTCATCGTGATTTTCCAGGCCATGTACACGGCAGTGATGGAGCGGACGCGCGAAATCGGCATTCTGAAGGCCATGGGCGCCTCCAAGCTTTATATCGTCAACGTCGTGCTGCGCGAAACGGTGGTGTTGGCCCTCGGGGGAATCGCGCTCGGAATCGTCGTGAGCCTGATAGCCAGCGTGGCGCTTGGCCGGAAGTTTCCCCTCCTGCCGGTCATTGTGGACGGAGGCTGGATTGTGCGCGCAACCTTGATCGCCATCGCCGGGGCGGTTGCCGGGGCTTTGTATCCGGCGTTCAAGGCCGCACAGAAAGATCCCATCGACGCACTTGCTTACGAATAGGCCGTCGGACGCGGGTTTCCGGAGGCTGTCTCCTTTTGTTCTTCCCGTGTTTTCCCCTGACCTCGGGTTTCGGAATTCTCGCACGAAATTTTTTCTCGCAAATCCCGGGCGAATGCACGATACTGCCCGTGAAACTGCCATGCTATAATCGCCCGCCGTCAACGAACAGCAGGGACGTTTCGCAAGTGGTCTTAATGCCCTGGGCCGGAAATTGGCCGACAATCCGCAGGAGGAAATATGCGCTTCAATGATCCCACTCTGTACGGCCGCGATGATGAGGCCGATGAATTTGGTGACAGTGCCTTTGGCGAATCCATAGAAGAAGATTTTGACGAAGAGGAAGAAGAGGAAGAGGAACCAACGATAGCAGACGAGGAGGACGAACTTCCGGAGCCGGAGCCGGAACACGCGCCCGAGCCGGAAGTTTCAACCGGCGGTGGCGGCGAAGCGCCTCCTGCCAAGAAGCCGGCCGCGAAAAAGGCCGCACCCAAGAAGGCGAAGAAGAAAGCGCCCAAGAAGGCCGCAAAAAAGAAGGCGGCTAAGAAGAAACCAGCCAAGAAAGCGGCAAAAAAGAAAGCTGCGAAAAAGCCGGCCAAGAAGGCAAAGAAGAAAACTTCCAGGAAGCGCCACTAATCTGGCACGCAGAGTTTAATGGCGGGAGCCGCTCCGGCTCCCGCTGTCTCGTCCAATCATCCAGTCGCCGAGCGTGGAGAATTCAGGACTAACGTCATTCCATGTTGGTCCTCAAGCCAGCGATCGCGAACTCGTCTGCGCAATGTGAGATGTGGTGTGCGGCCAAATGATCGGAGAGACGATGCGCGCATATCCAAGCACCAACCTGATTGCTACAGGCAATCGCTGTCGAAATCGCGAGTAAACTCTCTAACCCTCCAGAATCGCTTCCGCTTCGATCTCAACCAGCATCTCCGGCGAAACCAACGAGGTAATCCCGAGCATGCTCGTCGCGGGCCGAATCTCTCTGAAGAATTCGCCGTGCGCCTTGCCAACCTTTTCCCAGTCCGCGATATTGGTCACGAACATTCTGGTGCGCACCACATCCTGCATCGACGCGCCGGCTCGCTTGAGCGCTGTCTCGATGTTCTTGAGCGTTTGGATGGCTTGCGCATAGGCGTCGCCGGAGATGATTTTGCCGTCCGGTCCAGTGGCGGTAGTGCCTGAAATGTAAATGTGCGGACCTACTTTGACCACGCGCGAGTAACCGACGACCGGTTCCCATGGTGTTCCGCTTGCTAGGTTGATTCGCTCCACGTTCTTTCACCTCGTATTTGAGTTGTCGATTCTCTGAATCTGTTTTTCCGTTTTCATCCCCACCTAAATAGATGAAGCGACGAGCTAATGCGCACTTTGCCTAGCCAAACGATTAGCAGCCGCCTGCGTTGACTGCCAGCAAGAGCACGTGAAACCCCGCACCCAGAGCGGGGTTCTAAATAGTAACAGGGGCACGATGGTGCACTTGTTACCGGAGAAAAAGTACGGTATCTAATCTGCAAAAGGGCGCGTTCCGATGAAATAAGAGGACACGCTCCATGCAAGAGGTGGGGGGCCGAACATGATTCCGGAGAGTCATCCGCTGGAGAAGTTATTCGTTGAACTTGTGGGACGGCATTACGCGCAGGAGATTGGCATTCGCGATCCGCAAGTGGTTGGCTACGTTGCGCACTTGCTGACGGAGTTCTGCGACGCCGAGCAGATGACGAAGATTCGCAATGCCAGCGGGAAGCCCCTGAGCGACGTTGGTGAAATGCTGCTTGAATCCGATCCCGTGTACGGACCGGCGCCGTCGTTCGATCGCGAGCGGCAAGTGCGCAAGCACATCGGAGATTACACGCTGTTTCTTGCCGGCATGTTTCCCGAAAGCATCAATCATCATCGGCTGCGCCGCCAGCGGATCGAAAATTTCGTCGATTGGGTCAAGGCCGGGAAGGAAAGCTATTACATCGTTTCGAAGTTCGAATTCTTCGAGTATGCGAAAGTGGCGCCGCTGTTCGCGCAGCTTTCGCAGAAGTTCGAGGATTGCGTGTACGGGCTGAACCTGGTCAAAAACGAGCTCGAAGTCATGCAGCATCCGATCACGCGGCGCGGCAGCGAACTGATTATGTAAGTTGAGGCGTCTTGTGGGCGTGAGGAAACGAGCGCAGCGAGGTGACGGGAGCCCACAGCCGAAATCCTGAGCGAGCGCAACCGGGGTCCCCGGCAAGCCCGGTTTTGACTCAATGGAGTGGGGCGCGAGTCGAAGGATCCAGAAGTTGAGGCGTCTTGCGGGCGTGAGGAAACGAGCGCAGCGAGGTGACGGGAGCCCGCAGCCGAAATCCTGAGCGCGCAGCGTCAATCCCGTCTTTGACTCAATGGGTGGGGAGCGAGTCGAAGGATCCAGAGGTCAGACCGAGGGATTTGCCGTGCCCTTCGAGGCTGCGACAGTCGCTTCTGCGACTACTCCACGCGATAACCCAAACGCAGACCACCCCAGTGCCGGCCCTGCACGGCGATGGGAATCGACAGATCTTTCATCAGAACGAACTTGCCGCCCCCCATGTCGCGGCGATAGGTCTGCAGCAGAAAAGGCTTCGTATTCCGCCCCGCGCGCAGGCCCGTGCGATCATTAAATATCCGGCGATTGCGGCAGTGGGCGTTATTCCATACGGGATCGTGGCCCTGCGGTTCGGAAAAGATCCGGTTGTGCGTTGGCAGATATCCGTTGCGATCCACGGCGGCGCAAAACACTACGCGCGAATCCAATTTCAGCATGGGTTCCTGAATTGACGGCAGCAGGCTATCGGTCAAATCCGTAAAACACGTCATGAACTGCTGCGGGTCGGTGCCCGCAATGGGCCTGTATTTTTCGTCAAACAGATCGGCAAGACTGATTCGGCCCGTATCTATCGCCTGGTCGAAGGCCTGGGCAATTTGCCGGGCAGCGTCGCCTAAGGCCTCGATGAACAACGTGTCGGGGATCTTATGGCCAGAGTCGACGATCAGGTTCATGATCTGCTCGCCTTCCTCGAGCGCGCTCATGACCCGCTGGTCGGCACGGCGCAGATCTTCAGCGGTCTTCCGGACGCCCTCAAAGAAGTTATCGATCTCGCCGAACAGTTCCTGACAGCGCCCCAGACTGTCGGTCACCGAGGAAGCGATGCCGAACACCTTCGACTCGACCGTGCCCGCGATGGAGTTGAAGCTGTCGAGAACTCCGTTGATCACTCCAACACCCTCAGTCACGCCTCCAGCAATCTTCAGCGTAGAGTTGCTGGCGGCGATCAACTCCCCGACATTGTCGGACAAGGCGCTCACCGTGTCGTCGATCGCGTTTGTCGCCGTGTTCGCCTGTCCGGCCAGATTCTTGACTTCCGTCGCCACCACCGCAAAACCCTTGCCAGCCTCCCCCGCCCGAGCGGCTTCAATGTTGGCGTTGAGCGCCAGCAATTTCGTTTGGCTGGCGATCGTCTGAATGTTTGTGGACATGCCACGAACCCCGGCCAGTGAAGAGTTCAGCGAACCTAGCCTTTCCTCAATGACCCGCACGGAATCCACCAGTCGGCGAATCTCAGCCAGCGCCGAAGCTCCCGTCTCCAGGGACTTGGCCGATTGGCTCGTCGCCTGCCCTGCGATCTCATTTGTTTCGCGGCCCGCCACATCGATTTGGCCAATATCCCCGTGCAGCGCCTGCGTTAACTCGCGCAAATGCGCGAACAGCTTTTCTTGTCGTCCGACGAATGCGGTCATGTCCTGCACGCTGCCGGCGATTTCGGCAACCTCAAGACTGAGCGCTTCAACGCGGCTCAGCAATTTGGGAATGAAGTCAGGACTTTCCACCTGCTCGGTGATGCGATGGGGCGCGGCCATACCGATCTCTCCTTCTCGACTATATCGCTGGAAAAGATGGTGGCTCTATTGTCGGTTGGACATGTCCTAATAAAACTCTAATTAACTTCGCTCGGTCGACGCGGTCGTTAAATCCGATCCGGAACGCGCGCTAGCCGGCGGCCGGCGACGTGAAAGTTTCCTTTGAGCACGATGTTGATCGCTTCGCTATACGCGATGTGTTCCTGCTCCAGTATCCGTTCGGCAAGCGTGTGCTCGTCATCGGAATCGAGCACTGAGACCGTTTTCTGCACGATGATGGCGCCGTGGTCGAGTTCTTCGTCGACGAAATGCACCGTGCAGCCGCTCACTTTTACTCCGTAAGCAAATGCCTGCTGCTGCGCTTCGAGGCCGGGGAAGGCAGGGAGGAGCGAGGGATGAATGTTGAGGAGTTTCTGCGGATACTGCTTCACAAACCACGGCGAGAGCAGGCGCATGTATCCGGCGAGGCAGATGAGATCGACATGATGCTGTTGCAAGGCAGCTACGACTTCGCGATCGTGCTGCTCGCGATCTTTGCCTTTCGACGGAATGACGAGCGCGTTCAGCCCGCGCTTGCGGGCGGTTTCGATCCCGGGAGCATCGGCGCGATTTGAGATTACGATTGCGATGCGCGCGCCCGGAATGCGGCCGGCGTCGATGCTGTCGGCGATAGCGACGAAGTTCGATCCGCGTCCGGAGAGGAGGATGCCGAGATTCTTCACAATTGAATTATTCACCACGGAGACACGCAGGCACGGAGAAAAGCGATAGCAATCTCCTAGCTGTACATCACTTTCCGCTCGCCCTTCACGATGCGGCCCACGCTGTAGAATTTTTCGCCTGCCCGCTCCAGCAGCGTTTGCGCCTTCTTGAATTTTTTTGCCGGAACGACCACCAGCATCCCCAAACCCATATTGAACGTTCGCAGCATTTCTTCCTGCGTGACGTTGCCGAGGTGCTGCAGGTGCTCGAAAATCGGCAGCACCGGCCAGGTCCCCAGCTCAATCACAGCGGCGGTTCCTTTCGGCAACACGCGCGGCAGATTTTCGGTGATGCCTCCGCCCGTGATATGGGCGAGCGCCGCGACACATTCGCCGGCGATCAGCTTGCGGATGATCGACCAGTAGCTGCGGTGCGTGCGCATGAGTTCATTGCCGACTTTGTTCTTGATCTCACTGACAAATGTTTCGGGCGAGTACGCGGCCACTTCAAACAGCAGCTTGCGGGCAAGCGAGTATCCGTTCGTGTGCAGGCCGTTTGACGGCAACCCGAGAACACAATCGCCGATTTCCACGGTCCTGCCGTTGATGATTTTTTCGCGCTCGACTACGCCGACGATGAACCCGGCAAGATCGTATTCGCCCGCCGGATAAAATCCCGGCATTTCCGCAGTTTCTCCGCCGATCAGCGCACAACCATTGTGTTTGCAGGCTTCGGCCAGCCCGCCAACGATTTTTTCGGCGACCTCCGGCTCCAGAACGCCCGTGGCCAGGTAATCCATAAAGAACAGCGGCGCTGCACCCTGCACCGCGATGTCGTTCACGCAATGATTCACCAGGTCGACGCCAATGGTGTGGTGCACATTCATCTCGAAGGCGACCTTGAGCTTGGTTCCCACGCCATCCACGCTCGAAACCAGCACGGGGTCCACATATTTCTTGTCGACGGAAAACAATCCACCGAAACCGCCAATCTCGCTGAGCACACCCTTCGTGAATGTCTTGTGGGCAAGATACTTGATGCGCTGCTTGGTGCGATTCGCCTTGTCGATATTCACGCCGGCATCGGCGTAAGAAATAGAACCGCTGGGAAGGATGGGATTCTGGGCCACGTTTTCAGTCCATCGTTACGGGTAGAGAGAATTGGCACGCCGCGAGCCGGAGGAAATATTTCAGCGCAACAAATTCTAGCATGATTCTCCACTCTGGCTCAGTGACGGGCGCTCGGGGTGGTGGCTGAAAAGTTCAGATACTGCCGCAATCTGCACGTTTGTGGTGGGCGACGGGGCACCTTTTCTGCGAGCGTGTTGCGCGTCACATCCTGAAAATCTGGCTCCGGTTTACACTAACGCCTTATGAGTGTCACGAAAACAGGCAAAGCTGGGAAGTACCGCCCGTCGCAAGATAAAGCACACGATGTGCTGCGCACCGAAGGCCATCCTCTGGACGCAATTTTTGCTCCCCACAGTGTCGCTCTCGTCGGCGCCACGGACCGCCCCGGCAGCGTTGGCCGAGCTGTGCTTTGGAGCCTGCTCAGCTCTCCCTTTGGCGGCACGGTGTATCCGATCAGCGAAAAGCGTGCGAGCGTTCTCGGCATTAAGACCTATCCCAACGTCGAGCAGATTCCCGAGGTTGTGGATCTTGCCGTCATCGTCACACCCGCCGAGAGCGTACCCAACGTAATCGGGCAGTGCGTAGCCTCCGGTGTCCGCGGCGCAATTGTCATTTCGGCCGGATTCAAAGAGCACGGCGAGCGCGGCAAGGAACTGGAGTTGCAGATTCTCGACCAGATTCACGGCAGCCACATGCGCGTGATCGGGCCCAACTGTCTGGGCGTGATGAACCCGACCACCGGTCTCAACGCCACCTTCGCCAGCAATATGGCGCGGCCGGGCAACGTCGCTTTCATCAGCCAGAGCGGCGCGCTGTGCACGGCAATTCTCGACTGGGCGCAGAAAGAAGTTGTCGGATTCAGCGCCTTCGTCTCCGTCGGGTCGATGCTCGACGTTGGCTGGGGTGACCTGATCGATTATCTCGGCAACGATCCGCGCACGCATTCCATCATTCTCTATATGGAGTCGGTGGGCGATGCGCGTTCGTTCCTTTCCGCCGCGCGCGAGGTTTCCCTCAGCAAGCCGATCATCGTGATCAAGGCGGGGCGGAGTGAGGCGGCCGCTCATGCCGCCGCTTCGCACACAGGCACGCTCGCCGGCAGCGATGAGGTCCTGGAAGCGGCATTTCGCCGTTGCGGTGTCCTGCGCGTGAATACCATTGCCGATCTTTTTTATATGGCCGAGGCGCTCAGCAAGCAGCCGCGTCCCAAAGGCCCTCGCCTCGCCGTCGTGACCAACGCCGGCGGTCCGGGCGTGCTCGCTGCCGATGCCATCATCGGGATCGGCGGCGAGTTATCTGAGCTGTCTCCGGCCACGCTCGAGGTGCTCAACCAAACCCTGCCGCCGCACTGGAGCCACAACAATCCCGTCGATGTGCTCGGCGACGCCTTGCCCGACAAGTATGCCAAGGTCGCCGAAACGGTGGTCGCCGACACCAATAACGATGGCGTACTCGCTATCCTTTGCCCGCAAGGCATGTCCCATCCAACCATTACTGCCGAGCGCCTGGCTCCGCTCGCCAAGGGCACTGGCAAGCCCGTAATTGCCTGCTGGATGGGCGGCGCCGAGATGAGCGCCGGAATCGAAATCCTCAATCGCGCCGGCATCCCTACCTTCCCTTATCCCGATGCCGCGGCGCGCATCTTTTACCACATGTGGCGTTACAGCTATTTGCTGCGCGGGTTGTACGAAACGCCGATGTTGCCGCATGGCGAAGAAGGTCCCGACCGCGCGCGCGCGGAGTGGATCATTGAACGGGTGCGCCAAAGCGGGCGCACTCTGCTCACCGAGCCCGAGTCGAAAGAATTGCTCGCCTGCTATCAGATTCCCACCGCGCCCACGTTTGAAGCACACAGCGCCGACGATGCCGTTGCCAAAGCCGGCGAGCTTGGTTATCCGGTCGTGGTCAAACTGCTTTCGCACACCATCACGCACAAAAGCGACGTTGGCGGCGTGAAGCTGAACCTGTCAAAACCGGAGGCGGTGCGGGCTGCGTGGCACGATATCGAAGCCGCGGTCCGTGAGAAAGCTGGTCCCGACCATTTTCTCGGCGTCACCGTGCAGCCGTTTTTCCGGTCCGAAGGCTACGAATTGATCCTCGGCAGCTCGGTCGATGCCCAGTTTGGACCGGTCATGCTCTTCGGCACGGGCGGTCAGCTCGTGGAAGTCTTCGGCGATCGCGCGCTTTCTTTGCCGCCGCTTACTTCGACGCTGGCGCGCCGCATGATGGAGCACACGAAAATCTTCAAAGCCCTGCAAGGCGTGCGCGGCCGCAAGCCCATCGATCTCAACCAACTCGAGGCGCTACTCGTGCGCTTCGGCCAGTTGGTCGTCGAGCAGCGCTGGATCAAGGAAATCGACATCAACCCGCTGCTCGCCTCGCCCGATCGCCTGATTGCGCTCGATGCCCGCATCGTGGTTTATCCGCAATCGACAAAGAAAGAAGACATTCCGCGCCTCGCCATCCGGCCTTATCCGCAGCGCTACGTGCGGCCGGGAAAAATGAAAAATGGCGTAGAGATTCTCGTTCGCCCCATTCGCCCTGAAGACGAGCCGCTACTGATCAAGCTGCACCAGGCGCTGTCGGAGCGAACCGTCTATCTGCGCTACTTCCAGCCGCTCAAACTCAGCCAGCGCACCGCCCACGAACGCTTGCAGCGCATCTGCTTTATCGATTACGACCGCGAAATGGCTTTGGCCGTCGAACACAAAGGCGAAGACGGAAACATAGAGATTATTGCTATCGGCCGCCTCAGCCGCCTCCGCGGAAAAGATGAAGGAGAGATGGCCGTTCTCGTCGATGACCGCTTTCAGCATCAAGGCTTGGGCACGCTGCTCTATCAGCGCCTGATCGAAGTCGCCCGCGACGAGCACCTCGACCGCGTCAACTCGACCATTCTCTCCGAGAACCGCGAGATGCAAGCCATCTGCAAGAAACTCGGCTTCTACCTCGAAGCCGACCTGGATGATGGAACGGTGCAGGCCGTGCTGAAGTTGTAGACGCGATCTTCGCCTAGCTTAGGTTGCCCGGCGTTCCTTCCCAGGCTTCCGTTACCGCCAATTGTGCATCCTTCTTTAATAGCGGGCTCACAGAAGTGTTGAACTATATAATGATCCCGCTCCCTAGTCGCGCGTTGGCCCCATTTCCACGGCAACAGTGGGTGTCGTTCCTCGCGATCTGAGTGAGGTGAGTATGAGAACGCTGAATGACCCGAAGTTGGTTGGTCTCGCTGTCACAATCGTTGTTATGGCGGCGACTATCTGTGCCTTTGCCAAAGACAAAGACAGCGGCACAGACGTGAAATTCAGCGCACGCACCGAGTTAGTACTTATCCCTACTTTAGTTACAGACAAGTCCGGGGCCCACATCACCGGACTAAAGAAGGAGGACTTCACCGTCTTCGAAAATGGGGCGGAGCAGAAGGTCGCGACCTTCGAGGAGATCACGAGCGACCCACAGCGCCTGGCGCGTCCCAGGAATCCAAATGAGTTCAGCAATTCGCTGGGCAGTGGCGGGTCGACGAGGCGAGTAACGCTGATTGTGCTCGACTTTATCAACACGCGCTTCGCGGATCAGGCCTATGCGCGGCAGGAACTGCTCAAATATCTCGCACAATCGGTAGACCGGCGCGAACCGACCGGGCTGTTTACGCTCACCCGCAGTGGCATGCATGTAGTCCACGATTTTACGACCGATCCTCGCGTGCTGGTGGCGGCGCTGCACAAAGTAAAGGGGGACACATCGCAACTGGTTGATACACCGGAGGACGTCGAAGCGATTACTGGAACCGCCAGCCCCGATGGCAGTGCGGGCCTCGACCCAGGCATGGTGCAAACCGAGGCACAGAAGCTACAGGCCATGATCGAGGACGCGGAGCTAAATTTTCAGTCGTTTCAGCAACGACTCGCCATCACCTACACGCTAGAGGGGATGCAACAGGTGGCCCAGGCAATCGCTGGATTTCCCGGGCGTAAGTCGCTGATTTGGGCCGGCGGCGGATTTCCTTTCAG
>Ga0187781_10003885_pt1 | contig 11164 bp, 4 predicted proteins | sample 0715_SJ02_MP02_2_FD_132447 | JGI IMG/M metagenome (GOLD analysis project Ga0187781, IMG submission 132447) | Tropical peat soil microbial communities from peatlands in Department of Meta, Colombia - 0715_SJ02_MP02_20_MG | ecosystem: Environmental > Terrestrial > Soil > Wetlands > Peat | place...
GCCCAGAGCCGAGCGCAATGCAATTTCGCGTTGGCGCTCGCGCATGCGGGCCAGTAAAAGATTGGCGATGTTGCCACACGCGATCAACAGCACAAGAGCCACGGACCCCAACACGATCAGGAGCACGGTTCGCGTGTCGCCGAGCAAGGCATCGATTTCCCCGACAGCGCGGGCCGCGTCGTGTCCCGTGTTGGTGTTCGGATACTCCCCGGCAAGGTTGCCAGCAATCGCGTTCAGGTCCTGGGTTGCTTCGGCCACCGTCGTATGAGATTTCAAACGGCCAATCACATTCAGCCAGTGAGCACCCCGGTTCTTGAGCATGGAGTTGGGATTTTTCGGATCATCATCCACGGCTAGCGTCGTCCAAATGCCGTTGGTGGTGCGCCCGACGGGGAAACGGAACGAGGGTGGCATGACACCGACAACTGTGTACAGATCGCCGCTCAGGTGGACGCTGCGCCCGACGATGGCTTTGTCCGCGGCGAATTGCGACACCCATACCGAATGGCTGATCAGAATCACTCGCGAGCCCGTTTTCTCTTCTTCCGGCAGGAAACCTCGGCCCAGTTCGGGCTGAATACCGAGAGCGGGCAACAGATCCCACGAGACGACTTCGCCATCGAGTTGAACTGGCCGTTCCAGACCGGTCAGCGTATACACCGAGTCATGATAGGAAACCAGATGTTCGAGAGTGCGATTCTGTGCGCGCCAGTCGAAGAAATCCGGATAACAGATGTTGAAGGCCTCGTATTCGTGCGACTCGATCGATTGGGCTTCAATCAACCGCTCCGGCTGGTAATACGGCAGGGGGCGCAGCATGACGGCATCGACCACGCTGAAGACGGCTGTGTTGGCGCCGATTCCAAGCGCCAGGGTGATCACGGCCACGGCGGCGAATCCGGGATTCTTGCGCAACCGGCGCAGCGCATAGCAGAAATCTTGCATGAGGTTTGTCAGCACTCTGATCTCCTATTCGTAGCGCAATGCAATCATGGGATCGACCTTCGCTGCCCGGCGGGCCGGAATGTACCCGGCCAGCATTGCCACGGCGATCATCGAAAGCACGGCAAAACCGATGCTCATGGGGTCATAAAACTTCAAACCGAACAAGAAACTGGCAACGATGCGGCCAATCGCCGGAGCGGCAGCCAGGCCTAAAGCGATTCCAAGAAGGACAAGCACGAGCGTTTCGCGCAGCACGATCCAGACCACGTGGCGGCGATGCGCACCAAGGGCCAGCCGAACACCGAATTCACTGGTCCTCCGGGTTACGCCATAGGACATGAGACCGTAGATGCCAATCGAAGCCAGCAGGGACGCGAGCACTCCGAAGAACGTGCACAATTGCGCCACCAAACGGTGATTGAGGACCGAATCGTCAACCAGGCGCGCCAGCGTGCTGAATTCACCCACAGGAAGATTCGGGTCGATATTGTGAATGGTCGTTCCGATCGCCTGCGCGAGCGACGCAGGATCTCCAGAATAGCGAGCGATCAAGGTGTAGAGAAATCCCGGATGTTGCGAATACGGGTAGAACGCGGCCGGCATCTGCTTTTCGTTTAAATCCATATATTTCGCGTCTTTGACCACGCCGACCACTTCGAGATTGAGCCATTCTGACGACGCCGTCTGGGTACCCGGTTCACCGCCGATCGAGAAGGTGCGCCCAAGGGGCGAATCGTTTCCGAAATAGGTGCGGGCCATAGTCTCGTTTATGACCGCGACATGGCGAGAGTTCGAGACATCCTCTGGCAGGAGACTGCGTCCAAGAACCATCGGCATGCCCATGGCTTCGAAATACCTGGGCCCCACAATGTTGTGGTCCACTTCCGGATCGTGCTCCTGATGTGGCCGGCCGGGAACCATTACGCTATCGGTCCAGCCGCCACTATTGAAGAGAGTGAATGCAAAGCTGGCAGAACGAATGCCGGGCAGAGCGTTCAGGCGTTCTTCGATTTGATCCATCACACCGTCCCAGCGAGCATCCTGCTGATAGCCGGCGCCGTCAGGATCGACTGAGGTGGTCAGCACGGTCTGTTTGTTGAAGCCAGTGTCGACGTTCGTCAGGTTGACGAGAGTGCGGAGGAAAAGACCGGCGCCCACCAGCAGGATGACCGACAGGGCCACCTGGCCTACGATCAAGCCGCGAGCCAGGCGGCTACGTGATCGGGTGGAAGTCGTGCCTCGGCCTTCTTTGAGCGACGGCACTAGCTCGACGCGGGTGGCAGAGAGGGCGGGCACAGTACCGAATAGGAGCACCGTGAAGACGGCAACCAACGCACTGAAACCAAGCACGGCGATATCGGGCGTCACGCTGATGGTCGCGGGATCAGGCCCAGCGGAAATCATCCTGGGCAAGACTCGGGTTGCGCCCCAGGCGAGCCAGAACCCCAAAATCGCTCCGGTCGCACCGAGCAGCGTGCTTTCCACCATCAGCTGGCGGACAAGCCGCAGGCGCGCCGCGCCCATCGACATGCGAACAGCGACTTCCCTCTGGCGCGCGCTGGCTCGGGCAAGGAGCAGGTTTGCAACGTTGGCGCACGCCACCAGAAGGACGAGCGCGACCACTGCCATAAGGATCTTTAAAGGCGAGGAGAATTCCTGTCTGAGTTGAGATAGTCCCTTCGCAGCGGGAGTTAGGACGATTTCCGCATGCCGGATATCATCCAGTTGTTTCTGGCTGGGTTGTGCTCCTGCGTATTGCCGGATGATCCGCTTGAAGAGCACATTTGTATTGGCTCCGGCCTGGTCGTCAGACACATCTGGCTTTCGCCGGGCAATGATGTAGAGCGATTGAAACAGATTCTTGTCGAGGCCGTTCCATCCCGGAGAGATCTCCTTTTCCATGGCGAGAGGAATCCACACATCCGGCGATTGTCCGACCGTGGCGCCGAAGAATTCGGGAGGGGCAACACCGATCACGGTGTAGAGGGTGGAACGGATGGTCACAGTCTTACCGATCACGTTTGGGTCGTTCGAAAAACGCCGCTGCCACCAGGAATAGCTGGCGACCGCTACGGGATGGCCGCCGGGCGTACCATCGTCAGCATCGGTCAGGACCCGCCCAAGAACAGGAGAAACTCCCAGCGTGTCGAAGTACGTTCCCGACACCAGTTCGGCATTGATCTTTTCGAGGTTTTTTCCGTCAATAACGCGGCAGTGCGTGCTGAACATGATGCTGTCGATGGCAGCGACCTCAGAAAAAACCTGGTTCTTCTGGCGAAACTCGCGAAAGAATGGATACGAGAACAGTTGCCAACTGCGATTTGGCAGATCGTCAACGCTGCCCCTCCACATCCCTTTGCCGAATAGCATCAATTGCTCAGGCTGGCGGATGGGAAGATTCCGCAACAAAACCGCATTCAGCAGACTGAAGATCGCCGTGTTGGCCCCGATGCCGAGCGCCAGGGTGAGGACCGCAACCGCAGTGAAACCGGGATTGTTGCGCGACTGGCGAAGCGCGTAGCGAACGTCTTGCATGAGACTCGTAAACACTTCGTTCTCCTATTCGTATCGCAAGGCCACAACAGGATCGACTCTTGCGGCGCGGCGGGCGGGAATGTAACCTGCCCACAACGCCACCACGAACATCAGCAAGAAAACCGCTGTGTACGTCGCCGTGTCGGTCGTTTCGACGTGATACAACTGCGTTGCCAAGAAGCGTGAAACCATTGCTGCACACAACAGTCCCGACGCAAGCCCAAGCGACGCCAGCAAGAGAACCCGTCCGAGAACCTGACCAATCACGTCTCGCTTGCTGGCCCCGAGAGCGATGCGGACGCCAATTTCTTTTGTCCGCGCCACCACGATGAATGAGATCACTCCGTAGGTGCCGACAGCGGCTAAGGCCAGCGCCAGCACTGCAAACAGTCCGAGCAAAAACGTGCTGAAGCGAGGCTCGGACAGAGACCGATAGACCAGCTGCTCCATGCTGGCCACGTCGAAAAGTGGAAGGTCGGGGTCGACCGTAGCGATGGCTTTTCTTGCAGCCGTGGCGGTGTTGAATGGATCGTCCGCGCTGGTGCGAAGCACCACGGTCAGCGTCTGCATTAGGAACGGGGATGGGGCCTGAGCGTATGGGATGTAGAGCGCCAACGCCGACTCGTCTTCGAGATTGAACTGCCTTACGTCTCCGACAACGCCGACCACGGTGCACCATGGATCGTGAGAGAAGCCGAGTTTGAGGCGCCGTCCAATTGGATTCTCATTCGGCCAGAACCGGTGGGCCAGAGTCTCACTGACAATCACGACCGGTGGAGCGGTTTCAGAGTCGTGAAAGTTGAACGGGCGCCCGGCAACAATGGGCATTCCGATAGCGCTAAAATAGTTGCCTCCGACCAGCATCTTTGCAGCGGTTGCGTCGGACGGCGGAGCCGGTTGGTTCTCGATGGTGAAATCACCGCGGACAAGCATGTCGCTTAGCGGGAGACCGAAGACTGACCCTGCTGCCTTTACTCCCGGTAAGGATTGCAGTCTCTCCATCACTCCCTGCTCAAACGCAATCATTTGTTCGGGAGTTCGATAGCGTGATTGGGGAAGCTCGAGATTCATGCTCAGAACGTGCCGCGGCTCAAACCCCGGGTTCGTCTCCGCCAATTTGAAGAAGCTGCGGGCGAGAAGTCCGGCGCCACAAAGCAGTACAAAAGCCAGCGCGATTTCGATTACGACCAGAACATCTCTGAGTCGCCCTTTTTCGGGTGATCCGGTGGAATGCTGACTTCCAGCCTTGAGTGCTACGTTCCGCCGCGCCGTCGCGCGAACCACAGGAGCCAGCCCGAACAGAATGCCCGTCAGAAGTGAGATGCCCAGGGTGAACAGCAAGACGGAGCGATCGACGCCTGCGTTTGCCATGCGCGCCACGGCACTTGCTGAGGCCAGACTACGGGGAATCGCCGAGACTGATGAAGCCAGAACCGGGCGGGCAGCAAAGGCGAGCAGAAGACCCAGAATGCCACCGAGGGATGCTAGAACCACACTCTCGCTGAGCAGCTGACGAATGATGCGGAGGCGGGTTGCGCCCAGCGCGCTGCGAATTTCAATTTCCTGTTGTCGGCTGGCAGCGCGCGCCAGCAGGAGGTTGGCAACATTGGTGCACCCGATCAGCAGGAGCAGACCAACAGCTCCGAGCAGCGTCAACATGGGAACTCGCGATTCCGATCCGACTGCTTGCTCCAGGGGAATCAGGCTTGTGATTGCTTGCCAGTCCGGGTCGCGGTGGCGCCGTTCGGCAAGGCGGTTCGCGATCAGAACGGCTTCCGCCTGGGCGCGCTCGAACGGTATTCCTTTCCTGATGCGCGCAAGGACCTTCAGCGTCGCATTCGAAGCGTCGTTGGTAACGGTGAGCGGAGTCCAGAATTCGGTCTCATTGGGAAAATCGAAACCGGAAGACATCACGCCCACTACCGTAAAAAACGCTCCACCGAGTTTAATTTGCTTGCCGACAATTGCGGGATCAGAGGCAAAGCGGCTTTGCCAGAGTTTGTGACTCAATAGGACCGCGTGGTTTCGATTCGCGGATTCTTCTTCGTGAAGAAACGTTCGCCCCAGAAGTGCTTTGGTCTGAAGCAGGGGAAAAAGATCGGCCGAAACTTCGGCTCCAACCAGCCGCACGGGATCATTCACACCGGTCAGATTGGAAGTCTCTCCACGATAGAACGCGATTTCTTCAAGGCAAGAAGTCTGCTTGCGCCACTCGACGCTGTCCGGATCGGTTACCGCGGCCAGCCCCGTCATTCCGCCGGTATGCGTATCCGTCCACCATAGGGTCATGATTCCATTCGCATTGGGGAATGGCAGCGGATGCAAGACGACAGCATCGACAATGCTGAAGATGGCGGTATTGGCTCCGACGCCAAGCGCGAGGGTGATCACGGCGACGAAAGCAAAGCCGGGATTCTTGCGCAACTGGCGAAGCGCGTAACGAACATCTTGAATAAGGCTCGTAAACACTCTCGTTCTCCTATTCGTATCGCAGGGCCTGCATCGGATCGACTTTCGTGGCCCAATGTGCGGGCACATACGCGGATACCCCCGCGACGCCTGCGAGAACCGCGGTCAACAACGCGAACACAGAACTATCGACTTGCACCACGCCGAACAGTGCACTGGAAAGCCCCTGGGCCAGAAAGACGGCGATACCGAGTCCGATCGCCAAGCCGGCAGCTGCCATTTTGGCCGCCGAAGCGACAACCAATCGGAGGACGTCGGCACGCTGAGCTCCCAGAGCTATACGTACGCCGATCTCATGAGTCCGCTGCGCCACGGAATAAGCCATCACGGCAAAAATGCCGGCAGCGGCGAGTGTGAGCGCAATCACTCCAAAGATGAGCATCATGCGCGCGGAGGATTCGACACCACTGGCGTTGTCAGAGATGACTTGCTCCAGGCTGCGCACGTCGTAGGCAGGCGTGTCCGGATCGAGATTTCGCACTTCCGCAATCACGCCGGCAGCCAGATTGCGCGGATCGGTGGACGTCCGCATCACAAAAGCAGTCGCGGTCATGGGCAACTGTGTGGCGGGAACATAGGTCGTCGGAGCGGGATCGTGGTCGAACAAACTGGGACGAATGTCGTTGACCACGCCAACAATTCGGCGCACGGGATAGTCACCGTTCGCCTGGCCAAGCTTTACGTGCTTCCCAATTGCACTCTGACCGGGCCAGTTACGACGCGCCATACTCTCGCTGATCACCACGACCGGGGTTGAGGTACTTGTATCTTCGGCGGATATGGTCCTGCCTTCAACGACCGGCACGCGCAGCGTTGCGAAAAAGTTGGGGCTCACTACTTGGGAAATCGCGGTTGGCATCTGTCCTGGAAGGGCGGGTGGAGCTCCTTCGGCCGTGTACTCTGTCCAATTCCACGACCAACCAGAGGGCAAACTGGTAACCGAAGCCACCGATTGAACGCCGGGTATCGCCTGAAGGGCGCGCAATGCGCGGTCGTAATAGCCCAAAACCTGATCATCCTTTTGGTACTTCCCTTCGGGAAGAGCCACGTGGAATGTCAGCACGTGAGTGCGATCGAATCCCATTTCGACGGTCAGAAGGTGACGGAAACCCTTGACCATCAGGCCGGCCCCGACAAGCAGGACGAGCGCCATTGCAATTTCGGAGGTTACGAGCAGGGCGCGGAGATTCCCAGAGCCTGCACTTGAGCCCGTTCCACGAGCGTTCTCTTTCAGAGCCTCTGCGACATCGCGCCGGGTGAACCGCAGCGCCGGGGCAAGCCCTGACAATACTCCGCTGAGTAGCGCCGCTGCTATGGTAAAGCTCAGCACACGCCAATCTGTTTCGACGTGTTTGAGTCCGGGCACGTGAAGCAGGATAAAAGGAGGAATGTCGCGACGAAGCAACCCCATCCCCCAGGTGGAGAGAACGAGGCCAGCAACGGATGCCCCGAGGGCCAGCAGGGTGCTCTCAACCAGAAGCTGACGAATCAACTGCCACCGGCCGGCTCCGAGGCCGGTGCGAACGGCCATTTCTCTCTGCCGGCGAGTCGCGCGGGCGAGCTGCAAATTCGCCACGTTCACGCAAGCGAGCAGCAGGACAAATACGGCTGCGCCCATCAACACGAGAACGAACTGACGGGTTCCATAGCTAGCATCTTCAGCCAGGCGAATGACGCGAGCTCCGTGACCACCGTTGGTGTTGGGAAATTGCTGACTGAGATGGGTTGCAATCGCTTGCAGATCGGCGCCTGCATTAGCCGCACTGCGGTTGGCCCTCAGCCTTCCCAGAACGAGCAGAAAGTGGTTCGCGCGATCCTCATGCTCTGCCGTGAGATCCAGAGGAGTCCAAACCTCGGCGCCGGGGGGAAAGTCGACTTCCTCTCCTGCAACTCCGGCGACCGTGAACTTCTCACCGTTCAGCTGGATGCTTTTGCCGATGACACTGGTGTCGCCGCCAAGATGCCTCTGCCAGAATCCATTGCTGATGACGACCACAGGGGCGGCTCCCTGCTGAAAATCCGCGAGTCCGATGTTTCGGCCGATCTTCGGTCGAACCCCAAGAAGCGGAAAAAACTGCGCGGTCACTCGATAACCTTCAGCTCGTTCCGCGACCCCTACTCCGGTCAGGTTGGCGTCCCAGCCGTGAACCGCCGCCAGTTGTTCGAAAGATTGACTGTGATCTGTCCAATCCAAAAAGTTGGCAGGCGCCGCTTTCACGCTCGTGGCATTGTCTTTCGGAGAGGTTTCCCAAATGGCGACAACACGATCGAGATCTGGAATTGCGAACGGCCGCAGGATCAGTGCATTCACATTGCTGAAGATGGCCGAATTCGCACCGATCCCCAGAGCCAGCGTAATCACGGCAATGGCGGTGAAGCCGCGGCTCTTAGTGAGCTGGCGGAGACCAAAGCGGATATCCTGAACGAGGCCGGTCATTGATTTCTCACTTTCTCACTCGTAACGCAGCGCGACGATAGGGTCGACCTTTGCCGCGCGCCTGGCCGGGATATAGCAAGCCAGCAATGCCACTACAACGAGCGCTCCGACTGCCATGGCGAGCGTAAGCGGATCATTTGCGCTCAAACCGAACAATAAAGATTGCAACGTGCGACTGATCGCCAAGGCTCCAATCAGCCCAACCAGCATGCCGATGCCGGTCGTGCGAATTCCCTGCCCGATGACTATTTGGAGAATGTTTCCAGCCGAAGCACCCAAAGCCATCCGGACTCCAAACTCTCCAGTGCGGCGGGCTACGGCAAAAGCCATCACGCCATACAAGCCGGTCATGGCAAGAAGCAGAGCGGTTGCGGCAAATACGCCTACCAATGTCAGATTGAATCGGCGCGTCTTCAGAGAGCTTGAGAACACCTGCGCAAATGTGTTGAAGGCGGGAGGAATGTTTGGATCCAGTTGACGGACAATCTGGCGGGCCGCGGAAACTATGGCTGCGGGGTCAGCCTGCGCCAGCAGCACTGCCGTGAAGTGGCGGGTGGATTGTGGCCGCTGGCGATAGTCAACGTAGACTGTTGGGCTTGGCGGAATTTCCAGGTTTTCACGAACATCCCCAACTACACCAACGATCGTGAGCGGACGGAGGTCTCCATCCATATTTCCGAATTCGATAATCCGGCCAATTGCGTCCTGGTTCGGCCATTTTTGCCGGACCAGTGCCTGGTTGACAAGAGCTACATGTGCCGCGTCGATGGTGTCGCGATCATCGAACCAGCGGCCTTCAATCAGCGGGATGCCAAGAGTACGGAAATATCCTGTACTCGTGGCATCGTAGTCCGCGTATCCGGTCCGCTGCGAGTCGTGCATCCATTCTCCGAATTCATCCATGATCTGCGGAGGCTTTTGGCCCGGTGTCATTTCTACGAACGTGCCATCCGAGAGATCGTCGGCAAGCGGAAGCCCTCCAGCACCCCCGGCTTCCAACACACCGGGAATGGCTCGCAACTTGTCGAACAGGTTGTCGAGGAACTGAACGCGGCGGACCTTGTCGGCGTCCTGTTCGGTGAACGGGAGAGCCATCTCCATGGTGACGATGTGCTCGGTCCGAAAACCGGGATCGATCGCCAGGACACGCAGCAGGCTGCGGCCCAATAAACTGGCGCCCGTCAGCAGCACGATGGTGATGGCGATTTGGCCTTCGACGATGATCCGTCCCAGCCGCTGACTGCCGGACGAAACGGTTTGCGAGCGGCCGTGTTCGGCGAGCGCCTGCTGCACGTTTGCCGATGTAGCCTGCAGCGCATGGCCTACTCCGAGCGCAATGGCAATCAGAACTGAAAGCCCGAAGGCAAAGCCGAGCACCGGCAGGCTGATGGATACGCCAGCGCCAAGCGATAGATCAGGAGGAGCCAATCGCACCAGCGCGGCTACGCCCCACTGCGCTGCGAGAACCCCAGCAAGCCCACCAGTCAGCGACAACAGCAGGGCTTCTGTGAGGAACTGGCGAACGAGACGTCCTCGGTCAGCGCCGATCGCAGTGCGCAGAGCCAGTTCGCGCGATCGGCTGGCCGCCTGAGCAAGAAGTAGGTTCACGACGTTGGCACAGGCGATCAGGAGAAGAAATCCGACCGCTCCCAGAAGGATCAGCAAGGCCGGACGAATCGCTTTGGTCAAAGCGTCTTGGAGGCGCACCATGAAGACATCGGTGATATCGGCGTCTCGTCCATATTGTTGCTTGATCGCATGGGCGATGGTGGCCAACTCGGCATGCGCTTTCTCAGGAGTGACTCCATCGCGCAGACGTCCAATCACTTCCCAGTTGTGCGCGGTGCGACTGGAAAAATGCTCATAGAGCTCCCGAGGCACCCAGATCTGGGCGTCTTCGGGAAATCGAAATCCGGCGGGCAAAACTCCGACGACCGATACCGCTTTCCCTTCGAGGTTCAACTTGATGCTGGAGAGATCGCGGTTGCTTCCCAGAAACTCGCGCCAGAATCCGTAACCCACCAGGGCCGTAGGCGCCGCCCCTAAATGCTGCTCGTCCGGAACAAAACTTCGTCCGAGCACAGGGCTTACGTGCATCACTTGGAAAAACTCTTTGGACACGGCTGCCGTCGGAACCCGCACGGGCTGTATACCACCCGAGACCGATTGCGTGTCGTCAGCGTACTCTGCCAGGCCATCGAAGGAGTGATTCTGGGCTACGATGTCATCGAAATTCGGATCGGTAAAGTTGACCGGGTGTCTGATCGCATTCAGCTCCCAGAGCCGCACGATCTGGCCCGGCTTGTCGTAGGGAAGTGGACGCAGCAGCACGCCGTACACGACGCTGAAGATAGCGGTCGTGGCCCCAATGCCGAGCGCCAGGGTGAGAGTGGCGACAACGGCGAAGCCTCTGGATTTGCGCAGCACGCGCCAGCCGTATCGAAGGTCTCGAATTAGAGTCTCCATCGCTACTTCCTCTCTGTTGCCATCTTCACCGCTGTCGAACCTCTCGCCTTCAATCGCTCACTCTGTTCGCAAGGTCTCCGCCGGGTCGAGTTGTACCAGGCGCAGCGCCGGCACCAAGCTGGCGAGAATTGCGATCGTGAGGACCGTGGCCATAACGATCACGAGCGTCAGCATGTCGTAGTAATGAATTCCCCAGAGTTGGCTGCGCAGTACCCGCAACACCAGGGCCGCAGCCACCACACCGAGGATCAGTCCGTAGAAAGCCGCCTTCATGCCGTCAGAGCCGACATCGAGGATAGCCTCCCGGAGCGA
>Ga0187781_10003886_pt1 | contig 11163 bp, 5 predicted proteins | sample 0715_SJ02_MP02_2_FD_132447 | JGI IMG/M metagenome (GOLD analysis project Ga0187781, IMG submission 132447) | Tropical peat soil microbial communities from peatlands in Department of Meta, Colombia - 0715_SJ02_MP02_20_MG | ecosystem: Environmental > Terrestrial > Soil > Wetlands > Peat | place...
CCGGTCGGCGACTCGGGGGAGATCTGGGGCGTGACGTTTGCCGGCAGCGGCTGCGAGATGGTCGAGATGCGGTTGATCACCTCCTGCCGGCCCGCCTCGTAGGTCCATTGATTGCCGTAGTGCCAGTTCATCTTCAAATCGCTGAGGCCGAACAGCGACTTGCTGTGGATCGTCTTGATCCCGGGCATACCGGCAAATGTCACTTCGAGCGGGATCGTGACCTGCCGCTCGATCTCTTCGGCAGAGGCTCCCGGCATTTGGGCAAACACTTCGACGATCGCCGGCGCCGGGTCGGGATACGCCTCGACGTTGACGTGCAGGAACGAATACACACCAATCCCCGCCATCGTGATGGCCAGGGCGATCACGACGACCGGATTATCCAGCGACCATTCGATCAGCTTGCGAAGCATCGACGATTATTCCCTGCGAGGGCGAGTGTCAGTGACGACTAGTCAGCCCCGCCTCGATTGACAATAGAAGAGCCGCAGATCCTCATCGGTTGAGAACGCGCGGCAGGGTTGTTCCATCACCGCAAGAAGTTTCCGTCTGCCCCCCACTTGCTGGCGCGGGGCCGCGCCTCAGTCTTGAGACATTTGGCGGCGTTACTCGTCACTGTCCTTCGGCCGCTTTACCGTGCGCCCGTGATTCGCGGTCGAGCAGGACGGCCTTTAGCTCACCTACGCCGCTTCCCAGGATGCGCTCGCCGGGACGCAAAGGCTCCTTGGGCAGCATCCCGAGTTCCTTTTCCTCGTCGGAAATCGCCTCTTTCTTTTCAAACGGCTTGCTGCGAACGAAAACGGTGTTCTGGAAGCGGTTCGTCAAATCGACGCGCCGCATCGTGTACTGCTGTTTGGCGGCATCAGTGACGACAAAGACCACGCACTGCTGGCCGTCTTCGATAATGGCATCGATGGGGACTTCGACGACGTCGTCCGGAGCAGGCTGTTCCACGGTCGCCTTGATGAATTGTCCGCCTCGGATCCGCCCCTGCTTGTTGGTGATGTAGCCCTTCACGACCGCCGTATGCTGGTTGGGATCGATCAAGTAACTGACATCATCGATAAATCCTGAAAGCGGAGCGCTGCCGACCGTTTTCACGGTCCACGGGATCAGACCGTGATAAGTCTCGCGTAAGGCCTCGAGCCGCGGCAGATCATCCTCAGGACAGTTGGCGGTGATGAACAGTTTGTCGAGGTCGGCGATTTGGAACAGGATCGTGGTGTTGTCGACCACGATTTCATTGAGCGTCAGGTTCCGCTCGATCACGACGCCGTCCGCGGGCGAGCGAAGCTCGACGCGGGCCCAACGATCGAACTCGGATCGATCGTGCAGCCGCAAGCGTCGCTCTGCTTCTTCCGGCTTGACAGCCTCGGCTTCTTTGCGAACGGCCTGGATATCTTCTTCAGGGATGGCCCAGGCTCGGAGCATGCTCACCGCACGCTCGATCGCGTTGATATCGCCGATCACCTGGCGCCGCTGGGTCCAAAGCTGCACCTCGGGCATGATCGCCTGCTTGGCTTCCCAGCGCTTGAGGATGAGGTCATCGAGCTTGAGCTGATAGATCGCGTCGATCAGGTCGTTCTTCTTGTTACCGACGTCCACGCTGTAAAAGATCGCCAGCAAGTCCCCTTTGACGACCTTGTCGCCTGAGTGAATTTCTCGATAAGTCGTCTGAGTTTTTCCGCTCCGGCGCGGGTCTTCAGCGATTTGTCCAATCTGCACGCACTCTGCCGACGAGGGAGAGGGGGCGAATCTGGCCCGAATGCGGAACAAGCGGGTCGGATCGAGAGCCGTCGTGCCGGGCATCTCGAGCGACCTCGACTGCTTGGGGGTTTTCGCGGTCACGTACAAGTCAACGTTGTCCTTGCGGATGCCCAGCCCCGTCCGCACGTCGGCTGGCACAAACAGAGTGTGCGGCTTGTCGGGCACCAGCTCGACAGAGTCGGTCGAGTTCGATTTGTCGCCCGACTGGTTGTCGCCGGATTGGGCCTTTTTTGCCGCCGCGGAATTGTCATCGCTGGCGGCCGCGGAGGGGCGAATGGCATTGGCAGCCATGAATCCCACCAGCAAAACCGCCCCGAGCACCAGTGCCCCGATGATCTTGGCTGATTTCGACTCGAAGAGGCGCATGAGGAAGTCCTTAGCGGTTCGGGATCCGGAACCGTTCTCTGAAAGATGTCGAGGAAGCGAATCGACTGTCGTCCGGGCGGCAGGCGGGGGCGCCTCGGCTTCGTTTATTGCCGCTGCGACCGCCCGACGCAGGTCGGGAAGCCCCAGCGATTTGTTGAGGAGCCGCCCGGCGGGCCAGCTCCCAAAACCCTCTGACTTGGACCATGAGTTTGTCAGCAGAATCACAGGCAAGTGGACGTTAAGTCCCTGAATGGCCTTCACCAGTCGCAGGCTGCTCCCCTCTCGCAGGCAGGCGTCAAGCAGAACGAGCTGCGGCAATCGCTCACTGATTCGCTCGAGAGCCTGAGACGCGTCGAGGGCTCGACTGACGTCGTAGCCATCCCGGCTTAAAATTCGGCACAGCACCTCACAAAGAACCGGATCGTCCTCGATGACCAGGATCGTCGCGCCATTCAGCTCTCGAAACGTAGAAGCGGGGGCAGGCGGAAGGTCGGCGAGCGAATACGGAAGTGCCAGCGCGGGCATTTGCTGCCCTATTCGCATTTCGTGTGCCCGGGCCGGTGGCAACCGCCGCGCAAGTGCGCAAGGTCAATCCGGACAATGAGATGTGTTCCGCGATGGGGAACGCGCTGTTTCGTGCGGCAATCTCAGATCATGGCCGCCGAGACCAATATCTTTCCAAACTTGCTGCGCATATTGGCCACCAAGATCAAAAATGCTCAGCGCGGACAGAAAGGGCTGCGCCCTGTTCATTACTTTCCCACTAGCGGCGAGAGCTTCCCCGCCGAATCGGCCTTGTAGACCTGGCTGGTCTTCGCCTTCGGATTGGGGTCGGCGATCAGCAGGCTCCCGTCGTGCCACGCGAGCCCAACCGGGTTCACGAGCTGCTTGTCGGCGATCCAACTTTGCGGTTTACCGCCGCTCGCGAGTTTCCAGATGGTCTTGGCGTAACCGTCGCTGATGTAAACCGTGCCATGACCGTCGAGAGCGACGTCATTGGGAAACTCGAACAGCCGGTTCGCGACGACGGCTTCGACCTTTCCGTCGGGCGAAACTCGAAAGAGTTGTCGCTTCGGCGAGCGGGAGACAACCCACAGCTCGTCTTTCTCGTCGATGGCCATTCCGCAGGGCGCCGGCACGTCGGCGAATTTTTCCGGGATCCCCCCTTGCGGCGGAACTTTCCAAATGGCGTGCGCTTCGAGGTCGGCAACGAGAATATTCCCCTTGCTGTCGACCGCGATGGCCATCGGCATCCCAATGCCCCCCTGCGCCCCCTTCGTCAGAGGAGTCGGCTTGCCGGGCTCGTCGAAACGGTAAACCTCGCGCGTCGCCGTGTCCCCGGCAAGCACCTTGCCCTTATGGTCGAGGGCCACGCAACGTACCCTGTTCAAGGGAGAGCCGAGCTTTCTTTGGGCCGTGAAGAATTTCTCGATCGTCCCCTTCTGGACGACGACGATGCCCGGCAACTTGAGGTCGGCGACGTAGACGGATCCATCCGCGGCCACCGCCGGTTTGAGCGGGTAATGGAACTCTTCAGCGCCCAGACCCAATGAGGAACCGATCAACAGGACAAGAGCTGCCGCTCCGCCGACGCGCAGACACATGGAATTCCGCTCCGACTGGAATGACTCGGTGAGATGATATTTCCGGACGATTTCTACGAAAAAATGTTCTCCAGCCAAGAATAGCCGCTCAGCGCACGCGCTGCCACCGGTGCAGGGCCAGACCCCGTCATTGCGAATGATTTGGCCGCGACGGATGGTCTCGTAACTCTTCGTAACTCTTGGCGACTCTTCCCGGTGATTGGCCAAAAATCAGCGCACGAGCACCACGACCGAGCGGGCCGCGACCTCGTAGTGATCTGACTTGACGATTGGTTCATCGCCCGAGTCGCAGATGTCGAGCGGCGGGACGTGCGCCGTGTCGATCGCCTGCTTCCACTGGCCGACCGATCCTTCTTGAATGCGAAAGGAGAGGGGCTCCCAGTAGGCGTTGATCATGACGTAAAGATCGCGATCGCCCATCGAGTCGCCCCTGAGGCAATAAGCAAGAGCGTGCGAATCGCGCGACAGATCGACGCTCCCTTCGGTGCCGTACCAGTGGACATCGTCGCGCCAATAGCCGCTGCGGCAAATCGACGGGTGTGCGTTGCGAAACGCGATCATTTCCTTGAAGAAGCGGTGAACGTCACCGTAGGTGTGCAGGCGACTCCAGTCGAGCCACGTCGTTTCGTTGTCCTGGTTGTAGGGGTTGTTGTTGCCGCCCTGCGTTTGCAGGAATTCGTCCCCCGCGCGGAACATGGGGATTCCGTTGGCCAAAAACAGCAGGCAGCAGAAATTCTTGGCCTGTCGCACGCGGAGCGCCATCACTTCGGGCGGGAAGTCGCCGTCTCCCTCCCATCCGCAGTTCCAGCTGAAGTTTTCAGCGGTCCCGTCGGTGTTGCCTTCTCCGTTGGCTTCGTTGTGGCGTTCGTTGTAAGCCACCAGGTCATAAAGCGTGAAGCCGTCGTGCGAGGTGACGTAATTGACGCTGTAGAAGGGGCGACAGGCCTCCCGGATCGTGTCGGGAAACAGGTCGTCGCTCCCGTAAAGCCGGCGCATGAGCGAGGGGACCGTGTCGGCGTCCCCCTTCACGAAACGGCGGACGTCGTCTCGAAAACGGCCGTTCCACTGGTGCCAGAACTGCCCCGGGAAGTGCGCTCCCAGCTCGTACAGACCAGTTGCATCCCAGGGCTCGGCAATCAGGTGTACGTTGCCCAGAACGGGATCGGTGCGGATGGCAGTAATCAACGGGGAGTCGCCCGTGTCGATCGAGCCATCCTCCCTGCGAGTGAAAATAGCCGCAAGATCGAAGCGAAAGCCATCGACGTGCATTTCGGTGACCCAATACCTGAGGCTCTCGATGATCAGTGCCCGCACGTTCGGGTTCGCGCAATCGAAGGTATTGCCGGTTCCCGCAAAGTTGGCGTAAGGAGTCCTCGGATCGCCGCTCATGACGTAATAGCTGCTGTTGTCGATTCCTTTGAAGCTGTAGGTTGGACCGTCCTGATTTCCCTCGGCCGTGTGGTTGTAGACCACGTCCAGGATGACTTCGATTCCCGCCAGATGCAGGGCGCGAACCATTTCGCGGAATTCGTCGCGAACACCGTCCGGGTTCGCCGCATACTGGCGGTGTGGCGAAAAGAAATTGAGCGTCATGTACCCCCAAAAGTCCCCCTCTTGAGGGTCGAATTGGTGTACGGGCATCAGCTCGACGACAGTAATCCCCAGCTCCTTGAGGTAGGGGATTTTTTCGATGAGTCCCGCGTACTTGCCGCGTTTTTTCAAAGAGACGCCGCTCGTTGGGCTCTCGGTGAACCCGCGGACATGCAATTCGTAGACCACGGCATCCGAGCGATAGCGCTCGGGCCGTCGCTTTGGCCAGGCGAACGGCGTCTCTCGCCCGATCAGCACGCCGAGCGGAGCGGCGCCTGCGTTTGATCCGGGACACTCGGCCAGGCGGCGGTCGAAAGCCGGGGGAAAATAAACCTCCCGTGCGTTCGGATCCAACAGTATTTTCTGTGCATCGAACGCGTGTCTCGTGGCTGGGCCATCCGGGAGTGGTCCTTCAACGCGCCAAGCGTAGTATCGCGCTCCATGCACGGCCGGCCCGGGAATCCGGCAGAACCAGATATCGCGCAATTTCTGCGTGAGCGGATCCAAGCGCAGCTGAAACATCGGCGCAGCCAGGTCGTGCTGGCCGTAAAGCAAGAGGGTCACGCTCGAGGCGGTCTCGGAGGTCAGCGTGAAATTGTGAGCCTGCTCCGCGTCAAGCCAGGTATGCCCCGGCAGAAACGGACTTCCTTCGACGGTGAACCATAAAAGTTCTTCGGGCATTTGGCGCGTTCCGAAAATCGGAGCCATTGACCAGCGATGGCAGTACAACTGTTGATTCTGTCGAGCATTGTCGGCAAGTGACCCGGGCTCGCCAGTCGAATCGTCACGGTGAGGGATGACTTGGAGGCCTTTGAGTGACCGTCGTGTTCTTTGCGGGATTGAACACGTTGACGGGACCTCCCGTGGTCCAAAGGACGCGCAGTACGTCAGCTGAGTCCAGAGTGCCGATGCCGAAATGCGTGATCGGCTTTTGAACGATTTGTGTCTGGGAAACACCGCGGATTTTAAGGCACAGAGTCGATCCCAGCCCGCAAGGAGGGACGCGAGTTGAAGCCGCCGCCTTCGCGTCTGTCGGGTGTGCATCGAGCCGCACGTCGATCCAGTTGTTGGCGTTGCCCCCTTCGTTTTGCAGCAATGCCACGCGCCCCGTGCGATTGCTTGTTTCGGACTTTCCGGGTTCGGTCTTTGCCGGCGCAATCTTCACGATGATCAAATCGCTGTCGCCATCCTGGTCAAAGTCGCCAAAATCGGCTGAGGAAATCACGCCGAGTGCGGGAGGCAACGCGCGATCTGCAGGCTCGAAGTGTCCCTCGGGAGTTCCGTGGAAGCAGTGTACGGCTTCGCGATTCCAGGCGACGAGATCCGGACAGCCGTCGTTGTCATAATCGAACGCCAGGACCTGATCGAACGCGAAGTCGGAGATCGGCTCCACGCCGATCGTTTCGACGCGGCCGTGCTCGACCGTCGAGGTCAGCAGGAGCATCATTCCGTGTGGACCGCTGGCGAGCAAGTCCCACGAGCCGTTCGAGTCGGCGTCCAGCACAGCGAGAGCCGTCGCCGTCTGGATGGCGCTATCCTGCACGCGGAATCGTTGCGGGTGGAATCGCGCAAAGCCGTGGCCTTTGAGGAACGTGATCCCCCCCGGCGACCCCGAGGGGCTTTCGACCCAGGGAGCCAACAAATCGACATCGAGATCGTTGTCCCAATCAACCGCGAGCAGGGCCGTGCCCCCGACGGGAACACTGCCAATTCCCGATCGCGGGGTGATGTCGCGAAAGTGCCGATCCCCCTCATTCGCGAAGACGAGCGGCGTGGCCCATTCCTTTTCGCCAGCCTTGTGCGAGCGGCTCGAGACGACCAGGTCGAGCAAGCCATCCTCGTTGAGATCACAAACCGCGATCGACAGCGCGTCTTTTGTCGCGCGGGAGAGCGTCGGTGCGTCGATCGCCTGGAACGTCCGCGATTTCGCACCGGGCCGGACGAGATTCTGGAGGACCAGCACGCCGGCTGGCCCGAAGAGCACGATATCGGTCGCGAGCCCAGGTGACTTTGCGGGGTTCCCATCGGAGACCCGGCGATCGCCTCCGAGATCGACCGCAAGGAAGTGGTCGTAGCCGCCGCGGGGCAGGGGGGTCGCCGTGACTTTCTCCCAGCGACCACTTTGATCGCGGGCAAAAATCTCGAACGATTCGCCGCGCAGGACAGCGATGTCCAGCCGACCATTCTGATCAAAGTCGATGAACCGTGCCTCGCGCGCGTCGGCAATCGCCGCCAATGGCCCCGAGAGGTCGAGCTCCCGGAAGTGTACCGACTTTCCGGCGGAAGGAATTCGGCGCTCGATGCGGTGCGCCTGGTAATACGCAGGCGAAAAATCGGAGATAACATGCCACGACAGCCCCCGCTCGACGCGACGCCGATCGGCGGCCAACTCCGGGAGAGCCTCGGCCAGCTTGTCGATAGCGGCCAAGTTGGTGCCCACCGCCTCCCAGTTTCCGGCATTAGCGGCACTTCGGGCGTTTTGGATGAGTCCTTTGAGCCGATTGGCTGCGTCGCTTCCTGTCTCGGCCACGATCGGGACGAGCAACCTCGAGACGCGGGTTAACTGGTCGTCGAAGTCGACATCCTTGCGGCGCACCTGAACGCCCAGCCATTCGAGCTGGACGTAGAGATTGCCTGGGACGAGGTCTTTGAGAGTTCTAAGCGTCCCCTCGCTGTCACGTCGATCCGCATCGGTTCCCGACCGCTGCGCCTGGTACAGCTCGCTGCACAGCACCGCGTCACCCGGCGCGGTTCCGGCGGCGGTACGCTGCTCGATGATTCGCAGCGTGGACGATCCCTGGGCTTGGGCGAATTTTGAGGCCAGGTAGTGGCGCTCCGGCGATCTGGGCTCCATCGCCGATTCAAGATTGAGGGCGGTTTCCGCTCGATCCAGAGCCTGCTGGAACGTGTTTGGATCGCGCTGCTGGTCGATTGCCTCCACGGCCATCAGCCGCTCGATAGGCCAATCCCGGCTGACCGGATCGCGGGCGCTCGCGGTGGCCAGATTGAGCAGGCCGGGATCGGCGCTCGCGAATTGACCGTTTTCGAGATCGGCCAGCGACGTGTTTTTGACGTCGATGAGGCGCTCGGCAGCTTTGGTGTCGCGGAGATGCTTCGCTTTCTTTTCCGCCGCTTCCTGAGCGACCTCTTCCGGAGGGCGACTCCGATTGGAGCAGCTGAAACTCCCGGCCGCGAGCACCAGCACCAGCGCGGTGAACGATAACACGACCGGACGAGACGACGCCATTCTTGGTCAGCCGACACAGGGGAAACGAAAGCAAACTCTCAACATAGACGCGCGTTTTGGGCGAGTAAAGCCGGGATTCCCTGCTCACAAGCCCGGCTGCGCGAGGCGCGCAGCGAAATGCTGACTTCGGAGAGGTCTAGACCACGGGCAAAGGAATTGCGATTTGCTCACTTCGTCGCAGGGGCTGCCCCCTCGGGGCCTCGCGGGGTCTGTTGCGAGGGCTTGCGATCTTCATTCGCGCGGGATCGGTCTTTTGATTGCCTCCTCAGGTGGTCGATTTCGACGAGTTTTTGATTGGCCACATCCCGGTGGCTCTCATTTTTTGACTTAACCGATCCCGCCTCGTAGCAAGCAGCGGCTTTGTCGAGCTCGCCGCGCTGGAGATGGATGTCTCCCAAGGTCAGGTTGGCTTCCGCGAAAGTCGGATATCGCTTTAGCACGTCTTCCAACAGTTCGATTGCTTCCTGCTGGTAACCGTACTTCGCGAGGGAAACGGCCGCGCGTCCCTGAGCGTTCAGGTTATCAGGCACTGCGTCGGCAATATTCAGCTCCCGCTCGAATTGAGCAACGAGGGTGCTTTCGCGGGCTTCGTTATCCTGAGGGGCGAAGACCGTTTCCGAAAGCTCGCCAAACGCCAGCCACCCGACCACGAACAGAAGCGGAGCGCATTTGAGGAGGTGGAGCCCTTGCCGTTGGTAGATCTGCGGCATGCGCGCAGGGCCGTCGCCCGCGCTCAGCCCCAGACCGACGCGTGTCGCTTTCTCTCGCACTTTCCAGATAAAGCCGTCGTAGTAGTAGTGCAAAATCGTCGACGCCCAAACGAGGCCAAGCAACGTTCTTTGCAGCGCGTCGTCGTGCGTCGAGCTATTATGCGCGAACCCATACAAGCCGTAGGCGATCACCAGGCCCAAGTACAGAGACAGCATGCCCGGGCCGCGACGGAACAAAAACTTCATGAAAGCGCCTAGGTCCGGTGTCGCACTCACGCGGCGGCAGTTGTACAACCACACGATCGCCAGATACTGCACATCATGGAAAATCTCAAACAGGGCGACTCCCAGAATGGCGTTGTCGACGAACACCATTGCGAACCACCAAAAACCGATGCCATTGGCAAAGAGCAATAGCTTGATGGAATTTGGTGTGGGACGGTTTTGCATCCGCCCCTGGTACGTCTGCAGCGCGTGATTGCCGAGAAACCCGATTAGTACGCCAATCGAAATCGCGAGGCAGAGCCACCGGAAGCCGTGCACAAATGTCGGCGGAATGAGCGGGCCCCCCGAGATGTAAAACAAATCGAGGAACTCGGCCATTTTGCTGTTCGAAAAGACTTGCGCCGTAGCAAACCAGCAGGCGCAAAGCAGCCAATCCCAGTAGGCGGTAATCGGTGAGATGCTGCCGACTTTCGCATCGTAGATGCGGGCGAATCCATAGAGCTGCATTAATCCGTGCCAGCATCCCCAGATTAAGATCACCAGCGTCAGCGTGTGCAGGTGGTACTGGGCCACGGGAATCGCAACGGCCAAAAGCAGCAGCGGTGCTACAATAAACCGCGCACGGAACCGCCGGAACAGCTCCCGGTCGCCGTAGGCCCGGATCATCCCTGGCAGATGATGCCCCAGGGCCCCGAACGAAAACACGATGATTCCGATCGTTTGGGCCTCAATACCGACCCACCGCGACTGCAGAAAAAAGACGAGGGGGACAATCAGGAGCGGCGTGGCTACGAAAAGGAAAAGATCCGCCCACAAATTCAAGATCCACCGCCCTGACGCGGGCGAGGCAGCAGTTCCTGAAGACGCCTTGCGAGCAGGCTTCTGAAGGGACGCGGTCGACATGTGCGAAACGCCCTGAAGACCGGACTTCGTGCGACGAAATTCTCCAGGTGCAGTCTACAACCCGCATGCTTGGCGAGCAAAGTTGCGCTCCAAGCTGCGCTCGGGTAGCCAGCTCATAGTGCAGGATCGACTGTTGAGCCGTTCGTCTCGCCGACAACCGTGCGATCATGCCCGGGGGCGACGTGCGGAAACACGCGCTTCATTTCAGCTGCACGCGCGATTGGCCTCAAATTGCTTCATCGCGTGGCGCTTGTCCGCCGGCCCGGTTTTTGCGTTTCGCCGCAGTGGCGAAGGGCCAGCCGCGATATCAGAGCTCAGTTCCAGTGGGCTCTGTGCTCGTGACCTACGATTGGCGATTCGGCGCGGCGAGTTCTCGAAAAAAACTCCAGGTTCATCGCTTAATGCTGTTCACGAAACCCGCGCGCAGGGGGACGCGTGTGTGCGCGCATCGACGGCCAAAGAGAATTCCGCTAAGTCTTCGCAAAAATCGAATTTTCCGCTGGAAAAACCCGGAAAACCTGACAAACTGAGGGCCGTACGTGTGGGCGAAGGTTGATGCGTTGCGTTATTGGACCGGGTGGTTCTCTGCGCGAATCCCCGCTTCAGAAGTCCTGCTAAAATTTCATCATTTTTTTGGGAAAGGGACGAAGATGAGAGTTCGGAGGAAAGGGTTCACGCTGATCGAGCTGCTCGTGGTCATCGCGATTATCGCGGTGTTGATCGCGCTGCTGCTCCCAGCCGTGCAGGCGGC
>Ga0187781_10003888_pt1 | contig 11161 bp, 10 predicted proteins | sample 0715_SJ02_MP02_2_FD_132447 | JGI IMG/M metagenome (GOLD analysis project Ga0187781, IMG submission 132447) | Tropical peat soil microbial communities from peatlands in Department of Meta, Colombia - 0715_SJ02_MP02_20_MG | ecosystem: Environmental > Terrestrial > Soil > Wetlands > Peat | place...
CATGCGGTGGAGCGGATTTCCCAATGTGCCGGACCAGGCATACTCGACGGCGATTTTGCCGAGTTGCGGATAGGTCTTGCCGATGTCGGCCTTGAGCGCGCTCGCATAACGTCCGGGATTTCCAGGCCAGGTGGTCGCGCGCCCGGACCACATCAACCGGTCGCCGTCGACGATGCGATAGTGGCTGTCAGCGAGGTCGGAATCGCTGATGGCGCCCTGGTAGCCGACCGCTTCGCCAAGACCCGATCCGAGCTTTGCCGTCGTGATGACATAGGTTGTGATCGGGATCAGCGTGTCGGCAATTTGCGGCATCAAGCCGGCAATCTGCAAATTCCCACACAGCACGATGCAGTTGGCGCGAAGCCGCCCGTGCGGCGTGACAATGCGTTTGCGCACGCCGGCGGGATCCATCGACAAGGCTGGCGTGTTCTCATAGATGCGCACGCCAACCCGTTCCGCGGCGGCCGCCAAACCCAGCGCATAATTCAACGGATGAATGCTGATCGCGCGCGGATAGTGGATTGCATGAAAGTATCGCTCGCTGCGGAGCACCGCCCGGACGCGATCGGTCGGCCAGCCCTCGATCTCGCCGCCGAACCCGCCGACCAGTGCGGCAAGGCGCGTGAACTCGTCGCCGTTGTCGGTCTTGGAGACGTAAAGCCAGCCGTCTTGCGGATCGACACCCGGCATTTTTTCTTGCCGGACGATATTGCGGACATAATCGAGCCCGCTCTGCGCCAGCGTCCATAAATCCTTGGCGCGGTCGAAGCCGACGCGGGCAATGATGCTGTCGGGGCCGGCGGCAAAGCCGGGCAAAACGAATCCGGCACTGCGTCCGGAAGCCTGGGCGGCGATGCGTCCGGCCTCCAAAAGCACCACCGACCAGCCGCTGCGGGCAAGCTCGCGCGCGACGGTCAGGCCGGCAAGCCCGCCGCCGATCACGCAGACCTCGGCGTCGACCTCCGCGCCGAGCGTTGGCCGCGGCGGCGCATCGACCATGGTCGCCGCGTACCACGTTTCGCCATAAGCTGATGCAGGATCGGCTTCGTCCATCGCTCGGCTAATTCGGCCTGCGCGCGAAGCGCAAGGCGGCGCAATTTTATACGACTTTGCGGGTGGAGTTAGCTGAAGTTTATTGGCGTGAAGTTTCCGTCCGCGTCGCCTCCCACTATAGGAACTTCAACACTGCGGGACTAGACCGTGATGCAACTCAATTGAATCGGATCACGGTCTTGATTGCTTATTTGAGCATGATCTTGACCGAAAACCGGTCTCCACTTTTCGGAATCATGCTTTAGACTGCCGGTCAGAGAGCTTCACCCATGCGCCGTTTGCTGCTGTTGCGTCATTCCAAGACCGAGCGCCCGGAGCCGGGCGAACGCGACGGCGATCGCAAGCTGATGCCGCGCGGCCGCGCCGATGCGCCGCTCATCGGCGCCTATATGGCGCGTCACCGGCTCATCCCGGATCTCGTCCTGGTGTCGCCCGCGCAGCGCACCATAGAGACCTGGGCGCTTGTCGGAGCCGCGTTCAGCAAGACCCCGCGGATGCTGAAGGACGACCGCATCTACAATGCCGGCGCGCAGACGCTCGCCGACCTTGTCCGCAAAACCGACGATGCCCGCTCGCTGCTTCTGGTCGGCCACAATCCGGGACTGCACGATCTCGCCACCGAGCTGATCGGCTCCGGCGACGTCGAAGCGCGTGAGAGCCTCAATGAAAAATTGCCCACCTCCGGCCTGGTCGTGATCGATTTCGCCTTCGACCATTGGTCGGAGCTGCACGACAGTTCCGGCCGGCTGGAGCGCTTCGTCACCCCCCGCCTGATCGGCGCGGCCTCCGACTGAGTCTCAGAGCACTCTGCTACTCGTAATAGTCCGGCGCTTTCTTCTGCGCGTCGCTCTGCGGCTTATCGTGATTGATCCAGAGCTGCCCATTCTCCTTGGCCAGGATGTCGGCGATGCGTTGCATCGAAGCGAGCGTCTGCTCCTTGTTGACGTTCATCGCCGGCACCCGACGATTGTCCCAATTGTCCTTGAAGTGAACGGCATCGCCCGAGAGCACGACGGCGCCGGTTTTCGGCAGCCGCACCAGCAAGGCCTGGTGACCGGGCGTGTGCCCGGGCGTCGAGATGATCATCACCGAGCCGTCGCCGAAGACGTCGTAATCCCCTTCGAGCTTGGTCACCGGATGCTCAGGCTTAAAGCGCGGCGCACCGCCCTCGCCCGGCCATTCGTATTCGGCCTTTTGCACGTAGAGCATGACCTGCGGAAACAGCTCGACATTGCCGATGTGATCGGGATGAGTGTGCGAGATCGCCATCCCCTTGATGTCGGCGGGCTTCACGCCGAGCGCATCGAGTTGCGCCGCGAGCGTCTTGGTTCGCTTCAGCCGCATCGCTCCGTTCGCTGCCGTTACGCCCTCCGGCGTTGCGGCGATAGCGTCGGCAAGACCGGTATCCCACAGGAACCAGCCCTGTGTGTGATGAATGAGGTAGCAATTGTCCGATAGCTGCAACGGCACGCCGACATTGACGCCCGGCGACCAGCGCGATTGATCGGCTGCCGCCGCCTCGCCGCAATAGAGGACATAGAGCTTGTCGACGCCCGCAGCCGATGCCGAAAGCGAGCCGAGCATCACCGCGCAAGCCGTTACGGCAACACACAACCTCATGGCCTTCCTCCCGTGGCAAATGGCGCGCCGCGAATAGCGGCGAGACGTCCGCGAAACGCCTGCGCCCCATTCGCCATTCCGCTGCTCGCAATCTTCTATCCGGCCAGCGCCGCCAGTATGCGCGCCCAGCTGCGGATGCCTTTGTGGAAGCATTTCAGATCGTACTTCTCATTCGGCGAGTGCACGCGGTCGTCGTCGAGCGCGAAGCCGACCATGAGCGTATCCATGCCAAGCACGGTCTTGAAATCGCCGACGATCGGTATCGAGCCGCCGGCGCCGACCGTCACCGCCTTCTTGCCCCATTCTTCAGCGAGCGCGGCGCGTGCCTTGCTCAATGCCGGATTGTCGAACGCGACATCGAATGCCGGCGCGCTGGTGTGGTTGCCGAATTCCACCGAACAGTCGGCGGGCACGCGCGCGCGAACAAAGTCGCGGAAGGCTGAGCGGATCTTTTCGGGGTCCTGAGCGCCGACGAGGCGGAAGGAGACCTTGGCCATCGCCTTGCCTGGGATGACGGTCTTGGCGCCCTCGCCGGTATAGCCGCCCAAAATGCCGTTGACCTCGGCGGTCGGCCGCGTCGAAATTTGCTCGATGAGCAGGCGGTCCGTCTCGCCGGCCGGAATTTTCAACCCGATCGGGCCGAGGAATTTTTCCGGCGTCAGTCCAAGCCCTTGAAGATCGGCTTTGATGTCCGCCGGCAACTCGCGGACGCCATCATAGAAGCCGGGGATCGCTACCGAGCCATCCGGCCGATGCATCGCCGACAAAATATCGGCCAGCACATGGATCGGATTGCGCGCCGCGCCGCCGAACAAGCCGGAATGGAGATCGCGGTCCGCGCAAGTCAGCCGCACCTCCTCATAGACCAGTCCGCGCAGCGACGTGGTGATCGACGGCGTCTGCGCGTCCCACATACCGGTGTCGCAGACGAGCGCCAGGTCGCGCTTGAGCTCGGCGGCGTTGTCGCGCACGAAGCGGAAAAGGCTTTTCGAGCCGCATTCCTCTTCGCCTTCGATCATCATGGTAATGTCGAGGGGCAACGTGCCGGTCACCGTCTTGAAGGCGCGGCAGGCTTCCACGAAGGTCATCGCCTGGCCTTTGTCGTCGCAGGCGCCGCGCGCAACGATGATCTTGCGGCCGCCCTCGAGCGTCTCGATGCGCGGCTCGAACGGCGGCGTTTCCCACAGATCGAGCGGATCGACCGGCTGCACGTCGTAGTGGCCATAGAAGAGGACGCGCGGCGCGTGGCCATTACTCTGCCCATTGCCGGCTTTGCCGATCACCACCGGATGTCCCTCGGTCGGCCGCACGGCCGTCTCGAAGCCGAGGCCGCGGAGATCGGCCGCGACATGCTCCGCCGCGGCCCGGCATTGCGGGGCATAGGCCGGGTCGGTGGAAATCGATTGGATGCGCAGAAGCGCGAATAGCCGCTCGAGGCTTTTGTCGAGATCGTTGTCGATGCGATCGAGAACCGCCGGAAGTGCTTCAGATACCTTCATGTGTCACCGCTTGAGAATGCCGCCGAGCGCGCCGCGCACGATCGCTCGGCCAACGCTGCCGCCGGCCACGCCGCCCAATGACTTGCCAAGATCGGCGGCGACCTGGCCCGCGACCTTGTTGGTCACCGTGCGCGTCACCTGCCGGGCAATCGACTGCGTCGTCGTCAATCGCGTCCCGCGCCGCCGATTGGTGCCGTAAAGTCCGCCGAGGAAGGCGCCGAGCCAGCCGAGAAGGCCTCCGCCCTCCGGCTCGGCGGCGGGTTGGCCCGGACCGGCCGGGATGGTTCCGCCCGGCCCTTCACCGGTCTGCAAGCGCCTCTGCAGGATCTCGTACGCCGATTCCGGATCGATGGTCTGATCGTATTTGCCCTTCAGCGCACTCGTATCGATCACCGCCTTGCGTTCGTCTTCCGTCACCGGGCCGACCCGCGCCGACGGCGGACGCACGAGGATGCGGTCGACCATCGCGGGGGTGCCGTCGCCTTCGAGGAAGGACACGAGCGCCTCACCTTTGCCGAGCTGGGTGATGACCTGCGCAGTGTTCAGCTTTGGATTGGGCCGGAAGGTCTCGGCCGCGGCAGTGACGGCTTTCTGGTCGCGCGGGGTGAAGGCGCGCAGCGCGTGCTGAACGCGGCCGCCGAGTTGCGCCAGCACCTTCTCCGGAACGTCGAGCGGATTCTGGGTCACGAAATAGACCCCAATGCCCTTGGAGCGCATCAGGCGAACCACCTGCTCGACTTTGTCGAGCAGCACTTTGGGGGCCTCATTGAAAAGAAGATGGGCTTCGTCGAAGAAGAAGACGAGCTTCGGCTTGGGCGGATCACCAACTTCCGGTAGTCTTTCGAAGAGTTCCGACAGGAGCCACAGCAGGAAGGTCGCGTAGAGCCGCGGATTGGCCATCAGCTTGTCGGCAGCCAGCACGTTGATAACGCCGCGCTTGGTCTTATCGTCGACATGCATCAAATCATTGATGTCGAGCGCCGGCTCGCCGAAAAACTTGGTGCCGCCCTGGTTCTCGAGCACCAGCAGTTGCCGCTGCACCGCGCCGACTGCTGTTACCGCAACGTTACCGTAACGGGCGCTGACCTCTTTGCCATGCTTGGAAAGATAAGCAAGAAGCTCGCGCAAGTCCTTGAGGTCGATGAGTCCGTTGGTGTCAGCCGCGCCCAATTCCGGATCGTCGTCGGCGAAACGGAACGCGATATTGATGATGCCTTCCTGCACATCATTGAGTTGAAGAATGCGCGAGACCAAGAGCGGCCCCATCTCGAACACGGTCGCGCGGATCGGATGACCCTGCTCGCCGAACAAATCCCAAAATACGACGGGAAATTCTTCGGGCTCGTAGTCGAAGCCTAAGTCTTTTGCACGCTTGACGAAATTTGGCTTGGCCTCGCCGCGCGCGGCGACGCCGGAAAGGTCGCCCTTAATGTCGGCGGCAAAGACCGGAACGCCGGCGCGCGAAAAGCCTTCCGCCAGCACCTGCAGAGATACGGTCTTGCCGGTGCCGGTCGCACCGGTGACAAGCCCGTGCCGATTAGCGAGCGCAAGCCCAAGCCAGGCGTCGCTTTCGCCCTTACCGACAAAGATTTTGCCGTCACGATCGGGATTCATCATTCGTCCGTTTTTTCCGCGCGACGCCGCAACTGTCGTCGCGCGCGGGCGAAATTGCAACGTGTGACATTTTTGCTAGAGCGCCGATCCTTCTGCCGTGGCTGCCTTGTCACGCCGTTCGCGAGCGTACAATATGGCCGGAACGTGTTGGAAATACGGGGCTAGCGGGGAAGTCATGGACGAGTTGATCGGGCGTCTCGTCAGTGAAGCCGGCGTCGATCGTGCCGCGGCGGAAACCGCCGTCGGCATCATTCTTGACTTCCTGGCGAAGGAAGGGCCTGCGGATAAAGTACAACTTCTGATCGCAAAGCTTCCAGGAGCGGAAGCCTTGCAGCAGAAAGCCGCCAGCGCCGGCGGCAGCGGCATGGGCGGCGTGATGGGCGCCGGCATGAGCATGATGTCCGCCGGGCTGAGCATGGGGCAGGTTCAAGACCTCACCCGTCAGTTCATCGCGTTTGCGCGTGAGAAAGTGGGCGAGGACGCGGTCGGCGAAATTGTCGCGGCGATTCCCGGTCTCTCCCAGTTTGTTTGACGGCGCCGGAACGCGCGGTGACCGCGCGTTCGAGGAGGGGCAGCGATGGGCTATCCCATCACCGATATTCGATGCATCGGCGCCGATACCGCGTTGATTCTCAAGTCGGAAGGGATTCGGACCACGATCGGTTTGCTGCGTTGGGCCAAAACCCCGAAGCAGCGGCTCAAGATTGCCGAGCGGGTGGGAACCGATGACAAGTGCGTTCTCGATTGGGTCACTGCCGCCGATCGCATGCGCGTCAAGGGCGTAGGCTGGGAATATGCCGAGCTATTATCGGCGGCGGGGGTCAAGACTGTGAAAGAGCTCAAGTTCCGCAACCCCCAGAAGCTCGTCGATCGCATGACCCAAGCCAATAACCGGCGAAAACTCGTGCGGTTGCTGCCTTCGGTAAAAGTCGTGCAGCGCTGGATCGAAAGCGCGCAGAAACTGCCCCCGGTCATTCGCTACTAGCAGAACCAGGACTGCGTTCGCGCCGTTCGCTGCGACCCGCGCGGGCGCTTGACTCATGCCGCCCCGGCCCGCAAAGCGACGGGCGAACGCGGCCAATGGATTTAGCGGATGGCAACCATAGTGAGCGATCATGCCGCTCCGGCGCGCGGCGATGTGCTTTCGCGGTTGCTGGCGAAACAACGCACCGTCGTGATGGGCGTGGTCAATGTCACGCCGGACTCCTTTTCCGACGGCGGCCGCTTCCTCGACCCACAGGCTGCCATCGCGCAGGCGCGGCGACTGGCCGCGGAAGGCGCCGATATCCTCGACATCGGCGCGGAATCGACGCGGCCTTATGGCGGCGCGGTTCGCGTCTCGGCCGAGGACGAGCGTGCGCGATTGCAGCCGGTTCTGCCCGAAGTGATCGCGCTCCGCTGTCCGGTCTCCGTCGACACGATGAAGGCCTCCATCGCCGCCTGGGCGATCGATCTCGGCGCGGCCATCGTCAACGACGTGTGGGGCCTGCAGCGCGACCCGGATATGGCGCGTGTGGTGGCCGAACGCGGCGTGCCTGTTATTATCATGCACAACCGGGACGCCGCCGATCCGGCCATCGACATCGTCGCCGATGTGACGTCGTTCTTCGAACGCTCGCTGGAGATTGCGGCGCGCGCCGGCATCGCGCGTGAGCGGATTGTGCTCGATCCCGGCATCGGCTTCGGCAAGACGCCGCAGCAGAGCGTGACTTGCATCGCGCGGCTCGCGGCGTTTGGCGGTTTCGGGGTGCCGCTCCTGGTCGGCGCCTCGCGCAAGCGTTTTATCCAGACGATCACCCCTTCGGAACCGGCGGAGCGGCTCGGCGGCTCGATCGCGGCACACCTCTTGGCGGTCGAAAACGGCGCCGCAATCGTGCGCGTTCATGACGTGGCGCCGACGATCCAGGCATTGGCGGTGGCAGCCGCCATCAGGCAGGCGCGATGAGCGACGCGATTTTCGTCAATGGGCTTGTTCTTCACGCTTATCACGGCGTGATGCCGCATGAGGGCAAGGTCGGCCAGCCTTTCGTGCTCGATCTCATGCTGGACATCGATCTTTCCGAGGCTTCCCGCACCGACAAGCTCAAGCACACCGTTTCCTATGATCTATTGGTGAAAACCGTCAGCGAGGCATTTTGCGCGCGCCGTTACCGGCTGGTGGAAGCTGCCGCCGGCGCAGTCGCCGAGGCCGTGCTCGATCGCTATCCGCCGATCCGCAGCATCCGCATCACCGTGCGCAAGCCCCACGCGCCCATCGCGGCGACCTTCGACGATGTCGGCGTCATCGTCACGCGCGCGCGGCGCGGGTGACTGCGGCGCCATGGCCGAGGCCTTCATCGCGCTCGGCGGCAATATCGGCGACGTGCGCGCGACGTTCGACCGGGCGATTGCATGCTTGTGCCGTGACGAGACTGTGCGGCTCGCGGCCCGCTCGTCGGATTACCGGACCCCGCCTTGGGGGCTGACCGAGCAGCCGCCTTTCGTCAATGCGGCCATCGCCGTCGCCACGTCACTGAGCCCACACGACCTCCTCAGCCGGGCCATGGAATGCGAGCGGCATCTTGGCCTCGACCGTGCGCTGAAGCAGCGCTGGGGGCCGCGAAATATCGACATCGACATCCTCACCTACGACGATCTGGCGCTCGCCGATCGCGATCTGATCTTGCCGCATCCGCGCATGCTGGAGCGGGCCTTCGTCCTCGTGCCGCTCGCGGAGATCGCGCCCGACCGTGTGATTGCAGGCGCAAAGGTCAACGACGCGCTCGCGCGCGTCGATGCGAGCGGCATTGAAAGGCTGCCGCCGCGGTCGTAGGCCGGAGGTCCCTCCATCATGTCGAAGATATTGGCCCGGCACGTTCGGCATGGCATTTTGCGCCCATGAGTGACACCGAAAACCTCTTGCTCGCCGCCGATTTTCCGCCCGCCAGCGAGCAGCAATGGCGCGGCCTTGTCGATCGAGTGCTCAAGGGTGCGCCCTTTGAGCGGCTGACCAGTACGACTTACGACGGCCTTTCCATCGCGCCGCTCGCGGAGCGCCGTGCCGATGCGGTGCCCGTTGCCGCGCACCGGGGGGCCGCGGCCTGGGAGATATTGGCGCGCATCGATCACCCCGACCCCGCGCTCGCCAACGAGATTGCGCTGCGCGAGCTCAACGGCGGCGCCGGCGGTCTATCGGTCGCTTTCGCCGACGCTGTCGGCGCTTATGGCTTTGGACTCCCGGCAAGCGAACAAGCGATCGCGCGCGCGCTCGAAGGCTTCGACTTCGATGCCGGCGCCGCGCTCGAGCTCGACGTCTCCCCGCGTGCCGGCGCCGTGCTCGACGCGATGCTGGCAAAGGGCTTTGCGTCATCGCAACGGGGTGCCGGGATCCGCGTCGGCCACGATCCGCTGGGCGCAATCGCGATCGATGCCAATGGAGCGCGCCCGTGGATTGACCACGCGCCGCACTTCGCCCGGCGATCGGCCGCGCTGGCGCGCGAGGGATTTCGCGGCAAGCTCGCGGTTGCCGATGGACGCATCATTCATAATGCCGGCGGCTCGGAGGCGCAGGAATTGGCGTTCGCGCTGGCCGTCTCACTTGCCTATCTGCGGGCGCTCGAAGCGGAGGGCGTTTCGGTCGATGCCGCGCGGCGCATGATCTTCTTTCGCCTCTCGGCCGACGCCGACCAGTTTCTGACCATCGCCAAATTCCGCGGCTTGCGAAAATTGTGGGCGCGGATCGAAGCGGCGTGCGGGCTTACGCCGGCGCCGGCTTTCGTCTCCGCCGAGACTGCCTGGCGCATGCTGACGCGGCGCGATCCGCATGTGAATATCCTGCGCGCCACGATCGCGGCTTTTGCCGCCGCTCTCGGCGGCGCCGACGCGATTACCGTCCTGCCCTTCACCGCCGCACGCGGCTTGCCGGATCGCTTTGCGCGACGGATCGCGCGCAATACGCAGCTCGTTCTTCTCGAAGAGTCGCATCTCGCCAAAGTTACCGACCCATCGGCGGGCGCGGGCAGCGTCGAGGATTTGACCGGTGAGCTTTGCCGCACGGCTTGGACCTTGTTCCGCGAGATCGAGGCCGCCGGCGGCATCGCCGCCGCGCTTTCGAGCGGCCTCCTGCAGCAAAAAGTTTCCGACACGCGCACCAAGCGCGCAGCCGCACTCGCACACCGGCGCGACGCGCTCACCGGCGTCAGCATCTTTCCTAATCTCCACGAGACCGAAGCAAAGGTGGATTTGCCGATGCCGCCGCGACCGTCCTCCAGCGGCGGGCTGAAACCGGCCCGGCTGGCGGAGCCGTTCGAGGCTTTGCGCGACGCTTCCGACCGCATGCTCGCCGCGAAGGGCGGACGGCCGAAGATCTTTCTCGTCACGCTCGGCACACAGGCCGAGTTCACGCCGCGCGCTACCTTCGCGAAGAATTTCTTCGAGGCAGCCGGCATCGAGGCGGTCGGCGGCGAGACCATCGAGGCCGCAGCGCTGGGGGCAGCATTCAAAGCATCCGGCGCAGCGCTCGCTTGCCTCTGCTCCTCCGACAAGGTCTACGAGAAAGACGCGGCGGCAGGCGCGCAGGCGCTCAAGGCCGCCGGTGCCCGGCTCATTTACCTTGCAGGCCGGCCCCGCGAACAGGAAGCGGCCTTGAAGACGGCGGGCGTGCAATCGTTCATTTACGAGGGTTGCGACGCGCTGGCGACGCTCAGGAACGCTTACGATATTATCGGTGTTGAGATCGGGTAGCGAAATGAGCCAAATCCCGGATTTTTCGCAGGTTGAATTTGCCGACGTGCCGGCTGGCGGCGCCGCCGCCGAAGGGCCGGCGTGGCTCACGCCCGAAGGGATTCCAGTCAAAAGCATCTACACCGCCGCCGCGCTCAAAGGGCTCGACGCGCTCGACACCTATCCCGGCATCGCGCCCTATCTGCGCGGCCCCTACCCCACGATGTACGTCACCCAACCGTGGACGATCCGGCAATATGCCGGCTTCTCCACGGCCGAGGACTCCAACGCCTTCTACCGGCGCAATCTCGCCGCCGGGCAAAAAGGCCTGTCGATCGCCTTCGATCTCGCCACCCATCGCGGCTACGACAGCGATCATCCGCGCGTTGCCGGCGACGTCGGCATGGCCGGCGTCGCGATCGACTCGATCTACGACATGCGCACGCTGTTCGCCGGCATTCCGCTCGAGCAGATGTCGGTATCGATGACCATGAACGGCGCCGTGCTGCCGGTACTCGCTCTTTATGTGGTTGCCGCCGAGGAGCAAGGGGTGCCGCCGGAAAAGCTCGCCGGCACGATCCAGAACGACATCCTCAAAGAATTCATGGTGCGCAACACCTACATCTATCCGCCGAAGCCGTCGCTGCGCATCATCTCCGATATTTTCGCCTACA
>Ga0187781_10003889_pt1 | contig 11160 bp, 9 predicted proteins | sample 0715_SJ02_MP02_2_FD_132447 | JGI IMG/M metagenome (GOLD analysis project Ga0187781, IMG submission 132447) | Tropical peat soil microbial communities from peatlands in Department of Meta, Colombia - 0715_SJ02_MP02_20_MG | ecosystem: Environmental > Terrestrial > Soil > Wetlands > Peat | place...
CGGGCCCTCGATCTTATCATCGGAGGTTGGAAAACTGCTGGGGTGTGGAACATTCACGACGGCTTCCCGCTGCAGTTCTGGGCTACGGGAGGGGGTACTCCGATATTTACCTACGGTTGGCAGCGGGCCGACATCGTCGGCAAGCCCGCACGCACCGGCGGCCCCGATGGTAACTGGATCAACAATTACTTCGCCAACACGAATGTCTTCCAGATTCCGGCACCCTACACGCTGGGCACCGCGGCGCGGGCCATCGGGACCGTGCGCAGCCCCTTCACCTTCACCAACAACTTGTCCATTATGAAGGACTTTGCGCTCTCCGAGAGCCATGAGGCTATGAAGCTCGAATTGCGCCTGGAGGCACAGAATGCCTTTAACCACCCTGTCTTCGGCACGCCGGACACCGGCGTGGGCGATCCCACCTTCGGGGTGATCAACTACACGGCGATCGGGCCTCGACAGTGCCAGTTGGCTTTGAAATTCTACTTCTAGTCTGCGGGAGAGAAAGGCGATGGCAAAAGCGGCTCCCGACGCGGCGCAACCCGTAGAATCATCCCGCGTCGCGTTTCTATTCGACCTCGACGGCACGCTGATCGACAGCGTTTATCAGCACGTCCTCGCCTGGCACGCGGCGCTGGAGCAATCGGGAATCGAACTCTCCGTCTGGCGCATCCACCGGCGAATTGGGATGAGCGGCGGTCTCTTTGTAAATGCGCTGATGAGAGAAACCGGCCATCGGCTTAGGCCGCAGGAAGCGGCGCGCCTTCTCGATTTGCACGCCGAAGCGTTTCTTCGCATCACTCCCCCGCCTCGTCCCCTCCCCGGTGCTCGGGAGCTGCTCGCCTATCTGACCCAAGCTCGCGTTCCCTGGGCCATCGCCACTAGCGGCCGGATGGCGACCGCCGCGCCCGCGCTCGTGGCCCTGGACGTTCCCGACGGAGTCCCGATAGTGACGAGGGACCAGGTTGAACACGCCAAGCCCGACCCCGATCTGTTTCTCGCGGCGGCCCGGCGGCTGAACGTCTCCATGGCGACTTCCGTGGTGGTTGGAGACAGCGTGTGGGACCTGCTGGCAGCGCGGCGGGCGCAGGCGCTGGGCGTCGGCCTATTGTCCGGGGGTTACGGCCAGGACGAACTCGAACGCGCCGGCGCCTACCGCGTCTACGACGACCCCGCCGGCCTGCTGCGGCACATTGACGAAGTGGGAGTGAGGGGCGGGGAGTGAGGCCCCGGCCGGATCGCCGAGGCCCCTGGAAAAGCGCAACAAAATGGTTGCATTTTCTTCCGGGCCGCGCTAATCTGCAACCTGGAGGTTGCCTAAAATGGAAAACCGAATCGAAAAGCGGATTGAGCTCAAGGCGCCGGTTTCGCGGGTCTGGCGCGCCCTGACGGATTATCGCGAGTTCGGCGAGTGGTTCCGGGTGAAACTCGAGGGGCCGTTCGTGCCCGGCCAGGCGGCGCGCGGCCAAATCACCCACCCGGGGTACGAGCACGTCAAGTGGGAAGTCGTGGTGCAGAAAATGGAGCCTGAGCGCCTCTTCTCCTTCACCTGGCACCCTTACGGCGTCGATCCCAAAATCGACTACTCGAAGGAAACGCCCACCCTGGTCGAATTCCAGCTCGAGAAGACGCCGGCCGGCACGCTGCTTCTACTGTCCGAGTCCGGCTTCGAGAACGTCCCCAGCGATCGCCGCGAGGAAGCCTACCGAATGAACGACGGCGGCTGGACTCAGCAGATGAAGAACATTGAAAGTCATGTGGCGCAAAAGCCGTAGCCGCGGCAGGCCCGCGCGGCAGGCGCCTGCACCCGTCTTCGCCGCGCTTGGCGACCACACGCGGCTCTTACTGGTGGCGAAGCTCTGCGGCGGGGAGCCCCGTTCGATCTCGCAGCTTGCCCGCGGCTCCAGGCTGACACGGCAGGCGATCACCAAACATCTTCGAGTCCTGGAGAGCGCCAGGATCGTGCGCCACGTCCGGGCGGGCCGCGAGAGCCTGTTCGAATTCAACCCGGAGCCGATCGAAGAACTCAAGCAGTACCTCGATCTTGTCTCCGCGCGCTGGGACGAGGCCTTGTCCAGGCTGAAGTCGTTCGTGGAAACCTGACCGCAGGCCGTAGGGGCGCCGCTGGTGGGTGCCCACGGTTTCGGCCGGTTCGCACAACGGGCACCCCCAAGGGGCGCCGCTACAGTGTCACGCCCTGAAAATGGCGCTCATCTCCCTCGAGCTCACGGCCGCGCCTGCGAACGAGAATGTTCCCTGCTCTCGCATTTCGCGCGCGGCACGGAGAAAGGCGCCTAACGCGGTACGGCAGAGCGCGCTGCCGACGCTGACGCGCTTGACTCCCATCGCCTCCAGTTCCGCTAAGCTCAGTTGCACGCCCTGCAGTCCCATCAAGACGTTCACGGGGCGATCAACCGACTTTACCACCGCGGCGATCTCGTCCTTGGTTGGCAGACCGGGCGCGTAGAGCACGTCCGCGCCCGCGTCTTGATAAGCCTGCAACCGCTCGATGGTGTCTGCGAGGTCCGGCCGGCCGTGCAAGTAATTCTCGGCGCGCGCCGTCAGCGTGAACGCGAAGGGAAGATCGCGCGCGGCGGCCGCCCCGGCCCGGACACGCTCCACGGCCAACTCCCTCTCATAAATCGGATCATCGTCGCGGCCGCTGGCATCTTCAAACGAGCACCCCACGACCCCCGCAGAAGCCGCGAGCAGCACCGTTTCTGCGACAGTTTCGGGTGTATCACCAAAACCATTCTCGAGGTCGGCGCTCACCGGCAGGCTTGTGGCGGAGGCAATCTCGGAGGCATACGCCAGACTTTCTTCACGGCCAACCGTGTTATCAAGCCGCCCCACCGAGAAGGCATAACCCATACTCGTGGTTGCCAGGGCCTGGAAGCCTAGAAATGTCAGGATGCGCGCCGTGCCCACGTCCCAGGGATTGGGGATAATGAACGCGCCGGCGCGCTCGTGCAGAGCGCGGAAGGCCCGTCCCTTCTCAGCTTGCGCCGCAGCCGCCTCGCGGTTCGTCGTCATTGCACCTCCCAAGATTACAGAACCTGCATCGGGGTCGCGGCCCATAAGTCCGTTCTCCCCCGATGCAGCCGTCGCATCCCTCTCTAGCTAGTCCCTTTTCGGAGTCTGGTCGGATCAAGCCCAAGTTTACACAGATGACTTATCGATTGGAAAGGTTGCGGAGCGAAACGGACCTCCCCTCAGTGATGCGATGGCCGCGCGCGATTCGCCTCGATCAGTCTGGCGAGTTCCCGCGCGGAGATTTCGCTCGCCTTTTGCAGGTACTCGCAGATCAATTGCAGTTCTTTCTCGGAGTATTGCTCCACCATATTCAGGAAAGCATTGCCGATGGCATCATATTTGGGGATGAGGGGCTTGAGGCTCTCAGCACGCACCCGGACAAGAACTTTGCGGCGGTCGCGCGTTTCTCGCACGCGCTCGATAAACCCGCGTTGCCCGCGTTGCCTGGCTGACAAAGATCACCTTCCGATGTATGCTGATCAAGCGGGCTTATTCGAGAGACGAATTCATGCGCATGGCGGAACAGAGCCGGTTCCGCGCCTGCCGGATTGACGCCGGCCCCGTAGGATTCGAAGTGCGGCTTGCAAAGCCGGTCGGTCCAATATAGCGATCGGAGAAACGAGGGGCGCCAATCATGGACTACAGGCAGCTTGGGCATTCGGGGCTGAAGGTCCCGGCGCTGAGCTTTGGAACGGCAACCTTTGGCGGCGGTAACGATTTTTTCCGCGCCTGGGGTCAGACCGATGTGCAGGAGGCCAAACGGCTGATCGGGATCTGTCTCGATGCGGGCGCCAACCTCTTTGACACGGCCGACGTTTATTCAAATGGACTGTCGGAAGAAACCCTGGGTAAGGCCATCGAGGGCAGGCGGAGCGGGCTGCTTATTTCCACCAAGACCACTTTCCGGTTTGGAGACGGCCCGAACGACGTGGGCTCCTCCCGCTACCACATTCTGCGCGCCTGCGAAGCGAGCCTGCGGCGGCTGGACACGGATTACATCGACATCTACCACATGCACGGCTTCGATGCGCTGACGCCGGTCGAGGAGACGCTCGAGACGCTCGACACTCTGGTAAAAGCCGGGAAGGTGCGCTACCTCGCCTGCTCCAACTTTTCCGGCTGGCATTTGATGAAGTCGCTTGCGGCATCGGAGAGATATGGATGGGCCCGCTATGTCGCGCATCAAGTGTACTACTCGCTGGTGAATCGTGAATACGAATGGGAATTAATGCCCCTCGGCGTCGAGCAGGGCGTGGGTGCGCTGATCTGGAGCCCCCTTGGTTGGGGCCGGCTGACGGGCAACGTGCGCAGGGACCAACCGCTGCCCGCCGTAAGCCGCCTTCACACGACAGCCGACCAGGGACCACCCATCCAGCCAGAGCATCTCTACAAGATCGTGGACGCCATCGATGCGATTGCAAGCGACACGGGTAAGAGCGTCACGCAGATTGCTCTCAATTGGCTCTTGCAGCGGCCCACCGTCTCGAGCGTCATTATGGGCGCTCGCAACGAAGAACAGTTGCGGCAGAACCTGGGCGCCACTGGATGGAATCTGACGCCGGAGCAAGTTAGCTCTCTGGACTCCGCCAGCGAAACCACGCCCATATACCCCTACTGGCACCAGCGACTGTTTGCCGAGAGAATCCCGCCGCCGGTTTCCTGAAAAAGTCGAAACTTCTCACGCCAAGACGCCAAGGCGCAAAGAAACCCGAAGTGGGCTTCTAGCTTTTCTTTGCGCCCTTTGCGTGCTTTGCGCCTTTGCGTGAAACCGGCTTACGCGCTGGCGCATAACCGGCAGGTCCCGGATCGAGATCCTCGTCGCCTGCCTCAGTTGTTTCGCAGCGCCACCATGGGATCGATGCGCGAGGCGCGGTGCGCGGGGATAAACCCGGCCAGCAACGCCACCGCGCCCAACATGCTCACCACACCTGCGAAAGTGGCAGGATCGGTCGGCGCCGTCCCAAAGAGCAGCGAGGCGATCATCCTGGCCGCGGCCAACGAGGCCGCCAGTCCCAAGGCTGTGCCAATGAGCACCAGCCTTAAGGTGCGCCTCAGCACGCCCAGCAGCACGTGTCCCTCCGTTGCGCCCAGCGCCATACGGATGCCGATTTCTTGTGTCTGCTGGGTCACGCCGTAGGAAATCACGCCATAAATGCCGAGCGAAGCCAGCGCCAGCCCCAGCGCGGCAAAGCAGGAGACGAGCAGCGCAAAAAAGCGTCGCGGCGAGATGGCGTGGTCCACAATCTGCCGCAGGGGCCGGAACTCCGTGGCAGGCTGGGCGGGATTGAGTTCGCGCAACGCGCGCATCACGCTGGCCGCGAGCACCGGCGGCGGCAGCTTCGAGCGCACCACTAATTCCGCTCCCACGGGTCCCGCCTGCGTGGCCGGAAGATAAATCTCCAGGCCCGATGATGCCTCGACGCCGGTTTCGCGAACGTCGGAGACGACGCCTACCACTTTCGTGTCGTTTCCTGCGACGATCGCGGTGCGTCCCAAGGGATCCTGCCCAGGCCACAACCGTTTTGCCGCCGCCTCATTCAGGACGACGACGCGTTCGCTGTCCGTCCTATCGGACCAGCTCAGGTCCCGCCCTTCGCGCAGACGCATGCCCATGGCCGCGAGGTAGCCGGGGGTCACCACATAAACGAACGCGTCGGGGTATTCGTCCTTTCGATACGTCACGCCCTTGGCGCCCAGTCCCCAGCTCCGGTTGCGGTCGAGCGGCAACATATCGGTGATGCCGGCTTCTCGGATGCCCGGAATCGCTTTCACGCGGCGCTGCATCTGCTCGAGAATCGCGCCTCTCTGCGGCGCCTTGCCGCCGTCGTCGTAATCCACACGCAGAGCGGCGGCGCGGTCGGGTTGAAATCCCAAATCAACGTCGAGCACGCGCAGAAAGCTGCGCAGCAGCAACCCCGCCCCCACCAGCAGCACGCAGGCCAGCGCCACTTCCGAGACCACCAGCACGGCGCGCAGGCGGTCGTGCGAGCGGCCTGCGGTGGTTCCGTGGCTCGAGTCCTTGAGAGTGTGTTGAATGTTTTTGCCGGACATTCGGAAGGCCGGCGCCAGGCCGAAAAGCACAGCGCTGACGCTCGCCACCAGCAGCGTCCAGGCGAGCGCCGCGCCATCCACTCGCAGCCGGCTCAGCAAGGGCAGCGCAATCGAGCCTTGATGCGCGAGGTAAAATACCATCAGCCACGCGAAGCCGAGCCCGAGCGCCGCTCCTGCGAGCGAGAGCATCATGCTTTCCGTAAGCAACTGCGCGACCAGCCTTCCCCGTCCGGCGCCCAGCGCCACGCGCATGGCGAATTCCTTGCCTCGCGCCGCCGCTCGCGCCAGCGCCAGGTTCGACAGATTCACGCAGACGATTAGCAGGATGACGCCCACGGCACACCATAACACCACGAGCGAGCGCCGCAGCCTGCCGCTCACATGATCCTTCAGCGACTGCACGCGGGCCTGGTACCCGCCGCCCCACTCCGGGTGCTTGTTATTGAAATAGAAACGCGGAAACAAAAGGTCGGCCTCGGCCTGCGTTTGCGCCGCCGTCATGCCGGGCTTCATTCGGCCGATCAGGAGCAGCGTGTTGCCCCAGTCGCGCATTTCGTCCATGATCGCGGGCGCGAAGATATCCATTTTTGTGCCGGGTGCGAAAACCGATCCGAAATCGAAATCGGGCGGCAGGACTCCCGCCACCGTCACCGGCGTGTTGTTCAGCGTAATCGCTTTTCCCACAATCGAAGCATCTCCGGCAAGCTGCCGCCTCCAGAAGAAGTAACTCAACAGCACGGCGGGCCTGCCATTCTTCACGTCCTCGTCTGCCGTGAACAAGCGCCCCAGCGCGGGCTGCACGCCCAGCGTCTCAAAGAAATTGGCGGCCACTAACACGCCGGATACGGGCAGCGGCTCGCCGCGCCCCGTCAGCTTGTAATCGGAAGGGCCGTAGAAGGGCATGTACGCCGTCAACTTCGCGAGCGAATGGTTGCGCCCCTCGTATTCCTCGAAGGCATCGGCGGAATAGGTTTCGCAGGAGAGGCCGCAGCCCTTGTTGGGTCCCTGAATCCACACCAGCCGCTGCGGGTCTTGGAACGGCAACGGCCGCAGCAGGACGGTATTCACCACGCTGAAGACGGTGCTGTTCGCACCGATCCCCAGCGCCAGGATGATCACCGCCATCACCGTAAACGCGCGGTCCCGCCGCAAGGTGCGAAACGCATAGCGCGCGTCCTGCCTCAACATATCGAGCGCCGGCAGTCCGCGCCCCTCGTGATGCTTGTTTTCCGTCATGTGTCTTTAGACGGACATGCAGGCCTTGCGGTTAGCTTGTTCCGCATGGTCGGCAAAGGCTTGGAGAGAGTGCTCTCTGGGCCCGCGCGAAAATCTACGGGCCTACAGACCGGTTTCACGCCAAGGCGCAAAGTGCGACAAGTCCGCAAAGACAGGCGGAAGCTTCGACTTTGCGTTTCTTTGCGACTTGGCGTCTTGGCGTGAGCTGTTTTGGTTTCTGCGCCTTTACTCTCACTCGGGCTGTGGGTCGATCTTTTTTCGGAACAAGCTGGGCTAACCTTTCGTATACTCAGACGTCTAAGTAGTGCGAGGTTTGAACATGCCCAAGCCCGATTCGCTGCAAGGTTCACTCGATCTGCTGGTCCTCAAAGTCCTTTCGCGCCAGCCGCGCCTGCACGGCTACGCCCTCATGACGGCGATTCAGGCGAGGTCGGGCGAGGTATTGCGGGTTGAGGAAGGCTCGCTTTACCCGGCGTTGCATCGCATGGAGGAGGCCGGGTGGATTCGCGCCCACTGGGTCACCAAGGATAACGGCCGCCGCTCGCGCCTCTACGAACTGACGCCGGAGGGCAAGAAACAGCTTTCGGCCGAGGAGTCGCGCTGGCTGGCGGTGACGGCGGCTGTCAATCGGGTTCTAAGGACGGGGTGAGATGTCGTTATGGTCGCGAGTGGTGAACGTGTTTCGCGAGGATCGTTTGAGCCGGGAGATCGAGGAAGAGTTCCAGTCGCACCTCGAGGAAGCGATCGAGCAGGGCCGCGACCCCGAGGAAGTGAGGAGAGCGTTTGGCGCGGCGCTGCGGCTGCGGGAAGAGAGCCGAGACGCCCGGCTCATCCCCTGGCTCGATTCGCTGCGCGCCGATGCCATCTTCGGCTGGCGGCAACTAGAGAAGAATAGGGTGGCTTCGGCGGCGGCCATCCTTTCCCTGGCGCTTGGCATCGGCGCCTGCACGGGCGCATTCCGGTTGATCGACGCGCTGCTGCTGCGGCCTCTGCCCGTGGCGCATTCGGAGCAGCTTTACGCGCTGGCGCGCCAGGGCATCGGTCCCGAAGGTAAGCCCCAAACATTCGACGGCTGGGCGTACCCTGACTTCCAGTTGATGCGCGCCGCAGTGAGGGATCAAGTTGAGCTGATCGCCCTCTCTTATTCCGACCGCATCGACCTCACCTACGGCTCGGACCAGGAGTTCGAGAAAGCCTACCGGCAATTTGTTTCGGGATGGATGTTCGGCTCGTTCGGATTGCGGCCGGCTTTAGGGCGGCTCTTCACCGAAAGCGACGATGTGAAGCCCGGCGGGCATCCCTACGCTGTGCTCTCTTATGACTACTGGGCGCGTCGCTTCGGCAAGAACTCCAAAGTGATCGGGCGCACGTTCCGCATGGACAAGAACCTTTACCAGATCGTCGGTGTGGGCCCGGAGAACTTTACCGGAACTGAACCCGGCACGATGACCGACATTTTTATTCCCACCTTGATGCATCCCGGCGCTGTTCACCGGGATTGGACATGGATGCGCACGTTGGCGCGGGTACGGCCTGGAGTTGCCCTCGAACCTCTTGCTGCGAAGCTGGGATCGGTCTCCCGGGCCTTCGAAATGGAAAGGGCGAAGGGCTTCACAAACATGCCCAAAAAGGAGCTCGAGGATCTCCTTAATCTGAAACTCGTACTGCTGCCCGCCGCCGCAGGCGTTTCCGACCTTCAGACCGACTATCGCCGCCCCCTCGCGGCGCTGGCGGTACTGGTGGCGCTGGTTCTGCTGATCGCCTGCGCGAACGTCGCCAACCTGATGACCGCGCAGGCGGCAGCGAGAGCGCGCGAAATGGCGCTCCGTGTCTCGATTGGTGCGGGTCGCCGGCGCCTGGTGCAGTTGGTGCTGGTGGAAAGCGCTTGGATCGCGTTTCTCGCCGCCGCGCTCGGCGGCGTATTCGCCTGGTGGGCCGCGCCGCTGATCGTCAGCATGCTCAATCCCCCGGACACTCCCGTGCGCCTCCTGCTTCCGGCGGACTGGCGTGTGCTGGGCTTCGGTTTGATTCTGACCGTGGGAGTAACGCTTCTCTTCGGACTCGCGCCGGCGTTGCGAGCCTTGGCCATCCAGCCGGCTAGCGCGCTCAAGGGCGGAGAAGACCCGCACGCAAGGCGGCGCTTAATGCATGCCCTCGTCGGCCTGCAAACCGCCTTCTGTTTTTTGGTGCTGTTCGTCGCCGGGTTGTTTGTGGCCACGTTCGAGCGGCTGTCTCATCAACCCACCGGCTTTTCAGCCGATCGTGTCCTCACCCTCGAAACCGACACCGAGAGCCCGCAGTCGCCCGACAACTGGGAGCAGGTCGCGGAACATCTGCGCGCGCTGCCGGGCGTGGAAAGGGCGGTTGTGGCTCTCTCCACGCTGCTGGCCGGGTGGAGTTGGAACAACTTCATCTCCGTCAACGGCGCGCCGGTGAACGGCGTGTTGGCCTACATGTTGAGCGCCTCGCCGGGCTGGATCGATGCCATGAGGATCCCTCTCCTCGCCGGTCGCGACTTTGGCCCCTATGACACCTACCCCGGTTCCGCGATTGTCAACCCAACCTTCGCCAAGGTGTATTTCAACGGGGAAAATCCCGTAGGCAAGTCGTTTGACGTGGTTTTCTCCGAGAATCCCCATCTTCGCTTTACGGTGTTCGGAGTGGTCGGCGATGTGCGCTATCGCGATATGCGCGAGCCCATCTTGCCCCAAGCCTATTTTCCATTTCGCGGGCTGGATGCGAGAGGCGCACTCGTGTCCCGGAGCTCCGCTGTATTCATCGTGCGCACGTCCAGCCCGAATCCGATGGCGATGGCGTCCATCCTGCGCCGGGAAGTGGCGCGCGCGCGGCCGGGATTCCGCGTCAGCAATATCCGGACCCAGCAGGAGATCAACGAATCGCACACTCTCCGCGAGCGCCTGCTGGCGCGCCTGGCGCTGTTCTTTGGCCTCGTCGCCTTGTTGTTGGCGGGAGTGGGTTTGTACGGCGTGCTCGACTATTCCGTGATCCAGCGCCGCCGCGAAATCGGCATTCGCATGGCGCTGGGCGCGCCCGCCGCTCACATCGCGCGTCAAGTAACCACTGAAGTTTCGTTTACGGTATTTGCCGGTGCGCTCGTGGGCCTCGCGCTCGGTATGGCCGCCACGCGTTACATCGAGTCGCTGCTCTATCAGGTGAAGGCCACGGACGCCTCGATGCTGGCGGTTCCGTCGTTGGCCATTCTCGTCGCGGCGCTGCTCGCGGCGCTGCCGCCCGTGGTTCGCGCCGTGCGGACCGATCCGCTTACCGTCCTGCGCTCCGAGTAAAGCGGAGGAACGCCATCGCGGCTCGCGCGGTTGCAGCGCTTGGGAGCGCGGCGGCTTGCCGCCGCTTTGGCTTCCGCTGCTCCGCGATGTGCGACCCGATGGCGCGAATAGAATTATCTCGGCCCTCGGACTTCCTGTCTCTTGACAAACCACTTTTTATAGGCTAGAATCCTCAAGTGCAGCAAAGTGTGCCATCACCATTTGGGCTAGCTTGTCTGAAGCGCTGCAGGAGCGCGATGAAATCGTCCCCCGTGGCCGACTGCCGGGAAACGATCCCCGGCGTCATTCTGATTGTCGGGTCGGGCCTTGCGTCTGCCGACCGGTCAACCACAAGGGTCGGTCCAACTACGCGCACGAAGATGAGGGAACCAAGCGGGAATGTCTATGAAAACAAACGACAAAGACAAAAAGTCGATGCGCCAAGCAGCCGAGGCGTGGAGAACTCTGGCCTCCCTGCCGGGTCGCGGGCCACTGGCGGTTGGCTCCTCAACCTTTCGACTTCAGAACTTCTGAATCCAAAGCTCGACGAACGAAC
>Ga0187781_10003890_pt1 | contig 11158 bp, 16 predicted proteins | sample 0715_SJ02_MP02_2_FD_132447 | JGI IMG/M metagenome (GOLD analysis project Ga0187781, IMG submission 132447) | Tropical peat soil microbial communities from peatlands in Department of Meta, Colombia - 0715_SJ02_MP02_20_MG | ecosystem: Environmental > Terrestrial > Soil > Wetlands > Peat | place...
CTTGCTCGATTTGGCTGGTCTGCGTGCGGAGCGATTCGCCCTGCTTGGCCTGCTTTTCAGTTGAGACGCGGACGAGCGCAGCGAAGCGGATTTTACCGGACGTGCGACCGTTGCCGGCAGAATGCCGAGACATGAGTTTCTGACCTAGCTCTGACCTTGGGAAGGTAAGAGGCGAGCGGCCGTGGGCCGGTCAGAAGGAGCCGCTCAACGAGTTTGCAACGCTCGCTGACGGCCGCTCGCCGCAATCGTGGAAACGCGATCATAGCCCAACGCCATCAAGTGGGGAGGGGACCATCTGTTCCTGTGTTTTCGCTCTGTGAACGTCCAGGGCCGGAATCGAGACGCTGCTACGGCTCTCCAGATCGTCCAGGCGGCGTTCCGATCGGCCGTTGGACGTGCGACACGTCCGGCACAATTTGGACGCTGTAGAGCCGATCGACTTTAACTCGTCCAGCATTTCCACACGTCTAGTCACGGAATGATCCCAATGGTGTTGATCCACTGCCTGTTTGCCGTTGCGTTGTCCTAGATAAAACGGGAGGCGTCAGCGGTGCTTTGGCCCGTTGTCAGCAGGCCCGACTGACGCCTCCCTCTCCCGATTCCCTGGGCCAGTCCACATTCCTTTTGTGTTGAGAAGCCGGCCAGTGTGTTGCGGGAAAAGACAACCACACTGACCGGCCGAGCCGACGTTGCATTGATATGCGGGGAGGGGCGTGGTGGGTTGGGTAATGAGCCGCCCACCACGCCCCCTCGAAAAGGACAGTTGCATGCACCAACGTGAAGGAGAGACCGGACACCGCGTGGGCCTCGTACAAACACACTGCGCCGGCCTCCCCTCACGTCGTGGTCTCCTTACCGTGCTTCGACGATCATGGAACCGATATGTTGCATCTTTCCTTGGCTTGCGTTCGTGACTACCTTGTCACCTTTCGCCTTTGACTGGCTGTTGGTCGTCGGATTATCACTAAACCGCGGATCGCGTAGTGCGGCCTCCATCCCTTTCTGATATGTGCCATAGCCGATCCCTTCGAGTTGCTGGTTAGCAGCAAGCCGGCTCTTTAGCCTCTCGTTGGCGGTAGGCGGCTTCTCGTTGCGTTCCAATCTCCGAGATTGGTCCCAACCGTTGGCGTCATACCAGCCCTGGCGTTGGACACTGCCGCGAGCGATAGCCTCAAAATTCGGCTCGATGGGATCATTGGACGAGGAGGCATATTCGCGCTGCGGGCCGAGTAGCGGATCGACGAATGGTGACATTTCCTCCGAGGGCTGAATCGCTGGCTCGACTGCTGCGAGAGTTTCGTCCTCGTAGGACGCGCTGACCTCGCTGTATCTCGGATGCGCTTTGCCGACGCGGTCAATGATGCTGCCGCCCCTCACGATCATGTAGTCGCCACTGCTGTGCTTAAGTGTCCCACTGAAATCCTGGAAATCGCGTTGCATTGGTTTAACCTTTCTACGTTGTCCTATTGGCGAGCGTCGCGGTCGACGCCGGTAATTGCCTCGATCTTTCGCTGAGCCCGCAGTGCGTCCGCACTCAAGTCTCTGTAGAGGAGATGTTGCTTCCGTGCGCGCTCCTTAGTCGCCTTGGGCAGGTACTTGTGGACCTTGCTGCGAGCGTAAGTCACTTTGTCAGCAGCCTCATCGCGCGCCTCCTTTAGCTGTTGAAGTCTCTCAATCTCATCCTCGCCTGGTGGCGGAATATAGTTGCTGTCGAATCCCGCGATATGTGGTCTAATGGATTGGAAGGACCTATTCGCTCGGACACGGAGTTCACGGGCCATTTCGTCGTAATCGGCATCCAAGCGACTGTGCACCACAAGCCAGTACTCGGAGATGAGCAACCACTTTTCGTATTTGTCGGCTGGCTCGTAGCAGTCTGATTGCGATGCGGAATTTGTCCGGTAAGCACCAGTCGGGAACGTGATACACCCAACCCGGATATAGTCCAGCCGCAGTTGAGTGGCCTCCTTTCTGGTAACGATGATCCCTTTGCGGCCCTCTCGATACTGCGACTCGTCCCACTGCAAGATCACGTTCATGCGCCCTGGATCACCTAGATCAACAGGGACGGCTATTGTGGCACCCATCGGCTCTCTCCCTCCGTTTTCGACTTTAGTTGACTGCAACCAGGCCCCGTTTAACGGCCAGTCGCTTGTGAGATTGGTCCCGAGCGATACGCTTGCCGTCCTTTCGCGCCCTGTCCGCCAGATACTCCTTGAGCTTGGATTCCTTCACCTTGCCGACGTTGCGAAGCCCTAGCTGTTTGAGGATCCCGATCAGGAGATTGGAAGCGTGGACCAGCGGGCCCGGATCAAGTTCCTCGTTTTCGAGTGACTGCACTTCCAACGTCTCGACCACCACCGCCCAGTAGGCGGCGCGTTTGCACAACTGATCCTTTGCCAGGCTGTCGCAACCGCATTCGGCTTTTAGCTGGCGGTAGAACTTCATGATCCGCCGCGGACCGCGTTGGTTCATGTTCCAGTCCTGAAACCAGTGCGGCTCGAAGTTCAAACTGATTTTCGGAATTCTCTTGCCGCCCACGTCATTTCACTCCTATCCGAGACCTTGACCCCTGAGCCTCCCGATCCGATGTGGCCTAATTCCGCCGATCCTCGGCGGTGATTTCGTCAATGTAGTCTTTGAGCACACCCCTCAATTCCCTCATGTAACTTTCGAGCATCTTTTCCACACCCCCGGTATCCTGTAACTTACGCACGGCCCGACAAATGGCCTCGATGATCTTGGTCTGCTCCCTGTCGCGGGCCTGGACTTGGTCTAGCTGCGACTGCAACCGATTAACTCGTAGCTCCAACTCCTGCACGTCAGACATGGGAACCCTCCTTCCCGTTGTGAATCCTCTCAAGAGTGAATCCACCCCTGCCAGCCATGAATTGGAACGGCACTCCACTAACCAGAACCGTCCCTCCCTGCTTCAGTTCTGTGCCCTGCTTCAAGCCCTTCGGGATCGTGATTATGCATGACGGTCTGGCCCTCTTTACCCTGCTGCTTCCCTTAGACATAACACTTCCCTCTTCATCTTAGTAACTGTCGGCCATCGCACGTGGCATGCACGTAGCATGCACGGCGAACGTATGTAGCATAGCAGTACCTAGCATTAGTGTACAAGGGCCGCGAAATAGCTATATTTACAGCGTTTTGTGAGAGGCTATAAATCTAGCCTGTCAATTGAGCATACCCCCCTAGCGCTACCAAACAGCGTCGAAACGGCCGTTAAGTCTGGCCAGCGGAGAGCAAAGAGAATGGAAAGCGAAGGAGCACAATCGAGATGATGGCTGCTGGACGCTGGCAGCTTTAAGCTGCTGGCTTGTGGTTAACCCATCTCCCCGTTGTCTCGGCTGCATTTGGGCTCCCGGCCACAACTCGAATTAGCTGCAAACTGCAGCATGGGGGTGGAGGTGGCCCGGACGTATTAGTGGCCGTAAATCCGCTCCCCCATATTGGTAACCAGACCCCCACGTGTTTCCGGCTGCATTTAGGCTCCCACGGCCATTGCAAACTGCACTAAAACTGCCGATGGAGGGTGGGTAGCACCAACTGTGCCAATTCCGGTAGAGCACTAACCAGGCCATTACACACCAATGTAGCTAACCACAGCGAAATAGCTGCCGGAATTAGTTGGTAAATCTCTGTCGATGTCCGTCAACAGACTAGTGACCCAGCTAGAACCGGCCGATACGATGGGCTGCGACAACTCAACCCATCGGAGGAGCACAATGGCAAATCTCATCGCGTACCTTCGCGTCAGCACGGCTCGGCAAGCGGAAAGCGGCTTAGGTCTCGACGCGCAACAGACGGCACTTAGAGAGCACGCCCTGCGTTGTGGCAGCGTGATAATCGCGTCATACGTGGAGACAGAGAGCGGCACACGTTCAGACCGGCCGGAGTTGATGAAAGCCCTGGCGCATGCTCGCAGAGCCCGTGCAACGCTGGTCGTCGCCAAGCTGGACCGTCTGAGTCGCAACCTGGCGTTCCTCTCGGCTTTGATGGACAGCGGAGTGGAGTTCGTCTGTTGCGACAACCCGCACGCGAATCGCTTGACGTTGCATCTGCTGGCCAGCGTTGCCGAGCACGAAGCCCACTTGATCTCGGAACGCACGAAAGCGGCCCTGGCTGCTGCGAAGGCTCGAGGTGTCAAACTCGGATCGGCGAGGCCCGGCCACTGGAATGCAGAGCGATCCCAACGTCGTCTAAACGGACTTGTCGGAGCCCGACGGAAAGCTGCGATTGTGCGGCAGAGCTTGGCCAGAGCGTATTACGTCGATTTGGCTCCTCTGATGATCGAAATGCGTGCCGGCGGATTATCGCTCCGAGCCATTGCGGAACGGCTGAATTCTGCTGGACATTGCACACGTCGCGGCTGTTCGTGGTCTGCGGTGCAGGTAAGGAGCGTGTTAAACCGCTTTGCATGACCAATCTGGAGGTGGTCGGGTGAGGATGGAAGGCCTTTGATTGGCGGACGGACAGACGGGCGGATTAACGGCTATTTGCTCACACGCTGGAGATGGCTTGCTCTATTGGCCGTTTCGCGTGTTTTGCTGCTCTTTTGTGGCATTTTCTCCACACTTCCGATTTGCTCTCTTTGTCGTGGCGGAATCGCTTTTGAGCCTCGCTTGGAATTGGTGGCAGTTCCTGAGCGTTCCTCTGGATTTGTGCTCTTTCGCGTGTAGGCCGGAGGGGGCGCATCTGGGAGGAGACTTGGGGCGCTTGGGCAGCCTTTTCAACCGCTTACACGCCCTCCCTCCCGTTTCGTTCCGTTAGCAAACGTCATGTTATCGCCAATGCCTGGCAGCCCTCAGCATGTGGGACTTCCGGAGCAACGAGTTCCAGCAATTCCTCCAAGGTGGTGGCTTTATCTAGTAACTCATCGAGCTTGTCGTATCCCAGCTCGTCGTATCCCAGCCTTAACTCACCGCTGCATTGATAGCACGCGACGATTGCGTCGTATCCATTCTCCTTTGTGGAATGACCGCCCTCGACACTGCGTAACGTCCTGTATCTGAAGATCAGCGGTCCTTCAGTGTGAATTGCAATGTAGACTGCCTGGCACATCAAATGGTGTGGTGCCACAAGTGCCTCGATCAAGCGACCTCGCTTCTCATCTGCTAAATCGCGCATTTGCTTTAACCCTTTCCCTTGTTGGACGGGGAATGAATCCGCAGTTTTGGCAAGTACTCCGTCAGGTCCTTACCTTCCTCCTTCAATCTGTCGAACAGGAACGCCACGAAATAGCATTCGATGGTATCAACCTTCGTGCCCCTCAACACACCCTTCAACCCTTTCAATGAACCCTTGGAACACTCTTGGTCAAACTCCCTGAGTCGTTGCCCTATCCGGTCGCCGAGGCGGTCTAGCGTCGATGTCACAGGCGATCCTCCTTCCTATCTAGTGTGGTAATCAGTAACCGGGACGCGCGTGGCACATTATAGCAATGTGGTAGCCACCTCTCAATGTGCTAGTTCAGATATAGAGCGGAGGCAGGTTCCCCTAGTGTGCGACTCCGCACGCTAATAACGAGTTATCGTGAGTACATTTATGGCCGCTAGCGAGCGCTTTCGACGATATGCTCTATGAGCTTGTAGCATTGCGCCAGAGCGATTGTGGCTCTTGGACGAGCTTTGAGCCGCGTTTTCGATCAAAACGCCACACGAGCGATTCTAGAGCGTCGGCGCAACGTCAGTCAGCACAGGTACTTATGGCGCCACAATTGTTGGTTTGACCCTAGTCGACTAAGATCGAGGCTCTGCAAGGGCCAACGCAATGCCGATCGTCTTCGCGTGCAAGCAATGCGGCCGAAAGCTTCGCGTGCGCGATGAGCTTGCCGGTCAGGTTTGCGCCTGCCCGCAGTGCAAATCGAAAGTCCGTGTACCAAAGAAACCGACTCCCTTGCCCGAGGAACCCGATCCTTCGAACAGACGAGGAATTGGTGACGAACAGGCCGGTCGAGGCCGACAAATCGGCATCCGCAAAACCGACATCCGCGCGACACAAGCCGCAACACTTCGTGAGAAGGGCGGCATTTTCGGCTTTTTCCGCCGGAAACCTCAACCGAAACCCGAGCAACGAGTCGAGTACGTGCAATGGCCCTATCCTGAGGAAAAACCGCGAAGGGCACAGGAGAGCGATGAAGTTCGGCCCGGACCGCCAGCAGCACCCCAGCCGCAAATCGTTTACGTCGAGAGACCCAGATCGACGCTCACTTTCTCTGGAATGGGAGGAGCCCTAGCTGTCCTTATCCTCTGGTGCGTCGCCATTGTTCTCTGCTGCGGCGGCCCCTTTGCGAATGTGTTCCAGTCATTGGGCAAGCCGTCTGACTTCGACGCTGAAATAAACGCGAAGGTCTTCGTAACGGAGCAGTTGAAGGCACCTTCAACCGCCCACTTTGGCGGCTGTGTCACCAAGGATCGTGGAGATGGAGAATATCAAGTTGCGGGATCAGTTGACTCGCAGAATTCCTTCGGGGCGACTCTGAGGCAGTACTATGTGATTGTCGTGAAGCACGTTGGGGGAGGCAAATGGAGAGTTGTTGCCGGGCCGCGTTTTGCCGATACTCCTGAAGAGCTGGCGCGTTGAAATGTTCGCACAATTGTCCGCGAGACATAGATGAGCGAAGCAAATGGAAGATTACCTCTACCAAGTGCTGAAAGCCGGTGATCCGGAGTACGTCCGAGATGACGTGGAAAAGGTGCCCAAGTATGAACGGTGCTTCAAAATCATTACGTACCTCGGTGAAGAGGTCGATAGGTCTCGTAAACTGCTCACCACACCTGCTCATATAAAGGCACTCGGAAGCAAACACACTACAGGCAAGCTAGGAGACAAAGAGTGTGATCTAATCACCCGGATTGCGAGGCGATTAGATCATTGGACTGGTAATTGGACTGAATTGCCTCTCACAAAGTCGATTGACGACCTCGAAAAGTGTTTCCTAAAGCACTTGGAGAGTATCATTAGACCCGCCGCAGCCAAACCAAAGCGACCCGCAGCAGCCAAACGAAAGCCACCACACAAACGAAAGTCGTCCTGATGTCGAGTGTAGGTGCACGCGCCAGGAGCTTCTACGCGGCTCTGCCTGCAATTCCGGGCGCCAGAGCCGTCTGGCATGATCGGAATGCGTCTCCGATGACGTAATGCGACGTAGCAGCGTGCTCTATTCGCTGGATTGTCACACGGACGGAGCCGCGTCGATCAAGCGTTGATACTGGATGCGAATGCACCAATGCCCCTGTGCCAGTCTCCTCCCACGTGTGCTGCTGAACCTCAAGTAGCCGCGTCGATCCAGCTTGTGCAGCAAGGTCATTTGACGATCGACCGATAACCGCAAGCGCTTAGTCAACGTATCGCAGGAGACTTTGAACGCATCGCGGTCGCCCCCGTGTTTCCGATCCACCATCGCGGCGTGATTCAGCAGGAAGCACAATAGAACCGCTTGTGATGGTGGAAGTCGCTCTGAGACCCACTGCGGAATGCGGAAGTACGGAGCCTGATAGAACTGCTGATCGAAATCGACCGGACGACCGGCAGCGACTGCGAAACCGAAACCGTTACTCTTCGACATGAGAATCCCCCGTTGTAGGTAGGAATCGAAACTCCGAAACCGATCGGCTGTTCGGGGGATAACAGCCGGATCACAAAAGGCTCAACAGACACAATTAGCAGACCAAGGCTACGGAAAAGTTGTCACTGTCAGCAGAAAACAGACGGAAAGGCGGAGCACATACGAAGCCAACGCAGCAGCGCACGTTGTCGTGGAAGACGTGCTGCCCATGCTCGTTTTGCCCATCGATCCTGCCGGCTGTATGAACGTCTGAATTGTCATGGCGTTATCTGTAGAGCTTTAGCTAGCCTCGGAAACTGCTCAAACCTCTGTAAATCCAGAGTCCTTTGCGTCCTCAAATCCCAGAATCCGGGCAAAATGTCACATTCCCTGAAACCACCTCAAAACCGTCCGGTAGACGATCACCGCACCGCGCGTCTGTAAATCGCGGTAGATTTGATGCGCATTCAAGCCCTGGTCCTTCAAACCCTGGACGATAGGCAGCCACTGCTCCTTAATGGCTTTGCAATTCCGATGACCGCGGCGCCGCTTGGAACACCGACCGCCTGGATTTCCCTTCATCTCTTTCCCACGTTTTCGCTGGAATGAGCGCACGGCTTTCGGAGACGCATCCGGGTCGAGGTACGTCACCAATGGCACGTCGAGAAAGTGATCCCTCAAATCCTCGAAGTCCTCACGTCTCCAAACCTGCCGATCCGGGGCATCGTTGCTGTGGTAATAGGGATCCCGCAGAAACCGATCCGTCGATTCAGCCAGCAACTTGCGGCCCTGGGCCTTGGCTTTCCACGCTGCCTTTCGGAACGGTCGCGGCAATTTGAACCCCGCGTACCGACCGCCCTTCCAGTGTGTGACCTCTCCAACCGCTGCCCCGCGTTGATGCACGGCACGTCTCAGAAACGCCTCGGAATCTCTGAGAGTCCGGTCGCGGTTGTGTTCGCTGTTGCTGACCACGACCAGCAGATCGACGACCTCACCCGGCTGGTTCGTCTCGAATCGGCCAATGAAATCGGACGCACGGCCGCGCTGCAATTCGATTCGACGGCGGACGGCTGACAGACGTTTCACGGCTGATCCTCCGAGCCGGAAATGAATTGTGTTAGAGTTGGACCGTCGAACACACGGAGAACTGCGTGAAATCCCACACCGAGTATTTGACGTTCAACCTCCCCGAGCGGATGGCGTTTGAGAATATCACCGATCGTGTCGAGGCCGCGGTCAAACGGAGCGGAGTCCAAGAGGGCTTGGTGCTTTGCAACGCGATGCACATAACCGCGTCGGTGTTCATTAACGACAACGAATCCGGCCTGCACGACGACTACAAGCGATGGCTTGAACGGCTTGCTCCGTTTGATGCGTCGCCGAAAACGTACGCGCACAATCGAACGGGCGAGGACAATGCCGATGCGCATCTCAAGCGGCAAGTGATGGGCCGCGAGGTCGTCGTGGCGATCACCAAGGGCAAGCTGGACTTCGGACCGTGGGAGCAGATTTTCTACGGCGAATTCGACGGCCGGAGGCAGAAGCGCGTGCTGGTGAAGGTGATCGGAGAGTGAGCCGATCATGGACGATCTCCCGCAATGACTGCGGAGATCCTACGGCCATTTCGACCGGAAATCACGAAGCAAAGGGCCGCGTTACAAGATCGCTCTGGTATTGACGAGTACCAGCCCTTCCTGCACGCCGCTCTTCTTGACAATGTCAGCCACCCGCTCGGTGATGTTCTCAAACGCCATCCGCTCAGGGAGATTGAACGTCAGGTATTCGGTGCGTGATTTCATGCGGCGTCTAGGCGAACTAGCCCTTGGAGGCTTCGGCGTGCTTGGATTCTTCGCCGCTGGGCGTCTTGGCGGCCGCCGGAGGAGCAGCGGTGGGAGCGGCCGAAGCAGCGGCCGGTTCGGCGCGTTCGCGGGCGAGTAAGCCGATCAGGAAGCCGCGCCAGGCGGCGACCAGCTGGGTGGGGAGAAAGCTCGCGTTGGCTTCTAAGAGGGCGTCTTTCACTTTGCGGCCCTGGCCGAGCCGGCACGCCAGCGCCGCCGTCCATTCCATGGTCTCTTCCCTGAGGTTGGGATCTTCGAGTTTGCGGGCGAATTCAAAGCCCTTGGCAAACTCCCCCTTTTTCACGCGTCGATCGGCGATGATGAAGTCCGCGCGCTGGAGATCCGAGCGGTCGACGTCCGTGATCCCCCTGAGGTCGTCGATCAGTTGGTTGGGCTCGGCGTCGTTGGCTTTCGAGACGACGTCGTCGAGCCGCGCGAGCGAGGGGACGGGAGTCGCGCCGACGACTTTGCGGATTTCGTCGTAAGTCCGCTTGTCGCGCTCCTGGCCCCGGCGCTCGAGGCCAAAGGCCAGTTGCCAGGGGAGGGGCGTTCTCAAAAACGGTTCCTGGCGGTCGGGATCGCCGCTGGTCATCTGCTTGCGGATGAGCTTCCAGACCTCGTTCGGATCGGACCAGGCCAGGGCCGCATCGAGGATCTCGCTCTCGAGCTTGAAGCGTGCATCGGCAACCTGGCCGAGCGCCCCGAGGTTGCGAATATATTGATTCAAGGCGGCGTCGACCTGATTGTCGCGCAGCCTGGCCGCCTTTTGCAGCTGAGAGCGCAGGCCGGCTCGATCGTCCATGCTCACCCGCTGTTTGGATTCGACGGCGATCAGGCTCGGGGCCGACGCTCGCATAAACTCGAGCGACGTCGCCAGGCTGCGGTGAGCGTCTGCCGCGTGGCCGAGCCCTGCCTGCAATCGGGCAATCTCGGCGCAGGCCAGCGCGTTTTGCCGCGCCGGCCCGGGATCGGACGGCTGCCACTCGTAAATCTCCTTGACCATCGGCAACTCGAACTCGTGCCCCGCCTTCGCGGACCCGAGCGCCGCCACAGCGGCTTTCAATTCGGCCTCGGCCCCCTTCTGGTCGTTGTCGGCCAGGCGGAGCAAACCAAAACGCGCGTGGCAGCGGGCCTGGGTCGCCGGTTTTAATCTGGCGAGGATGCTGTCGGGTGGCGGCGGGTCTTGCCCCGGGGCCGGCTTTACGTTGGCGGAGCTGGCGCGCTGGACGGCTTCGAGCCACGCGACTTCGCACTCGGTTCGCAAGCTCTCGTCCGGCGTTGATTCGGCAAGGTGTAATGCCGCACTGGGAAAGCCGCGGGCGACAACGAGCTCGACGACGAGCGGAAGTTGCAGCGACAGCCCGTCCACCAGGAGGCGGTTCTGATCGGCACGGTCGACGTCGCAGGTATTCCAGGCCTCGGCCCGAGCCTCGGCCGCGGCGAGGCGTCCCGGCGACCCGCTCGCGGGGAATTTCGCGACGAGCGCACGAGCCGGGCCGTCACGGCCGGCGACGGTCAGTGCCGCGGCCAGCCATGCCGCCGCATCGAGCGAAAACGCGCCCTCGACCGGCAGGTCGGCGGCGGCGCGCGTGGCCTCCTCAAGGGGACCGCCTGGCGAAGCACCCGGAGCCTCGTGCCGGCCCCCGTTCAAATCGCGCCAGGCGAGCGACGTCAACGGCGGGACGCGATAGAAGGTCAAGCCATTTTCCGCGTGCTCGAGCATCTCGAGAAACTTGCCCGCCGTTTCGAGGTCGCCGCATTCCGC
>Ga0187781_10003891_pt1 | contig 11155 bp, 15 predicted proteins | sample 0715_SJ02_MP02_2_FD_132447 | JGI IMG/M metagenome (GOLD analysis project Ga0187781, IMG submission 132447) | Tropical peat soil microbial communities from peatlands in Department of Meta, Colombia - 0715_SJ02_MP02_20_MG | ecosystem: Environmental > Terrestrial > Soil > Wetlands > Peat | place...
GTATGACCCATGATTGGGGTGAAGTCGTAACAAGGTAGCTGTAGGAGAACCTGTGGCTGGATCACCTCCTTTCTAAGAGAGAACCGGCTCCGGGGTCCGTCAGCCGACGGACAGGCCCGGAGCGGAAGCACGGCGTTTGAAATTTCAAATTTGAAATTTGAGATTTCAGAGGGCGTGGCTGCTCAACTCAGTTGTCAAAGGCGTTTTTTGAAATCTGAAATCTCGAATCTGTAATTTCTCCAGAGGCCGCGAGCCATCGCGGCCTTTTTGGTTTTAGATGTGTCCCTCCTGGGCCCTCGCTTCAGGGTAATCACCCTCTCCTTGGGGGAGAGGGTGTCCCGCTGCCGGCGCTTTCACCAGCCGGAGCAGGACGGGTGAGGGGTTGGTTTGAAGTACCAGGGCGGTCGTGACCACGAAATACCTTGGTGTTGACGTCCTATGGCCAATCGCACCGTGAAAGTGTGGTTTGACCCTGAGGCCGACTTCCTGGAAGTGACCTTCGAGCAAAAGCCTGGTTACTCGCGCCCCACTGAGAATGACCAAGTCATGGAAAGAGTGGACGAAGACGGGAATGTGATTGGTTTTTCCATCTTGCGTGTCAGCTCGCTGAAAAAGGTTCCCCTGGAAGTAGCCCTGCGGTAGCGACGTAGCGCAGACCGCCGCTTTTGCGGTCTGCGGCTTTTTCACCCATATAGACCAAAAGCCGCAGCCTCAAAGCTCCGCGCAACCCGTTAACCACCAGGTCTGAAACCATGAAGAAGTTCTTAATCATTGTTGAGGAAACTGGCACCGGCTATCCGGCTTATTCGCCCGACGTGCCGGGTTGCGTCTCTACCGGCCACACGCGCCAAGAGGTCGAGCAGAATATGCGCGAGGCGATCGAGTTTCACCTCGAAGGCCTGCGCTTGGAAGGCCTGCCCGCGCCCGAAACGCACACCTATTCAACTTACGTGGAAGTGCCCACATAGCGCCCGAAAGGCCGCGATCGCCCGCGGCCTTCTTGCTTTCGCGGCACCTGACCTTTACAATCAGGGGGTGTGGGCCTGAAATCTCAGGGGCCATGTGTTTTAGGCGAATCCGCCGATGAGATTTGTTGATCGTCTTGCCGATTATTCCGACGAATCTATCATCCTCGAGCTGCAGCGTGTAGCGCACCAACTGGGGAAAGACACGCTGACCATAGCAGATCTCAACCAGGCGAAGCTCTGCTACGCAACACTAAAGAACCGTTTCGGAGGGCTGCGAGAGGCGCTGAGAAGAGCCCAACTCAGAGGACCCGACTTCCACAGAAACGTCCCGGACGATGAGCTCCTTCGTGAGCTTCAAAAGGTATGGGATTCGGTTCTGACGAAGGAGGGCCGCCGGCCTTACAAAGGTGACCTGACGAAGTACAACGCAAAGTTCTCGCAGGGGCCGTACTATCGCAGGTGGGGATCCTGGATAATGGCATGCGAAGCAATGCTGGATTGGGAGGAAACGAATCGCGCAACTCCAACCGCACTGGTGGAAGCCCCGATTCAACGGGACCCCCGCCCTAAGCGTTCAATCTCGCTCCGGCTGCGTTACGAGGTTCTTAAGCGAGACAATTTCTCCTGCCAAGTTTGCGGGAGGAGCCCAGCGACAAATCCGGGACAGGCCGAACTGCATGTAGACCACATTATCGCGGAGGCTAAAGGCGGCCGCGCGGAGCCGAGCAACCTCAGGACTTTGTGCCAGGACTGCAACATCGGAAAGGGAGCTTTGTGACGGAGGACTAGGCCGCGAGCAATCGCGGCCTTTTTGCTTTCGGACGCGCATAATTTGGCCGGAGGTTCAGGGTGAGGCCATCTAGGACAGCACAGAGCACGGCGCCAAACGTCCGCCTAGAGAAGGCCGTGCAAAGCAAGCCGCCGCTTATCTTCGACAACAGCGCCGTCAATCGGCTGGCCGACGATCCCGAGCAAGCGCCGCTCTTGGCAGGCATGCAGACTGGCTTCTGGTTCCGGCTTAGCGGTGACAGTGTCGACGAGATAGTCGCCACAACCGACAAAGCGCGCAGGAGGCTCTTGCTTGACCTCTGCAAGCTGCTACTAACATCTGGCGAGTGCCTGCTACCCCATGCGGAACTCATCGAAGGTGTGACCAAACAACATGCGACGGCCACTGCCTTTAAGTGGGATGCCGTTGGTGTCCGATGCAGGGATCTCGAGGACGAGATCGTGCGCCAGGAATTTATCAACGACCACATCGCCGCTGAGCAGCGGCGCCTCTCGGCGGTGGTCGGCAACGAGTTCGCCCAAATCCACGAACGCGCGCGCCCACACTTTCAGAAATTGTTTCGGAGGCACGGCGCCCCGCCGCCAAGCCTCAACGGGCTCGTCGAGGCGCTTCAAGTGCCTCGGGGTGCGTTCTGGTCCATGGCCTCCGACCTCTATAGCGAACCGACCGGAGTGAACATAAACGAGGCCGCCGCGCGAGATTTTGTGGACGCCTGCCCGCCGTTTCGCTCTCTGCTTATGGCGCTTTGCGTCGCGCAACACCAGCGTTCGGTACAAAACCCCCGCCAGAAGTCAACAGGGGTAGTCGACCTCTTCGCGTCCGTCTACCTCCCTTACTGCGATGAGTTCGTAACCGCCGACCGGATGCAGCAGGAGGCCTTGCTGCAAGTCGCCTCCTTAGCCAAGCTGGCTGCGAAGGTTCGGTCATACGCGGATTTTCGCGCCGCGCTCCTCCTTCGGGGGAGTGGCGCTTGATGGCAAGATAGCTCCGAGCGATGGGTCGCAACAAGAACATTCGGAACCGGACCGCAGGGCTGGAGCGGGCCATCGCGGTGCATGAGAAAAAGATCAAGAACGAGGAAGTGAAGCTGAGCTGCAACATGGAACGGATTGACAACTCGCGCGGCGAAATCTACGAATGGAAGAAGCAAATTGAAGGTCTAACGCAAAGGCTCAGAAGAAGGTGAAAGCATGGCCACTAAGCCGACAGAACGACTTCCATCACTGGAGGATACCGTTTGGGTGTTAAGCGAGGTACATGAATATTGCAAGCCGCCCGAAGAACTCCGCAAGCGGCTTGCCAGCCTGCCGCCTGACAGCCCAGCCCGTATCGAACTACTGCCGGAAATTGCTGTGGCGGCGGAGATTCTCAAAGCCAAGCTCGACAGCCTGATCGCCGCGATTGATGCCGTCGAGGACTCGTTGCCTGACGACGGGACATAAGGTCCTTTTAAAACCAACCTGAAACGATATATACCTTGATATATGCCTCATCTTACCGTAGGATGACCTAGATGGGGAGGGTTCCATGCGTCTGACCGCCAGATTATTTCGCAATGGCCGCAGCCAAGCGGTGCGTTTGCCCGCAAGCTGCCGTTTTGAGGGCTCGGAGGTCTACGTTCGCCGCGATCCCGTTAGCCAGGATGTGATTTTGTCGCGGCGCCCGGAATCGTGGGTGGACTTCTTCGAATTGATGAAATCTATTGAGGTTCCCGAGGACTTTCTGGCGGAGCGTGGGGATGCCCCCCCACAGAAGCGAAAGGGGCTTTGATGCCGGCAGGTTATTTGCTGGACACAAACACTGCCAGCTTCATCATCAAAGGCAAACCACCGGTGGTGCGGGAGCGCTTGGTAAAGGTGCCGATGGCCCTGGTGGCGATATCAGCCGTCACGGAGGCAGAGTTGCGTTTCGGTGTCGCCCGGCGGCCACACGCTGTCCAGTTGAAGATGGCCGTCGAAGAGTTTTTGCTGCGTGTCCAGGTGCTGCCGTGGGAATCGGAAGCGGCGCAGTCCTACGCCCTGCTGCGGGCGGCGCTGGAACGCGAAGGAAAACCCATGGGCAATCTCGATATGATGATCGCCGCCCAGGCGCAGGCCTCCCGAGCCGTCCTGGTTACCAGCGACCGTGTGTTCCGTCACGTGCCGCACTTGAAAATGGAAGATTGGAGCAGATAGGCGACTGAAACCTCGAGAAGCCCAGGAGGCATCGCACTATCAATGCCGTTCCGGTATACTTGCAATCGAGTCCTGGCGGGTGGTTTCAACCATGGGTATGTTTCAGATTCGGGTCAAGGTGGCGAATCCAGCCGAGCGATCACGGTTCTTCGAGGAAGATTTCTGGGTGGGTACCGGCGCGCTCTATTCGTTTATTCCCGAAGGGCGGCTCAAAGAAATCGGCATCAGCCCGTTGCGAGCGCGGGAACTGATTCTCGCGGACGGCCGGCGCGACCGGCGGTTACACGGGGAGGCTGTCCTGACGATTCCTCAACTTGACGAATCGTTGACATGCCCTGTCATTTTTGCCCCAGCGGATTCGCTTTATCTACTCGGCGCCACGGCGCTCGAGAACTTTGGCGTGCAGGCGGATCCAACGACTCAGCAGCTAAGGCCGATCCTCGCAGTCACAGGTGGTTTCCTCGCGTCGGCATTACCGTAACGCGATCGTCGGCCCCTACAATGCCCGTCTTCTTGCATGTCGCATGGCGATTCCTTCCAACAACGAAAGTGCCACCAACGTACAGCGTATCGACCCACGAGCCGAGTATGTTCGTCGGCTCGAAGTCCTGAAAGCCACACAAGCAAATTACGACCGCCAGCATCGCAGCCTCGGGATCAGCAAGCTGGTGTTGGGCGGTGTGACCCTGGTTGTTGTCGGTCTGGCTTTGGCAGCCAAGGTGATCTCCGTTCTCTGGGTGGTGGCGCCGTTGTTCGCCATTGTCGTTCTGGCCGTTATTCATGAGCGTGTCCTCAAGAGGCGCGACCGCTGCTCGCGCGCCGTCACTTACTACGAGCGTGCTCTGGCGCGAATTGAGGGCCGCTGGGTGGGGACCGGGGAAGCGGGCGAGCGGTTTCAGAACCCCTCACACCCTTATTCCCGCGACCTCGATCTGTTTGGGGTGGGCTCGCTCTTCGAACTGCTCTGCGCGGCGCGCACCCGCGCAGGCCAGGAGACACTTGCGAATTGGCTGCTCGCGCCCGCCTCGCCTGAGCTGATCCGTGGCCGCCAAGCCGCCGTCGCTGAGTTGCAGCACAGACTGGACCTTCGAGAAGATCTCGCGATCGTCGCGGAGGAAGCACGCTCGCTCGAGCCAGCGGAAGTTCTGGCGGCATGGAGCGAAGGTGAGCCCCTGCTGGCGTCATGGGCCTTACGAGTTGTGGCCGCGAGCCTCGCGGGATTGTGGGTCGCAAGTCTTGTGGTCTGGATGGTCTGGGGGTTAGTGTATCCGGCTCTCCTGGTAAGCGCGATCAACGTCAGCTTCGGCCTTAGATATCGGCGCCGCGTGGCAAACGTCACGCACGCCGCTCAAAGCGCTGCCCGCGATCTTGGATTGCTGGCCGACGTGCTGGCCCGGCTGGAGGCCGAGTATTTCGCGGCGCCGCGGCTCGTTGAGCTGCGCCAGTCGCTTCAATCAGAGGGGTGGCCTCCTTCGCGCTGGATCGCTCGCTTGAATCGGCTGATGGAGTATCTCGATTCCAGCCGCAACATGTTCGTCGCCTCGATCGACTTGTTTGTGTTTTGGACCTTGCAGTGCGCATGCGCGATTGAAATCTGGCGGAGAAAGACCGGTCCTGCCGTGCGCCGCTGGCTGGCCACCGTGGGCGAGTTCGAGGCCCTCGTGTCGTTAGCCGGCTATGCTTACGAGCATCCCGCCGATGTCCTCCCCGAATTCGCCGAAACCCCGCCCTGCTTTGAAGCCGAAGGTCTTGCTCATCCCCTGCTATCGGAGCATGACGCCGTGCGGAACGACGTGTGCTTCGCCGATGGCCTGCGGGTGCTCATCATCAGCGGGCCGAACATGGCGGGGAAAAGCACTTTCGTGCGGGCGGTTGGGATCAACGCAGTTCTAGCTCAATGCGGCGCTCCCGTGCGCGCGCGGCGGCTGCGCCTTTCACCGCTCGCCGTGGGCGCTTCCATCTGTGTGCTCGACTCGCTCCAAGGCGGCATCTCACGCTTTTATGCTGAAATCAGGCGGTTGAAACAAATCATCGACATGACCCAAGGGCCGCTAGCGGTGCTCTTTTTGCTGGATGAGTTTCTTCAGGGTACGAATTCCCATGACCGGCGTTTGGGCGCGGAGGCGATCGTGCGCAGCCTGGTGGAACGCGGGGCGATGGGACTCGTGACGACACACGACTTGGCATTGGCGGAGATCGCGGAGGGACTGGGCCCACGCGCCGCCAACGCCCATTTTGAGGATCGCCTCGAGGATGGGAAACTGCTTTTTGATTACCGTCTCCGGCCAGGAATCGTCAAGACCAGCAACGCCCTTGATCTGATGCGGTCGATCGGTTTGGATGTGTAGCAAGCCTTTGGCACTGGTCCCGGCTTCTGGAGCGTGACATAATTGTTTCTGGAACACTATCGACCCGCGCATGCGCATCGATGATGTGGAATGGAATCTCGACCGATTGGAGCACATCAGACGCCACGCCGTTGTGCCGGAAGAGATCGATGAGGTTTTCGCATCGGCGCCGGTGTTCCGAAGAGGCGGGGGAGGGGTATACGAAGCCTGGGGGCAGACCGAAGCGGGACGGTTTTTGCTCGTGATCTTTCGATACTTGGGGCATAATCGGGCGTGGCCTATTACGGCCCGCGACATGGATGAAAATGAAAAGCGACTCTTCCGTAAGAAATAACCGGCGCGTTGCTCGAAGGAAGCTGATCTACGTGAGATCTCTTTCGGAAATACCCGACTTCAAATCGGACAACGAGATTGCCGCTTGGTATCAGACACACAGCACCGTCCTGATTCAGGACCAGCTTCAAGCTCTGCCCGCCAAGGTGGGCGGCAGGCTCCGCGAACGGGTGCTGCACCGTGGGCGTGGGACAGCCAATGTGCGTAAGCGTCCTCAGCCCTCTCGGTCCTCTTAGTTCGCGTGTGGCCTTCTTATCCAATGCCCCTAGCAACATGACGTTGCAGCCGCCGGATAACATGCAAAAAGTTGGCGCCGAAATGAAGACCCTATACGTTGAGGACCGAAACCAGTGGCGTGCGTGGTTGGAAGCCAATTCCCAACAGGCGACGGAAATCTCGCTGGTCCATTACAGCAAAGACTCGGGTCGGCCGTCCATCGCCTACGAAGCCGCGGTCGAAGAGGCGATTTGCTTCGGCTGGATCGACGGCAAGATCAAAAACCTTGACCAAGCGCGTTATGCGCGCGTGTTCACGCCGCGCAAGCCCAAAAGCAGGTGGTCCCGGATCAACATCGAGCGCGCCCAGAGGATGATCAGGGAAGGGAAGATGACCGCGGCAGGATCAAAGCTCTTCGACCCGCGCAACCAAACCCCCGCACTCCCCACCAAGCTTCCTGCCTCATTGGAAGAGCAGTTCCGCAAGCAGAGAAAAGCGTGGGAGAGTTTCACTCACTTTCCCCCTTCCTATCAACGCATGACCATTGGCTGGGTGGCGAGCGCCAAGCAAGAGGCAACTCGACTTCGCCGCTTGCAGAAACTGATCGCCGAGTCCGCGGCGAACCGACGAATTAAATTCGTGTGAACCGATCTATTCCAACGAATTCGGGTCGGGGTCTGCGAGCGGCTACATGGACCGCGAGTCCTCCTGTTCCTTCTGCGTTGAGGGAGTATAATATCGGTTGGCAGTAGGACTGCTGTCCCGTGAGCATGACGAAACCTAAGAGGGCCTACGATAATGTCCGATCCAACCGAGAGAAAGATCGAGTTTATCCTTGAGATGCAGGCGCAGTTCGCTGCCAACCTGTCACGCTCTGAGGTGCATATCGACAACCTCAGGGTCGCGGTGGGTGAGCTTAGACATTCGGTGGCGGAGTTGGCTGGGATTGTGAGCGAGTCGATAAGAATCAGCGACGACCGCTTCACCCGACTCGACGACCGACTCGCCAAGCTCGCCGAAGCGCAGAGAGCCACCGATGAGCGCCTCAACGCTTTGATTGGGATCGTCGAGAGACACATAACCGGTCCTGACCACTCGGCCCCTACTCAGCCAGGCATGTGAAAAAGTCCGTTGAGCCATTACGACAGATTCTCGCCTTAGGTTTCCCGCTCGATAAACTGGTCTCACGCAGAGGGGCAAAGTGCGCAAAGGTCGCAAAGGAAAGAACGCGCTCCGACATTGCGGTTCTTCGCGCCCTTGCGACTTTGCGTGAGTTGTTTTGATTTCCTCGCACCTTCTCTGCCATTTTGTCGCCCCTCATAACCCCTTGGGTGTTAAACTGGAAATCGAGCGTTAGCAGCGACAAGTGATAACTGACTGCTGACGAACCCTAGCAAGGGGTGACGAGTCACGAGAGACGCGGAAGGCACGCCGCTTGTTTTGCTCGTCACTTGTCACTCGTGAATGATTTTGAGAGGAGGAGATTCATGGCTGAGACGCCCTCGACGATGCTTGCCCTGGGGACGAAGGCTCCGCACTTTCGCCTTCCTGATCCCCACGGCAAATGGGTATCGGTGGATGACTTCAAGGATGCCCCAGCCCTTCTGGTGGCGTTCATCTGCAATCACTGCCCGTATGTCAAACACATCCGGAGGGGCTTCGCCGAACTGGCGAAGGAGTACCAGGCGAAAGGGGTGGGTGTCGTCGCGATCAACTCCAATGACGCCGAGAACTACCCGGACGACCGGCCGGAAAAGATGGCCGAGGAGATCAAACAGATCGGCTACACATTCCCTTATCTGTACGATGAGAGCCAGGATGTGGCCAAAGCGTATCGAGCCGCCTGCACCCCCGACTTTTACCTCTTCGATCGAGATCGCCGGCTCGTCTATCGAGGTCAGTTCGATGACAGCCGCCCCGGCAACGGTCGCCCCGTGACTGGTGCTGACCTGCGCGCCGCCCTCGACGCGGTCTTGGCGGGACGCCCCGTCCCCAGCAAACAGAGGCCAAGCGTAGGTTGCAATATCAAGTGGAAGCGAGGAAAGGCCCCGGATTACTTCTGAGTAGATTTCACCTGAACAGATTTCACTTGACAAAGCGGGGGCGGGCTACTACATATTGGGGTGTGGGGCTGGGGAGCCGCTAGATCGTGGGCCCCCGCCGCAAATCTTTCCAATCTTCCCAAAAGGAGGGGACTATATGCCGGCGAAGAAAAAGGCAAAGAAGAAGAGGTAATATCACAAGATTCCTAACGTTCTGCCCTTTCTCAGGCCCGCTTCACCAAGCGGGCCTGATTTTTTCTCCGACCATTCCTCGGCGCGCCCGTTTGAAGATAACGTGCCATTCCGAGCGAAGCGAGGAATCTCGCTCTGGTTCTGAAACAGGAGACAATACGAGATTCCTCGCTTCGCTCGGAATGACAAGGTTGTTTCATCATTCAGTGAAACCCCGGCTACACGGCGCCTCCTACTTCTCGACCACCTCCAGCGGCACGCTGGTTGTCTCGGCGGAACTTGGACCGACCATGATGTCGAACACGCCCGGTTCGACGACAAGATTCATGTCGAGATCCAGGATCGAGAGCATGTCGGCTGTGAGCTTGAACTGCACGGTTTTCTTCTCTCCGGGCTTCAGACTGATCCGTTGAAATCCCTTCAATTGCATCACCGGCTGGGTGACGGGGCTGATGCGCTCGTGGATGTAGAGCTGGGGAACCTCGTCACCTTCCCTCGTCCCCGTGTTGGTCACGTCCACGCTCACCGTTGCCGTTCCGCCCGTTCCGATGACGGCAGGTTCGACTCGGAGATTCTCAAAACGAAAAGTCGTGTAGCTGAGTCCATAGCCAAAGGGGAACAGAGGTTTACTGTTTGTCAGGACGTAACTCCGTTCGAGGGAAGGCTTGTGATTGTAGTAGGCAGGGAGCTGGCCGACGGAGCGCGGGAAGGTGACGGGCAGCTTCCCGCCTGGTGCGACGTCGCCGAAAAGCACGTTGGCTGCCGCAGTGCCGCCCTCCTGACCCAGATACCATCCTTCCAGGATCGCCGGCACATGCGCGGCGGCGTAGTTGATCGAAAGCGGGCGGCCGTTGATCAGGAACACCACGGTGGGAGTTCCGGTCTCGGCTATGGCCTGGACAAGCTGGTTTTGGTAGCCGACGAGGTCAAGTGAATCACGATCGCCAAGATGCTTTTCTGACCACGCCTCGCGGTTCGTGCTCTCGTTTTCCCCCACCACGACGATTGCCACGCCGGCCTTGCGCGCCACCTCCGCAGCGGCGCGGATGCTTTCAAGCTGGCTCTTCGCGTCCGGAAGCTCGACCTTGTCCTCGTACCACGCGCGCCAGCCCTGGACGCCGGTGGTGATCTTGCACCCTTCGGCGTAAAGCACCTTCACTTGCGGGCCCACACGGTTTCGGATGCCCTGAAGAATGCTCACGCTGTGCGCAGGTTCGCGGCTGTATCCTCCCAGGTGAACATCCGCGGCGTTTGGACCGATCACGGCGATGGTCTTCAGTTTCTTCAAGTCCAGCGGCAACACGTTCCCTTCGTTCTTCAAAAGCACAATAGTTTCCTGCGCGGCCTTCAGGGCAAGCTTCTGATGTTCCGGATTGTTGGTGATTCGCTCCGCGTAGTCGGGATCGACATAGGGATTTTCGAAGAGACCGAGGCGGAACTTCGCAGCGAGAATTCGTGCCGTGGCCTTGTCCACTTCGCTTTCCGGAATCCTTCCTGCGCGCACCTGATCGACCAGGGTGTTATAGACCGAACCGTCCGAGAGGTCGTAATCCACTCCTGCCGCGAGCGCCATGCGCGCCGCATCGGCATTGTTGGCGGCGACGTGGTGCTGAGTGACCAGCATCTGGAGCGCACCGCCATCCGAGGTTACATATCCGTCGAATCCCCATTCCTCGCGCAGAACCCGATTCAACAACCAACTGTTCGCGTGGCAGGGGATGCCGTCGATCTCGTTATAGGCAGCCATGATGCTTCCCGCGTGGGCCTCCACGACGGCGGCGCGAAAAGCTTCAAAGAATACTTGGCGCAAAACCCGCTCCGAGTAGTTGGCAGGAGCAAGGTTTCGCCCACCTTCCGTTTGCCCGTATGCCGCGAAATGCTTTGGGGTGGCCAGAACGTGATGGCGGTCGATCATAAAGTTGGGTCCCTGCAATCCTTCGATGGCCGCGACACCCATGCGCGCCGAGAGATAGGGGTCCTCGCCGTAAGTCTCCTCAGTCCGCCCCCATCGCGGGTCGCGCGCGAGATTGATCACCGGAGTGAACGCCTGGTTATCGCCGGCGGAAGCCATTTCATCGGCAATGGCCGTGAA
>Ga0187781_10003892_pt1 | contig 11154 bp, 9 predicted proteins | sample 0715_SJ02_MP02_2_FD_132447 | JGI IMG/M metagenome (GOLD analysis project Ga0187781, IMG submission 132447) | Tropical peat soil microbial communities from peatlands in Department of Meta, Colombia - 0715_SJ02_MP02_20_MG | ecosystem: Environmental > Terrestrial > Soil > Wetlands > Peat | place...
ATGAAGCCCAGCCGTCTTATATTACGACGAACAAACCGAATTATAGCACTTTTCTGTATGTGGGGCAGGTAGTGTGTGGTGTAGGGGGTAGGGCTTGCCCTACCCTTGGGCCGACGGCCCGCAAGAAGGGGACGGCAAGCCGTCCCCCTACGTCGCCGGCCGTTCTCGACGGATTGGGGAGGCTCGTAATCTCTTGCTTTTTTGACGGACTTTCTAGAAGCTAGCCTCTTGAATTTTGAATCCGGACTTTGGCCTTCCGCCTCCGCCGCGCCAGAGTTTCGCGTTGTCTATCGAAGGGAGCATGAGTGACGAGTCCCAGTGAATTGCCGATTAGCCGCCCGGCGCTGTGGAGAGAAATTCTCGGCCGGCTGGTTCCGAGCCTGCGTTATCTGGCAAACACGGAGGTGCATGCGTACGCCTTCTCGATCGCCGCCAATGTTTATCTTTCGTTCTTCCCTTTCACGCTCCTGCTTCTCACGGTTTGTCGACGCTTGCTGCGCTGGGAGAGCGCTTACAGTGTGATCCTGGAGTTTCTGCGCATTCACTTGCCCAAGGGAGCCGATTCCCTCATCCGTAATCTCTCCCAGCTCGCGCAAGGGCGTCCCCGGCTTCAACTCATCTCCCTTCTAGTTCTTGTGTTCACCAGCTCGGGAGTTTTTCTGCCCCTGGAAGTAGCCCTGAATCGGGTCTGGAGTATTCCGCGCAACCGCAATTTCCTGAAGAATCAGGCCATGTCTTTCTTTTTGGCGGTGACTACCGGCCTTATGGCGTTTCTTTCAATTCTTATCTCCACCGCCGCGCATTGGGTCCTCACCGCCGTGTGGGGATGGGTTTTGGCCCCGGGGCTGGTCGGGGTGATTTCGAGAGCCCTGATGGAAACGCTCTCGGTCCCGCTGGCCGTCGCTACCTGCTTCATCATTTATTTCTTCTTGCCCAATGGCCGGGTGCCCGTGAACCAAGTTCTCCTCGCGGCCATGATTGGCGGTGTATTGACGGAGGTGGGGAAACTCTTCTACGTTCTAACCTTGCCGCTCTTTCGCTTCCGGGAGGTTTACGGGCCCTACGAGACTTCCGCCACCCTGCTATTTTGGGCTTACGGCGCAGCCTTGATGCTGCTCTTTGGCGCCCATCTCTCATCGCGCGGTTCATTCCCGCCTGCGGACGCCGATTTTGGGCCGCCGGCGCCCCGCGGGGACGACGATGACGATGGGTAGGGGCTTTCCTCCTGGGAGCGCGGGCTTCCAGCCCGCTTGCTCCTGCTAAGCCTCGCATGATTGGGTGACATGTGGAGGACCCCCTCACCCGGCTCGCTACGCTCGCCACCCTCTCCCCCAAGGGGGCGAGGGCTGGGGATTCCCGTTATTCACCGTCGCCCCCAAGGGGGCGAGGGCTGGGGATTCCCGTTATTCACCGTCGCCCCCAAGGGGGCGAGGGCTGGGATTCGCGTTATTAACCCTCGCCCCCTTGGGGGAGAGGGTGCCCGAGGAACGAGGGCGGGTGAGGGGGTTCATCCGTCACTCTGTTTTGCGAGACTCAGTAAGCGATAAGCGGGCTGGAAGCCCGCGCTCCGAATACGGAGCGAGATGACCGAGGCGTCCACATATGGAAACTCGAGCCAAGATTCTGGAAATTCCGCGCCTGCTTCGTGAGACTCTGGATAAAGGCGCTCACGAATACGAATCCCTGGTCCGTCGCGTGCGCTGGGGCGAAGCGCCCCTCGTGATCTGCGGCTGCGGATCGTCCTTGCCGGTGGCCATTGCCGGAGCGTATTTGTTCGAATGGCTGGCCGGACTGCCTGCGCTGGCGCGCTCCCCGCAGGTGTTTGAAGCGTACACCGTTTCCACCTTGCGCCCACGAACCATCGTGCTCGTGATTTCCGCCTCCGGCGAAGAACCCGAGGCGCTCGAGATCGCCCGGCTCGCACGCTCCCGAGGCATCATCCCGTTGGGCTTGACGCGCCAAGCGGACGCTCCCTTGGCCAAAGCATGCGAGGGCGTTTTTCTTACCCGCGATGCAGGCGCCGAGGATTCTGCGGCGGCCGCGGTTTGCCAGATTGCGGCGCTCACGAGCATTGCACTCATGATGGCGCGCCTCCTCAAGCGCTCGGGCGCTGTGATCGAGTCGCTCGAGGACGAGTTGAAGCGACTGCCCGAGCACTTCGAGTGGTCGTTTACCCAACTCTGGGACGCGCTCTGTTCCTTGGTGCAGGAACTCCGCGCGCAGCAAGGGTTTTGGCTGGTGGGGGGCGGTCTCTACCATCCCGTGGCGGTTCGCGCCGCCTGGCGTTTGGGAGCGTTTGGGGAGATTCGCGCCCGCGGTATGGAGGCCTCAGAATTCGCTTCCGGCCCCTTGCCGCATCTCAGACGCGGCGACGTCGCCATGTTTGTTTCCGGTTCGCGCCTGAGAGTCAAAAGGCTGTTGCACCAGGCGGCTGTCCAACTCAAGGTCAAAGGGGCGCGACTGATTTCGCTCACCGACTCGAACGATCGCGAATTGGTCGATCGCTCCGAGCTCGCGATCTTGATACCCGCGCTCAGCGAAGCGGGAGGATCGATGCTTGCTTTGTCGCTCCTGGAGCTGCTGTCGACGCCCAGCGCGAGGAACGTCGGTCCGCCAGCGTAAATCTCCTATTAACTTCTCGGGATTGACACGTGTGCTCAATTCTGATTTAATTAATCTATGGAACTTGGAAAAAGACTAAGAGCGCTGCGCGAAGCAAAGGGTTTATCACAAGGTGACATCGAAAGACGGTCCGGTCTCTTGCGATCCTACATATCTCGTGTAGAGGGCGGCTACACTGCCCCTTCCCTTTCGACCTTGGAGAAGTTTGCGAAGGCACTGGAGATTGAGCCGTATCAGCTCTTGTTTAATGACGAGGGCAAACCCAGTGCTGCGAAAGTCCCTGATCAGGTGGGCGCGGGCAAGCCCGTGAAGCGGCTAGTGAAGATGTTCGAGGGCATGTCCAGCGCTAATCGCAAGCTGCTCCTGAGTATGGCTGCCAAGCTCAGCAAGCATTAATTCGGGGCCAGTTCGCGCAAAACACTTTTCGGATCGCTGCCGTCCGCGAAACGCGAGTGCATGTGTGCCCCGTCATCAAGCATCGCCCCTCACCCCAACTCCCCATAGGCGTTAAACTAAGCAACTTGTCCCCAGAAGCCGCGGCAGCGGCGCCCTTAGCTGTGAAAAAATCGTAGCGGCGGGTTTACCCCGCCATCGCGATGATGAAATCATTGGAGATATGGCGGGGTAAACCCGCCGCTACCCCCACGAGGACGACTTTTTCACACCGTCCAAGCGGCGGGAATGGAACGCAGCCCTGAAAACGGCCTAGCCCCGGCAGGGGCGACACAGGATTCCTGCGGGTAGTGTGATGTCGCCCCTAGAGGGGCTAAACAGATTCTGGTAGGCGACCGTTCTCCCACGGCTGCGCCGTGGGCTAAATGACGGCGCCCGCTTTGCGGGCTTCTAACAGCCAAGTGAGGGGTCTTGGTGGAAGATTTCGGAGCAAACTCCCAAGTGCAGGGTACTCTTCGCCAACGGGGAGAAGGCTCGTCACTTTTCACTCGTCACTGCTCTTAGTGAATGTGCTTAACCTTCTTCTGCAGGTAATCCATTAGCAGATATTGTCCGAGGGTATAAGGCGTGGTGAAGTAGGCTTTGCCGCGGCAGATTTCCGTCACTTTCTGCACGAAGTTAATCAGGCTGTAGTCCGATGCCAGCATGAAGGTGTTGATCAGTATGCCGTTGCGGCGGCAGCGGGCAACTTCCAGCAGAGTTTCCGAAACCACCAGCGGATCCAGGCCCATCGAGTTCTTATAGATCCGTCCGTCCTCGAGCGTCAGCGCCGAGGGCTTCCCATCCGTGATCATGACGATCTGGCGCATGTCTTTTTTCTGGCGGGAGAGAATCTTCTGCGCCATGCGCAGTCCTTCGCGCGTATTGGTGTAGTAGGGTCCCACCCGGATGCGGGCCAGATTCGCGAGCGGCACTTCTTCCGCCGAATCGTGAAAGAGCACCAGGTGCAAGGTGTCGCCCGGGTATTGGGTTCGAATCAAGTGAGTCAGCGCCAGCGCCACTTTCTTGGCCGGCGTGAAGCGGTCCTCGCCGTAAAGGATCATGCTGTGGCTGCAATCGAGCATCAACACGGTGGCGCAGGAACTTTGGTACTCGCATTGCCGGACCTGCAGGTCCTGATAGTTCAAGTCCAGAGGGATTTTCAGGCCATTGCGCTGGATGGCGGAGAGCAGCGTGGCGTTGACATCCAAATTCAACGTGTCCCCAAATTCGTAGCGCCGGCTCGAGCCGTCCGATTCAACTCCCGTAGCCAATTCGCGCGTGTCGTGGCGGCCGAAGCTTGATTTGCCGAGCGAGCCCAGGAGGTCCTTGAGGGTTTTGAAGCCGAGAAAATCCAGGGCCTTGTCCGTGACTTCGAACTTGGCCTTACCTTCGCCCTCCGCCAGTTGGCCTGGACCTGTCTTTTGGGAGTCGTTTTCTCCCGGCGCGGGCTGCTCGATGGTGATATATCCCTCCTCCGCCAGTTGCTGCAGCAACTGGTTGATCTGCTCGGCGAGTTCGGAATTCTGATAGTTTTCCCAATTTTCGAGCATCTGCCGCAGCATTTCTTCCGAGATTTTCCCCTGCTGCTGCAGCGCTTCGAGCAGCGCCTGGTGCAGTTTCTCCATGGTGCGGTCGGGATCCATTTCGTAGAAATTGGAGTATTGATTGTAGAAACCGCTGTCGAGCAGGAAGTCCTGGAGGAGTTGCAGCAGGTCTTCGGCGCTCAGATCGTCGAAGGGACTGGGAACGTATTTGCCATACTTAACGAATTTCATAACAGAAACCTTGTCCGTTGTCCGTGGTCCGTGGTCCGTTGAAGCAACGCCCCGCGACCGAGGAGCCTTCGCATAAAGTCCAGGCAAACCACCGCTGACAACGCACGACGGACCACTGACAACTGACCACTGACGACTGCCTTAATTCAACGTCCTCCGCCGATGACCCGCCGGGCTGGGTTCCTCGCTGGGGGCCTCGGCGTGCTGCCGTTCTGCGTAATAACCCAGTTCCTCGTTGCGGCTGATGCGCTTGAGGGCCGCGAGCCCCTCGAGAATGAACTCCGCGCCCGAGGCCACGAGAGCGGGGTCGTCTTTTGCCTTGATCCCCAGATGCTGGGTCTGTTCAAGCAGGCCCTGAATCTTCTTGAACTGCCCGTAAAGTTCCACTGCGGATGCGTTCGGAGAGTACTTCAAGGTCCCCCCCATCTCGAACCATTGCACGATGGAATGGAGCGGTACGCTGTCGAAGTATTTCTTGAAGACGCGGGCGCTAGCCTGCCGGATGATGTCCCGCACCACGCTGTCCGCGCCGCGCATTTCTCCTTCGTACTCCAGTTCCACCTTGCCGGTCAGCGAGGGCATGGCGGAGTAAACATCCGAGGGGCGAGGGACGGTCATCTCTTCGTGGTTTTTCACGGCGCGATACTCGGCGCTGCTGATCACGTTCTCGAGACAGGTGATGGGCACGCGCTGGCTGACGCCGCTGCGCTTATCCACCCGTTTTTCCTGGCGCGCCACGAAGGCCACGCTCTCGACCACCTCACGCAGGAACTCCGGAACCACCAATTTGCTGCAGCCGTTGCGCTTCGTCCAGGCTTCCTGAGCGGTGATGGCCATGGCGTGCTCGATGGTAGCCGGATAGTGAGTGCGGATTTCCGACCCGATGCGGTCCTTCAAGGGCGTAATGATCTTGCCGCGCGCCGTGTAATCCTCGGGATTGGCCGTAAAGACGAGGGCCACATCGAGGGGTAGACGCACGGGATAACCCTTAATTTGGACATCCCCTTCTTGCATAATATTAAATAAGCCAACTTGAATCTTGCCCGCAAGGTCCGGCAGCTCGTTGATCGCGAAGATGCCGCGGTTGGCGCGCGGCAGCAGCCCGTAATGGATGGTCAGTTCGCTGGACAAGGCGTGTCCGCCCCGCGCCGCCTTGATCGGATCGAGATCGCCGATGATGTCCGCCATCGTCACATCCGGCGTGGCCAGTTTCTCCACGTACCGCTCCTCGGCCCCCAGGTAGTCGATCGGCGTTTCATCGCCCAGCTCCGCCAGGCGCTCGTGGCAGGCCCGGCAGAGCGGCCGCAGGGGGTCGTCATTGATCTCACAACCCGCAAGGAAGGGCATCGAATCGTCGAGAAGCGTCACCAGCGACCGCAGGATGCGGCTCTTGGCTTGCCCCCGCAGACCCAGCAGAATGAAGTTATGCCGGGAAAGAACCGCGTTGGCAATCTGGGGGATCACCGAATCGTCAAAGCCGATAATGCCCGGGAAGAGTGGCTCGCCGGCGGCGAGTTTGCGCAGCAGGTTGACGCGCATTTCATCCCGGACGCTGACACTCTTGTAGAGAGATTTCTTCAGCTCGCCTACTGTTTTTGGTTTGTGCATTTCGCCCTTAGCCCCAAAACCATTATAAACCCGGACTCGCGTTTACTCAACTCGGAGGGTTTGTGGATGGTGTCCTCAATGCAGGTTGGCCGTGGCCGACAATTTGTTAGCCCCGAAGGGGCGGCCTAACAAAGCCCAGGCCAACGGCCTGGGTGGACGGAGTAAGAGGGTATTTGTTTTCCGGCCTCCAGCCCTGAAGGGGCACGATAGCTGCGCATTCCGGAGGTCGCCCCTTCAGGGCTTGGATCGCAGCTAATTGCCTCCCCACCCAGGCCGCTGGCCTGGGCTTTGTCAGGCCGCCCCGTTGGGGCTGAGCGACGGAGCGTGGCCAAAATGCCTGCGCTGCATTTGCCGTTAGCGGACCGGCTCGAACACCGAGCCATTCCACGTGCAGGCCTTGGTGACTTTTACAGAATCGAGGGGTTTGTCTTGCCCCGCCTCGAAGAATTGCACCAGGGCTTTCCAGACGGGAATATAAATATTCCCGCTCGCCTCGAATTCCACGTCAGCTTTGGTCACGGTGCCGGGAGCGCCGACATTCCTCTCGGGCGGCTGGAGTATTTTCATCTCTGCTGGAAAGGATTCGAGGTTCCGCGCCTCGAGAGGCGCCTTCCACAGCGTGGAGAAGCTATCCCGCTGCACGCGCCGAATCACCATGTTTAACCCAAGTGTCATGGGGCCTTCCCGGTAGGGCTCGTGCGTGATCAGGCACTCGTCGCCGTCCGCCAACAGATCTCGCACCTCTCCGTACACGATCCCGGGCTTCATTTCAGAGAACGGGAATTCGAGCGCCGCAGCCCGCACGTATTTTCCCCCCTCCGGCTCGAAGGCCGCGAGCCGCGCGAGCGGCAGGCCGGCCGACGCGACGAAGCAAACCAGCGCCGTGCCCGCCTTTCCTTGCTTCACCAGCCAGCGCGCCACCACGGCGCTCGCACTCCTCGAACTGCCCGGTGGTTCGATGTGCAATTGGCGCTGCAGCACTTCGTCGCCGGGAAAACGCTCCAGGGGAATAATCTCGGCGTTGCCCGAGTCTGCCCAGCCTTCCACCGCAGTGAGCGTAGCGAGGTCAACAATCCGCAGCAAGGCCCGCGGCTTACCGTTCTTGGAATCCGTTCTCACCACCGGCGCCAGCGTTCCCCGTCCCAAACTCAGTGAAATGGTCCTCCGCCCCGCTGCCTTGCGCTCCACTTCCAGCGTTCCCCCCCGAGCGTAGCACCAAGCGATCAGTTGGCTCTGTTCCTTTTCCTTCGCGGGCAGAGTTCCGGCGGCAGTGATGCAGATAAAGATCAGGAGGCCCGGAATGGCGCGCCGGAATCTCATGTTGATTTCGAAAGCACGACCGGCGGTGATTATAACACCCGGCACCTGGGAGCGCGGGCTTCCAGCCCGCATCCTGCCCGTGATGCAAGCGGGCTGGAAGCCCGCGCTCCCAAACACCAGGGACTCTGCGCTATCGACTCATGCGTGCCCTGCAAGGGCACCAGAGAGTAGCCGGGGGCAACGCCCCATAGGCGTTAACTTAAGGTGCGAGGACCTCCGCAGCCGCGGAGCGGCGGCAGAAAGTAGCCCACGGCGTGAGCCGTGGGACCGGATTCGGCGTTCACATTCAGAGCCCCGGGAGGGGCGACAGATACGGAGCGCGAACCGCTGTCGCCCCTCCGGGGCTGAGGTAAGACAGGGTGGCTCCTCGATCCCACGGCTCACGCCGTGGGCTACTCTCTGGCGGCCCTCCGGGCCTGGGTGAGTTCGTCCCCGCCTCGGAAGGAAAAGCCGCAGAAGTAGCGCGGACCTGCGTTGTAGGTCCGCGGTTCGTCCCCGCCTCGGAAGCAAAAGCCGCAGACCTTGAAAAGCAGGTCTGCGCTACCCCTCTTTGTGCGGTCCTCGAGAAACTCTACCGGGGCAGAATGGGCTGGGGGGTGGTGAAGATGTGGAAGCTGCTGCGCGCTCTCGAGGGCCCGGACCCGGCGGTCGAACCGGACGAAGCGCCGCGCCGGGAGTGTCTCAGTTTGAAGTGGAGGCGGCTTTACGCCGCCATTTGGCGAGGTAAACTCGCCGCTACGGATTCAAACTGAGACACTACCTGCGAGAAAGGGTTTGCACTTTTCCACAGCTTATGATAGCGTCGAAAGATCGTGTTCGCCTTTAGACTCCCATTAGAAACAGCAATTAAGGAGGCCATGCGTGTCTGGTCCTAAGCAACACCATTTCTTTACCTCTGAATCCGTTACCGAGGGGCATCCCGACAAAGTCTGCGATCAGATCTCAGACGCCGTGCTGGATGCGGTTCTGGCGGCCGACCCGTCGGGCCGCGTCGCCTGCGAGAGCATGGTTAAGGACCACGACGTCTACGTGTTGGGTGAGCTAACGACAAAAGCAAAGCTCGACATCGATTCGCTGGTTCGGGACACGATTCACAAGATCGGCTACACCGAATTAGACTGCGGCTTTACCTCCGACACCTGCCGGATTACCTCGAACCTGACCCAACAAAGCCCCGACATCGCCATGGGGGTAGACATCGGGGGAGCGGGCGACCAGGGGTTGATGTTCGGCTTTGCCTGTGACGAGACCAAAGAACTGATGCCGTTTCCCATCATGATGGCGCACAAGCTGTGCTTGCAGCTCGCGGAGGCGCGGCGCCGGGGCATCCTCGATTTCCTGCGCCCTGATGGCAAATCCCAGGTCACCGTCGAATACGAAGGGACGAGACCCGTTCGGGTGGACGCGGTGGTTGTGTCCACGCAACATTGCGATAGCGCAGCGATTGAAACCGTGCGCGAGGGCGTCAAGGAATGCATCATCAAGACCGTTATCCCGGCGCACATGCTCGATGAGAACACCAAATACCATATCAACCCCACGGGTCGTTTTGTGACCGGCGGGCCGGTGGGCGACTCCGGCCTTACGGGGCGAAAGATCATCGTCGACACCTACGGCGGCACCGCGCACCACGGTGGCGGGTGTTTTTCGGGCAAGGACCCGACCAAGGTGGACCGGTCCGCTGCTTACATGGCCCGCTATGTTGCCAAGAACATTGTTGCGGCGGGGCTTGCGAACTGCGCGGAGGTCCAACTGGCCTACGCCATCGGAGTGAAGGACCCGGTTTCGGTTATGGTCGACACCTTTGGGACCGGCAAAATCGACAACTGCGATCTGGAAGCATTGATCCGTCAACACTTCCAACTCACGCCCAAGGGGATCATCGAATCGCTCGACCTGCGGCGTCCGATTTACAAGAAAACGGCCGCCTACGGTCACTTCGGGCGCTCCGAGCCCGAGTTTAGCTGGGAGCGAACCGATAAAGCGGCAGCACTGCGAAAGGAGTCTGGAATCTAAATGCCTACTACCGAAAAGCTGGCTTGTGACGTTAAAGACCTCAACCTGGCCGCTAAGGGAAAGACCCGCATCGAATGGGCCAGCCAATGGATGCCCGTCCTGAACCGGATCCGTAAACGCTTCTTGGCGGAGCGGCCGCTGGCGGGCGTGCGCATCTCCGCCTGCCTCCACGTGACCACCGAAACCGCCAACCTGGCTGTCACGCTCAGGGATGGCGGCGCGCAAGTTGTTGTCTGCGCGTCAAATCCGTTGAGCACGCAAGATGATGTTGCGGCCTCGCTCGTGCAGGACTTTCATATTCCAGCGTACGCCATCAAAGGGGAAGACAAAGGCACTTACTATTCGCATATCGGTTCGGCGCTGGATCACAAGCCTCAGATCACCATGGACGATGGCGCCGACCTGGTCACCGAAATCCTGAGCAAGCGGCAGGACCTGGTTCCGGGCGTGCTGGGCGGGACGGAAGAGACCACGACGGGGGTCATCCGTTTGCGCGCCATGGCGAAAAACGGGGTGCTCAAATACCCCATCATTGCCGTGAACGACGCGGACACCAAGCACCTTTTCGATAACCGCTACGGTACCGGCCAGTCGACCATTGACGGTATTCTGCGCGCCACCAACCTCCTGTTTGCGGGCCTGCACGTGGTGGTCTGCGGCTACGGCTACTGCGGGCGTGGCGTTTCCATGCGCGCCAAGGGGCTGGGCGCCCACGTTGCGGTTACCGAAACCAACCCGACACGCGCCATCGAGGCTGTGATGGACGGCTTCGCAGTAATGCCCATCGCCGAAGCCGCGAAGTGGGGAGACGTTTTCGTCACGGTGACGGGAAACAAGTCGGTGATCCGCGGCGAGCACTTCAAGTTGATGAAGGACGGCGCGGTGGTGGCGAACTCCGGCCACTTCAATGTTGAAATAGACATCCCTGCCCTCGAGACGATGTCCGTAGGCAAACGCCAGACTCGCGACTTTGTGGATGAATACACGCTGCCGGACAGGCGCAAGATTTACGTTTTGGGCGAGGGCCGCTTGATCAATCTGGTTTCGGCGGAGGGACATCCGGCCGTGGTGATGGACATGAGCTTCGCCAACCAGGCGCTCTGTGTGGAACACCTCGTGAAGCACGCGGCGCAACTCGAGCCCAAAGTCTATTCCGTGCCGGAGGAGATTGACCAGAACGTCGCGAGCCTCAAGCTCGATTCGATGGGCGTGACCATCGATAAGCTGACGCCCGAACAAGAGCAGTACTTGGCCTCGTGGTTGGAAGGAACGTAAACCAGTCGAGAGTTGAGAGTCGAGAGTCGAGAGTTAAGAGTCGAGAGTTAAGAGTCGAGAGTTAAGAGTCGGGAGTCAAGGGTCCAGAGTCGAAAGTTAAGAG